>Ga0207705_10000197_pt1 | contig 61058 bp, 56 predicted proteins | sample KBSC13metaG_FD_184314 | JGI IMG/M metagenome (GOLD analysis project Ga0207705, IMG submission 184314) | Corn rhizosphere microbial communities from Kellogg Biological Station, Michigan, USA - KBS C1-3 metaG (SPAdes) (version 2) | ecosystem: Host-associated > Plants > Roots > Rhizosphere > Soil ... | reverse complement strand
CCCACACGAAAGGCAACGGCTCGAATGGCGACCACTCGCCGTTTCGGCGGATTGAGCGCAGGATGCCACGGTAATTCCAGTCGGCATCTGCGACCGACAGATAATATTCCGACCCGTCGGGTGAGAAGGCCGAATACTGATCGAAGCGCGTGGGGTCCGCGAGAGTCGGGGATGGCACGAAGGTCTGGGGAATTACTGGCGCGTCGGCTGAATGGGCGCAACTCACCAAGGTGAGCAGAACTAGGGAACACGCCAAGGCTCTCATAGATCGCGCTTCCCAATAGTAGATCAGGCGCATGATATAGCAGCGGCTAATGACCACAATGGGTAGTGAGCGAGCTCCGTCCATAATATCGCCAGTGCTTTGTGGCTTGTGCCCTGCCGCCCATGATCTCCGTCAGCAACAGGCCAAATAGTCCGGCGAACACAGCACAGACGACAAATGTTATTTCATCGGTCACGCTCTAAAACCCGCTCGTGAGTTCCGGGCTGCGAACGACCGCTTTGTCCGGCTGGAAACCCGAAAGCGGACGGACAGCTCTCGGCCCATTCTAGCCCCTCTCGGTGTAAACGAGAGGGTCTACCTCGAACGTCTGCTTCGGTGCCACTCTGTCCGAGAGCTGCCAGCCTGAAGACGGCCCAAATTCCGACCAATGCCTTGGTGAAACTGTTCAGCTTTCGCTCCTGAGGCGCCCAGCCTTGCGGCTCGTCTATCGATAAGCGGAAGATTGGACTTCATTTTGGTCACGGGTTCGCCATGACCAAAGTAAATTCAACTATATCATGATGCTGGTGCGGACGGCGGGACTCGAACCCGCACACCCATAGGGCGAGGGATTTTAAGTCCCGTGCGTCTACCAATTTCGCCACGTCCGCGTGCCGGCACAGGTCGCGCAGGCGCGCGCCTGGGTCAAGCGGGAGTTGAAAGGGAAAGGGACGTCACGCGGGTAAATCGCGTGACGTCGGTCAGGCGCGGTGCGCCTGCCGGCCGGCCTTCGGCGAGTCCTGTTTCAAGCTGGGCTTGAAACAGGCCGCCTCGGCTCAGGAAACGTTGAGCCGGACGCGCATTTCCTTGCCGGGCTTGAAATAGGGGACGCGCTTGGCGTCGACTTCCACTACTTCGCCCGTCCGCGGGTTGCGGCCGGTGCGCGCACCGCGCGCTCGCGTTGAAAAAGCGCCGAAGCCCCTCAGTTCGACGCGGCCATCGGCCGCCAAACGCCGCGAAATCTCATCGAAGAACGTTGTCACGATTGCCTCGACATCGCGGAGTGCGAGATCTGGATTGGCTTCTGCAAGCTTCTGAATCAGTTCCGAACGAATCATACGAACACGGTCTCCCCAGAGTCGAAGGACCACCGGGGCACGTCCCGGTCTTCTCCATCGACTACCCTTTTCCCGAGAATTTCCCCCTCACGGAAAAAGGGCCCCCACCGATACTCATCATAATGAAAATCTGCCGAACGCAATAGGACCGATTCGACAGTGAAAGTGTAACAAAAAGGGTAGCATCCTCAGGATGCTACCCAATCTGAGCCTTACTTCTTGGTGTCGCGGGCCTTGAGCGCTTCGCCCAGGATGTCGCCGAGCGATGCGCCCGAATCGGACGAACCATATTGCGCGACGGCCTGCTTCTCTTCGGCGATCTGCATCGCCTTGACCGAGAAGGTCGGCTTCTTCGAACGATCGAACCCGGTGACCATGGCATCGAACTTCTGGCCGACCTGGAACCGCTCCGGACGCTGCTCGTCGCGATCGCGGCCGAGGTCGGTGCGCTTGATGAAGCCGGTGGCGCCATCTTCGCCGACCTGAACCTCGAGGCCCGCGTCGCGGACTTCGAGTACCGTGACGGTGACGACCGAATTCTTGTTGAGCTTGTCGCCGGCGCCCGAAACGATCGCGGCCGACGGGCCGCCACGCTCGAGCTGCTTCATGCCGAGCGAGATACGCTCCTTCTCGGCGTCGATGTCGAGCACGATCGCCTTCACCATCTCACCCTTGCGGTGCAGGTTGAGCGCGTCCTCGCCCGAAATGCCCCAGGCGATGTCGGACATGTGGACCATGCCGTCGACATCGTTGTCGAGGCCGATGAACAGGCCGAATTCGGTGGCGTTCTTGACTTCGCCTTCGACCGTCGAGCCGACCGGGTGAGCAGCGGCGAACGCTTCCCACGGATTGGCCTGAGCCTGCTTGAGGCCCAGCGAGATGCGACGCTTGTCCTCGTCGACCTCGAGCACGACGACATCGACTTCCTGCGAGGTCGAGACGATCTTGCCCGGATGGACGTTCTTCTTGGTCCAGCTCATTTCGGAGACGTGGACCAGGCCTTCGATGCCCGCTTCGAGCTCGACGAACGCGCCATATTCGGTGATGTTGGTCACGCGGCCGGTCATCTTGGCACCGACATGGTACTTGGCGGCGGCGCCATCCCACGGATCGCTCTCGAGCTGCTTCATGCCGAGCGAGATGCGCTGCGTGTCCTTGTTGATTCGGATGATCTGAACCTTGACGGTGTCGCCGATGTTCAGGACCTCGCTCGGGTGCTGGACGCGCTTGTAGCTGAGATCGGTGACGTGGAGCAGGCCGTCAATGCCGCCGAGATCGACGAACGCACCGTAATCGGTGATGTTCTTGACCACGCCGTCGATGATCTGACCCTCGGCCAGGCTCTGGATGAGGCCCGAACGCTGCTCGGCGCGGGTCTCTTCGAGCACCGCGCGACGCGACACGACGATGTTGCCGCGCTTGCGGTCCATCTTCAGGATCTGGAAGGGCTGCGGAATGTCCATCAGCGGCTGGACGTCGCGAACCGGGCGGATATCGACCTGCGAGCCGGGCAGGAACGCCACGGCGCCGTCGAGGTCAACGGTGAAGCCACCCTTGACGCGGCCGAAGATGACGCCTTCGACGCGGGCCGACTGGACGAATTCTGCCTCGAGCTTGTCCCAGGCGGCTTCGCGGCGTGCGCGGTCGCGCGACAGCATCGCTTCGCCATTGGCATTCTCGACGCGGTCGACGAACACTTCGACTTCGTCGCCGACCTTGAGGTCGGCCTTCTGGCCCGGCGCGGCGAATTCACGCAGCGGCACGCGGCCTTCGCTCTTCAGACCGACGTCGATGACGGCCATGTCGTTTTCAATGCCGGTGACGGTGCCGTGCACCACGCGACCCTCGAAGCCGTCGGCATCGCCAAGGGTCAGTTCGAGCAGCTTCGCGAAATCGTCGCGTGTCGGGTTTGCCGTAGTGGCCATAAAAATATTATTCCTAATCAACTGTTTCCGGCCAACCGGTTGTCTCCGGTGGTCTTGGCCAAAACGCCACGGCGGCCGAACGCCGACGCGGCATCCGATGGGCAGAAGCTGCGGAGGATAGGCTCAACGCTAAAATGCGAAAAGGGCGCTAGAGGGTACCTCCGCGCCTTCCTCCGCGAGAACCTGCTCGCCGGACGGTCGCGCCCATAGCGCCAAAGGCATGCGGAGGCAAGATATTCAGCCGATCGCCCTCGGTCGCCCCGCCGGATCGACCGCGACCATCACGAACTCCGCCGTGGCGGCTTTGCGACGATCCGCCGTCAGCAGGTTTTCCGCCCATAATTCAACCCCGACGCGGACCGAGCTTTTCCCGCTCATCATGACGCGAGCGATCAGCTCGACCATCTCGCCTTCGCGCACCGGCGAGCGGAAGTCTATCCGGTCGGACGCCGCCATCACCATCACCGCGCGGGCGTGGCGAGTCGAGGCGATGAAGGCGGCCTTACCCAGCATGCGAAGCGCGTCGCCCCCGAACAAGGTGCCGTAGTGATTGGTCTGCGGCGGGAAGACCATGTCGGCCATCCGCAACCGGCCATCTTCCGGTTCGGCCTCCACGCTGTCGAGCGGCGGCAGCGGCAGGGTCGTGTCGGGCCCCTTGACCGCGACCAGCGTGAACAGCCCGCGCGTACACAGGCGCCGCTCGCAGCTCAGCAACGCCTCGGCGGTCAGGTCGATCTCGACATCGACCGATCGGGTGCCCGCGCGGACGACGCGTCCTACCGCCTCGATCAGCTCGCCCTTCAGCGCCGGGGCGGCGAAGTCGATCCGTTCGGAGGCGGCGGTGACGAAGGGCGCCCGGCCATGGCGCGAGGCGGCGAGGAACGCCACCTTGTCCATGTGCGCGAGCGCCACCCCGCCGAACAGCGTGCCGTGATGGTTGGTGTCGCCCGGGAACACCATGTCGATGAGGCGGACGACACCCGACATCAGGCCGGTTCCGCCACGCGGACGCGCAATTCACGTGCGGCGGCGACCATCGCGTCGATCGCCGGCTTCACTTCCTCCCATTTGCGCGTCTTGAGCCCGCAATCGGGGTTCACCCACAATTGCTCGGGGCGGAGGTGATCCTGCGCCAGCCGCATCAGCGCGACCATCTCCTCGACCGTCGGCACGCGCGGCGCGTGGATGTCATAGACGCCGGGCCCGATCGCGCTCGGATAGCGGTAGCGCGCAAAGCCTTCGAGCAATTCCATCTGCGACCGCGCGGTCTCGATCGAGATGACGTCGGTGTCCATCGCGCCGATCGACGGCAGGATGTCGTTGAACTCCGAATAGCACATATGGGTGTGGATCTGCGTCGCGTCGGCGACCCCGGCGGCGGACAGGCGGAAGCAATCGACTGCCCAGTCGAGATACTGCTGCCAGTCGCGCCGGCGCAGCGGCAGGCCTTCGCGGAGAGCCGCCTCGTCGATCTGGATCGCCTTGGCGCCGGCCGCTTCGAGGTCGAGCACTTCGTCACGGATGGCGAGCGCGATCTGGCGGCACGATGCCTCGCGCGGCTGATCGTCGCGGACGAACGACCAGTTGAGGATCGTCACCGGGCCTGTCAGCATGCCTTTCATCGGCTTGTCGGTCAGGCCCTGGGCATAGCGCCACCACTCGACCGTCATCGGCCTGGGCCGCGAGACGTCGCCGAACAGGATCGGCGGGCGGACGCAGCGCGAGCCATAGGATTGCACCCAGCCACTGACGGTGAAGGCGAATCCCGACAATTGCTCGCCGAAATATTGCACCATGTCGTTGCGCTCGAACTCGCCATGGACGAGCATGTCGATCCCGGCTTCCTCCTGCCAGCGCACCGCGCGTTCGGTTTCCTCGCGCAGGAAGAGGTTGTAGGCCGCGTCGTCCAGATTGCCGCGATTGTATTCGGCGCGCGCCTTGCGCACCTCGGCGGTCTGCGGGAACGAGCCGATCGTGGTGGTCGGGAAGGCGGGCAGGCCAAGTGCGTCGGCCTGGGTCGCTGCCCGGGCAGGGTAGGGCGACCGCCGCTCGCGATCGGCGGGAATGACGCCGGCCAGCCGGGCTGCGACGGCGGTGTCGTGGATCAGCGGCGAGGTCTTGCGTGCTGCTGCTGCCGCGCTTGACGCTGCCAATTCTTCGGCAACACTGTCGCGGCCGTCATTGAGGGCGCGCTTCAGGGTCGCGAGCTCGCCGACTTTTTGGACAGCGAAGGCGAGCCACTGCGCGATTTCCGGATCGATCTTGCGCTCCAGCGCGAGGTCGACCGGCGTGTGGAGCAGCGAGCAGGATGGCGCGAGGACGATATCGCGGGTCGCCGCGATCGGCTGGAGCCGATCGAGCAACGCGGCGAGGTCGGCCCGCCACACGTTGCGCCCGTCGATCACGCCGAGCGAGAGCAATAGCGACTTGGGCGCCTTGGCGAGTACCGCGTCGAGCTGCTGCGGCGCGCGGACCAGGTCGACGTGGAGCCCGGCGACCGGCAAATGGATGGCGAGGTCGAGATTGTCCTCGAGCCCGCCGAAATAGGTCGCGAGCATCAGCTTCACGCCGGCGCGCGGCAGCTTGGCGTAAGCGCGGGTGATCGCGTTGCGCTGGCGTTCGCTGAGGTCGAGCACCAGCACCGGCTCGTCGATCTGCACCCACTCGGCACCGGCCTGGCCGAGTTGGGTCAGCACCGCCGAGTACAGCCCCAGCACTTCATCGAGATAGTCGAACGGATCGACCCCACGGCCCTTGGCCAGGCTCAGCCAGGTGACGGGCCCGAGCAGCACCGGGCGCGTCTCGAACCCCTGCGCCTTGGCCTCGCGATAATCGTCGACGATCTTGGCCGAGCTCAGCGCGAGCTTCTGCCCGGCGACCAGCTCGGGGACCATATAATGGTAATTGGTGTCGAACCATTTGGTCATCTCGCACGCGGTCAGGCTGCCATGGCCGTGACTGCAACCAGCATCCTCGCCCGTCGTCCCGCGTGCCATCGCGAAATAGGTGGCGAGATCGGAATCGCCCGCCGCCTTGCCATAGCGTTCGGGGATCGCGCCCAGCATCAGGCTGGTGTCGAGGACATGGTCGTAGAGCGAGAAGTCGTTCGACGGCAGCCAGTCGGCGCCCAGCGCCCTTTGCCGCGCCCAGGCGGCGGTGCGCAGCCCCCCGGCGGCTTCGAGCAACTCGCTTTCGGACGACTGGCCCGACCAGAATTTCTCGAGCGCGAACTTCAATTCGCGGCGCGGCCCGATGCGTGGGAATCCGAGAGTGGCAACAGTGACGGTCATGGTCTTCATACCCCGATGAAAGGCAGGGCAGGGACCAGACACGAGCACGCGCAGACGACACGGGGCCGACCGCGAAATGCAAGCGGCCAGCCCGGACACCCCGCCGGTGGACGTTATCGCGTCGGAGGCAGGTCTCCTGGCTCACGGGTCAACACGCCGGTCCGGCCTTCCCAGGGGATTGGACGCCCCCAGTGACACTCATCGACCGCCGCTCGCCGCTTACAGTTGCGGGGGCAGCGCCGGCCTTGGCCCCAAAGGGACCGCACCGGCTTCCCGTCTTAGCTTCGGCGCGGGCGAACCCGTCCGAAGAACCTCGACATGGGCCTTATCTCGCCGCGAGCGAGGCGCGTCAAGTAAGATATAAAGATTTCTTTATATGTTTGTTCCGCCCCAAAGCGCGGCGCGACAGGGCTAAGGTCGGGCTGAATTTGTTCACGCGGAGGCGCGGAGGAAAAAGGAATTCGCGCAGAGGCGCAGAGGGCGCTGAGATGGCTCGCCCGGCTGCGCCAGCAGCCTTTCAATGTCAGGTGCAAGCTTCAATGCCAGGTGCAAGCTAAAGCGCGCTGCCGCGCGCGATCCCTCCGCGCCTCCGCGCCTCCGCGTGAAAACTTTATCGCCCCGCCGCCAGCATTGGGATCGTTCGGCTCAGCCGTTCGCCGCCTTCAGCCGTAATTGCCGCTCGACCAGTTCGATCGCGCGCTTCACCGCGGCCTCGATCGACAGGAAGCTCGTATCGAGGATGCCGGCATCCGCCGCCATCACCAGCGGCGCCGCGTCGCGGCCCATGTCGCGCTGATCGCGCACGCGGATATCGGCCAGCACCTTGTCGAAGCTGAGCATGCTGCCCTGCGCCTTGAGTTCGGCGTGGCGGCGGCGGGCGCGGATCTGGGGAGTCGCCTTGACGAACAATTTGGCGTCGGCGTCGGGCGCGATCACCGTGCCGATATCGCGACCGTCGAGCACCGCGCCGCCCTCTTGCTGCGCGAACTTGCGCTGGCGTTGCAGCAAAGCCGCACGGACCAGCGGGTGGGCCGAGACGATCGAGGCGAGCTGCCCCGCTTCGTCGGTCCGCAAGGCGGGGTCATCGAGCAGTGCGTCGTCGAAATTGCTGGCCGCGACGGCATCGGCCTCCCTGGTCGGGTCGAGGTCGAGCCGCCGCACATTCTCGCCGACCGCGCGGTACAGCAGCCCGGTGTCGAGATGCGGCAAGCTGTAATGCTTGGCCAGAGCGCGGGCGACGGTGCCCTTGCCGCTGGCGGCGGGACCGTCCACGGCGATGATCATAAACTAAACTCCATCGCGATCCTCTAGGACTTGGCGTCCTGTCGCGCCAGCCAGCCGCGGATCAATGCGACCGTTTCCAGCGTCCGGTCGGCGAAGATACCATGCGCCGATCCTGGGATGGTGGCATATTCCGCGCCGGGCACGCGCACGGCGAATCCGGCAAGCGTGGTCGGGCGAGCTTCGTCATATTGGCCGCCCAGGAAGATCGTGCGCCGGCCGTCGAGCCTGGCCAGCAAGGGCTCGCCGTCATAGTCCTTCAGGCTGCCGGTACAGGCGAATTCGCTCGGCCCCCACATCGCGTTGTAGAGCTTGGGATTGAAGCCGTTGGGATGCGCGCCGGCATAAGCGATCGCCGCGGGCTTGGCCGGCTCGCGACCGTTATACGCGCGGTAGAACGCATTGACGCCATCGTCGCAAACGCGGCTCGGGCCCTTGTCGCAACTGGCGATCTCGGCCTGGACATCGGCGGGCAATTGGCCGCGCAAAGCATTGGCGTCGGCGATCCAGCTCCGCGTCGAGACCAGGGGGCTGGCGAGCGCGAGCCCGCGCAACGCCGCCGGCCGCCGCGCTCCATATTCGAGCGCGAGCGTGCCGCCCCAGCTATGGCCGAGCAGATGCCAGCGATCGACGCCAAGCGCCTTCCTGACCAGCTCGATCTCGTCGACGAAGCGCTCGACCCGCCAATTCTTCGGGTCGTTGGGCCGGTCCGACTGCCCGCTGTCGAGCTGGTCGTAGAGGATCACCGCGCGCTCATCGGCAAGCGCAACCGCCGGCATGAAATGCTCATGATCGCCGCCCGGCCCGCCATGCAGCATGACGATCGGCGGCTTCGCGCCATCGAGCTTGCCGTTGACGCGGACATAGATGCGCCCGCCTTCCACCGGGACCATCTTTTCGAGATCGGGCGCCGGATAGCCGTCCGCCTTGCGCGCGAACAGCAAGCGGGGGAGGGCGAAGCTGGCACCGAGCGCGAGGCCACCGGCGAGCAACTCGCGGCGGCCGACCATATGGCTCATGCCCGGCCCGCCAGATGCTCCAGCGTCTCGAAGAACACCGGATAGCTCGTCGCGACCGGGGCGACGTCGTCGATCGTGATCGGCCGCCGCGCGACCAGCCCCGCCACCGTCATCGCCATCGCGATGCGATGATCGAGCAGCGACGCGACCGTGCCGCCGCCGGGGATCGGCTCGCCGCCGCTGCCGGTGATCGCCAGCCCGTCGTCAAATTCCTCGACCGTCACGCCGCACGCCATCAGCGCAGCCGCCATCGCCGCGATGCGATCGGATTCCTTGACGCGCAATTCGTGCGCCCCGCGCGCGACGGTCCGCCCCTCGGCTAAAGCCGCGGCGACGAACAGCACCGGATATTCGTCGATCATGCTCGGCGCGAGGTCGGGCGGCACGTCGATCGCCGTCAGCGCCGCGTGGCGCACGATCAGATCGGCGACCGGCTCGCCCCCGACATTGCGCGCGTCGACCTCGGTGATGTCCGCGCCCATCATCCGCAACGCGGTGAAGATGCCCGCGCGCGTCGGATTGAGCCCGACATTGGCGATCGTCACTTCGCTCCCCGGCACGATCGATGCCGCGACGGCCCAGAACGCCGCCGAGCTGGGATCGCCCGGCACGACGATTTGCTGCGGCTTCAATTCCGCCTCGCCATGGACCGAGATCACGCGCCCCCTGTTGGTCGCCTCGACCGTCAGATTGGCACCGAACCCGGCCAGCATCCGCTCGCTATGGTCGCGTGTCGGCACCGGCTCGATCACCCGCGTGATCCCCGGCGTGTTGAGCCCGGCGAGCAGCACCGCCGACTTGACCTGGGCCGACGCGACCGGGAGCGTGTATTCGATCGGCACCGCCGGGCAGATGCCGCGCACCATCATCGGCAGGCGGCCGCCCGGACTCGACGTGAACTCCGCCCCCATCAGCGACAGCGGATCGATCACCCGACCCATCGGCCGCTTGCTGAGCGAGGCATCGCCGACGAAGGTCGCGGTGATCGCATGGCTCGCGACCAACCCGGCGAGCAAGCGCGTCGACGTCCCCGAATTGCCCATGTCGAGCGCGCCCGCCGGTTGCAGCAATCCGCCGACCCCGACACCCCAGACCCGCCAGATACCGTCGTCGCTGCGTTCAATAGTGGCGCCCATCGCGCGCATCGCGGCGGCGGTGGCCAGCACGTCCTCGCCTTCCAGCAGCCCCTCGATCCGGCTTTCGCCGACCGCCAGGCTCGACAACATCAGCGAGCGGTGGCTGATCGACTTGTCGCCGGGCACGGTGACGCGGCCGGTCAGGCCGGCGGACGATTCGATCCGGAGGGATTTGGGAGCAGCATGCGACATCGGTCGCGGGCTTTGACAGCCACCTTGCGCTATGGCAAGGCGCGCGCCACTTTAGGGTCTGTACTCGGTTACCGCGAGGATCGTGATTGCCCGCAGGAGCCCGCCGACGAGGAGCGCAGCGCAGACGCGTAGCTGAAGCTACGCGCAAGCAAGCGACGACGCTCGGCGGGCTCCTGCGGGCAACCGCGAAGCGGCGGGCCGATTTTGGCGTCCGGACGTCGTCGCGCGTTGGTCACGATGCTATCAGCATCGCTCCCTCCTTGCTTCTCGCCGGACACCAAAATCGGCTCCGTCACGACCTCGCGGTAACCGAGTACAGACCCTAGGGGCCAATCCCCGAAATTTACATAAATCGAAAGGTACAAATCGGCATGGTCAAGCCGGAATGGGGCACGAAGCGTACGTGCCCGAAATGCGCAACGCGCTTTTACGATCTCGGCAAGGACGACCCGGTGACCTGCATCAATTGCAACACCGCCTGGGCGCCCGAACCGATCCTGAAATCGAAGCAGCCGCTGCCGTTCGAGGTGGTGAAGGCCGAGAAGCCCGAAAAGGACGATTCGGACCTCGAGGGTGACGATCTGGAGATCGGCATCGAGGACGAGGGCGAGCCTTCGGCCGACGATGAAGTCGATCTCGGCGGTGACGACGATCTCGGTGTCGAGACCGGCGGCAACGAAGACGAGAACTGATCGACGCAATTTTTTAAGGCGAGCGGGCTAACCACCCGCTTGTCAAAGGGGCGCAGTCCGGTTAGGGGCGCCTCCTTCCCGGAAAGTGTGGGGCCGTAGCTCAGCTGGGAGAGCGCTGCAATGGCATTGCAGAGGTCAGGGGTTCGATCCCCCTCGGCTCCACCAACCCTTTCCGCAGGACTGAAAGAGCCCGCAGCGCCCGATGGCGCGGCGGGCTTTTTCGTGCGGTTTAGACTGGCACGGGGCGGCTATTGGCGGTTCGCCGCTATCCCCGTCCGCCAGGCCATACTGACAAACACACCCCGCTTCTGCAGATAAGCTTCGATACAATGGCGTTGCGGTTCTGTATTCCGGACTCCGTCGGGAAACTTCACGGTGAGTTCGCCGCCGGAAGACGCGAGATATTGCTGAGGAACCCGGCAGCTGGACAACGCGGCCGCGACCTGAACCCGCGTCGCACCTTTCGGACCTTCGTTATCGCCGAGCGGGAAACAGCCGCCGGTCGCAAGCGCGAGCATCACCAAGATGTTTCGGCGCTGGGCTCGCGCTGACCTAACCATGCCACGAACTAGGCCGATAAATGATTGGCTGCAATTGGACCGCCAGAGTGGCGCGTATTACAGTGACACGTGCATAAATCCCCAAATAACAAGTCGGTAGTGTTGCACGCGTCACCGCAATTTCAGCTCGCCGAACTTGCCTGATGCGGGGTCCGACAATCGTTTGCTGTACGCCTTTAACAATGCCATACAGGTCGTTATTACTCGGACAAATAAAAGGCCGAGGCAGGAAGTGGATGGGGCGAATCGTCGGTTGGCTGCCTTGCTTCCGGCCACATCCGGGTTGCTCGGTTCGCAGGTGCCGGCGCTGGCCGCTCCGAACCTCCATGCCGGGCTGTGGCTGAAGAGCGCACCGGAGTTAAGAAAAACAGGGAGAGAATGAATGACGCTATACCGTCACCTGCGCACCGCCGCCGTCGCGGGGCTGCTGTCCATCCTGGCGCCGACTGTCGCTGGAACGGCTGCTCCAGCGGCTGCGACCAAGGATAGCGACAATGGGCCGGCCACGGTGCTGCAGCGGATCATGGTCCATGGCCGCTCGCTCGAAGGCAATCTGATGGGGGAATCGGCGGATCGCGAAACCTTTGTGATCCTGCCGCCGAGCTACGCCTCGCATCCGCGCCGGCGCTATCCGGTCGTCTATATGCTGCACGGCTATTCCTACGACTCCAATCGCTGGGTCCATGACGACGATATCGCGGAATCGGCGCGGGTCGATTTTGCCAAAGGGGCGCGGGAAGTGATCCTGGTCCTCCCCAATGCCAGCAATGCCTATGACGGCTCGATGTATTCGAACTCCGCCACGATCGGCAATTTCGAGGACTTCATCGCCTATGATTTGCCGCATTATATCGACAGCCATTATCGCACCATCGCCAACCGTGCGAGCCGCGGCCTGGCCGGTCATTCGATGGGCGGGTACGGCGCGGCGCGGATCGGCATGAGGCATCCGGACATGTTCGGCGCGCTCTACATCATGAGCCCTTGCTGCATGTCGCCGCGCGATGCAGGGCCGATCGATCCGGAGAACGAGGCCAAGCTCGCGGCGATCCGCACGCCCGCCGACGCGAGCACCCTACCGCGCATGCTCAAGGCGCAATTGGCGGTCGCCGCGGCCTGGTCGCCCAATCCCGCCAACCCGCCGCTCTATCTCGATCTGCCGGCCAAGGACGGCGCGGTCCGGCCCGACGTGCTCGCGAAATGGGCCGCCAATGCGCCTTTGGCCTTTGTCGACCAATATATCGGCAATTTGAAGCAATATCGGGCAATCGCCATCGATGTCGGAGACAAGGATGGGCTGAAGGCCGATACGGTCAAGCTCCACACCATTCTCGATTCCTATCATGTCGCGCACAGTTTCGAGCTCTATGACGGCGACCATACCAATCGCGTTCGCACGCGGTTGCACGACCTGGTGATTCCGTTTTTCAGCCGATCGCTGGCATTTCCGTCGCAGCGTTGAACGGGCACTTGGTTCACGGTGACAGGCGCATAAGTCCCTAAATAATAATTCGGTATTGTTGCGCCTGTCACCGTAATTCCCAGCAGGTCGTGACGGGCGGCGTCCGCCTCGAAACTTTCGAGCAAGGTGAGGCACCGCGCTGGAAACTCCGCGACGAAGCGCTCCGGTATCATGGTCGGTAACCTCCGGTCGGTGGCACGGTGGGGCTTTTTTCGCGCCTGTTTAAACTGGCACGGATCTCCAATCGAGAGGCTACTGGACCCCGCCGCCTGAGACGCGCCGCACCTTCCCGATGCAACCGATCGTAGATATGACAAGCCGATGAGCGATGTGCGCAGCTTGGATATACGCCTCCTGGATGAGGCTTTTGAGATGCAGTCGGGCTATGTCCTCGACTTCTCCGACCGAACGATGAGTGACTTCTTTCTCGAAGAGTTAAACATCAACATTGATGACCAAAAGTGGGTGCAAGAGGGCACATCCAAAGCCAAGCGACTGCGCTATTTCTTAAAAACGGTCGACAACGTTACGGCGGCGCGCACGATACGCGCACTCTGGGACTACAAAGCTGCGTTCTGCCGAAGCGGCACCGGTCCCGACGAAAATGTTGAGGGGCGGGTACTCGACTTGATCGGTAAGCTCACCGGAACACGTGTGGACGCCGGGACTCCACCTGCTCCTGCACGCAACTCGATGCTCATAGCTCAGCTGCGCGCGGACCTGATAGCTGTGTCCGCCTTGGAGCCTCAAGCTAGGGGCTACGCCTTCGAGAGGTTCCTCAAAGGCGCATTCAATCTGTATGGAATGCTAGCAAAAGATCGCTTCCGGCTCCGAGGTGAAGAAATCGACGGCAGTTTCGTGCTCGATTATGAAACCTACCTCTTCGAGGCCAAGTGGAAATTTGAGCTGACGGGTGTCGATGATCTGCTTGTGTTCGACGGGAAGCTCGGGAGCCGCGCGGCGTGGGCAAGAGGGCTGTTTGTCAGTTACACAGGCTTCACGCAGGGCGGACTAGACGCGTTTGGCCGTGGGCGACGCACTATCTGCATGACCGGGCAGGATTTCGATGAGGCGCTGTCCCGTGAACTGCCTCTAGATCATGTCATTCGCGAGAAAGTGAGGCGGGCAGTCGAAACGGGCGCACCATTCACACCGGTTCGCGACCTCTAAATTACGGTGGCAAGTGCATAAATCGCTAAAAATGATAATTCGGTGTTTTACGCCGGCGATGGCCTCTAGGGCTCGGGCCCAAAGAGCAGGGGAGCGGTGACTGCGTGAACACGGGGTCAGACTCAATGTAATGGAAGTTTTCGGGAGCAGCATTGGCGAATTGACCTCGCGCTCTCTTTGCTACAGCACTCGCAAAGGGGAGAAGTAAGAGTCGCAACAAAAGCGGTACTGATCGACCCGATTGGGGGAAATAATGGCTGCCGTATCCAAATCAGGAAGTGCAAGTAGCGCTGTTGAGGATCAACCAGAAGCTGAACCCGTCAAGCCTACGCCCGTCGCACCGCGTAAGATTCCTGGCAATCTACCGTATCTGACCGCGAGCGGTACGTTGAAGAAGGCGCTCGACCGGTTGATTGAGGCGTCAAGGCCCGACAAGTTTAATCACGATTTCCTAGAGAACGTCCTGAAGTTAAAAGGCGGGTCGGCGCGCGCAACGGTCCCCATCTTAAAGCGGACCGGCTTCTTAGGAAGCGATGGATCGCCCACTGATTTGTATGCACGCTTCCGTACGGAAGGCGGGCGTGGGCCGGCCGCGCTTCAAGCTCTAAAAATCGGGTTCCCGGAGATATTCAAGAGGAGCGAATATGCTCATTCGGTGGACGACACAAAATTGCGCGACATCGTCGTTGAAATAACGGGGTTAAAGCCTTCGGATACCGTGGCCCAAGCGATCAAGGCCACATTCAACGTTTTGAAGGGGTATATTCCTGTAGGAATGGACTCCAGCGCTGCGGACGATGAAGTCAGTTCTGAAGAAGCGGCGAGCGCTACCCAAGCCCAGCCCCACGCATCAAACGGAGCAGGTTCGCGCGGGCGTCAGGGTCAGCTTGGCCTCTCGTACAACATCAACGTCGTGCTTCCAGAAACCTCCGACATGCGTGTGTTGAACGCGATTTTCCGGAGCCTGAAAGACAACCTGCTGCAATGATCACTGACGACAAGGTAGAACTTTTTGTCCTGAAAAGCGCTGCGGCACGCCAGGCTGTTGAAGACAGTTTGCCATCTCGAGTTGCTGTTCGAGCCGTCGCCGACGACGACGCGACCATCAAGGCCGCTGTCACGCAATTTTCGTCTGACGTCCGCGACAATGCCGTGCAGATGGCCGAACATTATAAGCTTTTCTATATGCTTGAAAACGAGATCCGTCGTTTGATCGATGACACCCTAACTGAGGAACACGGTTCGTCTGACTGGTGGGAGAGATTTGCACCCGCCACGGCAAAAGAGGAATATCGCGGGAATGTTCAACGAGAGCGAGAGGCAGGCTTCACCCCGCGGTCCGATAATCCTCTGGACTATATTACATTCGGCCAGCTTGGAGATATCATTCGCTCGAACTGGACGCTCTTCGGAGGCATCCTGAGCAATCAAAAGGCGCTGGGCCGCGTGATGTTTTCGCTGAACAATCTCCGCGGCCCGATTGCTCATTGCGGCATTCTCGCTGAAGATGAAGTCGATCGTCTCAAGCTCACGGTGAAAGACTGGTTCCGCTTGCTTGAAGGTCCGAAGTAGTTCCGCCGGTTAAACTCAACTGTGTAGTTTTGTAGAGTTCGAATCAAGACGGTGCCGCGTACGCTGCGCCGGTCTGATTGGGGGCATTTGATGAGTGAGGATCTTGTATCTGAAGTGTCGATTTGGCCACTCGGCGTTAAGTTTTCTATCATAGGCGATCAAGATAAGAGCGCTATCACCCACATCGGTCCGGGCATATCTACTCTGGTCGGGCCTAACGGCAGCGGAAAGACACGGGCGCTACGGGCGATAAAATCCGCGCTGATCGCAACGAATTCGATCGAAATCTACGATCGCAAGGTCCATTTTCTCTCGGCTGGACGCAGCAGCCCGTTCGAGTACTTTCGGGCTAAGGCGGATCGGCCCGATTGGATGACCGAGGACGATGCCGCGATCGGTAACGCTGGCCATCTGGAGCAATGGTGGGACTACGAAAGCGTCACGGGCGATTTGATAGTCCTGGACAGTCGGCCCGACCTCAAGCTCAAAGTCGAAGCACGCTTGCAGCAATTGTTCGACCGAAGCGTACAGCTCAAGTGGACGCAGAATGGGATGGCCATCAGGATCACCTCGGTCATGGGCGGTGATGGGTACGCAGCGAACTATGAAGCAAGTGGCATCCTCCAGCTCGTCGCTCTACTTTCGGCGATCCACAACGACGACATTGGCGCGCTGTTGATCGACGAACCCGAAATCTCGCTTCATCCGCAACATCAGGCCTTCCTGCTCGAAGAGATGGAACAGGTTGCGGGAGACCCGAGCGATCCTAAGAAAAAGCTGATCGTCTTAGCAACGCATTCGGCCTCGATGCTGCCAATGCGGCGCATCGACGAACTGCCAAAGATCACATTCTTCACCTCAGTGCGGCGGGCGCCGGTCCAAGTCGCACCGGATGCAGACATTTTGAAGCGAGCCAAGCTCGCAGCGCTGGTCGCGCGGCTCGGTACGACGCATCGCATTGCAATGTTCGCCGAGCACATCCTTCTCGTCGAAGGCCCCAGCGACGAGATTGTCGCGTCACAATTGGCAAGAAAGCTCGGCCTGCGTCTGCTTGCCCGCAACGCTCAGATCTTGCCGGTCACTGGCAAGGGCGAGTTCATCGAGGCCGCCAAGTTGTTTCGTCTGATGAGCAAGCGCGTAGCCCTGCTTGCCGATCTCGATGCCTTGGCAGACGACAACGCTCTGGTTTGCCACTTCAGTGAGCTGCCCGAGGCCGCCGTGATCGCTGACGGGCTCGGACGCGAGAATCTAGCCGACCTCGATCGCGATTTGCGCAATGCTCTCGCGACCTTCATGTCCAGTTATAAAGCGGAGATTGATGCCGCAGCCGAAACTTATCCCGATTGGTCGAGCAAAGAATCGAGCGCCCTTGTCAAGCGGCGGGTGACGCTTGCACGGATCCTCTCCGATCCGGTGAGCTTCGGAAGCGATGCGGCGGGCAAGGCTGCCAGCCTTCGTACCCAATACGAGGTTCTGCTAGCCGCCCTGGCGGAACTTGGATGCTTTTTTCTAAGGCGAGGAGCGATAGAGAATTATTATGACGCGGCGGGGACCGCAGATAGTGGAAAACCGGATCGCGCGGCGATCGAGGCTGCTGGGTTTGATGCAAAGCAGGCAGACGAACTCGAGGTGCAATATGCCGACGTTCACGCTGCCTTGCGGCATGCCGCGCCTAATCAGCTCGTCGATGAGGATCTGTTACTTCGCATGAAACTGGGTGCCATTTTGACGCCCGTACTTCTTGGCATGAAAATCGATAGCAGTGATGCCGAGCTCGATGCGCTCGCTAGGAACACTATCGGTGCTGATGCCGAAGTGTTCAAACTCGCTAACAAGTCGACTCCGCAGCAGTTGCGGATCGAGGTCGATATCGCATCGTCGCTCTTCGAACGGGATACTTTTCCATTTGAGATCGGCCCGTTAGATAATCCGACGACTATCGTGCCGGTTGTGTTGCCGGGCATTCCTCGAGACGCCTAACCGCCACGGAATTTGAGGGGCAGGCCTCCGTGTCGGAGAAGGACAACTCTCTGCGGCTACGGGCTTGAAAGCGCCTGTCGCTTACGGCTCAGATCGAGCCGTTAAGTCACAGTTTTCCGCCGTGGCCACGCTCTACTCTAAAAAAATGCTGCGACTTTCCCAGCGATAACAGACCAGCAAAGCCGATGGCGGCCACGCTGCCCGTTGCCCGCGCCGCCGCCGGCGCCGCACCACGCGTCCCCCTAATTATTGATAATGACATTGACTCGCAATAGCGACAATCATACGAGCCGCGCTTCCCAATCGCATCATGGAAGGCTCGTCGATGACCATTGCCCGCAGGCACCTCGCTCTCTCTGCCGTGCTCGCGCTGGCGTGGAGCCATCCGGCCTGGGCCGCCGGGCCGGAGGAGGAGGGCGACGATCAGGCGAAGCCGGAGATCATCATCACCGGCACGCTGGCGGCGAATCAGAGCGCGTCGTCGACCGGCTTGCCACTGACGCTGCGCGAGACGCCGCAATCGGTGACCATCATCGACCGCAGCCGGATCGACGATTTCGCGCTGACCAATATCAACGATCTGCTCGACCAGGCGGTCGGGATCAATGTCGAGCGGGTCGAGACCGATCGCACCTATTTCAACGCGCGCGGCTTCGACATCACCAATTTCCAGGTCGATGGGATCGGCATGCCCTTGCTCTGGGGGCTGCAGTTCGGCGCGCTCGACACGGCATTGTGGGACCGGGTCGAGACGGTGCGCGGCGCCAATGCGATCATGACCGGGATCGGCAATCCGTCGGCGACGATCAATTATGTCCGCAAGCGGCCGACCGAGGACTTCCAGGCTTCGGCCTCGGTCATGGCGGGGTCATGGAACCAGCTGCGCTTCGAAGGCGATGTGTCGGGGCCGCTCGACGCGTCGGGCAATGTCGCCGCGCGGCTGATCTATGCGCACGACAATCGCGATTCCTGGCTCGATTTCAACCACGTCAACCGCAACGTCTATGGCGGCATCGTCTCGTGGAAAGTCACCCCGCGCCTGACCGCGACCGCCGGCTATACGCGTCAGGAAAACCATGCCGATGGCGTGATGTGGGGGGCGTTGCCGCTGACCTATAGCGACGGCACGCGGATCGATTACCCGGTCTCGGCCTCGACCTCGGCACCCTGGACCTATTGGAACATCACCGATCAGAGCGCGTTCGGCGAGCTTGCCTATGATCTGGGCGGCGGCTGGTCGGCCAAGGGGGTGTTCACCTACAAACGCTTCGAGGAAGAATCGAAGCTGCTCTACGCCTATAATTTCCCCGATCGCGCGACGGGGCTGGGCGTGGCGGGCATGTCGGGCCTCTATCCCGCGATCCAGAACCAGTATTTCGGCGATTTCTCCGCCTCGGGTCCGCTCACCTTGTTTGGCCGCCGGCACCAATTGGCGTTCGGCCTCTCGACCGCGCGCTCGCATGGCCGCGAATGGCAGAATCTATCGAAAGATGTGATCGTCTACCCGGCGTTCGGCGACTGGGGGAGGGCGATCGTCCCCGAACCGCGCTATCCCGGCACCCATCTCGCCGCCGATTATACCGACCGGCTGACGCGCGCCTACGCCGCCGCGCACCTCAACCTCACCGATCGATTGAAGGCGGTGGTCGGCGCCAGCGCGATGTGGCTCAAATCGACTGGCATTTCCTACGGCACCGACCAGTCGCGCGACGCGCATGCGGTCAGCCCCTATGCCGGCGCGGTCTACGACCTGACCGGTAACGTCTCGCTCTATGCGAGCTATACCGGCATCTTCAATCCGCAGACCGAAGTCGACATCAACAACCGCAAGCTCGATCCGGCGCGTGGCAGCAGCATCGAGGGCGGGATCAAGAGCGAATGGTTCGGCGGCCGGCTCTATGCCACTGCGTCTTTGTTCCGCGCCGAGCAGAAGGGGCTGGCGTCGGCGATCGGCGCGTTCGGCGACCCCAACGGGCCGTGCCTCAACGGGCCGGTCGGCGGCACCTGTTATGCCGGCGTCGACACGACATCGCGCGGGTTCGAGATCGAGATCGCCGGCAAGGTCACCGACAATTGGCGCGTGAGCGGCGGCTATACCGGGCTGAAGATCGAGGATCAGGCCGGCAACCCGACCCGCACTTTCCTGCCGACCAAGTCGCTCAAGCTGTCGACCACGTACGCGGTGCCGCGGCTCAACGACCTCAAGCTCGGCGCGCAACTGCGCTGGCAGAATGCGATCCGCTATGCCGATGCCACGGTGCAGGCGATGGGCGTGGTCACCGGCGACGTGCTGCTGCGCCAGGACAGTTATGCGGTGCTCGACCTGATGGCGGGTATCCGGCTGCTCGATCACGTCCGCGCGACGGTGAACGTGCGCAACGTCACCGATACCAAATATCTCGCCAGCCTGATGTGGGGCCAGGCCTATTACGCCGCGCCGCGCAGCGTGGCGGTGACGATCGGGCTCGATTTCTGATGGGCGCGCGCGCGGCGGAACGGCGCGGCTGGCGTTATCGCGGCAACGTCGCCGCGCGTGTGCTTGCCGGGAGTTTGGGCGCCTATGGCGTCGCTGCGTGCCTGGCGATGGCGGTCGCGCGGCTGGGCGGGGGCGGGCGGATCGACGGCGTGATCGCGGGGACCTTGTGCGCCTATCTCGTGGTGCCGGCGGTCGCGGTCTGGGCATTCCTCGCGCGCGGTCCCTGGCGGGCCTGGGGCGGGGTGGCCGTGCTCGCCGCTGTGTTCGCTGCGCTGGCCTGGATGATCGGGCCGCCGGCACGATGAGCGCGATCCGCGAGGGCACGCGGCAGGTCATGGCCTGGCTGCACGGCTGGACCGGGCTGGCGCTCGGCTGGGTGCTGTTCGTGATGTGCCTGGCGGGCACGATGAGCGTGTTCAAGCCCGAGATCAGCCGCTGGATGCGCCCCGAAGCGACCGCCAGCGCGGGCCGGGTCGAGGCGATCGCGGCGGCGACCAACTGGCTGGCGACGAACGCGCCCAAGTCGACCGGCTGGTACCTGACCGCGCCTGACGATCGCGCCAACAACGTCGAGGCGACCTACGATACCGGCGGCGACTATGTCGCGCGCGCGCTCGACCCGGTCAGCGGCGCGCCGGTCGCGCGCGAGACCTTGGGCGGGGAGTTCTTCTACCGGCTCCATTTCGAGCTCGAACTGCCTTATCCCTGGGGTCGCTGGCTGGCGTCGATCGCCGCGCTGACGATGCTGACCGCGCTCGTCACCGGGATCATCGCGCATCGCCGCATCTTCCGCGACTTCTTCACCTTCCGCCCGAGCAAGGGGCAACGGTCGTGGCTCGACGGGCACAATGCGCTGGGCGTGCTGGCGATGCCCTTCCATCTGATGATCACGTTCAGCGGGCTGCTCACGCTCGCCTCGCTCAACATGCCCTGGGGGATCGTCGCCAATTACGGCAACGATCTCGCGGCGGCGTATCACGACCTCACGCCGGGCGCGGTCGACCGGCCGGCGGCGGGGCGCCCCGCGACGCTGGCGCCGATCGCACCGATGTTGCGCGAGGCCGAGCGTCGGTTCGGCGGCGCGTCCTTCTCTCGCGTGTCGATCGCCAATCCCGGCGATGCCGCATCGGTCGTCACCGTCTATCGCAGCGACGCCGCGCAAATCGGCGCGACCGTGGCCGAGGTCAGTTTCGACGGGCCGAGCGGGCGAGTGATCGGTGCCTGGGCCGAAACGCGGCCGGCGGTCGGCACCTATGCGGTGATCTATGGCCTGCACATGGGCCGGTTCGCGAATGGCGTGCTGCGCTGGCTCTATTTCCTCGGCGGCGCGATGCTGACGCTGGCGGTGGCGAGCGGGATGATCCTGTGGGTGGTCAAACGCCGCGAGCGCGCGCCTTTGTCGTTCGGCAACGGGATCGTCGAGCGGCTCAATGTCGGGATCCTCGCCGGGGTGCCGATCGGCTTTGCCGCCTTTCTCTGCGCCAACCGATTGCTGCCGCCGGGGCTGATCGATCGCGCACAACTGGAAGTGACGATCGCGCTCGACGCCGCCGGCATCGCGCTCCTCGTCGCGCTCGCGGTGGCGCCGCGCCTGGGCTGGCCGCTGTTGCTTGGCGTGCTCGCTTTGCTCTGCCTCGCCGCCCCGATCGTCGGCAATGGGCTAACCTATCTGGCGCAGGCTCTGGCGCGCGGCGACTTCGTGCTGCCCGTGACCGACGCGTTGCTCGTGGCCGTCGCCGTGGCCGCTTTGGTCGGCGTGCGGACCGTGACACGCCGACGCTCCGATACCCGTCGCACCATGCGGGGGAGGGCGATGGCATGACCTTCGCGATGCTGGAATTCCTCAGTCTCTATCTGCTGGCAGCCTCGATGCAGTCGCATCGCGGCGTCCTGCTCGGCGGCTGGCGCAGCATCGCCACGCCCCGCGCGACCGTGATCGCAGGCTGGGCACTTCTCGCGCTGTCCCTGGGCCTTGCCGTCGCCAGCCGCCGGCCCCCCGATATCGTCACCTGGTTCGGCTTGCTGCCGCTGGCCTGCGGCGCGATCCTGTTGGGCCTGAGCTTCGTCCCCCATCTGGTGCGCGCGTTCGTCGTCGCCGGGCTGGTCGGCGGCCTGGCCGCGATGGTCCTGCATTAATCCCGTCACCCCAGCGAAAGAACATCGGGTTGAGCATGTCCCGCATGCTCAAGGATCGTCCGGGGGACGATCCGACCCGATGTTGGTCTCTGGCGGTGACGCAATGCCGCTTGAGATCCCAGCTTTCGCTGGGATGACGAGCTTGAAAATCCTCCCGTCAGCCCTGCGCACTCAGCCGTCATCCCCGCGAAAGCGGGGACCCATCTCGGAGAGAAGTCACGCCCATCACGGCTGTTTGGAAAGCTGGAGCGAACAGCAGACGGGTCGCGTCCGCACGCTTTGCATCATTGCTGTCGAAAGTGTAATCCGTGAGTTCGACTGAACTTGTGAAAGAGTAGAGCAGATGGCGGGAGCCACGGCGCGGGAGATGGACTCCGACAAGGCGCCGCCGCGCGCCAGCCGGCTGCAGACCGATCTTGCCGCGCGCATTCTGCGGCTGCTGAAGGAACAGGGCGCCGGCCCAGGCCATCATCTCGTCGAGCTCGACCTTTGCCGTCACTTCGACGTGTCGCGCACGCCGGTGCGCGGCGCGCTGAAACTGCTCGCCGAACAGGGCGCGGTCGAGGCGCGTGCCAATCGCGGTTACGTCCTGCGCAGCCCGGTCACCGAGGCTCCCGACCTCGACGTTACCAACCCCGAGGATGAAGAGGACCAGCGCCTGTTCGTCGCGATCGCCGAGGCGCGCAACCAGGGCCGCATGCCCGATCAGTGCAGCCAGTTGGAAGTCGCGCGGCTGTTCGACGCCAAATTGCCGACCGTGATACGCGTGCTGCGCCAGCTCGCCGAACTCGGATTGGTCGAGCGCAAGCCGGGCAATGGCTGGTCGTTCGCCTCGCCGGCCGATTTGAGCCGCGCGCGTGCGGAGAGTTTCGCTTATCGCGCGATAGTCGAGCCCGCTGGCTTGGTCGAAGCGACGTTCGAACTCGACCGCGAATGGCTCGATCGCATCCGCGCGGAGCACCGCGCGTTCCGCAAGCGCAAATGGGTCGACACGCGGTCGGTCGAATTATTGGCAATTGATGCCGATTTCCACGAGGGAATCGCTCGCTGTTCGGGCAATCGCTACCTGCTCCAGGCGGTGCAGCAACAGAACAGGCTGCGGTCGTTCATGACCATCGAGTGGATCGATGGCGCCGAACGCATGATCGACCAGCATCTCGAGATCATGGACGCGATGGAAGCGGGCAATATCCGCAAGGCGCATGATCTGATGAAGGCGCATCTGACGCCGGAACGTGACGTCGGGTAATCGTCCCGTTCGAGGACAGTGGTTAACCAATCTTAACGATGGCCGAAATCGTAAACGGCGCGTTAACTGCTGGCTATGCCAGGGTATCTCCAACTCGCCCCACGGGGGGCCAGCCACCCTTTCCGCCGCCGGCTCGGACTCGACGGCGCGGTCGGTCGACGCAATGACGATGGCGACCTGAAGCTCTTCGTATTGAGCTTCACCGCCTTCTTCATCTGCATCTACACGCTCATTCTCTGAGCAGCGCGCCGCCGGGCGCGTTCGTTCAGTCGCAAGCCTTGTGCAGCTTCTGCGCGAGCCAGGCCGACACCGGGCACATCGCGGCGACGACGAACAGCATGTTGGTCGGCGTCACGCCTATGTTCGACAGCGCGGTGACCATCGCCGCGCCGATCGCCATCGATCCCGAATTGACCACATTGTTGGCGGCGACAGTGCGCGAGGTCTCGTCCTTGGTCACCGTCGTGGTCAGGAACGCGTAGAGCGGCACGACGAACATCCCGCCGAAGATCGCAATCCCCATCAGGGCGCCGATCACCAGCAGCGCGCGCGGCATCGCGATGAATTCGAGCCAGCCGTAATAATGGCCAACCGCGGGCGGCCACGTCTTGCACAGGATCGAGAACAACACGACGAACGCGCCCATGATCAGCACCGAGGCGGGGCCGTATTTGGCCGAGGTATGGCCCTTGAGCAGCGAGTTGATCGCGACCGATCCGATCGCGATGCCGATCGAGAACAAAGCGGTCAGCAAGGTGGCGACATGCTTGTCGGCGGTCAGCACGTTCTTCGCCAGCGGCGTGAAGATGATGATCAGCACCGCGCCCATCGTCCAGAAGAAGCTGATCGCGCAGATCGCCAGGAACAGGCGGGGAATGTGCATCGTCCCGCTGATCAGCCGCCACGACGCGGTGAAGGGGTTGTAATTGATCTTGAGCTCGGGCCCGACGCGCGGCGCCGGGGGGACCTTTCGACCGGCGAACCAGCCGATCGCCGCGACGACCAGCGTGCCGATGACGGCATGCTCCACCTTCATGAAGCCGGCGAGCACGGTACCGAGCAGAATCGCCAGATAGGTCGCCGATTCGACCAGCCCGGTGCCGCCCAGCACCTCATCCTCTTCGAGATGCTGTGGCAGGATCGCGTATTTGATCGGGCCGAAAAAAGTCGAATGGATGCCGAGCGCCAGCACCGCGGTCAGCATGAACGCCATGCCGATCGCGGTGTGGCCCGCTTTGGCCAGCAATAGCCCGCTGCCGCCGACCAGCATGATGACGATTTCCGCGGTCTTGACGATGCGGATGATCTTGCTCTTGTCGTTGGCGTCCGCGAGCTGCCCGGCCAGCGCGGACAGCAGAAAGAAGGGTATGATGCTGATCGCGGTGGCAAGCGCGGTGAAGCTCTGTTCATACTGTGGGTTGTTGTAAATCTGATAAACCACGACGATGACCATCGCCTGTTTGAACAGATTGTCGTTGAAGGCACCGAGAAACTGCGTGACGAACAGCGGCAGGAATCGGCGCTCCTTCAACAAGCCGAGCGCACTATGCATTACGAGTTTGGGGCCCCGTCGTGGCGAAAGAAGCCGGTCCCTTAGCCGAGGGGCATAGGCAGCGACAATCGTTCAATTGGTAAATGTGGTTTGGCGTCCTGAAATCGCCGCTAGCGCTCGATTGCGCCCGGCCCCAACACACCCTTCGCTTCCGCCGTCATGCCGGCCCTGTGCCGGCATCCACCGTGCCGCGCACCCAGCGGCCGTTGGTCCGGTACTACGGTGGATGCCGGGACGAGCCCGGCATGACGAAGGTGGACGCGGAATCACCTCGATAATGCGCGGCGTATTCCCGGCGTCGAGGGGATGCGAAATGCGACAAACGAGCCAGTTCACCACGCAAGCTCGATAGGCGATTGCCTCCACCGCTCGATCCGGGGCGTTGCCGGTTCCCGCCGGGCGTCCTAGGGATAACGATCATGTGGACGCTGCCCAACATCCTGACCCTGTCGCGTATCCTCGGCGTGCCCTTGCTCGTCGCCTTTCTGTGGTGGCCGGGCTGGGAGCTTGGTTATGCCTTCGCCTTCGTCCTCTACGCGCTGATCGCGCTGACCGATTATCTCGATGGCTATCTCGCCCGCGCTCAAGGGACGGTGTCGAAGCTCGGCGTCTTCCTCGATCCGATTGCCGATAAGATCATGGTGGCCGCCGTCATCCTGATGCTGGTCGCGACGCGCGACATCGGCGGCTGGCATGTGATCGCGGCGATCATCATCCTGGCGCGCGAGATCATGGTGTCGGGGTTGCGCGAGTTCCTCGGCGGCCTGCAGGTCTCGGTGCCGGTGTCGCAGCTCGCCAAATGGAAGACGACGCTCCAGCTGGTCGCGCTCGGCGCGATGATCCTGGCGGGGGCGCTTCCCGCCTGGCCGATCGTGCACAGCATCGGGCTGGTCGCTTTGTGGGGCGCCGCCGCGCTCACCCTCGTCACCGGGTGGGATTATCTGCGCGTCGGCCTGAGGCACATGGACTGATGGCGACGATCGACCTGCTCTATTTCGCCTGGGTGCGCGAAAGCATCGGAATCGGTCACGAGAGCGCGACGCCGCCGGCCGAGATCGCCGATGTCGCCGGGCTGATCGACTGGCTGGCGGCGCGCGGCGGCGGCTATGCCGAAGCGCTGGGCGACAAGACCAGGCTCAGGGCGGCGGTCGATCAGGTGTTCGTGCCGCTCGATGCATCGATCGTGGGCGCGCGCGAAATTGCCCTGTTTCCACCGGTGACCGGCGGATGATCCGGGTTCTCGTCACCGACGCGGCGATTGATGTCGCCGGGGAGCTAGACGCGCTCGAGCGCGCCGGCGGCGGCGCGGTGGCAAGTTTCACCGGGCTGGTGCGCGAGGATAGCGGCGTGGAGGAACTGTTCCTCGAACATTACCCAGACGCCACCGAAAAGGCGCTGCGCGACCTGGCGGCGGAAGCGATGCAACGCTGGTCGCTGGAGGCGGCGACCGTGATCCATCGCGTCGGCGCGATGAAGCCGGGCGAACGCATCGTCTTTGTCGGCACCGCGGCGGCCCATCGCGCCGCGGCATTGGAGGCGTGCGCCTTTCTGATCGACCGGCTCAAGACCGACGCGCCGTTCTGGAAGCGGGAGACGCGTGGGAAGGACGCGCGCTGGGTCGGCGAGCGCGACAGCGACCGTGACGCCGCCGATCGCTGGAAACGGTAACCGCGGCGGGGAGTGGAACGTATCGACCGGCCAGCTTTCAATCCTCCCCCGCCAGAGGGAGGTGGCAGTCCCCGCGAAAGCGGGGGCTGACGGAAGGGGAGGACGCACAACGGTTGGTGCGTCGCCGTCCGCCCCCTCCGTCGCCTTCGGCGCGTTCGAGCGAGATCGCGTCCCCCGGACGCGATCTTGGCCTGCCGGGGGCAGGCCAAAGCTCGAACGCTCCCCCTGGCGGGGGAGGATTGGAAGGTCGACCGGCGCCGCGGTCAGTTCAGCTTGGGCAGCAGCACGCCGTTGACGACATGGACGATGCCGTTCGACTGATGGACGTCGGGCGTCTCCAGATAGCTGACATTGCCGTTGACGCTGGTCAGCGTGACGACATTGTTGCCGGTGATTGTCACCTTGAGCGGCTGGCCGGCGACGGTGGTCAGCGTGGCGGTGCCGTTGCCGGCGGCGATCTGCGCCTTCAACTGGGCGAAATCGATCGTGCCGGGCACGACGTGATAGGTCAGCACCTTCGCCAGCAGCGCCTTGTTCTCCGGCTTCATCAGCTGCGCGAGCGTGTCGGGCGGAAGCCGCGTGAAGGCGTCGTCGGTCGGCGCGAACACTGTATAAGGGCCGGGACCCGACAAGGTAGCGGTCAGATCCGCCGCGGTAATCGCCTTCACCAATGTCGAAAGGTTCGGCGCAGCGGAAGCGTTGGCGATGATGGTCTTGGTGGCGTCCATCGCCACGCCACCGACCGAAGGATTGGGCGCGGCCGCGGTGGCGGGAGCAGGCGCTGCGGTCTGCGGTGCTGGGGCTGCCGGCGGAGCGGCGGGCGTGGTCTGGGCGAAAGCGGGAAGGGCAAGGGCCGGCGCGAGAGCGAGCGCCGGGATACGCAACAGCTTCATTCTATGAGCATCCTTTCGTGGGTGCACCCGTGCCGGGTGTCCTGAAGGATACGCTCGGGCGACCGGTTGGTTTCCCATCGCCCGACGCGGAAAAGTGTCAGGCCGCCGCCTTGAGGATGTCCGCCAGCAGCCGAAAGTCGCGTTCGCGCGGCGATGCCCGCCGCCAGACCAGCGCGATGGTGCGGGTGGCATGATCCCCCGCAAGCGGCCGCGCCGAGATCGCGGTATTGTCCAATATGCCCGATTGCACCGCCATTTCAGGCAGCATCGTTACGCCCAGTCCGTTGTCGACCATCTGCACGATCGTGTGGAGCGACGTGCCCAGCATCATCGCATGTGCACCGAGTTCGGGCCGGTTGCAGGCGGCGAGGGCATGGTCCTTCAGGCAATGTCCGTCCTCGAGCAGCAGCAAGCGATCCTCGTCGATATCGGCCGCCGCGATCATGGCGGGAGGATTGGGCAGTTCGGCATCGGGAAAGGCGACGAACAGGCGATCGTCGAACAATCGCTCCGCCGTCACCTCGCCGCAGGCATAAGGCAGCGCCAGCAAGACGCAGTCGGTGCGGCCATTGTGCAGCCCTTCGCATGCCGTGCCCGTCGTCTCCTCGCGCAGGAACAGCTTCAGGTCGGGATAGTCGCGGCGCAGCGCCGGCAGGATGTGCGGCAGCATGAACGGCGCGATCGTCGGGATGACGCTCATCCGCATTTCGCCCGACAACGGTCGCCCGGCGGCGCGCGCCATGTCGCCCAGTTCCTCGGCCTCGCGAATGACGCGCCGCGCCTTGTCGGCGATACGGTCGCCGAGCGGCGTGAACCGCACGACGCGCCGCGTCCGCTCGACCAGGGTCACGCCGATCAGCGTTTCGAGCTCGCGAATCCCGGCGGACATGGTCGATTGGGTGACGAAGCACGCTTCGGCCGCGCGGCCGAAATGGCCGTGGTCTTTGAGCGCGACGAGATATTGCAGCTGCTTCAGCGTCGGAAGGTAAGTGGTCATTTATCGCCTCAGTCGATCAAGGCTAAGTAAATAACCTATTGGATCGTTCAATAGCCAGCCTATATGCGATTGAGGCGGAAGAGGCCTGAAGGCCCGCCGATCCCGAGAGGATGTCCAAGAAGGCCGACCCCAATTCAGGCAGGAGGCCCAGAATCATGTTGACCGTCGGAGACAAATTCCCCGCCATCACCGTTCCCGTCCAGCAGGGCGTCGACGCCTTACCCGCCGGCGAGACGATCGATGTCACCACCGCCGCTCCCGGCAAGTGGAAGATCGTGTTCTACTGGCCGAAGGACTTCACCTTCGTCTGCCCGACCGAGATCGTCGGCTACGCCGGGCTCAAGGGCGATTTCGAGGATCGCGACGCGGTGCTGATCGGCGCCTCGACCGATACCAGCCATGTCCATTTGGCGTGGCGCAAGTCGGATCCCGACCTCGCCGCCGCCGATTTCCCGTGGATCGCCGACAATGGCGGCAAGCTCGCCGCGGCGCTGGGCATTCTCGATGCGGATGAGAATGTCGCCTATCGCGCTACCTTCACGGTCGATCCAGACGGTGTGATCCAGGCGGTGCAGGTTAACGGACTCAACGTCGGCCGCAACCCGCAGGAGACGCTGCGCGTGCTCGATGCTCTCCAGACCGACGAGCTCTGCCCGTGCAACTGGAACAAAGGCGACGATGTCCTCAAGGTTGCCGCCTAACGACTTCGTCTAACAGATGCGGCCTTCGAATCAGGGGCCGTATCCCTCGGCGCGGGGTCTTCCCCCCCCCCTCGGCCCCGCGCCACCTATTTTCCGACTTTCGCCCGGCTTCGGCCGGGGCCCCTTTTCCCACCGCCGGCGATAAGCGCCGCGAGGAGTATTTTCGCATGTCGCTCAAGGATTTCGCCCAGACGCTGCCCGATTTCGCCAAGGATATCCGGCTCAATGTCGGGTCGTTGCTCAACGAAACGTCGCTCGGCGACCAGCGCAAATACGGGCTGCTCCTGGCCTGCGCGCATGCCTCTGGCTACAAGCCTTTGGTCGAAGCGGCCGAAGCGGAAGTCGCCGGCAAATTGTCACCCGAAGCCGCCAATGCGGCGCGCGCGGCGGCGGCAGTGATGGCGATGAACAACGTCTATTACCGCTTCACCCATCTCGCCGGGAACAAGGAATATGCCAACATGCCGGCCAAGCTGCGCATGAACGTGATCGGGGCACCGGGCATCGAGAAGGACGATTTCGAGCTGTTCAGCCTGGCGATCAGCGCGATGAACGGTTGCGGCCTGTGCATCGACGCGCATGAGAATGTGCTCAAGAAGGCGGGCGTGACGGCGCAGGCGATCCAGGACGCGGTGCGCTGGGCGGCGGTGATGAAGGCCGTCGCGACGGTGCACGCCGCGATAGCGTGAGGTGTTAACTCGTCGCGCCCGCTCCCTCCGGGCCGGCGGCTGCGGCATAGAGTGTCGCGGCCCGCAGGAAGCAGAACCCGGCCAACACCGGCGTGGCGGCGACGATCAGCATCGAATAGCGGATGGCTTCGTCGCCGAAACTTGGGGTTAGCAGATCGTTGATCACGCCGACGGCGGTCGGGCCGGCGGCGTCGCCGATCAGGCTCGCGCCGAGCAGGATGACCGCTGTGGCGAGCGCGCGTCGCCGCTCGCCGACGATGTTCACCACCGCGGCGTAGATCGGCGCCTGATGGATCAGCATGAAGAAGCTGCTGAGCGCGAAACCGCCCAGCCAGGCCGAATGCGAATTACCGAGCAGGAACAGCGCCTCCGCCGGGCCGGCCAGCACGCAGGCGATTGCGGGAAGGCCGACCCGCCAGGCGATCCGCTCCTTGGGTAAGCGATCGATCAACACGCCGCCGATCAGGATCCCCAACAAGCCGATGAACCCGCGCGTCGGGCCGATGATGTTCGAGACGTCGCCAACGCCCAGATGATGCACGCGCATGAAAAAGGACGGCACCCATGCCCCCGATGCCCAGATATTCGCCCCCATCAATGTCACGCCTGCGAAGATCCAGGTGAAGCAGCGGTTGGCGAAGAGGGCGCGCAGGTCGGTAAGCAGAGAACTCGCCATCGACAGCCGGCCGGGAGGTGGCACGGTCCGTTCCGGCTCGCGAACGGTGAACACCAGCAGCAACGCGAGCAACAATCCCGGCAGCCCCATGGCGATGAACATCGCGCGCCAGCCATGGGTCTGCGCGATCCATCCTGCGAGCGGAAAGAACAGGATGAAGGCCAGAGGCGAAGCTGTGCCGAACAGAGCGAGCGCGAGCGGCCGCCGTTCGGGCGGGAAGCGGTCGGCGATGATCGAATTGGACGGGGCGGTTCCGCAGGCCTCGCCGGCTCCCATCAGCAGCCGCACTACCGCCAATTGCCAGATGCCGCCGATCAACCCCGTGCACGCCGTCATCACGCTCCAGAAAGCGAGGCCCGCGGCGATGATGTTGCGCCGGTTGGTGCGATCGGCCGCCCAGGCGATCGGAATGCCGAGCAACGAGTAGAAGAGAATGAAGGCGAGCCCCGAGACCAACCCCAGCACGGTGTCGGACGACCCCAGTTCGCGCTTGATCGCGGGAAGCGCCAGCCCGAGCAGCGAACGGTCGAGATAGTTCGACACCGAAACCAGCGTCAGGACGAATAACGGCCAGGTCGCCGACCAGGGCCAGCGCCGCGGTTCGCCGGAATTGTTCATAAGCGCGATGCCCGTGTTTCCTGTGCGGTGATGAATTCGAGCAGTGCCGGTTGTCCGGCTTCGGTCGCCGCGATGCCGCGCCGGATGGCGGGGATGATCTCGCCGGGGGACGTAATCCGCTCGCCATATCCGCCCAGCGCGCGCGCGAAGTCGGCATAATTCCCCGAGATATCGGTCGAGCGGAAGCGCTCCGTGGCCACAGGCATGATCGGCAATTCGATCGCCATGGCCGAATTGTTGAGCAGGATCGACAGGATCGGCAGCCGTTCGCGTGCCGCCGTCTCGAAATCCATGCCGGTGAAGCCGATCGCGGCGTCACCCCAGACGTTGATGCAGAGCTTGTCCGGACAAGCGAGCTTCGCGCCCATCGCCAGTCCGAGACCATAGCCGAGCTGGGTGGTCTTGCCCCAACCGATATAGCTTAGCGGCGACCTGGTCTTCCAGAAAGGCGAGAGCTGATCGCGCGGCGATCCCGCATCGTGAGTGATGATCGTGTTGGCGACGTCGACGGTGCGCTGCAGATCCCACAGGACGCGATACGGGCTGAGCGGCGTATCGTCGCTTTCGAGCAAAGGCAGCCATTGGGCGAGCCATTCGGCTTCGACCTCGTCAATCTCACGGGCAACAGGGCCGGGATCGCGTGGGGCGCTCAGCCGGTCGCGGCAGGCCGCGACGAGCATGGCAAGCGTCAGTTTCGCATCGCCGATCAGCGCGTCAACGCAGGGCACGCTCTTGTTGATGTCGGCGGGATCGAGCGTGGCGTGAACGATTGCAGCGCCCGCCGGCATTGCGACGCCGAACGCGGTTTCGGACAGGCTGCAGCCGATGCCGAGGATCAGGTCGGCGCGGTCGAGGAAATGGCGAAGCTGTCCCGGAATGGCCGCGCCGCCGGAGCCGAGCGCGAGCGGATGCGTCTCGTCGAACGCGCTCTTGCCTTCGAGGCTCGTCGAAACCGGCGCGCCGAGCAGTTCGGCGAGCATGCGCAATTCGGCATAGGCTTCGGCCCAATGCACGCCTTGCCCGGCATGGATGACCAGCCGCTTCGCCGCGACCAGGCGATCCGCCACCCGTGCGACCGCTTCCGGATCGGGGGCGCTGCGGGTAGTGACGACCGGCGTATAATCGAGTGGTTCGGACAGCTCCTCGTCGAGCACATCCCACGGCATTTCGACGAGCGCGGGACGAAGCCGCCCGTTGCGCAGCGCGCTGAACGCGCGGCGCAGGATGGCGGGCGTGTCCTCGGCGCGCAGGATCGGTTCGCAGGTCTTGGTGATGTCCCGCATCGAGAGGCTGGCATTGTAATTGTCGGGCACGTGCGCCAGCCGCCGGGCATAGCCTTGCGGCAGCACCAGTACCGGCACGCTTTCCGAATAGGCCTGGGCGACGCCGCCATAAGCGTTTTCGGTGCCCGGCCCGTGCTGCATCGCGAACACGCCCATTCGCCGCCCGCGGGTGAGCCGCGACAGCGCGTCGGCCATGTGGACGCCGGTGCGCTCCTGGCGGACGATGATCGGGCGGATGCCGATCGCCGCCGCTTGTTCGAGCACTGCATTGCGCGGGTAGCCGAAGATGACGTCGATGCCTTCGCGCGCGAGTATTTCGGCGATAGCCGCGCTGACTTTCATGATCGCATGAGGTCCGATGGTCCCAGTGGCCGCTCGCCGATCACGGTGGTGCGGACCAGATGCCGCCGCTCATATTTGAAATCATGCACGCCGCGGTGGAGCGTGAAGCGGTTGTCCCAGACGATCAGCGTGTCTTTCTCCCATTTCACGCGGCAATGATAATGGAGGTGCTGGGCCAGGCTCTGCAGATAAGCGAGCAAAGCGCGGCTCTCGTCCTCGCTCCATCCGACGAAGTGCTTGAAGTAAGCGGTCGTCGCGAACAGCGCCCTGCGCCCGGTCACGGGATGGACGCGCACCGCGGGGTGGATATTTTCGAGTTCGTCCTCGGCGAAGTCATGGCTTTCACGCAGGCGTAGCTGCTTATCGGGGGCGAGCTTCGCATTCTTGGCCCAGATGTCCTTGCCCGAATAGACCACCTGGAGCCCGTCGAGCAGCGCCTTCAGTCCGTCGGACATGTGTTCGTAGACGAGATAGGCATTCGAAAATGCCGTATCGCCACCCCATTGCGGCACGTCGAGCGCGCGCATGACGACGCATTTGGGCGGCTGAAGCAGGAACGGGCTGTCGGTGTGGAAATGCTCGAACGAGGGCACGACATTCTCGGGCTCGTGCGCTTCGCGGCGCACCTCCTGCATGTCGCGATGGCCGTCATAGATCGGGGCCTGGGGCAGTTCGGTGAGCTCACCGAAATAGCGCGAAAAATGCTTATGCTGCTCCGGCGTCAGATCCTGGCCGCGAAACACGATCACCAGAAAATGCTCGAACGCCTTCATGACTTCGGTGAGCGTTTCGTCGTCGAGCGGTCGGCGCAGGTCGACGCCGCTGATCTCGCATCCGCACGCGCCCGAAATCGGCTTTACGCCGATCCGGCGAAAGTCGGGCATTGGCAGCCCCGCGACGATCGGCCCGCTTGGCATTTCGGTTGCGACGAGGTTGGGTTGAGAGACCATGGCAAACTCCACTGGATTTCGGAATCGAGGCGGAGGGGCAGGTGGCGCTGTCCCTCCGCCTCCGCTCAGAATTTCCGCTTGACCGTAACGGCCCATGTCCGCGGTTCGCCAGGGGAACCCTGAACCGAATTGGTGGACCCGCGATTGTCGAAAATGTCGGTATAATAGAGTTTGTTGGTAAGATTGCGGCCTTCGAGCGCGAGTTCCCAATCGTCCTTCGGCATGCGGAAGGTAAGTCTCGCGTTGACGAGAGTCCGCCCCTTCACTTCGCCAAAGATGTCCTTGCCGCCGGTCACGGCGTCGACATTGTTGGCGTTGCGATTGAACGAGTCCTGGTGATCCACGTCGATCCGCGGCGTCAGCTTGGCGCCGCTGGCGAACACGAAATCATATTGCGCGCCGAGGCTCCATTGCCAGGGCGAGATATATTGCCCCCGGTCCTCGACGCCGATCCCGGAGGTCGCCGCGGCTGCCGAGATCGACGTGTATTTGAAGTAGAGATAGGCCAGCGAGGCATCGATGGTGAGGCCTTCGACCGGACGCAGATTCAGTTCCGCTTCCGCGCCCTTCACGTCCGCCTTGCCGGCGTTGAGCGGAAGCGCGCACGGCGCCGCCGGTACGCCCGGCAGCGGGCAACTCGCCACGGTAACGAGGATGTCATTGTATTTGTTGAGGAAGGTGCTGACGTTCAGCCGCACGTGACGGTCGAAAAGGTCGCTCTTGAACCCCGCCTCGTACGCGGTCAGCGTCTCGGGCCCGAACGCCAGCGCCTGGGCCGGGAAGAAGGGCCGCGGATTGACGCCGCCACTCTTGAAGCCGGTCGAAACCTGGGCGTAGGTCATGATCTCATCCGACCAGCGATATTGGAGGACGGCGCGCCAATCGACGCGATTGCCTTTGAATGTCCCGACCAGGCCGTTGAGCGAAGCGATCGACGGCGGCGTGGCCCCTCCCGTCGAGGATCCGGGAATCCCCTTGCGCCCGTAAATGAAGCTCTTGGTCATGTCGGTATAGCGGATGCCGCCGACCAGATGGAGGTTTTTGATGGGTTCCCAATCGCCATTGGCGAACACGGCTTTGGTGGTCGCCGGGATCTTGTTGTTCTCGATGAAGTTGAGCGTCGTGAGCGTAACCCGCGTGATGTTCTGGCTGCGCTTGTGCAGATAATAGCCGCCGACGGTGAAATTGAACGCCGAGCCGATATTGCCGTTGAGCCGGAGTTCCTGGCTGAACTGGCGATTGTAGATCTGGCTCGCCTGCAGGGTCGGCGAGAAGGGCGACCCGTCGGCCGAAGAATAGACACCATCGAACTTGCGATAGGCGGTGATCGACGTGATGCTGAAATCGGGCGACAGATCGACTTTCAGATTTCCGGAAACGCCCCAGGAATTGATCGCGGATTTGATCGGGGCCGCCCAAGCCGCCGACCCGTCGCGCGGCTTGAGTTCGATGTAATTTTCGTAACTGATGTACGGGCTGGAGCTGAAAGTATCCTGCGCGTAATTGCCGAACGGCGAATAGCTGATGAATTGCGATCCGGTGGAGGTGCCGTATCGCACGCCATTGAGCGTATAAGCGGGAGCCGAAGTCCCCGTCGTTGCCGATCCGGTGTTGGCGACGCCGGGATTGGCGTTCTGCCCCACGTACAGCAAGGTGGTGGGTCCCGCCTCGCTGTTGTCGCGGGTGACATCGCCCACCAGATTGAGCGTGACGTTGCTGCTCGGCTGGTAGCGCAGGGCGAGGCGCCCCGCGACATAGTCCTTGCCGCCTTCAGTCCCCAACTTGCATGATTGCGAATTGACCAATGTCGACGGAATCGCCGTGCCAGGGTGCGTGCAGGCATAGTCGTAGCGCGTGATATAGCCGTCCTTGTGGACCGCCGTGCCCGAGATGCGCGCAAAGAGGTTCGGCAGGATGGTGAAGTTGGCGCCGCCGCGCAGTTCGACGCGGTTATAGGCGCCATAGGTTGCCTGGACATAGCCGCCACCCGTGCCGTCCGGTTTCTTCGAATAGAGCTTGATCGCCCCGCCGATCGAATTCTGTCCGGCGAGTGTGCCCTGCGGGCCGCGCAGGATCTCGACGCGATCGAGGTCGATCAGATCGAGCAACGAGCCGTGCAACGTCGGCAGGTAGACGTCGTCGATATAGAGGCCGACGCCGGGTTCGAGCGCAAAGCTGGTGTCGCGTTGTCCGACGCCGCGGATATAGGCAACAACCGCGGGACCATAAGTCGCGGGCGCCTGACGCAGCGTGACGTTGGGCGCCTGGTTGCCGATATCGGCGATGCTCGTCTGGCCGCGTGCCTCGAGCATGGCGCCCGACACCGCCGTGATCGCCAGCGGCGCGTCCTGCAGCCGTTGCGACCGGAATTGCGCGGTCACGACGATGTCGTCCTTGGACGGCGCCTGGTCGTCCTTCTGGTCCTGCGCGCTATTGTCTGGTGTGTCTTGTGCCAGTGCAGCCGTGGCGATGGACATCGAGCCGGCAAGCGCCAGGATCGAAGTAGCCGCACGAAGCGCAGTCAATCGGATCGCCATATTTCCTCCCCCCAAGGGTTCGTCGCGTGCCTTTGCGGCATCGCCGGAGGGGAGATGGACATGTTGAACAATCAACTGTCAAGGCAATTCCAAATTCCGGAAGCTCAATTCCGGAATACGGAAAGTGCGCAATCAACTGTGCGAGATCGCAGCCATTCCGCTCAGCGTGGCGGCGGAGGCGCGAACTGCCGTGGCAAGATCGTCCTCGAGATGGAGCTGGTAACGTTTGGACGGCATGGTCACGCCGAGACATCCCAAAATCTCGCCAAAGGCGCCGAAAACGGGGGCCGCTATCCCGGCGATGTCATACCGCGGATCGAAATAGCGGGCGAAGCCTCGCTCGCGGATCTGCTGCAATTCCGCCTCCATCTCCGGGCGCGAGGATCGCGGGCGGCCGCTCAACGGACCGACTTTGGCATCGCGCATGATCGCTTCGGCATCGCCCTGCGGCAGGAAAGCGAGAATCGCATGGCCAAGCGATCCCCAAGGCAGCTGAACCTCAAGGCCGCGCTCGACCGCGAAGCGAAGCGGGTGAGGGGTCATCACCACATCCGCGATGATCGCCGTCCGCATCGACGGGCTATAGGTGCACAATACCGCTGTCTCGTGCCAGTGGGTCACCAGATCTTCCAGCAGCGGCCTCGCGCAGCGGACGAGATCGAACCGTGCCACGAGCTGCGAGGCCAGGCGATGCAACTCGCGCCCGGGGCGGTACGACTGGCCATGGCCGCGTTCCACCAGGCCCGATCGGACCAGCGCCTGAAGCAGGCGGTGAACCGAACTTACCGGCAGATCGGCGCTGGCCGCCAGCTCCCCGAGTGTGAATTGAGGCGGTCCGGCGGCGACGAGCTTGAGCAAATAGGCGAGCCTGTCGGCCGCACCGCGCGGTACGTTGGATCCGGTCGAGCTCATTGGCGCAAGGTACCCCAGAGCCGGCACATCGCGCGCCTCAAATCGCACGAGCTGTGTTCGGCCGCGCCTTGCCTCATTCCGTCACACCAGCGCGTAATAGCGGAACAGCGATCGATCGGGGTCCGTCCGCCGTTCGCCTCCGCCGACGATCACGGTGCGCGAAAGCCAGTCGTGCGGTCCCGCCGGTACGCGGAAATAGGGCGTCAGGCGGAAATAGGATGGTTGGGCGCTGCCCGCGGCGGCGCGCACGAGGTAACCGCGATTCTGGATATAGATGCTCGTGCCGTCTTCCGCTTCCAGCATGTAATGCGCGCTCAGCTCGATCGTGCCGTCGTCGCGGACCAGGGCATAATCGGCGCCGCTATGCGGTACCACGCGCCCCGAAAGGCGCGGCCCACTGATCGAGCCGCCGATCGCGGGGGTATAGCCCTGGCTGCCGCCGCCAGGCAGGGGGCCAAAGATGTGCCGGTCGGCGCCGAACAGGACTTCAATATCGAAAACATGTTCCAGTATGCAGTCCGCGGCGGTCATTGTGGCAAGTCTTTTGCTGGGATGACGGGAAGCAGGATCGCGGAATCGAAGGCGCCGCCGGTGCGGATGATATGCATGCCGGCATTGCGGGTCTGCTGGTGCAGCGGGAAAGGCAGCATCACGCCTTCCTCCTTCGGATAGATGTCCGACCCCGCGACGATCAGCCGCAATGTCTCGCCCGCCGCGAAGCTGACGGAGAAGGGCCATATCTCGATCTCCACAGCCACGCAGTCGCCGGGCGCGAGCCGGTCTTCGCTGGTGTGCCGATGGACCGGTCGTTCGGGGCGCGAATGCTCGAGGTCGAGCGCGCGGTGGCTGGCGCGCAGCCAGCCAAGCGCCATGGGACCGTTTTCGTAGAAGGCGTAGAAAGTGAAGCCCACCGGCTCGCCCGCCGCGTCGATCTTCTGCAGGGCGACGAACAGGTCCATGTCGTCGCTGCCGTCCGCTTCGACCCAGAGCTTCAGGCTGGCATGGCCAGTGATCTCGGTTGGTTCGGTGAACGGATGGTCGAAGCGGATGCGCCCGTCGGACGCCGAATAGCGGACCTCGCTTTCGCTTGGCGCATCGTCGTCCATCGTGCCGCTGGCCGCGTCGAGCGCGAGGCGGCGATAGTCGATCCGCGCGAGCGGCCATTCATTCTCCGCGCGCTCCTCGGCCACATTATGCCGTTCGCGCACCTCGATCCGCACCGGCGGCCAGGCGGCAAGGGCAGTGGGCCGGTCGCGCATATAATGGTCGAAAAAGGCGAGCTGGCGCGCGCGACTCTCGGGCCGATAATAATGCGCCCATTTCTTCTGACCGTGGATTTCCAGCCATTTCTCGGCCGATCCCATCCGGCGCCACGCCTCGATCGTGCCGCGCAGATGCAGCCCCTGATCCGACCAGCTCGCGACGACATAAGCGGGCTGGCCGATCGCCTCCAGATCGAGCTCCTTCGAGTGCCAATATTCGTCGATCAGCGGATGGGCGACGATATTTGCCCAGCTGTCCTCGGTGTGATTGAGCGACCATTGGATATTGTCGCAGGCGCGCGGCAGGAAGCTCGTTTCCAATATCCCGCCATGATAGGCGAATTCGCGATACCAGTCCGAAAAGCCTTCCCATGGATTGAGCGCGGCGAGCGGCTCGGGACGCAGCGGCGCGACCAGATATTGGATGTTGGCCAGATAGGACACGCCGGTCATCCCGACGCACCCGTTCGACCAGGGCAAGCGGCCGAGCCACTCGATCGCGTCGGCGCAATCCTCCGCCTCCTGGATGCCATTGTGGTGGAAATCGCCCTCCGACAGCCAGGCGCCGCGCGGGTCGACCACGGCCACGCCATAACCGTGCCGACCCCACCAGACGGGGTCGGGTCCCTCGAACGGGGTCAGCTCCGACAGCCATTCCGGATCGACGCCGGAGCGCGGCCAAAAGACGCGATTGGTGAGCGCATGCTTGCCGTAAGGGCCCCAGGCCAGGAGCAGCGGCACGTTCGCGGTCGCGCCCTCGGGACGATAGAGATCGGCGAAGATCTCCACACCGTCGCGCAAGGGGATGCGGCAATTCCGCTCGATCGTCAGCCCGCGTTCGGTGCGCCGAGAGAAGTCGGCCGGCGGCAGCGGCGGCTTGGTGGGGTGACCGAAAGGGTCGCTCCCCGCGCGCATCAGCGGCCGAAAACGCACATTGCCTCCTTACAGCACGACGAAATAATGGATCCGGTTGGCGTTCGGCACCTTTTCCGCCACGCCGACGAACACGTGCTGCGACATCCATTCGTGCGGACCCGCCGGCGCGTCGAAGCGCGGGGTGACGCGCATATAATAATCGTCGAACGACACCGGCTCGTTGCGGCGCATCTTCTCGGCGATCTCCGGGCTTCGCGCCCAACGAAATCCTCGATTCTCCAGATAGATGATCGCACCATCATCGGCCTCGAGCAGATAGCGGGCGTCGAAATCGATCACCCCGTTCGGCCTCGACAGCGGGAAATCGCCGCCCGACATCGGCACCACGCGACCGTTGAGCCGCGGTCCCTCGACCGTTCCCTCCGTTGCGTAGATTGCCGCGCGCGTATCGCCGCGCGCGCCCGGTTTGATCCAATAGGGCTTCGATAGCGTGATTGAGATGGTGAAGGCGTAGTCGAGCCCCGGCGCGAAAGGATGGTGTCCGCTCATGGACAGCGGATAAACGCCGCAACTGTTGATTTGTCAACTATAAGGAGTCACCCTCTCACATCGACAAGACAATATCGATTCAGACGGCTACAAAATCGCGATGCAGCAGAAGACTATCCGCGCCGAACCGTCGACCGGGGCCAGGTCGACCCGGCCATCGTTCGAGTTCGGCCCCTCCCACATTCCTTATCGTATCCTCTTGCTGAGCAAGATGATCGATCGGGTCACGGCGCAGCATGTCCGGGATACGGCACAGCTCTCACTCGCCGAATGGCGGGTGCTGACGCATGTCGAAATGATCGGAAAATGCAGTTCCGCGGAAGTGGTAAGCGTCGCTTATGCCGACCGGGCCGAAGTGAGCCGGGCCGTCGCATCGCTCGAGAAGCGCGGCTTCGTCCAGCGCGAGGTCAACCCGCGCAACCGCAGGAGCAGCCTGGTTTCGCTGACCGAGGCGGGTAAATCGGTCCATGCGGCGATCCGCGGAGAGCGGGGCAAATTCTATGAGCAATGGCTCACCGACCTGAGCGAGGCGGAGCGGGTCGCGCTCAATGCCGCGCTGGAAAAGGTCACCCGCCGCGTCATCGACAGCGCCCCGCAGATGTTCGACGTCTAGGTAGGGAATTCATATTCCTGTCGTCATCCCGGCGATATCCTCCCGTCGCCCCAGCGCACCCTCCCGTCACCCCAGCGAAAGCTGGGATGACGATTTACGGAATTGGGTCGCTTTAAGAACAACGGCCTATTTGGGTTCTTAACCTAGACCCCTACCGCGCCAGCGCCTGATAGATCGAGAACGCGCTGGTCAGCGTCAGCAGTACGCCGACCAGCGCCATCAGCGGGCGTGCCGGCACTTTCTTGGCGAGCCATCCGCCCAATGGCGCGGCGAGCAGCCCGCCGATCAGGATGCCGAGCGTCTGCAGCGTGAAGGCGGCGAAGCCCAAGGTGAAGATGAACGTCGCCGAGATCGTCGCGGTCAGGAAGAATTCGGCAGTGTTGACGGTGCCGATCGTCTCGCGCGGCGAGGCGCCCTGGACCAGCAGATTGCTCGTCACCACCGGACCCCAGCCGCCGCCGCCCGCCGCGTCGAGAAAGCCGCCGGCCAGCCCGAGCGGCTCGATCACCTTGGGCGTCCTCGGTTCGACCCGGCCACGCCAGGCGCGAAACAGCAGATAAAGGCCGATCGCGCTCAGATAGGCCATCACGAACGGCCGCGCGACCGAGGCGTCGACCGACGACAGCACATAGGCGCCGAGCACGCCGCCGATCATGCCGGGGATCACCAGCCGCGCGAACAGCCGCCAGTTCACGTTGCGGTGCAGGACATGGCTGATCCCCGACGCGGCGGTCGTGAAGGTCTCGACCGCATGGACGCTGGCCGAAGCGACGCGCGGCGGCAGGCCCATCACGCTGATCAACAATGTCGAGTTGATCAGGCCGAACGCCATGCCCAGCGCGCCGTCGACCAATTGCGCGGCGAATCCGATCGCGATGAAGGGCAGGATTGCCTCGATCGAGGCCAGCGAAACATCGACCATCAACAGCGCAAACTCCCCGGGACCCTGTCCGTTGCATGACGCGTGGGGCTAATTCCTACAAGAAAGATGGGCTTTTCGCCAAAGAAGTTGCGACAGGGCGGTTATGGAAATTGTCAAACGGGCGTCCTAGATATGTAAAAATCGGCGAAGGGGACGCGCCAATGCTTGCTGGCCTTAGGGCTTATCTCGACTCGATTCGGGCGCGCGACCCAGCGCCACGATCGAACGTGGAAATCCTGCTTTATCCGGGTGTTTGGGCGCTCGGTTATCACCGCATCGCGCATGCCTTGTACAATGCGCGGCTGTTTTTCCTGGCCCGCTGGGTGAACCATATCGCGCGCTTCTTCACCGCGATCGACATCCATCCGGGCGCCAAGATCGGGAAGTTCTTCTTCATCGATCACGGCTTCACCGTGATCGGCGAGACGGCGGTGATCGGCGACAATGTCACGATCTATCAATGCGTCACGCTTGGCGGGACCAATCCGGCCGATGGCGTCGCCGGCAAGCGTCACCCGACGCTCGAGGACAACGTCATCGTCGGGTCGGGAGCCCAGGTATTGGGCCCGATCACTGTCGCGACCGGCGCGCGGATCGGCGCCAACGCGGTCGTCACGCGCGACGTGCCCGAAGGCGCGGTGATGGTTGGCATCCCGGCGCGGCCGACGATGGTCGAAGGGAAGGGGGAGAAGCCTTTCCTCGCTTACGGTACGCCGTGCAGCGAGATATTCGATCCGCAGACGCAGAAGGTCGAGTTGCTCCGCTGCGAGATCGAGACCTTGCGCAAGAGATTGGATGCCTTGCTGGCGGAGCATGAAGCGCCCCGCGAACCGGAGCGTGATCGCGCCTGATGGGGACGGTCACTCCGTTTCCTTCGTCAGGACGCCAGCCGAGCCAGATCGGTTTCGAGCGGCTCGAACTCACCCGCATCCTCGATTTGTACGGCCGCATGGTCGCCGCGGGACATTGGCGCGACTACGCGATCGAGCTCGGCCACGCTGCGGCGGTATTCGCCGCGTTCCGCCGCACCGCCGAGCGCCCCGAATTCAGGATCGAGAAACGTCCCGATTTGCGCAACCGCCAGGGCATGTGGGCGCTGATCGCCGAACACGGCCAGGTGGTGAAGCGCGGTCACGAACTCGGTCCGGTGCTGGCACCGATCGAACGGCGGCTGATGAAGCTGATCGAGGATTGAGGTCGCGGGCCGGTCAACGGCGACGTCCGGGAATGCGTGGCTTGCCGACCGTTCAGCTTCCGGCTTCGTGATCGCGATAACCGGCGTCGGCAAAAGCAAAAGTAGAATATAGCCGGCCGCGTGATTTGAATGTGGTTGATCGCAGAGCTATCCCTACCGTTGGAAGCGCGTGAACGCGGCGTTTGACCGGCGCTACTCCCATCAGACGAGTGTGCGCCCCGTTATCGCATTAGCGCGCGCGGAATAGGTAATATGACCCGAATTGTCCGCCTGCACGCGGACCCGCATGCGGTCCTTGAGGTCTGCTTTGTCACTATCACTCATGTCGCGAGTGGCCGCAGCCATGCCGATCGCGATCTCAACCGAGCTCCAGAAGTCGTCGAAGTCCTCGAAGGTGCGAGACACCGTGATCTCTCGCATCGCAACATCCGTAAGGCCGGCATCGAGCCAGAGAGAATGAAGCGCACCCATTCGCGACATTTCGGCGCTCGGCGGCAGTAACGGCTGGATTCCCGACGAGCGCAGCTCTTCCTGAAGCGGAGCCATCGGAAATCCGTTGGGTTCGAGCAGATCCCAGACATAAGCGGAAATCGTACCGCCGGGGATCACGACGCGCACCATCTCGGCCAGGCCCTTCGCCGGTTCGGGCACGAAGAAGATCACCAACGCCATGACGGCGGCATCGAAACTGTGGTCGCCAAATGGCAATGCGGTAGCATCGCCCTGCAGGAATTCGGCAATCCCGGCGTGATGACGGGAGCGCGCGAAACCCAGCTGGCCGTCCGAAGGATCGAGGCCGAAAATCTTCGAGGGCGCGCAACGCTCGACCAACAGTTCGGTAAAGGCACCGTTGCCGCAACCGACGTCGATCCAACGCAGGCCGGTGGGGGGTGCCAACCACTCGATGAATTCCTCGCCGACCAAGCGACTCCACACGCCCATCATGCGCTCATAGGCTGCCCCATCGTCGAAACGTATCTGGCTGTCGCTCATTGCGTTGCTCCCGTCGCTCGGCGGAATGACCAATAGCAGAGGGCGGCTGGGCGCGACAGCTTCAGGACAGCCTGTACCGCCATTCGCTCGCTCATCATTGGCCGGCTGCGGCGGACGATCACGATTTCGGCGCGATCGCTCAGGTCGTGGCGGGCGGCGTATAGGGCGCGCTGTTTGCTGCATGAATCGCGGCCGCACCGTTTCGAATGCACGATCGGCTGCGCATCGCTACTTGACTAATATATAACTGCGTGGTTATGGGTCAAATCCATAGCTACTGAGTTATACGTTTTCATGTCGACCCAACACGACGTCATTTTCAGCGCCCTGGCGGATCCCACGCGCCGCGGGATTTTCGAGCGGTTGTGCCGTGGCGGCGAGCAGACGGTGGGCGGACTGACCGCGATGGCGGGCGTCTCGCAGCCGGCGGTATCCAAGCATCTCGGCGTGCTGAAAAAGGCCGGGCTGGTGCTCGATCGGCATGAGGGGCGCCAGACCCATTATACCGCGCGGCGGCAGGCGCTCGCGCCTCTCGTCGACTGGACCAGCCAGATGACCGAATTCTGGGAAAGCCGGTTCGACGATCTCGATGATTTGCTCAAGAGGATGGACCAATGACGACGATATCGACCGAAGCCCGTTCCGTGGTAATCGAACGCGACTTCGCGCACACGCCGGACAAGATCTGGCGCGCGCTGACCCAGCCGCATCTGATCGCCGAATGGCTGATGAAGAACGATTTCGTGCCGACCGTCGATCATCGCTTCATGCTCACGGGCGACTGGGGATCGGTCGATTGCAAGGTGCTCGAGATCGAGCCGCAGCGCGCGCTTGCCTATAGCTGGGATGCGATGGGGCTGGAGAGCGTGGTCACCTGGACGCTGACACCATCGGCCGCCGGCACGCATGTGCGGATGGAGCAGGCGGGCTTCCGGCCCGATCAGCAGCAGGCCTTTGCCGGCGCCAAGTTCGGTTGGCAGAAATTCCTCGCCAATCTGGACGAGGTCGTGGCGCGGATCGACTGATCGCCGCGCCACGAACATGGGTGTGAACACTGGGAGGAAGAGATGAGCGCGAATTCGGGTATTCGGCAATTTCATCGCTGGACGTCGATCGTCTTCGTGGTGGCGGTGATCTTCAATACGGTCATGCTCATGATCGGCAGGCAGGCCACATGGGTCGGGCTGACGGCACTTTTCCCGCTGATCCTGCTGACGATAACCGGCCTCTACATGTTCACGCTGCCCTATCTGGCGAAGAGCCGTACATTGTCGCGCGCAAGCGACGTCGCCTGAACGATCGGGAGGCAAGAACGATGACCACGAGCGAGGCCGACGCCAAATCGCCGTCAGAACTGATCGATCAACGGATCGCTTCGCTGGACGACTGGCGCGGTTCAACCCTGGCGCGGATCCGTGCCTTGATCCACGAGGCCGAGCCCGATGTCGTCGAGGAATGGAAATGGCGCGGCGTGCCGACCTGGTACGCCAATGGCAAGATCGTCTGTACCGGCGAGACCTACAAGAACGCCGTCAAGACCACCTTCGCCAAGGGCGCGGCGCTCGACGATCCCAAGGGATTGTTCAACTCGAGCCTCGAAGGCAATGTCCGCCGCGCGATCGACTTTTACGAAGGCGACACGATCGACGAGGAAGCGTTAAAGGAGCTGATTCGTGCGGCGGTCGCGGCGAACAAGGGCAAGGAGCGATGACCGAAATCGCCCCGGTTGGTTAGTTGAGCCAGGGCTGACCAGCGACGTTGATCTTGGCGCCGTTCAACTCGACCTCTTTCTGCTCGGAGAGGAATTTGGCGATGTCCTTGGCGCTTGGCTCATAGACATAAACTTTCCACATCGGCGCGCTGCCTTGCTGACCGAGCCCTTTGCGCTGCAGTTTCAGAACGATCGACGATTTGTCGCCCTTCAACGCAAGCTCGCTCTTTTCGGGCTGTGCGTAATAGGTGACCTCGGGCAGCACATAGCGCTTCAGCCCGGGGACATAGTCGATGCAGAGGCGCGCGCCCTTAGCGTCGTTGCTCATCACATCGAAATCGCCGCTCTGCGAGCAATATTTCTGCGTCGGATAATTGTCCGTGTTGTCGTCGGGCCCGGCGAACTGCCAGCCGGGCGACGGTGGCGACGGCGGGGACGCGGCGTCCTTCGACGCGGTGCATCCGGCCACCAGGCACGCTGCTGCAACGATTGTCCCCGACAAAGTCTTCATAATGGCATCCCCTGTTTGCCGAAACACTGCCGCATCTCGCTAAGTCACGCAACCGGCTCTAAAAAGTAACGCCGATCGATGTGCGTGGCGCGGGGAAGCCCATCAGGGTAGCAAACGGTATCAAGGGGAGAATCGCCGATGCCCGCCGTCAGTACTTGCCTCGCGCCGTCATGCCGCACCAAAGTCGAAGGAACGGTCAATCCTTGCCCCAATTGCGGCGGCAAAATGCGGACGCCGCGGACGGTGCGGATCGCCGGCTGGGTGCTGCTGGTGTGCGGCGTCTTCCTCGCCGGGTTCATGAGCTATCTCTGGTCCGTGCTCGCGCCCTCGATGGCGCATCCGGGCGATACGACGGGCGGGACGACCTTCACCGGCACCGCGGAACAGGCACAGACGATCTTCACTGTGTTCGCCGCGGTGATCGTGTTCGGCCTGGGCTCGATCGCTTACGGCTTGTGGATGATCGTCACCGGGCGGCGCAGCATCGCCATGATGATCGGCGTGCTGGTGCTCGCGGCAGCGTTGGTCGCGATAAGCTGGCGAGCGATGACGGTGCTGCCGGGCTGATGGACCTTCAGGGCAACTGCGCCTTTGGAAAACCCGACCAGACCTGATCGTAATCCTCGTCGAGTGCGCTCGTTTCCAGGGCGTAATCGGTGCAGTGGAACACCCAGCGGCTCTCGATCATGAAAGCCATCGTGCCGTCGATCTTGTGCGGCTCGAGCTCGGCCTCGCTCGCGCCTTTCCACGAGGCGAGGTCGGGGCCGTGACCCGACATCTGATTGTGGAGCGACATCGCGCCGGGGCGGAAGCCCTCGGCCTTGGCGTCATAGGCGCCGTAGAGCAGCCCCATACACTCGCTCATCGTGTTGCGATGGAACCAGGGCGGACGGAACGTGTCCTCCGCCACCATCCAGCGCGGCGGGAAGATCACGAAATCGGCATTGGCGGTGCCTGGCACGTCGCTGGGCGAGGTCAGCACGGTGAAGATCGACGGATCGGGATGGTCGAAGCTGACCGTGCCGATCGTGTTGAAATGCTTCAGGTCGTAGCGATACGGCGCGTAATTGCCATGCCAGGCGACCACGTCGAGCGGGCTGCGGCCGAGTTGCGTCTGCCAGAGTGCGCCCTCGAATTTCTGGATCAGGGCGAAGTCGCCTTCGCGATCCTCGAACCAGGCGACCGGAGTCTCGAAATCGCGGGCGTTGGCGAGGCCGTTCGAACCGATCGGGCCGAGCTCGGGCAAGCGGAAGGGTTGGCCGTGATTCTCCGCGACATAGCCGCGCGCCTTGCCGTCGCGCAGCTCGACCCGGAAGCGCACGCCGCGCGGGATCACTGCGACCTGGCCCGGCGCGAGGTCGATCCGGCCCATCTCGGTCAACAGGAGGAGCGCGCCCTGCTCGGGCAGGATCAGCAATTCGCCATCCGCCGAGGCTAAAGCGCGGTCGGTCATGTCGCGCGTGGCGTGATAGAGATGCATCGCCACGCCTGCTTGGGTCCGCGGGCCGTCACCGGCCACGACCATCGTCGTCAGGCTGTCGAGCCAGTCGGCGTCGGTCGCCTCTTCGAGCGGCCGCCAGCGCAAGCGGTTAGGGGCGAGGGGGGATTTCGACAGGCCGGGAGCGAAGCGCTTGGCGCCTTCATAACGGGTGAACGCCGGGTGCGCGGCCGAGGGGCGCAAGCGGTAGAACCAGGTACGACGGTTCTCGTGCCGCGGCGCGGTGAAGGCGGTGCCGCTGAGCTGTTCGGTGTAGAGGCCGAAGGCTGGCTTTTGCGGCGAATTGCGGCCGACGGGGAGCGCGCCGGGGATTGCCTCGGTCGCGAAGTGGTTGCCGAAGCCGGTCATGTAGTTCGTCATCGTGCCTCGCCTCAGTCTCCCTCTCCCATTGGGAGAGGGAGGGAGCCCGCAAAGCGGGCGGAAGGGTGAGGGTCGCGCGCAGTCACCCTCATCCAAGCTACGCTAGGCGGCAAGCCGCCAAGCTTCGCTACGCCTCGGCCTTCGCCGGCACCACGCCGCGGCGGATCTGGTCGAGTTCGATGCTCTCGAACAACGCCTTGAAATTGCCTTCGCCGAAGCCGTCATTGCCCTTGCGCTGGATGATCTCGAAGAAGATCGGACCGACCATATTCTCGGTGAAGATCTGCAGCAGCAGGCCGCCGCCGGTCTCCGGCGATCCGTCGATCAGGATGTGGCGCTTGCGCATCTCGGCGACGTCATGGCCGTGACCGGGCAGGCGCTTGTCGATCAGGTCGAAATAGGTGTCGGGTGCGGTCTGGAACCGGATGCCATTGGCGCGCAGCTGGTCGATCGTCGAGAAGATGTCGTCGGTCGCCAGCGCCAGATGCTGGATGCCTTCACCCTTATAATCCTTGATGAATTCCTCGATCTGCGAATGCTCGTCCTGGCTTTCGTTGAGCGGGATGCGGATCTTGTCGTCCGGGGCTGTCATCGCCTTGGAGAACAATCCGGTCGCTTGGCCTTCGATGTCGAAATACCGAATCTGGCGGAAGTTGAAGATCCGCTCGTAATAATTCGCCCAATAATCCATCCGACCGCGGTTGAGATTGTGGGTGAGGTGATCGAGCGTGTGCAGCCCGACCGAATGGTCGTCGACGCCCGCGCCAGTGGGGACGAAATCGGTCTCGTAAATCTTCGACTTCTTGTCGACGAGGTAGAGGTTGGCGCCGCCGATCCCCTCGATCGCCGGGATGTCGAGCTCACCCGGGCCGTGTTCGCCCTTCACTTCGGTCGCGCCGCGTTCGAGCGCGAGGTCGCGCGCTTTCTCGCCGTCGGCGACGCGGAACGCCATCGCGTTGGCGCTCGGGCCATGGGCGTTGCGGAAGCCCGCGACCTGGCCGGCATCGTCCATGTTGAGCAGGAAGTTGATGTCGCCCTGGGCATAGCGGCGCACGTTCTTCGACTTGTGCGTGCCGATATGAGTGAAGCCCATTTTCTCGAACAGATCGGCCATCTTTTCCGGCTCGGGCGAGGTGAATTCGACGAATTCGAAGCCGTCCAAGCCCATCGGATTGTCGTGCGCGTCGGTCATCGGAACATGCTCCAGAGGGAAAAGTCGTTTCACATGAAACTATATCGTGTTTCAGTGGTGGCGTCCACCGTCCCGAACGCATGTCACGCAACGCTTGTTTCGCGCGGGCGAACACCGCAAAGTGCCCGGAAATGGCCGATTTGAAGCTCGATCAGTTCCTTCCCTACCGGCTCTCGGTCGTGTCCAACCGCGTGTCGGCGGCGATCGCGACCGCCTATGACCGCTTGTTCGGGCTGCGCATTCCCGAATGGCGGCTGATCGCGGTTATTGCGGAAGGGCCGGGGATCACCCAACAAGCGCTGGGTGTGGCGACGCGCATGGACAAGGTGACGGTGAGCCGGGCGGCGCAGGCTTTGGTCGAGCGCGGGCTGGTCGCGCGGGCGCCGAACGAAGGCGACCGGCGGTCGCATTTGCTGGCGCTGACGGCGACCGGTCGGCTGCTCTACGATCAGGTCGCGCCAAAGGCGCTGGAGCTCGAGGCAAAGGTGCTCGAACAGCTCGACGCTGACGAACGTCTGGCCCTGTCGGCAATGCTCGATCGCATCGAAGCGGCGGCCAGCGAAGTCGCGCCAGAGGGCGTCGGGGCGGATTGAGCGTGAACCGATCGGGCCGCGGCGCGTTGGCAGGCGTGAAGGGGGCGAAGGACGATCCCCGAAAAGGGGCAGTCGTGTCGCGTCTCGTATCGCATTGTTGTCTGGCTATCGCGGCATGTGCCGTCGTTCCCGGCGCGCTGGTCGCGCAACAGGTGCCGCCGTCCGCCCGCACCGATGGAGCGCCCGCCGATCCATCGAATCAGGATCAGGCGCGGCAATCGGGCGAACCCAAGCCGGTGCCGACGCCGACCAGCGATCCGCTCGGCGACAAGCCGATCGTGCCGGACGATCAGTTCGACAAGTCGCTGCCCCCGTTGTCGAACGACATCAACGCACCGCTCGAGCCGATCCCGCAGGAAGCGCCATTCACCCCGCAGACCGCGGACAAGGCACCGCCCAGTGTCACGCCGCCGGCGACGACGCCGGCACCCGACGTGCCGCCAGGGACCCTGCCGCCGGCGCCCGAGCCCGCGCCCGAACTCGCCGCTCCACTGCCGACGCTCGACAGCTACAACACGGCGCCGGTGACCGAAGTCGCCGACGTGCCGGGCGGGAAAAGCGCCGAGATACGCTACGACACCGTCGTCAACGGTCTCGGCGACCTCGGCCTCGACAGCGACTTCAAGACCTTCTCGTCGTTGAAGAAGGGCGGGGGCAAGGCGGCCAATGCCGCGATGGTGGCGGCGCGCGGGCGCGAGGACGAGGCATTGGCGGTCAGGCTGATGCATTCGCGTGGCTATTATGACGCGACGGCTTTGTCGTCGGTCGAGAGCATCCCCAGCCAGCCCGGCCGCGTCCGCGTCGTGATCAACGCGGTGCCGGGCAAGCAATATACGTTCGCGTCGATCAACGTCGATTCGCAGCCGGTGGTACCGGGCGACCTGATCACCCGGAACCTGCCGCTCAAGGTCGGCGAGCCGATCGACACCGTCCGCGTCCAGGGGGCCGAGGCCAATGTCACGCTGCAAATGGGCCGCAACGGCTATCCCTTCGTTCGGTTGGGGACGCGCGACATCCTGCTCGACGATTCCGCTTTTACCGGCGACTATACTCTGCCGGTCGATACCGGGCCGCGGTCGAGTTTCGGCGATGTCAGCACGAGCGGCCGGCTCGCCTTCGGGCCCGACCACATTCGCCTCCTGCGCCGGTTCAAGCCGGGCCAGCTCTACGACACCGAAAAGGTCGACGATCTCAGAAAGGCGCTGGTCGCGACGGGCCTCTTCTCGACCGTGACGGTCGAACCGGTCGATACCGGCAAGAACGCGCCCGACGGCACCCGGATCGTCGATCTGGCGGTGACCCAGCGGGTCGGGCGGACGCGGTCGATCGCGGCAACCGGCGGCTATAGCACGGGCGAGGGGATCAAGCTCGAAGGCACCTTCACCGCGCGCAACGCTTTCCCGCCCGAAGGTGCGTTCATCGTCGGCGCGGTTGCCGGCACGCAGGAGCAGAGCGGCACGGTCACTTTCCGTCGTTCGAACTGGAAGCAGCGCGATCGTACGCTGTCGTTCGGGCTCAGCGCCGGGCATAACAATTACGACGCGTTCGACGCCGCGACCCTGTCGCTGTTCGGCCGCGTCTCGTACGATTCGACGCCGATCTGGCAGAAGCGGATCACCTATGCCTATGGCTTCGAGCTGACCGGGACCAACGAGAGCGTCTATAATTTCAACGCCGGCAAGCGCCAACGCGGGACCTATTTCATCGCCGCGCTGCCGCTCAATATTCAGTGGGATACGTCGGACGATCTGCTCAATCCGACCAAGGGCTATCGCGTGAAACTGACGCTGAGCCCGGAATCATCGGTGCGTGGGCCGATCCGCCCCTATGCCCGCACCCAGATCGACGCGAGCGTCTATTATCCGGTCACCAGCAGCATCGTGATCGCCGGGCGCGGCCGGGTCGGATCGATCCTGGGCATCGCGCGCGACGACCTGGCGCCGTCGCGGCGTTATTATGGTGGCGGCGGCGGATCGGTGCGCGGCTATGGCTATCAGCGGCTGGGGCCGTTCGATCCCAATGGCGATCCGGTCGGCGGGCGCAGCGTCAATGAATTCGCGCTCGAGGCACGCTATCGGTTCGGCAATTACGGCATCGTGCCGTTCGTCGATGCCGGCAATTCCTACGCCAGCTCGATGCCCAAATTCACCGACTGGAAATTCGGCGCGGGCATCGGCGGGCGGTTCTACACCAATTTCGGACCGATCCGGGTCGACGTCGCGACCCCGCTCAACAAGCGCAAGGGTGACTCGCGAATCGCGCTCTACATCTCGATCGGTCAGGCCTTCTGATGGTCGACGAGACGCCCCCGGGCGAAACGCCCGAGTCCGATGTCGTCGTGATGAAGCGGCCGTGGTGGCTGCGGCTGGCGCGCGGCGTCGTCATTCTGTGCGCCGCGATCCTGGCGTTGCTGACGATCGTCTATTTCGGGCTCGACACAGCGCCTGGGCATCGTTTCATCGTCTCGCGGCTCGAAAGCTACAAGACCGAGACCGGGCTCAACATCAAGGTCGGGCGGATCCGCGGTTCGATCTACGGCAAGATGGAGCTGGTCGATCTCAGGGTGAGCGATCCCCAGGGTATTTTTCTGACCGCGCCGACCGCGACGATCGACTGGAATCCGTTCCAGTTCTTGTGGAACCATATCGACGTCAATGCGATGGCGGCGCCGACGGTGGTGATGCACCGCTCGCCGTCACTACTGCCCAGCGCGCCCAATACGCCGATCCTCCCCGACATCGATATCGATATCGGCAGCCTGAAGGTCGACCGGCTGTGGCTAAAGGCGCCGGTCACGGGGCAGCAGCATATCATCCGGCTCGATGGCGTTGCGCATATCGCCGATCGGCGCGCGCAGCTGATCGCCAATGCCGACGCGGTACGCGGGGCGGGGATTGCCGGTGGCGATCGGTTGCGGCTGGTGCTCGACGCCCAGCCCGATGCGAACAAGCTCGGCATCCGCGTCAGGTTCGACGCGCCCGCCGATGGCGTCGCCGCGAGCATGACCGGGGTCAAGGCGCCGATGGCGATCCGCATCGGTGGTGCCGGCGACTGGAAATCGTGGAAAGGGAAGGGCGTCGCCGCACTCAATGGCCAGTCGCTCGCCGATCTCGATCTCGGCGCGCACAACGGCACCTTCACGATCAAGGGCGTGACGCATCCCGGCCTGTACCTGAAAGGCCCGGTCGAGCGGTTGACCGCACCGGGCCTGAATGTCGACATCGTCTCGACCCTGGAGAAGCGCAAGGCGACGACGCGCATGGTGCTCAAGTCGGACGCACTGGCGGTCGCGGCGAACGGGCTGCTCGATCTTGGCGAGAACAAGTTCGGCAATTTCGTCGTCGATGCGCGGCTGCTGACGCCGGGCGCGATGCTGCCCAATTTGTCGGGCCGCGACGTGATGACGCATTGGACGCTCGACGGACCGTTCGCGACCCCGACCATCGGCTACAATCTCAGCGCCGCGGCGATCGCCTTCGGCGGTACCGGCCTCGAAGGTCTGACCGCGTCGGGCAAGGCGACGGTCGATGCCAAACATGTCCTGATCCCGGTCAATGCGCGCGCGCGCCGCGTCACCGGAATGAACGCGGCAGCCGGCGCCTTGCTGACCAATGTCACCGCGGTCGGCGATTTCGCTTATTCCAACGGCAAGCTTCTGTCCGATAATCTGAAGCTCAAATCCGACAAGATCGACGCGACCGCGATCGTCGTCGCCGATTTGCCGAGCGGCCATTATACCGGCGCACTGAAAGGCCGGGTCAACAATTACACGATAGACGGGATCGGCATCGTCGACCTGACCACCGACGCCAAATTGGTATCGGTGCCAAAGGGCGGGTTCGGCATCACCGGACGGATCGCGGCCAGGACACGGCGCATCTTCAATTCAGGCGCGGAAAGCTTTCTCGGCGGCCAGGCGATCGTCACCAGCGATATCGGCTACGGCACTGACGGCGTCTTCACTTTCTCCAACGTTAAACTCGCCGCGCCGCGCCTCAGCGTCTATCGCGGCTCGGGCAGTTATCGGCCCAATGGCCAGATCATGTTCACCGGCGATGCGCATTCGAAGGATTACGGCCCGATCAACGCGCGGGTGACCGGGACCGCCGCCGCACCAGTGATCGTCATTCACGCACCGCGCCCGGGCGTCGGCGTCGGCCTTGCCGGGCTCGAAGCCACGATCCGCGGCAAGGGCGATGGCTATGCCATCGTCGCCAAGGGCACGACCAATTACGGGCCGTTCGCCGCCAACGTGCTGGTGCGCAGCGGCAAGACGCTGGCGATCCAGGTCAACCAGGGCAGTACCTTCGCCGGCATGAACCTGACCGGTGCGCTGCAACAGACCGCGGCGGGACCATTCGCGGGCAAGCTGCAATTCGCCGGATCGGGAATCAACGGCACCGCCATGCTCGGCGCGGAGGGCAAGGTGCAGCGCGCCGACATCGCCGCGCGCGCCTATAACGCCACGATCCCCGGCAATGAGGATTTCACCATCGGCCGCGCGATCGTCAGCGCCAGCGTGGTGCTCTACCCGAACGCGCCGCGCGTCCTTGCCGATATCCAGGTCGGCAACATGCGCTACGGCGCGACGGTGTTCCAGGCGGCACGCGCCAAGATCGATTATTCGAACGGCAGCGGTACCGCCCGGGCGGTGCTGGCAGGGTCGTCGGGCGTTCCGTTCAGCATGGGCATCAATGCCCGGCTCCAGCCCAAATTGTGGCTGGTGGCGGTATCGGGCAAGGCCAACGGCATCGGCTTCCGTACGCCGCGGGCGGCGCAGATCGAGCCGCTGAACGGCGAATACCGATTGCTCCCGAGCCAGGTCGATTTCGACAAAGGCAGCGCGCGGATCGCCGGCTCCTATGGCAAGGGACTGTCGCTGCAGGCACGGCTCGACAAGCTCGATCTGTCGGTGGCCAACGCCTTGGTGCCTAATCTCGGCATCGATGGCAGCGCCACCGGCAGCGTCGATTATGTCCAGCCGGCAGGCACGGCGGTGCCGAACATCGATACGCGACTGGCGATTTCTAACTTCACGCGATCGAGCGCGGTGATCGTGTCGGAGCCGGTCGATATCCAAGTGATCGGACGGTTGACCGAGGCGGGCGCCGACGCGCGCGCGCTGGTCAAGCGTGGTGCGACGACGGTGGGCAGGTTGCAGGCGCGGCTGGCGCCATTGGGCGATGGCGCGAGCTGGATGGACCGGCTCTATGCCGCGCCGCTATCGGGCGGGATCCGGTATAACGGCCCGTCGGGCGTATTGTTCTCGCTCTCGGGCCTGGCCGGCCAGCAGGTCGCGGGCGGCGTCGTCGTCGCGGCGGATTTCTCCGGTCGGCTGGGATCGCCGCAGCTCAACGGCATCGTGCGCGGCGACAATCTGACTTATGTCAATTCGAATTACGGCACCAAGCTCACGCAGATGAAGCTCGCAGGTCGCTTCACCAACGACCGGCTCGAGATCAGTCAGCTCAATGCGAAGGCAGGCGACGGCACGGTCGATGCGAGCGGCTGGGTCGGTTTGTCTGCGGACCAGAATTTCCCGATGAGCCTCACGGCGAAACTCAACCGAGCCACACTGGCGAGCGGGGATTCGCTGGGGGCAACCGCTACCGGCACGTTGACCGTGACCAACGGCAAGGACGGCGGACTGGTCAAGGGCGACCTGACCATTCCCAACGCTCGCTATCAGGTGGTCTATCAGGGACAGGCCGAAGTCGAGGAACTCAAGGGCATCCGCCGCAAGAGCGACCCGCCGCGGCCGCACATCGCGCCCAAGCCGCCGAGCAATTTCGCGCTCGATATCCGCATCCGCGCCAACGACCAGGTCTTCGTCGAGGGCATGGGGCTCGAATCCGAATGGAGCCTGGCGATGCGCGTCTCCGGCACCGCGACGACGCCGAAGGTCAATGGCAGCGCGACGATCGTGCGCGGTACGTATAATTTCGCGGGCAAGCGGTTCGACATCAATCGCGGTAACGTCCGCTTCAGCGGCGGCGTGCTGTCCGATCCGACGCTCGACATCTCCGCCTCGACCACGACCAACGGCATCAACGCGATCATCAACATCACCGGCACCGGCCAGCGTCCGCAAGTGGCCTTCACCTCGTCGCCCGCCTTGCCGCAGGACGAAGTGCTGAGCCGCCTGCTGTTCGGATCGAGCCCGCAGAATCTGTCGGCGATCGAGGCGCTGCAGCTTGCCGCCGCGCTCAATTCGCTGCGCGGTGGGGGCGGGGGGCTCAATCCGCTCGGCAAGCTGCGCGGTGCAGCCGGCATCGACCGCCTGCGGATCCTGGGCGCGGACCAGGCGACCGGTCGCGGCACGGCACTCGCGGCAGGCAAATACATCACCGACAATATTTATGTGGAGATCATTACCGACGCGAAGGGTTTCACCGCGACCCAGCTGGAGATCGCGCTGACCAAGAGCCTGAGCATCCTGTCGCAGACGGGATCGTTCAGCGGGACCGGCGCAAGCGTGAAGTACCAGAAGGATTTCTGACGGTTTCCCCGATCACGAACGTCATGCCGGGCTTGTCCCGGCATCCACCGCGCAACAACACCTCATCTCGGCTTTGGAGAAGTGGACCCGGCACAAGGCCGGGGTGACGATGGATTGGCGGGTCGGCCGCGTCTAACTGACACCCTTGTAAACAGCCTCTTTGCAACCCGCACGGAATCGAATATCCGGTATGGCGGAGAGGTGAGGTTTATGGAGCATTTCGACGTCCTCGTCGTCGGGGCGGGCATTTCGGGCGTGGGCGCCGGCTATTATCTGCAATCGCAGAGCCCGGACCGCAGCTATGCGATCCTGGAGGGGCGGCCGCAAATGGGCGGGACCTGGGACCTGTTTCGCTATCCCGGCATCCGCTCGGATTCGGACATGTACACGCTGGGCTATTCGTTCAAGCCGTGGACCGATGCCAAGGCGATTGCCGATGGGCCGGCAATCCTCAGCTACCTGAAGGAAACCGCCGCTGAATTCGGGATCGATAAGCACATTCGCTATAATCACCACGTCAAGAAGGCGTCCTGGTCGACCGAGGATGCGCGCTGGACGGTCGAGGCCGAAACCGCCGGCGGACCGGTCACGCTGACCTGCAATTTCCTCTTCATGTGCTCGGGCTATTACAATTACGCCAAGGGTCATTCGCCCGACTTTGCCGGTGCGGAGGATTTCAAGGGACGCATCGTCCATCCGCAATTCTGGCCGCAGAACCTCGATTATTCGGGCAAGAAAGTGGTGGTGATCGGCTCCGGGGCCACCGCGGTGACCTTGGTCCCGGCCATGGCCGACCAGGCCGAGCACATCACCATGTTACAGCGATCGCCGACCTATATCGTCGCGCGGCCCGCCGAGGATAAGCTGGCCAATTGGCTGCGCGCCAAGTTGCCGGGCAAATTGGCCTACGGGCTGGTGCGCTGGCGCAACGTGCTGTTCGGGCTGTTCTTCTTCAACCAGGCGCGCAAATATCCGGCCAAGGCGAAGGAGCGGATCATCGACATGGTCCGTGCCGAACTGCCCGATCACGATATCGAGACGCATTTCACCCCGCGCTACAATCCGTGGGACCAGCGCCTCTGCCTGGTGCCCGATGGCGACTTGTTCCGCGCGATCCGCGAGGGCAAGGCCGATGTCGTGACCGACACGATCGAGCGCTTCGTGCCCGAGGGAGTCCTGCTCAAGTCGGGCAAGGCGCTGCCCGCCGATATCGTCGTTACCGCGACCGGGCTGGAATTGCAGTTGCTGAGCGACGTCCAATTCTCGGTCGATGGCGAGACCAAGGATTTGTCGCGGACGATCAATTACAAGGGCATGATGTATTCGGGCATCCCGAACATGGCATCGTCATTCGGCTATACCAATGCGTCCTGGACGCTGAAGGCCGATTTGACCTGCGCCTATGTCTGCCGGCTGCTCAACACCATGCGCAAGCGCGGGCTGCGCCAGGCGACGCCGCAGCCGAGCACGCCGGTGGGGGAGGAGCCGTTCCTCGATTTCACCTCGGGCTATGTCCAGCGCTCGATCGACAAATTCCCGCGGCAAGGCGACCGCAAGCCGTGGCGTGTCCACCAGAATTACGTCCGCGACTTGATGGCGTTGAAGTTCGGGTCGGTCGATGACGAGATGACATTCTCCAACCCGGTGCCGAAGCCGGCGAAGAAGGCGGCGTAGGCAATAGCCGTTGGAGGTAATCGTCGGAAGTAGCCGTCGGAGGGTAGTCGTCGAAGCTAGTCGTCGGAGGTAGTCGTCACCCCAGCGAAAGCTGGGGTCTCAGGCGGCATCGCGATACTGCTGGAGACCCCAGCTTTCGCTGGGGTGACGGATTATTTTCTCTGGGGTGACGATCGGGCTTTCGATGAGGTGACGATCAGGCTTGTCGCAGCAACGTCACCCGAGCTTTGCCGTAGGTCTTGTCGGCGTCGACCTCGAACCCCGCCAACTCGACCTTTTCATTCTTCGCCGTTTCGATGCTGACCCAGGTCGCCGGGCCGACCCAGCCGAGCCGCGCCAATTTGTCGAGCGCCACGATGCCGGCGCCGGTACTATAAGGCGGATCCATCAGGATCAGGTCGAGCGGCGCGCGCGCGGGGCCGAGCGCCATGACCGATTGCGCGCGGACATCGGCCTTGGCACCGAGCTTGGCGATATTGGTGCGCAGCGCGTCGAGCGCGGGCTTGTCCTGTTCGACGAACAAACACGACGCCGCACCGCGCGACAAAGCTTCGAGCCCCAACGCGCCCGAACCGGCGAACAGATCGGCGACGGCAAGGTCCTCGAAGCTGCCAAGCCGGCTGGTGAGCATCGAGAACAGGGCTTCGCGCGTGCGGTCCGCTGTCGGGCGAGTCGCGTCACCCTTGGGTGCGACGAGCGGGCGGCCGCGCCACTGTCCGGCAATGATCCGCATCTAGCGCGGCTTTCGCGGCGGCCGCGGTCCGCCGCGGGGGGCGGAAGGGCCGCGCGAGCCCGATGGGCCGGAGGGACGCGACGGCGTCGAAGGGCGCGCTGGGCCACGCGAGGAAGTCGCACCAGCAGGGCGAGCCGGACGCTCTGGCCGTTCGGCCGTGTCACGATCGCTGCGGTCGTTGCGAAAATTGCGCGAGCGATCGCTTCGCGCACCGGTCGAGCGCGTCGCCAGCGTTCCGTCGGCGCGCTGGCGTGGACCCGCTTTGGCTTTGGGCGGGCGTTTGCCCGCCGCTGGCCGCGGCACGTCGTCGGGCGAGGAAGTGCGCGTGCTGCGGCCCCTGAACGGCGCTTGATCGGCCGCGTCGCGGGCGTGCTCCGAACGATGCGGAGCGTCTTGCTGCGGTCGCTGGTGCGTCGCCGAAGATGCCGGGCGAGCGGCGCGAGGCGTTGCCGTCTGCCAGCGTCGCTGCTCGGGCTCGTTGCGCGCGCGGGAAGTGCCCGCTGGTCTCGGCCGAACGGGGTGTGAGGCAGCCGCGGGTGAGGGGCTCGAAAGTTCGCTGACCTGTTTGCGCGCCGGTTGCGGCAGATCGAGTCGGGTCGGATCCTTGCGGAACGAATCGATATCGTGCGCGCGGACTTCGCCGATCGCCCCCATCGGCAAGTCGCCGAGCACGAAGGGGCCGTAACGCGTGCGGATCAGCCGGCTGACTTCCAGGCCGAGATATTCGAGCACGCGCCGCACCTCGCGGTTCTTGCCCTCGGTCAGCTTGAGTTCGATCCAGAAGTTGGCGCCCGTGCGTCGCTCCATATTAGCGTCGATCGATCCGTAGCGGACGCCCTCTATCTCGACGCCATGGATCAGATCCTCGAGTTGTGACTGGGCGACGGTGCCATAAGCGCGGGCACGATAGACGCGTTCGACGCCGGTCGCCGGCAGTTCGAGCTGACGCTTGAGGCCGCCATCGGTGGTCAGCAGCAACAGCCCCTCGGTCGCGAGGTCGAGCCGGCCGACCGGGACCAGGCGCGGCAATCCTTTGGGCAAGCGATCGTAGATCGTCGGGCGGCCCGCCGGATCGCGTTCGGTGACCAGCAGGCCCTTGGGCTTGTGATAGAGGAACAATTGCGCGGCTTCCGCCTCGCGTACCGGATTGCCGTCGACGGTGACGCCGGCGAGCGAACTCAACAACGTCGCGGGCGTTTCGACGACGACGCCGTCGATCGCGATGCGGCCTTCGGCGATCATGCGTTCGACTTCGCGCCGCGAGGCGATTCCGGCACGTGCCAACATTTTTGCGATCCGCTGATCGTCGGGAGTCTTGGAGGGAGGCATTGGCGCGCCAATATACCGATTGGCAGGGGAACGGGGGAAAATTTGCACCGGACTCGTTGCTGGGCGTTAAGCCACGCACACGTAACGACGCGCGGACGAAACGATCTGCGCGCGATTGGGTTGAACGATCATGGTGTTCGGACACGCAAAAAGGTTCATCACGCGGCTTCTCGTCTGCGAGGACGAACCATTGATCGCGTTCGAGAATGAGCATGCGCTGATCGAACGGGGATTCGAGGTCGTCGCCACGGTCGATCGCGTCGCCGACGCGATCGCGGTGCTGGCGTCCGGCGTCGATGTCCATCTCGTCCTTGTCGATATCACGCTGGCCGATGGCAGCGGGATCGAGGTCGCGCGGGCGGCGCATGCCCGCGGAGTCGCGGTGGTCTTCGTCACCGGCGAATGCCCCGAAGGCGGACGGGCCTTTGCCCGCGGCTGTCTCGCCAAACCCTATCGGCCGGTCGATCTGATCGCCGCGATCGCCGCGATCGACGGGCAGATGCAGGGCCGCCCGCGCCCGCGCCGCCTGCCGCGCGGTTTCTCGCTGTTCGATCAGGAAGAGACAGCCTGACAAGCCATCACGCCAATAAAGTCCGCCACTCCAGCGAAAGCTGGGCTCTCAAGCAGTATTGCGCTTTCAGCCCAATAGCCCGTCAATCCGGCGAAAACTGGGGGCTCAGGCGTATCGCATTTTCGCCCCAATAACCGTCATCCCAGCGAACGCTGGGATCTCAAGCGGTATCGCGGTACGGCTGGAGACCCCAGCGTTCGCTGGGGTGACGGTCCGGGCTTTCGTCGGGGAGACGATCGTCCCTTCGCTAGGATGACGACCAAGCTTTCGCCGAGATGACGGTCTTAGGCTTGATGCACTGCAACCCTAGCGTCTATCTGCGCCGGCATGACCGAACCGCTCAGCACTGCCGCTCCCTCGACCTACCGCATCCATGGCGCCACCGGCGACTGGGAAGTGATCATCGGACTCGAGGTGCACGCGCAGGTCACCTCGCAGGCCAAATTGTTCTCCGGCGCGGCGACCGAATTCGGCGCCGAGCCCAATACGCAAGTGTCGCTGGTCGACGCGGCGATGCCGGGCATGTTGCCGGTGCCAAACCGCGAATGCATCCGCCAGGCGGTGCGCACCGGCATGGCGATCGATGCCAAGATCAACAAATGGTCGCGGTTCGACCGCAAGAATTATTTCTACGCCGATCTGCCGCAGGGGTATCAGATCAGCCAGCTCTACCATCCGCTGGTCGGCGAGGGCGCG
>Ga0207705_10000196_pt1 | contig 61246 bp, 52 predicted proteins | sample KBSC13metaG_FD_184314 | JGI IMG/M metagenome (GOLD analysis project Ga0207705, IMG submission 184314) | Corn rhizosphere microbial communities from Kellogg Biological Station, Michigan, USA - KBS C1-3 metaG (SPAdes) (version 2) | ecosystem: Host-associated > Plants > Roots > Rhizosphere > Soil ... | reverse complement strand
ACGGCGGTGCTTACGTCATCGGCGTCGGCGCAGCGGGCGACCGCGGGTGGATGCCGGTCGATCGCGCCATTCCAGACGCGACGGCGCGTTTCGTAATCGGCATCACCCGGCAGCAGCATTATCCCGCGGAGGCTCGCGGCAAGGTCTTGCCATGGAGGTGTGCGCAAACGGCTGGATCCGGCAGGCATGGCTGCACTCCTTTCTGCGAGGCAGGATCGCGGGACGCGCTGACCGCAGAGTCGATGCGTGGCGCACTATACCCCTGCGCCCGACCGCAGTCGTGATGGGAGAATGGTGTTTTTGTTAGGGCCGCAGAACGCCGTCGCCGCAATGCGACGCGCTAAGGTATGCCGATGTTCGTCGACGTCCCCAGCCGCCGTCATGCACATCTGCGCTGGGTCACGCCCGCGCTGGTGGTGACGTGCGTCGCGTGCTACCTGTGGCTGATGCTGTCGGCGCCCGCGACGCGCTATGCGGTGCTGGGCAATTGGGGCACCGTGCCCGCGCACCTGTTCCAGCATGGCAAGGCGCTGGAAGGCTGGTCATGGCTGCGCCCGCTGACGTCGCTGTTCATGCACGCCGACTGGATGCACCTGCTCGGCAACATGCTGTTCCTGGTGATCTTCGGACTGCCCGCCGAGCGCGCGCTTGGGTCGCGTCGGTTCCTCGCGCTGTTCCTGATCGGCGGCGCGTTCGCCAACCTGGTCGGCGCGTGGACGCTGTCGAGCCAGTTGCGGCCGATCATCGGTTGCAGCGGCGCGGTGTCGGCCATGCTTGGCGCCTATCTCGCGCTGTTCCCGCGCGCGCACCTGGGGTTGGTGCTGCCGCTGGGCTTGTACCTGCAGTTCATCCGCGTGCCGGCCGCACTGCTCATTGGCATGTGGGTGCTGCTGCAACTGCTGTTCACTTGGGCGGGCCCGGGTTTCGGCACCGTGGTGTGGTGGGCGCACCTGGCCGGCTTCGGCTTCGGGATCTTGTTCGCGGTGATTTCGCGCGGCGCGGTGGAGCGACGGCTGCGCCAGCGAAGTTATTGAATACGATCGTCCGTGATCGCGGCATTCGGCAGCGCTTCGCGCGTCGAGGTTATTTGCATGCGCGAACTCCAGAACGGACTGGAGCATCCAAGGCGGCATGCGCAAAGCCTTCGAGCAAGGCGCGCGCAGCTTCGGTTTCGCGCACGCCGGCGCGCAGGGCATCGGGATCAGTGCCCTCTTCCCGCAGCGCATCCGCGCGCGCGTCGATGTAGGCGCGCATGCACGCCGCCGTGAACTCCGGATGGAACTGCGTCGATATTGCATGGGGCGCGTAGCGCAGCAACTGGTGCGGGTCGCGCTCGGACCGGGCAAGAATTTCGACACCGGGCGGCGGCGCAAGCACCGCTTGCCGATGGGTAGTGTGCGCGGAGAATGAAACCGGCAATTTCTTTGGCCAGTCAGCACTCAAGCCCTCATCGCGCGTCATCATCTGCGTACCCATCTCGCGGCCGCCCGGCAACCAGCCGACCTCGCCGCCCAACGCGTACGTCATCAATTGATGGCCGTAGCACACACCGAACAGCGGCGTTTGCGCATCCATCGCGGCGCGAAGCCAGTCGGCGGTGCGTTCGCTCCAATCCGAGCGCTCGGTCACCATCGCGGCGGAACCAGTTATCACGGCGCCGGGCACGCCATCGGGACGCGGCAGGGCTTCGCCTTCGTCGACCCGCACCACCCGCATCTGCGCCGGCTGCAGGCGCATCGCCGCACGAAACCAATCGGCGAAGCCGCCGAATTGCGCGCGGACAGGGTCCGGCGCTTCGCCGGTCTGGATCAACAACAAGGGTCGCATCGTTGTGGCTCACATTGGATTGCGCGCAGCATAACGCCGGCGGGATGCAGCAGCATGACGAAAGTCCCTTGCGCAAAGGCGACGCTTTGCGCATCAATGACCGACCACGCCGCCGGAACGACGATGTTCCGGCGCATCACTCATCCCCGCAGGAGTACCCCTTCGTGAAATGGCTGATGATCCCGGCACTCGCGCTGACCTTGTCCGTCTCAGCTTGTGCCGACAACAAGAACCCCGACACCCACGCTGGCGCGGAACCCGCCAAGACCACCTACACCCCGACGTTCGATGCCGCGCGCCTGTCCGACGAGGTGAAAACCTTGTCATCGGATGCCTTCGAGGGCCGCGGTCCCGCCACCGCCGGCGAAACCAAGACGATCGATTACGTGGTCGCGCAGATGAAGGCGGCGGGCCTCGAACCCGGTGGTGACCTCGTCGACGGCAAGCGCAGCTGGACCCAGGACGTGCCGCTGGCGCGCTTCCAGATCAGCGGCACGCCGGCCATCGAACTGAACGTTGACGGCAAGCCGCAGAAACTCACCCAAGGCGAAGAGATCGCGCTGCGTGCCGCGCAGGACGGCTCCAAGCGCGTCGACATCGAGCACGCACCGCTGGTGTTCGTCGGCTACGGCGTGACGGCGCCCGAGCGCAACTGGGATGACTTCAAAGGCGTGGACTTGAAGGGCAAGATCGCGGTGGCGCTGGTCAATGACCCCGACTACGAAACCGGCAAGGGTGATTTCGGTGGCAAGGCCATGACGTACTACGGACGCTGGACCTACAAGTACGAGGAAGCCGCGCGCCGCGGCGCGCTGGGCCTGCTGATCGTGCACGAAACCAAGCCCGCGTCCTACGGTTGGCCGACGGTACGAAACTCCAATACCAACGCGCAGTTCGACATCGTGCGCGACGATCCCGCGGCCGAGCATCCGCAGGTCGAGGGCTGGATCCAGCGCGATCTAGCGGTGTCGCTGTTCAAGCGCGCTGGCGAGGATTTCGAAGCGCTGAAGAAACAAGCACAAACGCGTGACTTCAAACCGGTGGTGCTGAAGGGCGAAACGCTCTCGGCGCACTACGACGTTGCGGTGGACAAGATCACCTCGCACAACGTCGTGGGCCGCATCACCGGCAGCAAGCACCCGGATGACACCATCATCTACAGCGCGCATTGGGACCATCTCGGCATCGGCGCGCCCGACGACACGGGCGATCGCATCTACAACGGCGCCGTCGACAACGCCACCGGCATCGCCGCGCTGATCGAAATGGGGCGTGCCTTTGCGCACGCGCCGCAACCCGAGCGCAGCGTGGTATTCCTCGCCGTGACCGCGGAGGAAAAGGGCCTCTTGGGTTCCGAGTACTACGCCAGCCATCCGCTTTACCCGCTTGCGAAGACTGTCGCCAACATCAACACCGACGCCTTGAGCCCCGGTGGCGTGGCGCGCGATTTCTCGATTTCCGGCAGCGCCAAGCTCGGTCTGCTGGACGACCTGATCGCGGTCGCCAAGCGTCACAACTTGGGCTTCACGCCCGACAGCCATCCGGAGGCGGGCTACTTCTTCCGCTCCGACCACTTCTCGTTCGCCAAGCGCGGCGTGCCGGCGCTGTCATTCGGTTCCGGCGAGGATCTGATGCAAGGCGGCAAGCAGGCCGGCGAAGCCGAGGGTCGCGAATACGGCATCAAGCACTACCACCAGCCGTCCGACGAATGGCAGGCAAGCTGGACCTTCGCCGGCATGGCGCACGACCTGCCGATGCTCTACGACCTCGGCGCCCAACTCGCGAACTCGCGTGAGTGGCCAAACTGGTCGCAGGATTCGGAATTCCGCGCCGCGCGCGACAAGACCGCGGACGAACGCAGTTGAGCTGATGGCAAATGGCACGGCTTGTGCCGAAAGGACGCGCACCAGGAATGGCGCGCGTCCTTTCTTTTTGTTCGTCATTCCGGCGCAAGCCGGAACCCAGCGACTTTGCTTTTGTCTGTACCTTTCCGCGCCATCCCATTGCACGATTCCTGCTTCGCTGACGGACAGCCTTCGCCTGTGCCGCAGGGCGGGTGACAACCCGCCTTTCGTGCGTGTGATTGTTCGCATCACGCCAAAAAACGAAATGGATTCCGGGTTCCACGCTTCGCACGGCCGCGGAATGACGAGCTAAAGAGGTGGCGTGTCAGAACGGCAGCGTGAGCGAGCTGTCGCACGCAAGGATCTGCGCGCGGAACGCGTCCTGGATGCGTTTCAGCGCGGTGGCGTTGTCGGCGTCGAAGCGCAGCACCAGCACGGGCGTGGTGTTGGACGCGCGCACCAGGCCCCAGCCGTCGGACCAATCCGCACGCAGGCCGTCGATGGTGGTAATGCGCGCGCCGTCGAATTGCGCGCGTTCGCGAAAGCGCGCGATGAAGGGATGATTTTGGCCTTCCTGCATCTGGATGTGCAGCTCGGGCGTGGACACGCCTTTCGGCAGTGTCGCGAAGATTTCCTCCGGGCTCCGACCTTCCGGGTCGTCGGCGAGGATTTCCAGCAGGCGCGCGGCGGCGTACACGCCATCGTCGAAACCGTACCAGCGTTCGCGGAAGAAGAAGTGCCCGCTCATCTCGCCGGCGAGTTGCGCGCCGGTTTCGCGCATCTTGGCCTTGATCAGCGAATGCCCGGTTTTCCACATCAGCGGACTGCCGCCGGCCTTCAGGATCAGCGGCTGCAGGTGCCCGGTGCATTTCACGTCATAAAGGATCGTGGCACCCGGATTGCGGGTGAGCACGTCCTGCGCGAACAGCATCAGCACGCGATCGGGATAGATGATTTCGCCATCCTTGGTGACGACGCCCAATCGGTCGCCGTCGCCATCGAAGGCGAGCCCGACGTCCGCGCCGGTCTTCTGCACCGTCAGGATCAGGTCGGCAAGATTCTTGGGTTCGGACGGATCGGGATGGTGGTTCGGGAAGGTGCCGTCGACGTCGCAATACAGCGGAATCGGCTCGCAGCCGATCGCGTGCACCACGCCCGGCGCGGTGTCGCCAGCGATGCCGTTGCCGCAATCGACGACCACTTTCAACGCGCGCCCGGTCTGGATATCGGAAGCGATCCGCTCGACGTACTCGGGCAGGACTTCATATTGGCGCAGTGAACCATGGCCTTCGGCGAGACGGCCATCGACGATGCGCTGGTACAAATCCTGGATTGCGTCCTCGGCCAGTGTTTCGCCGCCGATCACGACCTTGAAACCGTTGTAGTCGGGCGGATTGTGGCTGCCGGTCACCGACACGCACGAACCGGTGTTGAGCTGGTAGGCCGCGAAGTAGCTGACCGGCGTCGGCACCGCACCAATGTCGATGACGTCCACGCCGGACGCGCGCAAACCGTCGATCAGCGCGCCGGAAAGTTCCGGCCCGGACAGGCGGCCGTCACGGCCGACCACGATTTCGGAAAGTTCCTTGTCGCGCACCGCGCTGCCGATCGCGCGGCCAAGCTGGTGGGCGACGCCTTCGGTGAGCGTCTGACCGACCACGCCGCGAATGTCATAGGCGCGGAAGATGCCGCGGTCGGGAATGACGTCCTCATGCGGGGCGGTGTTTGGTACGACAGCGGCGGTTGCAGCGATCTTCACGGATGTCTCGGGTTTGGGTGTTGGCGGGGCAGCGGCGATCACGTCGGACAACACCGGCTCGTCGCGTACCGGCGCACCGCCCAGGCGGGCACGCAAACGCGGACGCGACCACAGCACGACAACGCCGACGAAGAACGCGACCACCGCGAGAATCAGCGCACTGATGAACGACTCCGTCACCGGCAACCAGTAAACGGGCGGGGTCGACGTGATGTGGTAGAGGCTGTGGGCGACCGGCACGCCGGGGCCATCGCCGACCGGGGCGCCGCTTTCGCCAGTCTTGTCCAGCATGATGTCGCCGGACTTGTTGCTCTGCCGCAGCTCCAGTCGCCCCGCGGTGATCCCCGCGGAATGCAGCGCGATGCGCACGGGCGTGTCGCGGAAGTCGACCGTCGCGTACGCCAGCACCGTACCGTCCGCGCCCGTGATCGGGGCGGCGAAGCTCAACGTTTTCGATTGCGGTGATTGCGCGGGGCCGACGTCTGCCTCGTTGAGCACCGACATCAGTTGCGCCGCGCGTGCATAACCCAGTTGCTGGAGGTTGCCACGCAGCACTTCGTTCAACTGCGGGCTGTACAGCGTCACGGCTTCGGCGTCTTTCACCTCGGCCTTGATGTGTTGCTCGATGGCGTCGCGCGTCTGCGGATCGTCGTGGGCAGCCAGCTGCGCAGCCAATGCAGGTTGCGTCAGTGCCTTCACCACCTGCGCGCGCCTGTCGGCGACGATCAAGCCGATTTTCTGTGCGACGTCCTGCCTTGCCTGTACCAGTGTCTGCGCAGCATCGGTCTGACGCTTGGCCAGCCACGCCTGCCAGCCCATGAACAACCCGAACAGCACCAGCAGCGTGCCAAGCGCCAAGGCGAGATCGGCAACCAATGCGGCAAAGCCGCGGCGCAGGCTCAGGCGCGCGCGCACCGCCCGCGCCGCAGAATGCGCTTTCGGTGTCGCCTTCTTGTCGATCGTCGATTCGTCGTCCATCAGGACCTGTTACGCCACCCCGGTGGAACCGAAGCCCCCGCTGCCGCGTTCACTCGGTGCGAATTCCTCGACCACCCTCCAGACCACGCGCGCCACCGGCGTCACCAGCAATTGCGCGATGCGGTCACCCGGCTGGATGGTAAACGCCACGCTGCTGCGGTTCCAGCAAGAAATCATCAGCGGCCCCTGGTAATCGGCATCGATCAGGCCCGTGAGGTTGCCCAGCACCAGTCCGTGTTTGTGGCCCAGGCCTGAGCGCGGCAGGATCAGCGCGCACCAGCCGGGGTCGGCAACGTGGATCGCCAAGCCGGTTGGTATCAATGCGCTCTCGCCAGGATCCAGCGAGACGGCACTCTCCGACGCTGCGCGCAGGTCCATGGCGGCGCTTCCGTCGGTGGCATACGCCGGCAACGGAATGGAATCGCCGAGGCGCGGATCGAGGCGCTTCAGTTCCACCGGTATCGCGGTGCGTTTTTGCGAAGTCATGTGGCTTTCCGCGCGTGATAGCGCGCGGCGATGCGCGCGACCAGGGTTTTCGCAAGCTGTGATTTGGACGCGCGCGGCAGGGTTTCGCTGCCGCCCGGCCAGATCAGTTCCAGCGCGTTGTCGTCGGCGCCGATCCCGATATTTTCGTCGACATGGTTCGCGGCCAGCATGTCGAGCTTCTTGCGCTCGAGTTTTTCGCGCGCGTGTTCCGCGACATGATCGGTTTCGGCCGCGAAACCAACCACGAACGGACGCGGATCGCGCGCGGCGACTTCGGCCAGGATGTCGGGATTCTCCACCAGTTCCAGCACGGGCGCGCCGGACGCGTTTTTCTTGATCTTGCGCGAGGAATATTCAGCGACACGCCAATCCGCCACGGCGGCGGTCGCGATGAAAATGTCGGCGTTGTCGATCACCTTCATCACCGCATCGCGCATCTGCAGGGCGCTGCGCACGTCCACCCGGCACGCGACGCCGCCGGGGGTCGCCAGTGCGACGGGTCCGGCGATCAGGGTGACGTCAGCGCCTTCCGCGACGCAGGCTTCGGCGATCGCGAACCCCATCTTGCCGGAACTGCGGTTGCCGAGGAATCGCACCGGATCAATGTCCTCGTAGGTCGGCCCGGCATCGATCACGACCTTGACGCCGACCAACGCGTTCTCATGCGACATGCGTGCCGCCCGGCGTCAGCAGCGCCTGCACCAGTTGCTGCGGTTCCAGCATCCGGCCGGGCCCGGATTCGCCTTCCGCGAGCGGGCCGCTGGCGGGTCCAAGGACCGCGGCGCCGCGCGCGCGCAATGTGGCGACATTGGCCTGCGTCGCCGGATGCAACCACATCCGGTGGTTCATGGCGGGCGCGACAGCCAGCGGCGCGGTGGTGGCAAGGCACAAAGTGCAAAGCAGATCGTCGGCGAAACCGTGCGCGAGTTTCGCAAGCACGTCGGCGGAGGCTGGTGCGATCAGGATTGCATCGGCCCAACGCGCGAGTTCCAGGTGGCCCATGCCCATCTCGGCTTCGGCATCCCACAACCCGCGACGCACCGGCTGGCCGGAAAGCGCCTGAAACGTCAACGCGGTGACGAACCGTTCCGCATTTTCGGTCAGCGCCACCCGCACTTCCGCGCCGGCGCCGCGCAGACGCCGCACCACTTCGCACGCCTTGTATGCGGCGATGCCGCCCGACACCCCGAGCAAAACCCGCCGATATTCGCCGGGGCGATGTTCCCTGACACCCATGTCGGAATCCGCTGACGGACAAACCGGGATTAGCTTACCGGATTCGCGTGCGCGCGCCGCTCGGCGAAAACGTCGTCACCACGGATGATCGTCGCATCCACCATGGAACCCGCACGATGAGCATCCGCGACTGGCCCGAAGACGAACGTCCCCGCGAAAAACTGTTGGCACGTGGCCCCCATGCGCTCACGGCCGCGGAACTGGTGGCGATATTACTGGGCAGCGGCGTACGCGGACGCAGCGCGCTGGACATGGGGCGCGACCTTTTGACCAGCGCTGGCAGCTTGAACGCGTTGTTGTCCAAAGATGTCGACGACGTGCCGGGACTCGGGCCAGCCAAACGTGCGCGGCTGGTCGCGGGCTTGGAACTGGCGCGTCGGTGCCTGGGTGAGGAACTCTCCGCGCGCACCGCGTTGACCAGTCCGCGCGACAGCGCCGCGTTCCTGAAAGCGCAATTGGCGCACAAACCCTACGAAGTCTTCGCCTGCCTGTTCCTCGACAACCGCCATCGGGTGCTGGCTTTCGAGGAGCTGTTTCGCGGCACGCTGGATGGCGCGTCGGTGCATCCGCGCGAGGTGGTGCGTGCTTCGCTGAAGCACAACGCCGCGGCGGTGATCCTGGCCCACAACCATCCGAGCGGCATCGCCGAACCTTCCGCCGCCGATCGCAACATCACCCGGCAATTGCGCGACGCGCTGCAACTCGTCGGCGTCCGCGTGCTCGACCATCTGGTGGTCGGCGCGGGCGAGCCGACATCGATGGCTGCGCGTGGGCTGATCTGAAGACCCGCGATCGATCTACCGCACGCCGGTGCAGAATCAGAACAGCCTTCCAAGCCAGGTTTTGCCCGGAAGCGGCTTCGCACAAGGCGCCGGAAGCCGCTTCGCTCTCCGTCAGTTATGCACAACGCAGGATCACAAGCGTTTGGCGCTTCATTTTCGTGCGGTTTCGGCAAATGCTTTGTACCTGATTGAACGATCTACAGTTTTTTGTCTGACTCGTCCCCAAACGCGCGGAGAAGAGTATTCCGAAAATCTCGGTTTGCATCGGTATCCACCGCGTTATCCACAGGCTCCGGGTTGGGTTGCAGCAGGTCGCTGCGTTAGGATGAAAGACTGTCCCTCAAGCCGCCCTTCCGTGAAAAACGCCCTCCGCGATCTGTTGCTGCACGCGCTGGACAGCCTGCGCCGCGACGGCGCGCTGGATGTTCCGGCACCCGATTTCGTGATCGAACGCACGCGCTCGCGCGAGTACGGTGACTTCGCCTGCAACGCGGCGCTGCTGCTGGCCAAGTCACTTGGACGCAAGCCCCGCGAGGTGGCGGAAACAATCGTGGCAGCACTGCCGGCCAGCCCGCTGGTCGAACGGGTCGAAATCGCGGGACCGGGGTTCATCAACTTTTTCCTGACCGGCGCCGCGTGGCACGATGAAATCCGGCGCGTGCTGCACGAAGGCGCGCAATACGGGCACAGCCAATCCGGCGCCCGCCGGGCGGTGGGCGTGGAATTCGTCTCCGCCAACCCGACCGGGCCACTGCACGTCGGCCATGCGCGGGCCGCCGCGACTGGCGACACCTTGGCGCGGCTGTTCTCCGCCACCGGCTGGAAGGTGTATCGCGAGTTTTACTACAACGACGCCGGCGCGCAGATCCAGAATCTCGCGCTGTCGGTGCAAGCGCGCATCAAGGGCATCGAACCGGATGACCCGCGCTGGCCCGCGGACGGCTACCGCGGCGACTACATCCGCGACGTGGCGAACGATTACACCCGCGGCGCGACGGTCACCGGGGGCGGGTACGTCGGCGACAAGGTCCGCGAATACTTGCGTGAATTCGACAAACAGGACATCGACGCGGCGGCTCCCGAGACCACGGGTTACAAAATCACCGCGAAGCAGGATCCGGACGACCTCGAGGCGATTCGGCAATTCGCGGTGGCTTGGCTGCGCCGCGAACAGGACGAGGACTTGCGCGCCTTCGGCGTGGAATTCGACGTGTATTTCCTGGAATCGTCGCTCTATACCGAAGGCGAAGTACAACGCGTGGTAGAACGGATTGCGCAACAAGGGCATTCCTACGAAGCCGACGGCGCACTGTGGCTTCGCGCGACCGGTTTCGGCGACGACAAGGACCGCGTGATGCGGAAGTCCGACGGCACGTACACCTACTTCGTGCCGGACGTCGCCTATCACCTGTCCAAGTGGGAGCGCGGCTACAAGCGCGCGGTCACCGAACTCGGCGCCGACCACCACGGCTCGCTGGCACGCGTGCGGGCCGGCCTGCAGGCCCTCGACATCGGCATCCCGAAGGATTGGCCCGAATACGTGCTGCACCAGATGGTGACGGTGATGAAGGGCGGCGAGGAAGTGAAGATTTCCAAGCGCGCCGGCTCTTACGTCACCCTGCGCGACCTGATCGAGATGGCCGGGCTGGACGCCACGCGCTATTTCCTGATCGCGCGCAAGAGCGATTCGCAACTGGTGTTCGACATCGATCTGGCGCGTGCCCAGACCAACGACAATCCGGTTTACTATATCCAGTACGCGCATGCCCGCGTGTGCAGCGTGCAGCGTCAGATGCACGACCGCTCGATCGTTTTCGAGCAACGCAAGGCCCTGACCCATCTCGACCGGCTGAAAGGCGAATACGCCCGCTGCGTGATGGTGGAGGTTTCGCGCTTCCCGGAAATCGTCGAAGCCGCGGCTGCCAGCCGCGAGCCGCACCTGCTGGCACAATACCTGCGCGAACTGGCTGGCGCCTTCCACGTCTGGTACAACGCCGAGCAGTTCCTGGTGGACGACGACGACCTGCGCAACGCGCGCGTGGCGCTGGCGTATGCCACCCGACAGGTACTCGCCAACGGACTCGGTATGCTGGGCGTCAAGGCTCCCGAGTCGATGTGACGATTTCCGTTTTTCGATGAACGAACGATGCGGCCCCGCCCGGGCCGCACGGATACGCATACAAGGCATACGAGGTCTGGCAGTGGCAACGCGCAACGGCAAACAAGCGGTACGCAACGGCGGTTCGGGATTCCCAGGCTGGGCCTTGTTCCTGGCGGGCGTGGTGGTGGGGCTGATCCTGTTCGCGTTCGCGAGCCGGCACCTGCCCAGCCTGCGCCGCACCGATCAACCGCAGGCCAATCCGGACGCTGTCGCGCAACAGGCCAGCTCGCCCGGCATCGCCGGCAGCAGCGCGGCCTCCAGCGCTTCGCAGTTCGACTTCTACAAGGTATTGCCGGAAAAGGAAGTGGTGATTCCGAACACGGAACTCTCCGCGATGGCCAAGGCCGAGCAGCAGCAGGCCGCGGCCGCCAACAACGCCAGTGCATCCGCGCCCGCCGCCACCAGCGCGACAGGCGCTGCGTCTTCGGAAGGCGGTTACGTGCTGCAGGTGGGTGCGTTCCCGAAAGCCAGCGATGCCGACGCGATGAAAGCCAAGCTCGCGCTGCAGGGCTTCACCGCGCACGTCCAGGCCGTGACGCTCGACGGGCAAGTCTGGAATCGCGTGCGGATCGGACCGTTCGCTTCCGCCACGCAGTTGCAGGATGTGCAGAAGCAGCTTTCCTCGGCGGGCATCCACGGCATTCCGCTGAAGGAAAAATAGTTTCGGGATGCGGTGAGAGCGTAACGATTATTTCGTCGTCATTCCGGAGCCGCGCGGAGCGCGGAACCCGGAATCGGTTTCTTGGAGTGCCTCAGGTTCCCATGTCCGCGAAAACAGTTCTCGTCACCGGCGCATCCGCCGGCTTCGGCGCCGCCATCGCGGCAAAGTTCGCGGAAAACGGCTGGCGCGTGATCGCGTTTGCGCGCCGCGCCGAACGCCTCGCGAAACTGGTCGAGCGGTTCGGCGCCGAGCGCGTGCACACGGCCGCATTCGACATCCGCGACGAAACGGCAATGCACGCGTCGCTGGATGCGCTGCCGGAAGATTTCCGCGATATCGACCTGCTGGTCAACAATGCCGGCCTCGCGCTCGGCACCGCCAAGGCGCAGGATTGCGATCTCGCGCAATGGCGGCAGATGATCGACACCAACGTCACCGCGCTGGTCACGCTGACGCGGCTGCTGCTGCCGAAACTGATCGATCGCCGCGGCGCGATCGCGAACATCAGCTCGATTTCCGGCACGTACCCGTACACCGGCGGCAACGTGTATGGCGGCACCAAGGCCTTCGTGACGCATTTTTCCGCGAACCTGCGCACCGACCTGCACGGCACCGGCGTGCGCGTGACCAACATTGAACCCGGCATGGCCGAAACCGAGTTCACGCTGGTGCGCACCGGCGGCAACCAGTCCGCATCGGACAAGCTGTACGCGGGCGCGCGTCCCATCACCGGACAAGACATCGCCGACACCTTGTGGTGGGTCGCCAACCTGCCGCCGCACCTCAACATCAACCGCATCGAAGTGATGCCCGTCAGCCAGTCGGCGGCCGGACTGCAGATCGCGCGCGATGCTTAGGGCTCAGGTTTCCTGCAGGTACGTGTAGCCGGTCAGGCCCGCTTCCAGCGCGGCTTCGAGGTGTCGTGCGGCGTCGCCGTCAAGATCGGCGGCTGCGAGCTTTTCGCGATAGGCCGCGCGCAGGTCGTCGGGCTTGTAGCCGACGTAGTCGAGCAGCATGTCGGCGGAATCGCCGCGGCGCGCACCGTCCAGCGTGAATGCGTTGCCCTCGATGCGTACGTTTACCGCGTCGGTATCGCCGAACAGGTTATGGATGTCGCCCAGGGTTTCCTGATACGCCCCAACGAGGAAGATGCCGAGCCGGTACGGTTCGCCTGGTCGCAGTTCGTGCAGCGGCAGGCTGACGTCGAGGTCGCCCGATTCCACGTACACGTCGACGCGGCCGTCGGAATCGCAGGTGAGGTCGGCCAGCGTGCCGCGCCGCGTCGGTTTTTCGTCGAGGCGCGTCAACGGCATGATCGGAAAGATCTGGTCGATCGCCCACACGTCCGGGATCGACTCGAACACCGAAAAATTGCAGAAATACTTGTCGACCAGCTTCACGTCGAGCGTGTCGATGATTTCGCGATGCGAGCGTTCGTCGGGTTTCAGGCGTGTGCGCACGCCGAGCGCGATGGCGTGAAACAACGCGTCGAGCTTCGCGCGCTGGGCAAGATCGAGCGCGCCCTGTGCGTACAGCAAGTGGCCTTCGTTCAAATATTGCTGGGCGTCCTGCCAGACTTCGCGCACCGGCCGCTTGTCCAGCGCCGCCAGGGTGTCGCGCAGCGATCGCAGCACCGCTGCCTCGCCCGGCGCTGCCTCGGGTACCGCGCCATCCGGCGCGGCTTCCACTTCGCTGACGTTGACCACCAGCACCGCGTGGTGCGCCGTCATCGCACGACCCGATTCGGTGAGCACGCGCGGCGGCGGCAGGTTCCATTCGGCGCACGCGGCTGCCAGCGGCGCGACCACGGCATCGGCGTATTGCTCGACGTCATAGTTGATCGAACATTCGCCGCGCGAACGCGTGCCCTCGTAATCGACACCGAGGCCGCCGCCGACATCGACGTGATCGAGCGGCAGACCCGCCGCGCGCAGTTCCGCGAAATGCCGCACCGCCTCGCGCATCCCCGCCGCGATGTCGCGCAGGTTCGAAATCTGCGAGCCCATGTGGAAGTGCAGCAGGCGCATCGTGTGCGTCAGGTTCGCCTCGCGCAGGCGCTCGACCAGCGCCAGCAGTTGCGCGGGCGTGAGTCCGAACTTGCTCTTGTCGCCTCCGGTGTTCTGCCACTTGCCGGCGCCGATCGAGGCCAACCGCACGCGTACGCCGAGTTTGGGTTCGACATCCAGCGACCTGGCTTCGGCGATCACGTGTTCGAGTTCGGAAGGTTTCTCGATCACGATCACCACGTCGATCCCGAGCTTGCGGCCGATCAGTGCAATACGGATGTATTCGGCATCCTTGTAGCCGTTGCACACCACCAGCGAGCCCGGCTGCGCCAGTCCCAGCACCGCCAGCAATTCGGGCTTGGAGCCGGCCTCCAGTCCGAAGCCGGTGCCGGCAGCGCGAGGCGACAGCGGACCTTGTGCCAGCGTGCCCGCCACCGCGCGTTGCTGGTTGACCTTGATGGGATAAAGCGCGGTGTAGCCGCCCGGATAGTCGTGTGCGCGCATCGCGCTGGCGAAGGCGGCGCGCAATTTTGCGCGGCGGTCGAGCAGGATGTCCGGAAAGCGCAGCAGCAGCGGCAGGCGCAGTCCCATCGCCCGTGCCCGCGTGATCGCCTCGTCCAGCGCGATCGCCGGACCTTCACCGCCGCGCGGACGCATGACGGCGCGACCCTGCGCGTCGATGTCGACGTAGCCGTCGCTCCAGTGCGCGACCGAATACGTCGCACGCGCGTCGTCGAGGCTCCAATGTTGCGCCATCGCGGCTTCCAGCTCGGTGAAAGGCAAATTGTAGCGCCCCGCCGCGGCCCGGCCGTTACAATCAGGCGTTGTCCAACAGGATTTTCGGCATGTCCGACTGGTTTACCGAAAAGCACGAGGCCTCCGGTTCGTCCATCGGTTATCGCGTGGCCGAAAAACTGGCCGACGAACAAACACCGTTCCAGCACATCGAGATCTACCGCACCACCGACTGGGGCAACCTGATGGTGATCGACGGCTGCACCATGCTGACCAGTCGCGACAATTTCCTGTACCACGAAATGATGACGCACCCGGCGCTGTACACGCACGCCGCGCCGCGCAACGTGGTGATCATCGGCGGCGGCGACTGCGGTACCTTGCGCGAGGTGTTGCGGCACCCCGAAGTCGAAAGCGTCGCGCAGATCGACATCGACGAACGTGTCACCCGGCTCGCGGAAAAATATTTCCCCGAACTGTGCGAGTCCAATGGCGATCCGCGCGCGAAGCTGCTGTTCGACGACGGCATCAAGTACATGGCCGACGCCGCGCCCGATTCACTGGACCTGGTGATCGTCGATTCCACCGATCCGGTCGGCCCGGCCGAAGGCCTGTTCAACGCGAAGTTCTATGCAAGCTGCTTCCGCGCCTTGCGCGAGGGCGGCATCCTGGTGCAGCAGTCGGAATCCCCATTGGTGCTGCTTGACTTGATCCGGTCGATGCGGGGCGCGATGCGCGAAGTGGGATTTTCCGCGACCCGCACCCTGCCCTTCCCGCAACCGTGCTACCCGACTGGCTGGTGGAGCTGCACCCTGGCGCGCAAGGACGGCGACCTCGCCGCATTCCGCGAACACGACGCGAAGGCCAAGCCGTTCGAGACGCGCTATTACAACGCCGACATCCATCGCGCCGCGCTGGCGCAGCCGGAGTTCATGCGCGAAGGCTCCTCGACATAGCCGCGCGATCGAAAAGGATGCCCGCGACGACTCTTTCGACGACGGATTGTCGACCAACCCCGCCGGCCAGCCCGCATTCACCCGTCCGCCCCTAGTTTTCACCGGATTACCTTGTCGGTACCTGCCATGCGCCACGCCATGCCCGTCACTGCCCTTGCAGCGCTGCTGATCGCCAGCGCCGCACTCGCGAAACCACCGGTGCCGCAGCCGAAATCGTCGACGCCCCCGGCGTCCGCATCCAGTGCGGCCGCACCCGGCGAAGCCCGGATTTCGCCCGCCGACCGCAAGCGCATGCAGGCGATCCAGCAGTACCAGCACGATCTGGTCAGCGTGGTCGCGTTGCGGGCCGATCCGGATTACCTGCTGGGCGCCGCGATCCTGGCCAAGCCATTCAAGAATCCGACCCAGGGACTCGACTTCGATGCGCTCAGCCAGCGCGCCGCGGCGGCGCCGAACGCCGGGGCGCCTGTCGAATGGGCGCGGCTCGATGCCTGCAAATCGGAAAAGGATTGCCCGAACGCGCAAGCCTTTGCGTGGCTCCAGCAGCATGCTCCCGACAACGCCGCGGTCTGGATAGTGGCAATGGACGTGGCCGCGCGCGACAAGAGCGACAAGGCCGAACGCGCCGCGCTGAAGCAGGCCGCCGCCGCGAAAACCTACGACGACTATTACGGCAAGGCGCTGGCTGGCGTCGCCAAGGCCGTCGCGGTGCTGCCACCGCTGCCCGACACCATGCAGGGCGCGCACGACGGACAACCGGACAACGCCGATGGCGTGCGCATGCTGGTGGCCGTGATGAACACCCAGAACCACATTCGCCCGGCCTTCGGACCGCTGGAACAATTGTGCGGCGACGATGCGGCGAAAGACGACGATCTCAAAAGCGATTGCCTGAAACTCGCGCACACCCTGCAGTGGGGTTCCAGCCCGATCGCACGCGCGGTAGGTCTGCACATCCAGGGCACGTTGAATCCGGACGAAAAGTCCCGGAGCGACCAGGCCAGCCAGAACCTCGCCTGGCAGGTGCACCAATATTCGGCCCTGCTGCAACGCGCGCTCACCGATACCTCGCAGGCGTCGCAATGGTTGACCACCGCGCGCAACGGCGGCACGGAACTCAGCCTGATGCTGGCCACCCTGCGCGCCAACCAGGTTCCGCTGGACGCGCCCGCGCCCACCGGCGCGGCTTCCACCGGCCAATGAGAACGCGCGGCCATGCGTGAATTGTTGTTGCTGCGACACGCCGAGGCCATGTCGGTGGGACCCGACGGACGCGACACCGAACGCCCGTTGAGCGTGCACGGCGAGGCGCAGGCACGCGCGGCCGGCATGTGGCTGGCCGAACACGGTGCGGCGCCCGATGCCGTGCTGTGTTCCCCCGCGCGCCGCGCCCAGATGACCGCCGACGCGGTCGACAAGGCGTTGCGGATGCCGAAACCGCAATTCGTGCACGCGATCTACCGCGCCACGCCCGGCGAATTGCTGGCGCTGGTCGAAAACCATGCGCCGGACGCGCAGCAGGTGCTGCTGGTCGGGCACAATCCGGGCATGGAAGAACTGCTGGCGCTCCTGACCGAAGGCCGATCCGCCGGCGCGCGCGGCATGTCGCCGGCAACCGTCGCGTGGCTCGAGTTGACCGACGGCGCGCTCGAACCCGGGCACGGCCGTTTGCGGGCGCTATGGTCGCCTTGACCTCGGCGCTGATCTTCGCCCTGCTCGCGGGGACGAGCGTCGTACCGGCAACACCGCCGCCAGACTCCAGCGCGCGCACCTGGTCGATCGATGCCGCGAAATCGCAAGCGCAGTTCAGCGTGCGCAAATTTTTGTTCGCCCACGTGCGCGGCACGTTTCCCGGCCTTTCCGGGACGCTGCGCCGGATCGACACCCACATCGGCGCGGATCTGGCGCAGGTCGACGCCACCCTCGATGTCGCCGGTCTTGAAATGACCGATGCCGACGATCGCGCGCATGCGCTCGGCGCGAACTTTTTCGACGCCGCGCAATTTCCGGTCATCCGTTTCGATTCGGATCCGTTTCCGCTGGATGAACTGGCGAGCGGCGGCACGTTGCGGGGCTTGCTGACCCTGCATGGGGAGCGCCACCCGGTGATCCTGGCTTTGCTGCCTTCCGATTGCCCGCGCCAGCCGCTGGCGTGCGTGATCCGCGTGCGCGGCACGATTGCACGCTCGAGCTTCGGGATGGGCGCGTGGCGCGGCGTGCTTTCGAACAAGGTCGAACTGGATTTGCGGATCAGCCTCGCTGAACTTGCGGCGTCACATTGACAGCCCCCGTATGATCCGGGCGATGCTGAAAACCTTGCGCGCAAAATTCGGTGGATGCCTGTGCGCTTTGGCGCTGCTGCTGCTCGCGGGCTGCGCGCCGCTTTCCACCAAGCGTATCCAGCGCGCCGACCACATCGTTGCGTTGTCGGCGGACGCCCGCGTCGACTGCCAGCGCGCCGATCACTGCGCCGAGCCCTCGCCGTTCCTGGCGCAAGCCGACCGCGCGATCGCGGACGCCACCCGCGAGCACCCGCGCAACACCGTCACGCTGCTCAACATCGGCCAGAACGCGCTGGTGGTGCGCCTCAACCTGATCCGTGGCGCGCGGAAATCCATCGACATCCAGACCTACATCTGGGCCAAGGACGACGCCGGCATGCTGGTGCTGGACGAACTGGTGAAAGCCGCGCGGCGCGGCGTGCAGGTGCGCATCCTCGCCGACCAACTGGGATCACTGAACGATCCGAAGCTGCTGTCGCGGCTGGCCCGCGCCAGCGTGAACCTGCACATCAAGTTATACAACCCGACCTTCGACAGCGCCCACAGCAACTACGTCGAGTACGCGGCGAGCGTGTTGTGCTGCTTCCGCAAGTTCAACCAGCGGATGCACAACAAGCTGCTGCTGGTCGACGACAAGGTCGGCATCGTGGGCGGCCGCAATTACGCCGACAATTACTACGACTGGGATCCGCAGATGGATTTCCTGGATCGTGACGTGCTGGTGGCGGGCATGGCCGGACGCCAGATGGAAAGGAGCTTCGATCTTTTCTGGCAGAACAGCCGCGCGGTGCCGCTGACGCACCTGAGGGACGTCAACGCCGACATCCTGAAGCATCCGTTCGACGTCGAACCCTGGCGGGAACCGGCCTTCGCCGACCCGCAGCGGGTGGCGACGACACGCGAGGATGCGGAAGATCCCGAATGGCTGGCGAACAACCTGCTCGACCACAGCCTCGATGTCGGGTTGGTCGATTACTTCTACGACCTGCCCTCGAAGGCCGAAGCGGTGCACGGTCCGGATTCGCGCGAACTGACGCGCGACCTCATGAAGATGCTGTCGGATGCGCACGACCAAGTCGTGCTGCAGACGCCCTACCTCGTGCTGACGCGCCGCGCCGGCAAGATTTTCAAGGCACTGAAGCAGAAACAGCCGCCGGTGAAGGTGCTGGTGTCGACCAATTCGCTGGCGTCCACCGATGCGATCGGGGTGTATGCGCTGTCCTACAAACACCACAAGAAATTCCTGGTGGATTATGGCTTCCACATCCACGAGTTGATGCCGCATCCCGCCGACGCCGCCGAGATGCTGGGCGACTATTACCGCCTGTCCGGTTTCGGCTCGGAGAAATCCTCGGCGCATCGGGGCGGCCGCGCGCCGATCGAACTCGGCAGTCCGGGTCCACGCATCAGCCTGCACGCGAAATCGCTGGTGGTGGACGGCCACATCGCGATGGTGGGCACCCACAACTTCGATCCGCGTTCGGCCGACTACAACACCGAGGGCGGCATCATCATCGACGACCCCGCGTTTGCCGAGCAGGTGCGCGCGACGATCCTGCGCGATGCTTCGCCACAGAACGCGTGGCTGGTTGCGCCCCGCCACCCGATTCCGATCATCGGTGACGTCAGCCAGGCGATCGGCGACGTCTCGCGCAAGCTGCCCATCTTCGATCTGTGGCCGTGGGCGTATGCCACCGACTACCAGTTGAAACCCGGCTGCCAACCGGTGCCCGCCACCGATCCCGATTTCCTGAATTGCTGGGAGCCGGTGGGCGACTTTCCGCAAGTCAACCTGTCGCTCACGGCCATCATCACGCGCTTCATCACCGCGTTCGGTGCGGGCATCCAGGGCATCCTGTAGTGCATGCATCCATGGATGCCGCGTCGCAAGCGCGTCCTGAATCGCGCGCGCCCGGCGTTTCGTTGGACACCCGAACGGCCAAAGCCACCGTCCGGGACCAACCCTCCTTGCCTCACGTTCCAGAGAACCCGCGGGGCCCGTCAGCCGATTATTGACGGGCCACAGACCCCTCGGTAGGCTGGCGCATTCTGCCGCCCCCGTTCGAGGATTCAAGCCATGCCGATGGACATCAACATCCAGTTGAGCGACGACGACCTGCAGTTCTTCGTCAAGGGCATGCGCGACGTCGAAGCCGGTATCCAGGGCGCGGATTCCGACAAGATCATCACCGCCGCGCAGGCGTTGCTCGACGAAACCCGCGCCGCGCAGCACGCACCGCCGTTCATCTCCGAGCGTCTGGACAGTGTCGAGTCCATGATTTCGATGGCCGGCGATGTCGGCTTCAACCTGCCCGACGAAGATCGTCATCGCGTGCTGGCGGCACTGGCTTATCTGGCCGATCCCGAGGACTCGATTCCCGATCGGGTACCGGTGCTCGGCTTCCTGGACGACGCGATCATGATCGAGCTGTGTCGCCGCGACCTGCAGTTCGAAATCGAGGCCTATGACGATTTCTGCGTGTGGCGCAACGACGAGGCGCGCGCACGCGGCGAGGATCCGGCCAAGCTGATGGTGCAACGCACGGACTGGGCCGACGCCCGCGCCGCCGAAGCCATCGCCCGCATGCATCGCCGCCGCCGTGAATCCTACGCCAGCGGGGCATGGAAACCGACGCTGTTCAAGGTCGGGTAAGCCGCGGCACAACCGATTGCGCTTGGTAGGTTGGGCTGAATGCAATGAAGCCCAACGAGGCGTTTGTGTGCAAAACGTTGGGCTTCGCTTGCGCTCAGCTCAACCTACGCGCCTAAGTCCAACCTACCGCTCCAGGATTGCCACCACGCCCATCCCGCCCGCGGTGCAGATGGAAATCAGGCCGCGGCCGGACCCCTTCCGGGCCAGCAGTTTTGCAAGCGTCGCCACGATCCGCGCGCCGGTGGCGGCAAACGGATGTCCGGTGGCGAGACTCGACCCGTTGACGTTGATCTTCGCCGGGTCGATCGATCCCAGCGGCGCGTCCAGGCCGAGCCGGTCCCTGCAATAGTCCGGCGATTCCCACGCGCGCAACTGGCACAGCACCTGCGCGGCGAAGGCTTCGTGGATTTCGTAGAAATCGAAATCCTGCAAGGTCAATCCCGCGCGTTGCAGCATGCGCGGCACCGCGATGGTCGGCGCCATCAGCAAGCCCTCGCCGTGCACGTAATCAACGCCCGCGACTTCCGCGAACGTGAGGTACGCCAGCACCGGCAGGCCGCGCGCCGCGGCCCAGTCCTCGCTGGCCAGCAGCACCGCCGCCGCGCCATCCGACAACGCGGATGAATTGCCGGCGGTGAGCGTGCCGTGGCCCGAAGTGCGATCGAATGCCGGCTTCAGTGCGGCCAGTTTTTCCAGCGTGGTGTCGGGGCGCAACAGGTTGTCGCGTGCGACGCCGCGAAACGGCACCACCAAGTCATCGAAGAACCCGGTGTCGTACGCGGCCGCGAGCTTGCGATGACTTTCCAGCGCCCATCGGTCCTGCTCGGCGCGACCAATCTTCCATTCGCGCGCCATCTTCTCGCAGTGCTGGCCCATCGAAAGCCCGGTGCGCGGCTCGACCACGCCGGGCACTTGCGGTTTCAATTCGCGCAAACGGAAGCCGTGGGTCACGGCGCGCAGTTTCTGCCCGAATGTTTTCGCACGATTCAAATCCAGCAGGCGTTGTTGCAGGCGATTGGAATAGGTCAGCGGCACTTGGCTGGTGGTGTCCGAACCGCCGCCGATGCCGGCTTCGATCTGGCCGGTCGCGATCTTCTGTGCGATCAGGATCGCGTTGTCCAGTGACGTGCCGCAGGCACGCGCGGTGGTGAAGCCGGGCGTGGTCATCGCGAGCCCGGAGGATTGCAGCGCTTCGCGCGCGAGGTTCCAGTCGGCCGGATGCTTCATCACCGCGCCGAACGCGACTTCGCCCATCTCCAGGCCCTGCAGGCCGAACTTCTCGACCAGCGCGCCCAGCACCTCTACCGACATCCCGAAGTTGCCGAGGTCGGCGTACGCGGTGTCGCGCTTGCAGAATGGGATACGCACGCCGCCCAGCACGGCGACCCGACGGGTTTGGGGGATCATGTCCGACTCCTGATTGTGTCGTCATTGCGGCGCAGGCCGAATCCATTCTGCTTTGATTGTGCACCAAATCAAAATGGATTGACTCGCGCTATCCATGGCGCTCGCACCGTGCGCCGCCTTCGGCGTTCGGGTTTGCGATCGCGCAAACGCAGTCGGCTTCCGCCGCCGATGAAGCCGGCGGCCCCGGGATGACGGCGTGACATGAAATCATGGGAACGCGATGAATCCGCGCCGCAGCATCTTGTACGCCTCTTCCTCCATGCCGAGCGAGGCGTAGGTTTGCTGCGCGCGTTCATTGTCGCGCTCGACATACAGGCGCAAGCCGACCGCACCGGCCACACGTGCGCGGCGCTCGACGTCCGCGTACAGGGCGCGAAACACGCCGCCGCGGCGCGCGGCGGGCGTCACGTACACGCTCTGGAACCACCACCAGTCGCCGTTGCGCCAGTCGCTCCATTCGTAGGTGATCAGCAAGCAACCGGCCGGCTCGCCGTCGCGCTCGGCGACCAGGTAGAAACCGCGTCGCGGATCATCGAATATCGCGCGCGTTCCGTGCGTCAAGACATCGCGATCGAGCGCCTTGTGCTCGGTTTCCAGGGCCATCGCGGCATTGCATTCCACGAGAAACCGGATGTCTCCTGGTTCGGCCGAACGAACAGTTGTCGTCATTTTGCACCTGCGGGACTGGCGGCAGCACCCCTTCCCGTCATTCCCGCGAAAGCGGAAATCCAGTGTCTTCGGGTGCGGCGGAAAGTCACTGGATCCCGGGTCCCGCGTTTTGCGCGGCTCCCGGATGACGCATTCTTTTTCGATTCTCTCTGCTTGATCCCTATTCCCGGCTCTTCCGTGAACTGCCCAATTTGCGCGTCAGCGTATTGCGGCCGAGTCCCAATGCCCTGGCGGCGTTTTGGCGGTGACCGTCATGCACGGCGAGTGCGGCGTCCAGCAACACGCGATCGAGACGTTCGCGCGCCTGCGCATGGAGGTTTTCCGCGTCGCCGGCGAGTTCGGCATCGGCCCACGCGCGCAGCGCGGATTCCCAGGGCAGGCCCGCATCCACCGACCGCGAACGCACGGACGTACCAGCCTCGTCGAGGTCATCGCGGCGAATCGTCGCGCCGGGCGCGATCACCGCGAGGCGCCGGCACAGGTTTTCCAGTTGCCGCACGTTGCCGGGAAATTCCATCTTCGCCAAGGCCTGCAACGCCGCCTGCGCGAAGTGCTTCTCGGGCAGTTTCAGATCCTGCACCGCAGCAGCCAGAAACTGTCTCGCCAGCAACGGGATGTCGGCACGACGATCGCGCAACGCGGGCAGGTGGATGCGCAGCACATCGAGGCGATGCATCAGATCGGCGCGGAATTCGCCGCGGGCGACTTTCGCGTCCAGATCCTGATGCGTCGCCGCCAGCACGCGCACGTCGCTGCGGATCAGTTCGCGCCCGCCCACGCGGTAAAACTCGCCACCGGCCAGCACGCGCAGCAATCGCGTCTGCAGCGCCAACGGCATGTCGCCGATTTCATCGAGGAACAGCGTGCCGCCTTCGGCTTGTTCGAAACGCCCGGCCATCCGCCGCTGCGCGCCGGTGAAGGCGCCGGCTTCGTGACCGAACAATTCCGACTCCAGCAGTTCCGCGGGAATCGCGGCGGTGTTGAGTGCGACGAACGGCCGCGCGCGGCGCGCGCTTTCCTGGTGCAACGCGCGCGCAACAAGTTCCTTGCCGGTGCCGGTTTCGCCGGTGATCAACACGTTCAAGTCGCTGGCCGCGACCCGTCCGATCAAGCGGAACACTGCGCGCATCGGCGCGCTTTCGCCCAGCAATGCATGCCGCGGCGTCGGTGCATGGGCCGCGACATTCGTCTGTTCCGATTCGTGCAGGGCGCGTTGCACCGACGCCACAGCCTGCGCAAGGTCGAAAGGCTTGGGCAGATAATCGATCGCGCCTTCACGGTACGCGGCAGCGGTGGTCGCGACGTCGGTGAAGGCGCTCATCACGATCACCGGCAACGCCGGATGCGCGGCCTTGATGTCGCGCAGCAAGACGAGGCCGTTCGCGCCAGGCAGGCGCACGTCGCACACCAACAGTTGCGGGGCGGCGCGCCGCAATGCGGTTTGCGCGACTTCGGCGTCGGCGAATTCGGCGACCTCGTGCCCGGCGTCACGCAGCGCGGTGGCCAGCACGAAGCGCACCGCACGATCGTCGTCCACGATGAAGATCTGGCTCATCCGGGTTCTCCCGCGCGTGGGCGGCGCGGCAGCAGCAGCACGAAGCGACTCCCGCCCTCGCGCGGTTGAAAGGTCAGGTCGCCGCCGTGTTCGCGCGCGATTTCGCGGACCAGCGCGAGACCGAGGCCGGTGCCATCGGCACGCCCGGACACCATCGGCTCGAACAACGTCGCGGCGATCGCATCGGGCACGCCGTCGCCATCGTCCTCGACCTCGATGCGCAGCGCCGGAACACGCTGGCCGCGCGCATCGCGCCAACCTGCTTCGGCACGACTGCGCAAAACGATACGCGTCGCGTGGGCTTCCGCGGCGTTGCGCACCAGGTTCAGGACAGCCTGCAGCAACCGATCGGGATCACCGTGCCACGCGGGCAGGCTGGGATCGTAGTCACGCGCCACGGCGACATCGCCACGTTCCGCCTGCAGCAGCTCCGATGCGCGTTCGAGGATCGCATGCACGTTGACCACGCGCGTCACCATCGTGTTGCGGGTGCCCAGCAGGCGTTCGGCCAGCGTCGCGAGCCGCGCCGACTCCTCGCGGATCAGTTGCGCAAGCCCGCGCTGCCGCGCATCGTCGGCGCGTTGTTCCAGCAACTGTGCCGCGCCCGAAATGGCCGCAAGCGGATTGCGGATTTCGTGCGCGAAACCGCGCAACGATTCGGATACGCGCGAGGCATCCGAGGCGGGGGCGACCGGATGCACTTCGACCCACACGCCGGCATCTCCGGGCGTGAACGTGAAATCCAGCCGCGCTTCGCGACCCGGCATCACACATACCACGACATCGCGCAGGTGCAGCGTGGCGCCGTGCTGCAGCGCCCGCGCCGCACACTCGTGCAGGCGTTCGCCCTCGGGCCTGAGCACGGCGAGCGTGTGATCGAGAACGCGCGACAGCCCGAAGCCGGAGTGTTCGACGAATGCGGGGTTGGCCTGCACGATCCGCAACGCCGCATTCAGCCCAGCCACGCCCGTGGCCAGTTCGTCGATCGACCCTGCATCCAGATTGGTGCGCGCCATTGCACCAATCTAGTGCATAGCTCGAGAGCCGACAAGCTCAGCGCGCGACGCGGAACGTGAGGTTGTAGCGCCGCGCGCCGGTCTGGGGATGCTCGCCCTCCTTGATGGGCAGCACGCCGTGATAGCGCATCCGCGACGGTCCACCCCAGGCCACCACGTCGCCATGCAGCAGCGGCACGCGACGCTGCGGCTCGCTCCGCGCGAGCCCGCCGAACAGGAACGTGGCCGGCAGCCCCAGCGACACCGACACGATGGGGGCGCGGCGATCGCGTTCGTCCTGATCTTGATGCAAGGTCAGGCGCGCGCCGACTTCGTAACGGTTGATCAGGCACACGTCCGGTGCGTACTCGTCAAAGCCCGCCGCCCTTGCCGCCTCGCGCGCGAGGCGGAGAAACGCTTCAGGCATTAGCGGCCACCGCTTGCCCGTTGTCGGATCGATGGCCGCGTAACGATAGCCGCGCCGGTCGCTGAACCAGCCGACCGTGCCGCAATTGGTCATCGCCACCGACATGATTTTGCCGCCCGGCGTGACCAGATGCCGGAACGGCGAGCGCGCCGCAATGCTTTCGATTTCCCGCAGCAACGCGTCGGCGTGTTCGAGCGCCAAGCCGTGCAGCACCCAGGCGCCGGGCGCGAGTTGCTCGCGCGTTCCGGCGGCCGGCGTGTCATCGAACAGGGCAAGGTTGGCACCACGCATGCCCGCAGCATAGGCGCGGCGGCGGCTCCATGCATCCGGGTCATCGCGTCGTCTACAGCACGGGCGCGATGATCGTGGCACTGGACCGCCCCTGAAGCACGCTCAAAGCAGGCGTTGCCAGTATGCGACGTCAATCCAGCGGCCGAACTTGAATCCGTTCTCGCGAAAATGCGCGATCTTGGCGAAGCCAAGTTTTTCGTGCAAGGCGACGCTGGCCGGGTTGGGCAGCGCGGCGCCGCCGATCACGCAATGGATATTGCGCGCACGCAGGTCATCGAGCAGAGCGCGGTACAACGCAGCGCCGAATCCGCGACCCGTGTGCGCGGGCGCGAGATAGATCGAACTTTCAACCGCAAACCGGTAGCCGATGCGCGTCTTCCACGGAGAGGCATACGCGTAGCCGGCAAGGTCGCCGTCGCACTCGAACACCAGCCACGGCAATTTTTCGAGTACCGCGGCCATGCGCGACCGCATATCGGCCGCCCGAACCGGCTGCTCCTCGAACGTCACGATCGTGTCGGTGACGTAATGGTTGTAGATCGCGCAGATGGCTTCGGCATCCGCAGCCGTTGCCATGCGGATCATGCCGGTTTCGCGGGCCATGCTTTCAAAGCTCATAGGCCGATTCGCCATGGCTGCTGATATCGAGCCCCTGGCGCTCCGCATGGTGATGGACCCGCAGGCCGAGCAGGCAGCGGGCGGCGAAGAACGCGGCGAGCGCGACGACCCCCGACCACGACACGGTGACCGCCACGCTCAAGGCCTGCACGCCGAGTTGACGCAACACCGCATAGGCGGCCGTGCCGGTACCACCCAGTGCGGGAGAAGTGAACACGCCGGTCAACAGCGCGCCGGCGACGCCGCACACGCCGTGGATGCCGAACACATCCAGCGAGTCGTCCGCCCGCAACCGGCGCTTCAATACATTCACGCCCCAGAATCCGGCCACGCCACCGGCGCCACCGATGCACAAGGCGCCGCCAACCCCGATGGTGCCGCAGGCCGGCGTGATCGCCACCAGGCCCGCCACCAAACCCGACGCCGCGCCCAGCATTGATGCGCGCTTGCGGAACGTGGCTTCGACCGCACTCCACGCCAGCACGGCTGCCGCGGCCGCGACCAGGGTGTTGAGGAAGGCCAGCGCGGCGACGCCGTTGGCCTCCAACGCGGAACCTGCATTGAAGCCGAACCATCCGACCCACAGCAGCGCCGCGCCGGTGTACGTCAGCGGCAGGCTGTGCGGAGAGAGGCGTTCGCGGCCGAATCCGATGCGGGGTCCCAGCATGTATGCGCCGACCAGACCGGCCACGCCGGCGTTGATGTGCACCACCGTGCCTCCCGCGAAGTCCAGTGTACCCATGCGGAACAGCCAGCCGGTCGGAGCCCACACCATGTGCGCCAGCGGCAGGTAGGCGAAGGTGAACCACAGCGCGGTGAACAGCAGCACCGCAGAGAAGCGCGCGCGTTCGGCAATGGCGCCCACCACCAGCGCGCAACTGATCGCCGCAAACGCGCCCTGGAACGCGACGTAGACGTACTCGGGAATCGCCACACCCGGACTGGACGTCGCCATCAACGAACCGGCACCGATGCCATGCAACATCAGCTTGCCGAGGCCGCCGATCAACGCGTCGCCGCCATCGAACGCTACGCTGTATCCGTACGCCACCCACAGCACGATCGCGAGCGAGGCGACCACCAGCACCTGCATCAATACCGACAGGATGTTCTTGGCGCGCACCAGCCCGCCGTAGAACAGCGCCAACCCCGGCGCGATCATCAGTACCACCAGCAACGTGGCGACCAGCATCCAGGCCGTGTCGCCCTTGTCCACGGTAGTAGTTCGTGCCAGCGCACACGCGGGAGCCAGCGTCGAAGCGACGACCCCGAGACGCGATAGCCATCGCGCTGCAAGCACGAGGCTGGTCCGACGGTGCGTTTCAGGAATGCGTGCCGCCATCGCGGCGTTCCGGATAGGTCAAGTGCAGGAAACGCGTGAAGGTGTCCCTGGGTCGCTCCAGCCGGTGCGTCTCCAGGACCCGCGCGGCCATGCCGCGATGATTGCTGCCGTGCGTGAGCAGATGCAGCAGCATTTCATCCACGCGCATCCGGCCGCGGTCGCCGTCGGTGAAAACAAACGGGATGTCGCGGGCAAGTTCCGCTTGGTCCGCACCCGCCGAATACTCGACGAGCCATCCGTCCGTCTGCGCCATCGCCGCCCGCAACGCGGCGAGGATGGGCGTCTCTGCGGTGTTGTCCGCATCGAATCCGTGCGGCTTGCCGGTGATGTGGCCGATGAAGATGCGATCGACCACGTGGGTGTGGTTGAGGATGCGCACGAAGAAGCGCGCATCCTCTTCCGGCAGCGATTGCCATTGCCGCTCGCCGTGATCCAGCAGGTCCTGGTTCGCCCAGGCCTTGTAGCGGAAGGCGTCGGCGAACGGATGATCCATCGCAGGCTGATCCTCCGTCAGATCGAGTAGTACATCTGGTATTCGAGCGGATGGGTCGACGCGCGATACGCGGTGACTTCCTTCATCTTGGTCGCGATGTAGGCGTCGATGAAGTCGTCGCTCATGACGCCGCCGGCCTTCAGGAATTCGCGATCGCGGTCCAGCGCTTCCAGTGCGCCATCGAGCGACGCGCACACCTGCGGAATGTTGCGCTCTTCTTCGGGCGGCAGGTCGTAGAGATCCTTGTCCATGGCCGGACCCGGTTCGATCTTGTTCAAGATGCCGTCGAGCCCGGCCATCATCAGCGCGGTGAACGTAAGGTAGCCCGAGTTCATCGGGTCGGGGAAACGCACTTCGATGCGGCGACCCTTCGGATTCGACACATATGGAATGCGGCACGACGCCGAGCGGTTGCGCGCCGAGTACGCCAGCATCACCGGCGCCTCGAAGCCCGGCACCAGGCGCTTGTAGGAGTTGGTGGTGGAATTGGAGAACGCGTTGATCGCACGCGCGTGCTTGAAGATGCCGCCGATGTACCACAGCGCCAGTTGCGACAGCCCGCCGTACAGCTCGCCCGCGAAAAGATTCTTGCCGTCCTTGCTGAGCGACTGATGCACGTGCATGCCGGAACCGTTGTCACCGACCACGGGTTTGGCCATGAAGGTGACGGTCTTGCCGTTGGTGTGCGCGACGTTGCGGATCACGTACTTCATGGTCTGCAGTTCGTCGGCCTTGCGCAGCAGCGTATTGAAGCGCACGCCGATCTCGCACTGGCCCGCGTTGGCGACTTCGTGGTGGTGCACCTCGACCGTTTGGCCGAGCGATTCCAGCACGGTGCACATTTCCGCGCGCAGGTCGTGCAGCGAATCGACCGGCGGCACCGGGAAATAGCCACCCTTCACGCCGGGACGATGGCCGGGGTTGCCTTCCTCGTATTTGTAGCGCGACGACCATGCGGCTTCCTCCGATCCAATTTCATAGAACACCCGGCCCATGTCGTTCTGCCAACGCACCGAATCGAAGATGAAGAACTCCGGTTCCGGCCCGAAGAACGCGGTGTCGGCGACGCCCGTGGATTTGAGGAACGCTTCCGCGCGGCGCGCGATCGAACGCGGGTCGCGGCTGTAGGCCTGCATCGTGGAAGGTTCCAGGACGTCGCACACGATGTTCATCTGCTTGTGCGCCGCGAACGGATCGACGAACGCGGTGGTCGGATCGGGCATCAGCACCATGTCCGACTCGTTGATGCCCTTCCAGCCGGTGATGGACGAGCCATCGAACATCTTGCCGTCCTCGAAGGTATCGGCATCCAGTGCGTGCGCGGGGAAGCTGACGTGGTGCTCGACGCCGCGCATGTCGGCGAAGCGCAGGTCGACGAATTCGATGTTTTCGGACTTGATGGTTTCGAGAACTTTGTCGGCGGTCATGGTTGGGCTCGGCAGTGGCGGATGGCTGGAAAGTGCAAGCGGCGTGCCAGTCATTGTAGCTTTTCAATCCAATGACTTGCAGGAATGGACAGGGAATGATGCATCATCATGGTGCAGCAATTGCACCATTTATGTGAATGTACATCCTCAGCCCAGCTTCGCGCCCAATGGCACCGGCTTGTCGGGCACGCACAGCGCAAGGTCGCCGTTCGCATCGTAAAACCCGGTGACCAGGCATTCGCTCATTACCGGCCCGATCTGCTTCTTCGGAAAGTTGATGACGACCACCACCAGCTTGCCGAGCAGTTCTTCCGGCGAATACAGCCTCGTGATCTGCGCGCTGGATTTACGGATGCCGATCTCTTCGCCGAAGTCGACCTGCAACACGTAGGCGGGTTTGCGCGCTTCGGCGAACACGCACGCCTCGACGATGCGGCCGACGCGCAATTCGACTTTCGCGAAATCGTCCCAGGTTATCGTTTCCATCACCGTGTCGTTGCATCTGCAAAGCCATGCATACTAGCCACCACGGCGGCGACGACGGCACGCCGGAACGCCACGCTGATGCGGCCCGCAACTTCGCGCGGCCGACCGCGCACGGCGTGCCTGCGTGCCCGCCGCGGAACACGACGCCTGCCCTGCATGGAGCCTCCGATGTTGCCCTTGTGGCTGAAAGCTTTCCACATCATCGGTGTGGTCACGTGGTTCGCCGGTCTGTTCTACCTGCCACGGCTCTTCGTGTATCACGCGGAAGCGGGCGAAACATCGATCCGCGAGCGCTTCAAGGTGATGGAACGGCGCCTGCTGGTGATGACCCATATCGGCGGCGCGCTGGCGATCGCCTTCGGTATCGCGACGCTCGCCGTGGAATCGTTCTACCTGCACGCCGGCTGGCTGCACCTGAAACTGCTGCTGGTGCTGCTGCTGGTCGTCTACCACGCGATGCTGGCGAAGCTCACCCGCGATTTCGCGGCCGATCGTTGCCATTGGTCATCTCGCAAACTGCGCGGCTTCAACGAGATTCCCGGCGTGCTGCTGCTCGCGATCGTGATCCTGGCCGTCATCAAGCCTTTCTAGTGCGATCGTCCCTGATCGCCGCCTCGTTGAATCCGCCATTCGCCGGCCGGGCCTCGGGATAGTAAAGACCAGAACGGCCATCCCTGGCCTGACTTTCCACGACAGCAGCTTCGAACGGGCTTGGCGGATTTCAAGGGTCTCTTCGCCTGGCCCGAGGCAAGCGATACGCCGAACACACTTCCGGCCCTGCGCCTTGGTATAGTTTTGCCGAAGCAGGGGGAATTTCCCACATGGCATCGCAGTTGTCCCAGCAGAAGCCCGATGCGGAGCTGCAGGCGGCGTTTCGGCAGCACCTGCCGCAGCGTCTGCGCACACTGCTGCGGCGCGCGCGCGCGCAATGCCGCAGCGGGTGGGACTGCAACGTGCTGCACACGTTGCACGACGAGATCGCGCAACTGGCCGGCGCCTGCGGCCGCTACGGCCTGCTGGAAACCGGCGAGCGTCTGCTGGCGTTGGAATCTGCGCTGGCGCCAGCCGTCAGCGCCAACCAGGTTCCCGATGCCGCCGCGACCACCAGCATCGACGCACTGCTGGACAGCCTGCGACCACATCTGCAACAGTCCTCACGCGGTCCCGGCTTGCCCGCCTGGATGCAGGATCCGCCGCCGATCGCGGGCAAGGCGCCCTTTCCGCGCTGCGACACGCCGCCCCCTGGCTACTGGTTGCAGCTCGGCATCACCGATGCCGGCCCTGTCACCAATGCGGCCGCGGCCAACGAAGCGCCGGCGCCACAGCCGGACATGCCCCCGGTGCCCGATCACCCGCGCGGGCCGCGCGTGCGGATCATCAACGACGACGATCCCCTGATCAACGAACTGCTGCTGCGCCTCGACCAGCATGGCTGCGACGTGGCGCTGCTCGACCACATGCCGGGCCTCCTCGAACAACTGCGGGGCGCGACGCCCGATCTCATCATCCTGATCGCTGATGCGCGCACCCCACTGGAACAGCTCGCCACCACCCTGCGCGAAGCGCGGCGCGATCCTGCGCATCGCGTCCACCTGCTGGCGCTGCTGCGCGAGACCGATGTCGAATTGCGCCTGCGCGCGCTGCGCGCGGGAGCCGACCGCTGCATCGCACTACCGGCCACGCCCGGCGAAACGGTAGGCGCGGCACTGGAACTGGCCATGGTGGACGAGGAAAGTCCGTACCGCATCCTGATCGTGGACGACGACGCTCCGCAGGCATTGTTCGCGCAAGCTATCCTCCGTCGCGCCGGCATGGAAACGCGGGTGCTGGGCGAATCGCTGGCGGTGCTGGAAGAACTGGACCGTTTCCAGCCGGACCTGCTGCTGCTCGACCTCAATATGCCCGATTGCGACGGCTTCGAGCTGACCGCGCTGATCCGCGAGCGCGAGGGCTACGTCAACACGCCGATCGTGTTCTTGTCAGGCGACCAGGACGAAGACCGCCAATTCGCCGCGCTGGATGCGGGCGGCGACGATTTCCTGATGAAGCCGATCCGCCCGACCCATCTGGTCGCCGCGGTCACCAATCGCGTGCGGCGCGCACGCGCAGCCGCCTCGCGCACCCGGCGCAGACGTCGCCGCGACGCCGCGACCGGTCTGCACGAACGCGCGCAACTGCTGGATGCCTTGTCCGAACACCTCGCCGCGGCGGGTGGTTACGCCGCGCAGGGCGGCCTGCTGGCGGTGGAACTTCGCGACTCCACGATCCTGCGCGACCGCATTGGTCTGGCCGCCTTCGATCAGGTGCTCACGCAGCTCGGCGATTTCATCCTGCGCCATGCCCGCACGAGCTACATGACCGCGCGTCACGGGCATGCGGCGTTCCTGATTTTCTCGCCCGCGCGCAGCGAGCGCGAACTGGTGGCCCTGGCCACTGAACTGGTGACGGCGGCGGATGACGAACGCTTCGGCGCGCAGGCCACCGCCGTGCGACTGGACGCCGCGGTGTGCGCGTTCGATGCCACGACCAGCGAATCCGCAGTGGCGCTGGCGGCGGTGCAGCACACCCTGACCGTGGCGCGCATACAACCCGATCGTGTCGCGGTGCACTCCACGCTCGCGCCCGATCCGAACGCGCTCGCCCAGCGCATTTCGGCGGCGCTGGCGCACGGATCCTTCGACCTCGTGTTCCAGCCGATCATTCCGATCCGCGGCGGCGCGGGTCCGCATTACCAGGCGCTGCTGCGGTTGCAACATGGCGAACAGGAATTCCTGGCCGCCGAGTTGATCCCCGCCGCGATCCGCGCCGGCTACATCGCGGCGGTCGATGCGTGGGTCGTCGATCATTGCATCGGTATCCTGGCGCAACACCAGCGCGACGGGGATCCGGTCTGCCTGTTCGCGAGCCAGTCGCTGCAGGGCTGGGCGGATCACGGCCGGCGCGGGCAACTTTCGGCGCGGCTCGCGACCTCGGGCGTGACGCCGGAATCGCTGGTACTCGAATTCCGCTGCGAAGAGGCCCGCAACAACCTCCGCGCGCTGGTCGAGTTGGCACCCGAACTGAAGCGCGTCGGCGTGCGCCTGTGCCTCGTCGGCGTCGACACCGACGCGGTGAGCGCCGGCTGGATCGGGCACTTGCCGCTCGATTTCATCAAGCTCGCGCCCGACCTCGCCGATGGCGACCTGGACACGGTCGTGTGCAGCGCGCATTCGCACAACCTGCGCGTGATCGCTCCGCGCATCGAAACCGTGGCGCGTGCCGAGGCGCTGCGCGCCGCCAGCGTCGACATGCTGCAAGGCAATCATTTCCGACCGCCCGCCGCCGAGCTCGATCATTCGTTTCCCGAGCAAGGAAGCTGAGGATGGCAAGCACGACCGGTGGGGGTGAGCGGGTGTCGTGGCCCCGCGTGCTGGGCAGCATCGCGCTGATCGCCGCCGGCGGCGCGGCCGCGCTTTGGGTGCCGATGCCGCAGGTGGCCGCGTTGTGGGGCCTGCTGCTGATCGCGCTGGTCCTGTTGTGGCTGGCACGCGCGCCGCAAGGCGGCGCGTTGCGCAATGTGTCGGTGGCGCCGGTGCAGGATCCCGTGGACGTCGCGATGCGCACGCGTCTTGCCTCGGCGCAATCGGAACTGACGTCGTTGCGCGGCGTGCAACGCGAACTGCTGGCCGCCAAGCAGGCCGCGGAAGCGGCGATGCTGGCCAAGAGCGAATTCCTGGCCAGCATGAGCCACGAAATCCGCACGCCGTTGAACGGCATCCTGCCGCTGCTGGACATCGTGCTGGGCACCGAGCTTTCGCCGGCGCAGCGCGAATACCTGATCACCGCCAACGGATCGGCCAAGGAATTGCTGCGGATCGTCGACGACATCCTCGACTATTCCAAGGCCGAAGCCGGCAAGCTCGATCTCGAGTCGGTCAGCATCAACATCCGCGAACTGGTGGACAGCGTCAAACGGCTGCTGGAAAAACCCGCCGAGGCCAAGGGTCTGGCGATGCGTGCGGTCGTGGATGCCGACGTGCGGCCGGTGGTGCGCGGCGATCCGATGCGCATCCGCCAGATCCTCACCAACCTGATGGGCAACGCGATCAAGTTCACCCAGCGCGGCGGCGTATCGGTGCGGGTGAGCAAGCGCAACGACACCGCGACCCAGCACGAGCTGCTGTTCGCGGTGCGCGACACCGGCATCGGCCTCGCCGCCGACGCGGCCGCGCGGCTGTTCCAGCCGTTCACGCAGGCCGATGCCTCGGTGACGCGGCGCTACGGTGGCACCGGGCTTGGCTTGACGATCTGCAAGAAGCTGGTGGACTTGATGGGCGGGCGCATCGGTGTGCGTTCCGAACCCGGCCGCGGCTCGGTGTTCTGGTTCACCATCCCGTTCGAGAAAGCGCCGGGCGATATTTCCGGCGCGCACAAGAGCCTGACCGGGGCGCGTGTGCTGCTGGCCGCCAGTCCGCAGCGCGCGCAACACATCACGCCGATCCTCGCCACCCTCGAACTCGATGCCACCCATGTGGCCGATGCCGGCGCCACGCTGGCGCGACTGAAGCAGGCCGCGCCGCTCGGCAAATCCTTCAGTTTCGACCTGTTGATCGTGGACACCGGCAGCGTCACGGGCGATGTCGGCGCGTTGCTTCGCGGCATCCTGGCCGATCGCCAACTCGATGCCCTGCGGATGCTGGCGCTGGGCCTGGACACGGCACCTGATTCGCGGGTGGTGTCGGCGCCGTCGCGTGCCGACGACGCAGCGCTGCGCCAGGGCGTGCGCAGCGCCTTCGGAGTCGCCCCGCCGGCGCGCGCGCAACCGGTGTTGAGCGCACCGCTGACACCCGCTGCGCCCCGCAGCGACCAGCCGCTCGTCGGCAAGGTGCTGCTGGTGGAAGATCATCCCGTCAACCAGAAGGTCGCACAGAAGCTGCTCGAACGTCTTGGGCTCACCGTGGACGTCGCGGAAAACGGTGAAGTGGCGCTGGAGAAATTACGCGAGCAGCCATACCTGATGGTGCTGATGGACTGCCAGATGCCGGTGCTGGACGGTTACAGTGCCACCCGCCGCCTGCGCGAAATCGAGAGCGGGCAGGGCAAGCCGCGCACGCCGGTGATCGCGATGACCGCGCACGCCATGTCGGGCGACCGCGAGCGCTGCCTGCAGGCCGGAATGGACGATTATCTTTCCAAGCCGCTCGACCGGCAATTGCTGGAACAGACGCTGACACGCTGGATGCCCAAATCCCCGACCACCGCACCGGCGACAACAGCCGCCGATCCCCTTTCCGCCATTGCGCCCGTCACCCAATCGGAGGCCACGCACCCCGCCATGCAGAATCCACCGCCCCCCGACACCCTGGACGCCACGACCCTGGTCGATCTCGAAGACATCATGGGCGACGAACTGGTCACCCTGGTGGACGCCTACCTGCGCGACGGCGAAACCCGGATGCGCAACATGCGCGAGGCGGCCGACCGCGGCGACGGCACCGAGGTCGGCAAGCTTGCGCACTCGTTGAAGTCGTCCAGCGCGAACCTCGGCGCGATTCCGCTGGCCAATCGCGCACGGCAGGTGGAAGAAGCCGCACGCAACGGCACGCTGGCCAGCCCCGGCGACAGCGTCGCGGCGCTGGAGAAGTTGTTCGCCAACGCGGCGGCGGCGCTGAAGCAGCGCTACAAGCGGTCGTAAGCGCACACTCGAAGAAGATCGGTAGGTTGGGCTGAGCAACGCGAAGCCCAACGTTGCGTCGTCTACGCGCTTCGCCATCCGTCGCTTGTTTTTGTAGGGCGGGTGACAACCCGCCGACCGTGAACGTCGCTCGGCGGGATGCGCTGTGCTACTCCCGCGCTACGCGCTTGCCGGATGAGTAGTTGACAAATAGTTGCCTCACGCTGTGAGGCCGCCATCAACTACCAAGCTATGACCGACCACGTAAGACGAGATAGGTGAACTCAACCATATGATGGCATTGGCAATCTCATTTGCTGTTGCAGGCCTGCCAATAGGAATTTCCAGTGCCAGCGCCTGATCTTGTTCTGATCGTTCTGCCTCGCTGAGATGCGCTGCACGGCGTCCCCGCCGCGGCGTGTTGGTCACGCCTGGGCAGACGGCATTTATTCGAATGCCATTCCCTACGTATTCCTTCGCCGTCGAGCGAGTAAGTCCGATCACTGCGTGCTTTCCGGCGCTATATAACGCAGCGGTTGGCGTTCCGGACAGACCGGTAGTCGATGCGACGTTGACGATTGTGCCGCCCTTGCTGTGGAGCATCGCCACGATTTCGGCGCGCATGCAGGCAAAAAGGCCTTGAACATCGACCCCCAGATGTTCGGCAACTTCCTGATCCGGTACCTCATGTGCCTTTGCCAGCTTGAAATCGTAAGCGGCACAGTTGACGGCACAGTCCAGTGTGCCGAACTGCCCGAGTATGGAATCCAAAAGATGGGTGACAGATGATGAGTCGCTGACGTCGCATTTGAAAAAAGTGGCCTTGGCACCGAGCGAGGCTAGCTCACCAATGGCCGCCGTGCCGTTCTCGCTATTCCTGGAGGCGACAACGACAGTGGCGCCGGCCGATGCGAACGCCCTCGCCGATGCAAGCCCGATTCCAGTTGTACCGCCGACAATAAGGGCCACTTTGGAGTTGAGCGCGTAGTCCATCTGGTCGGCTAACTCCGAATATGCGTCTGCAGGTAATTTTCCAACCCCACCTGCCCGATCAAACCAAGCTGCGTTTCCAGCCAGTCGATGTGTTCTTCCTCGGAATGCATGATGTCGCCGAACAATTGGCGGCTGACGTAGTCGCCGGTCTGTTCGCAGTATGCAATTGCGACCTGCAGGTCGGGCAATGCGGCGCGTTCAAGTTTCAGGTCACACGCGATGCATTCCTTCGGCGTCTGCCCGATCAGCAGTTTGCCGAGTTTCTGCAGGTTGGGGAGGCCTTCCAGGAACAGGATGCGCTCGATCAGGCGATCGGCATGCTTCATCTCGTCGATCGATTCGGCGCGCTCGTGTTCGGCCAGTTCCTTGTAGCCCCAGTTGTCGTACATCCGGTAATGCAGGAAGTACTGGTTGATCGCGATCAGTTCGTTGCCCAGCACCTTGTTGAGGTGCTCGATCACCTTGGCGTCGCCCTTCATGGTGGCTTCCTTGTGCAAAGGCGCGCGACACGCGCGACGCCCACGACTATACCGCCAACGACCACACTCACGCGGCTGTCGTGAAAAGTCAGCCCAAGGAAGAGCGTTCTAGTGTTGGTTGCCGAAAGGCTGGCAGGAGACGGGGAGTTACAGCGACGCAGCGATCAGGGATGATCGCACTTCTATGCCGCAACGGGCAGGGCGGCGGCTCGACGTTCGGACGCGACGGTCACTTCCGCCAGTTCGCGCGCTTCGCCTTCGCAACAGCCGCAGCAGGTGGAGCAACCGGTTTGCGCCTGCACTGCTTCAAACGTGCGCGCACCGCGCGCGACGGCGCGGCGGATGTCCTGATCGGTGACGGCTTTGCAGAGGCAGACGTACATGGCGGCTTTTCGAGGAGGGTCGCTCGACGGGCGCCATTTGAACGCGAATGCGAATGATTGTCAAGTAGCTTCAATGAACCGTAGAATCTTGCCGCTGGCTTCGTGAAAAGTCAGGCCATGGATGGCCGTTCTGGTCTTCACGGCCCCGGACGATCCGACCGCTTCGTCACAGCAAAGCTGCGATCAGGGACGATCGCAGGAGGAAATCAGCCCGATCTCGACCGAACAGGCCGCCTCGACCAACGGCGCGAAATAACGCAGGGCGCGCCGGTAGACCTCGCGCTTGAAGTCCACGACGTGCTCGGCCGGATACCAGAAATCCACCCAGCGCCACACGTCGAACTCGGGACTGGCATGCGCATCCAGCCGGAATGCGGCATCGACATCCAGCATCCTGAGCAGGAACCACACCTGCTTCTGCCCGATGCAGGTCGGGTGCCGCCCGCGCCGCACGTAGCGCGGCGGCAGGCGGTAACGCAGCCAGCCGTGGGTGGAGCCCAACACCTCGACTTGTTCCGCGCGCAGGCCGGTTTCTTCCTGCAGTTCGCGGTACATCGCCTCGTCCGGCGTTTCGTCGGTGTTCATGCCGCCCTGCGGAAATTGCCAGCCGTCGCGCTGCACCCGTCGCGCCCAGAACACTTGGCCGTGCGGGTTCAACAACACGATGCCCACATTCAGGCGGTAGCCGTCGACGTCGATCATGGGCCGATTCAAGCACAGCCCGAGAACGCGAAGCAAGTTGGCGCGGTCTCAGCTTTGACCCCGTGCGGCGCGCCGCGCGCGCGGTTTTTGCGGCGGCCGGGTTGCACGCGGCGCCCCGGCTGGCTATAAGCGGCGGACCCATTTGCCCGCGCAGACATGGCTTCGACTATCTTCCACCACTGGCTGGACCAATACCACGCGCTGCCACCAGCGCGCCGGCGCTGGCTCCGTCGCGGCGTGTGGGCGCTGGGCGCGGTGATGGTCTTCGTGCTGGGGATCGCCGCCGGACGCGGACTCGGCTTCCCCAATGGTCTCGAAGCGCGCGCGCGCCGGCTGACAACCCAAAACGCCGCGCTGCAGGATCAGATCCAGAGCCTGCAGCAACAACAGCAGACCACGTCGACCGCGCTGGCCGCGCTCAAGCAGTCGCTCAACGCCCGCGACAGTGAATTGCAGAAGCTGAAGCAGGAACAGGCTTTCTACAGCAAGCTCATCGGCATCGACAGCGATCGTTCCGGCTTGGGCGTGCACGGCATCGCGGTGACGCAGGTGCCCGGCACCGACGCCTGGAATTTCGTGACGACACTGGTGAACACCGCCGAGAACGCGGATGCGGCGCGCGGCACGTTGACCCTCGCGGTCGAAGGTGTGCGCGGCGGCAAGCTCGCAACGCTGGGCTGGACCGATCTCGCCGGGCCCGGTGCCAAGGACGGCGTGCCGTTCGCGTTCAAGTTCTTCCAGCAGGTGCGCGGTTCCTTCGTGCTGCCCAAAGGCTTCGTGCCCAATCGCGTGGTCATCACGCTGCGACCCAAGGGCGGTGCCACCGTGACCCGCAAACTGGATTGGAGCGAAGCCGTCGCCGAGGCGCGCGGCAACGGCGCGCCTTGATCGACCTTCGCGCCGCCTCCATCATGGCTGCAGAGGTACCGTCCATGAATCCTGCTTCCACCACGCCCCCCGACCCGGGGCTCAAGATTTCCAATGCCGCGCTCGAACGCGTGCGCGAGTTGATCCGCGAAGAAGGCAAGCCCGCGCTCAAGCTGCGCGTCTTCATCGAGGGCGGCGGCTGCTCGGGCTTCCAGTACGGTTTCAGTTTCGACGAGACGCGCGCGGACGACGACTTCGTGCTCGACCGCGACGGCATCGAGTTGCTGGTCGACCCGTTGAGCATGCAATACCTGGAAGGCGCGGAAGTGGATTACGTCGAGGAACTTTCGGGCGCGCAGTTCGTGATCCACAATCCGAACGCTAAAACCACCTGCGGGTGCGGCAGTTCGTTCACGGCGTAGTCGTGAGTTCGGCCGAACGCACGCGCCTCAATACCTTCGCCGAAACGCCACTGGATCGCTGCGGCGAATACCGCGCGAACGTCGAGTGGATGGCGTCGCAGTGCGCTGCGCCGGGTGCGCGCTGGCTGGCGTTCGACAGCGAGGGTCGTGCGCCAGTGCAGGGCAACCGCTTGTGTCTGCTGGAAGCCGGAAACTTCCGGCCCGACGCGCCCGCGAACTTCCTGGGTTGCCTCGACTGCGCACCGCTTTACGCCTTGCGCGAGCCGGTCGCGCGAACGGTGTTCCCGGACGCGACATGGCTGGACCTGCGTACCGCCGCGGCGGAAATCGAACGTCGCGATGCCGGTCTGTTCGCCTACGCGCGTGGCCTCGCCAACTGGCAGGACGCCACGCGTCATTGCGCGTATTGCGGCGCGCCGGTATTGCTGATCGACGGCGGCCATCGCGCCTCGTGCACGGGGTGCGGGCGGCTGCATTTTCCGCGCACCGATGCGGCGATCATCGTGATCGTCGAACAGGGCGACGCCTGCCTGCTCGGCCGCCAATCCCTCTGGAAGCCGAGGCAGTATTCCACGCTGGCCGGGTTTGTCGAACCCGGCGAATCGCTGGCCGACGCGGTGCGACGCGAAGTGCGCGAGGAAACCGGCATCGAAGTGATCGATTGCGATTTTCATTCTTCGCAGCCATGGCCGTTTCCCGCCTCGCTGATGCTGGGTTTCACCGCAACGGCGGCGGGACGCGCCATCCATCTCGCCGACGGCGAGCTGGAAGATGCGCGCTGGTTCACCGCGCGCGACATCGTCGACGGTTTGCGTGACGGATCGCTGCGGCTGTCGACGCCGCTTTCGATTTCCTATCGCCTGATCGAACACTGGCTGCGCGTCCGCGCGGGGCTCGAACTCGACGAATTGACGGGCACGCGGTAAGTCGCGCCATTACAATTCGCGCGACCGATGATGACCTCGTGATTGCATGGCCGTCGAACTCGTCGCTGCGCTGATCGTGTTGCTGGTGCTGCTGCTGTGGCCCGGCAACGTCGCGGGCTTGCGTCGGTTCGGCTGGTATCGCGCTTGGCTGGACGTGCTGGATTTCACCGAGGGCGGCGGCCGTGTGGCGCTGGCGATGGTGCTGCCGGTAATCGCGTGCGCGCTGATCGCACACTTCATCCAGTACTGGATATTCGCGCTGGCGGCGCTGGCGTTCGCGGTGCTGATCCTGTTCTACACGTTCGGCCCGCGTGAACTCGAAAGCGATTTCGAGGCGGTGCTGAAGGAAGACGATCCGGTTGCGCGCGTCGCCGCCGCGGCCAACCTGCGCAGCCTGCCCGACGGCGCGCCGCGCGCGTTCACCGCCGCCGAACTGGTCGAGGCTGCGGTGACCGCATCGTTGCGCCGCCGCTTCGGCGTGCTGTTCTGGTTTTTCCTGTTGGGACCGGCCGGCGCACTGGGTTACCGATTGGCGTGGGTGACGGCCGACAGCGACCCCGAACGCGTCGATCCGCGCACCCGCCATGCCGCGCGCCGCTTCGCGCTGGCGCTGGACTGGATTCCGGCGCACCTGATGACGCTGGCGATGGCGATGGTTTCAAATTTCGATGCGGTGATCAGCGCGTGGCGCACATGGCACGCGCAGCCCAGCCGCTCGATGTGGGAACTCGATCCGGGCTTCCTGGGTGCGGTGGCACGCTCGAGCGTGAATGCGGACATCGAGGCGGGTGACGGCTTGACACTCGACACGCACGATCCGATCGCCGAACTCGCGGACGCACGTGCCCTGATGTTGCGTGTGTTGATCGTCTGGCTCGCCGTGGTCGCGCTGATTGTGCTGGCGGGCTGGATCGCCTGACTTGGCATCCCCCGCCGGAATGGCGCTCAACCGCGCAGGAGCTTGCGCACCGCCGCGAGATTGCGCCTGCTCACTTCCGGCGCGGCATCGCTGCCCGCGATCAGCGCACGCACGGTGCCATCCGCTTCGCGGCGCAGACCCAGCAGGCGTTCCACCGGAATCAGGCAGGCACGGTGCACGCGCACGAATCGTTCGGCCATCGCTTCCTCGATCGCCTTGAGCGACTGCTCGATCAACACGTCGCCGGCACCGCGATGCACAGTGACGTATTTGTCGTCGGCAGTCAGGTACAACACGTCCGCCAGCGGAATCCGCACCGGGGCACCGTGCACTTGCGCCAGCAGCGTCGGCGCCGACGCCGACGCGCGACGCCGCAGCGCCTCGGCGCGGGCCAGGGCTTCGCGCAGGCGCTCGCTGCGCACCGGTTTCAAAAGATAATCGGCCGCGCGCAATTCGTATGCCTGCAACGCGTGCTGCTCGTAGGCCGTGCAGAACACCAGTTGCGGCGGATCGGGCAGGGTCGCAAGCCGACGCGCCACCCCGATGCCGTCGAGTCCCGGCATCGCGATGTCCAGCAACAGCAGGTCGGGACGCAGCTGCGCGCAGGCCGTCAGCGCGGCGTCACCATCACCGACGCTCGCGATGACTTCCGCACCGTCGCAGTCGCGCAGCAACGCGGCAAGGCGCGCGCGCGCAAGGGGTTCGTCGTCGACGATGACTATCCGCATGATCCGATGACCGGCTGCAGGCGATATTCGCGAAACATTTCCAAGTCCTTTTCAGGCATGACGACTACGTTTCGATTCAAGCGGACGGCGCATCCGGCAATCTCACATTGACTCGGAACACCCCATCTTCGCTGCGCACCTGCACGCCGCCGCGTTCTCCGAAATGAAAGGCGATGCGGCGACGCACGTTGTCGAGACCGTGCCCGCTGCGCGGTGCGGACGCGGTGTCGGGCAAAGGATTCGAGATCTCGATTTCGATGCCGCCGCCGACGCGATGGCCCGCGATCCGCAGCGTGCCGCCCTCGCGGCGCGGCTGGATGCCGTGGTAGACCGCGTTCTCGACCAACGGCTGCAGCAACAATGCCGGCATTTCCAGATCGGCAGGCAAATCGGCAAGCTCGCGTTGCACCTTCAGTCGCTCGCCGAGGCGTAATTGTTCGATGGCGAGATAGCGGTCGATCAGCGCGAGTTCCGCGCCCAGCGTACTCGGCTTGTCGGATGCGCCCAGCGACGCGCGGAATAATTCGGACAAATCTTCGACGGTGCGCTCGGCGGCATCGGGATCGACCCGCACCAGCGCCGCGACCGTGTTCATGCTGTTGTACAGGAAGTGCGGGCGGATGCGCGCCTGCAAGGCGTCGAACTGCGCACGCGCGACCGCGGCCAGCCGGGCGCGCCACGCTGCCAGCACGTAGAAATAACGCAGCAACGCGGCGCCCAGCAGCGCCGCCAGCACCGTGTTGCCGATGACGAAACGCCAGCCCGAGGCCGGCGTCAGGTGGGTGGCCAGCGCGCGATCCAGCCATGCAATCAGCGCGCTCGCCGCGGCAACCAGCGCGACCAGCGCGCACCATGCCAGCGTCCAGGCGATCGCGCGCGGCCAGCGCAGCAGCAGCGGCGTCAGACGGCACAACAACAAGGACGCCAGCAGCGCCAGCCACACGACGAACACCGTCGCCGTCGAAAATCCGCGCCAGTCCATCCGGGCGTCGGGCGCCAGCGCGTCGATCACCACCACCAGCTCCGCCACCACGACCAGCGTGAACACCGAGGCCAGCGAGCAAAAATCCGGCAGGGCGACGTGTTTGCGATCATCCTTGATCGCGGCATCGGCGGACCGGTTGATTCGCATGACTTTTCCGAGCCAGCCCGATCCGGAACGGCCTTCCCCGTTTTCCACAGCCGGTCCGTGCGCGGTACCGGGCATCGGTCAGGCGTCCCCGAGGATGGCGGTCATGAACGCGGCGAGGTCCTCGATTTCCTGCGGGCAGATCTGGTGCGCCATCGGATAGCTGTGCCAGTCGACCGCGAATCCCCACGCGCGCAACTGGTCGCGCGAGCGTTCGCCCAATACCTGCGGTACGACCGGGTCAAAGGCGCCATGCGCCATGAAGATCGGCGTTGCTGCGTTCGCCGCATGGCGCTCGTCGGCGGTGCGCTCGGCAATCGGAAGATAGGTGGACAGCGCGACGACGCCGGCAAGCCTTTGCGCGTGACGGACACCTGCCGCCAGCGCGACTGCGCCGCCTTGCGAGAACCCGATCAGCATGATGTTCGACACTGGCACGCCGCGTTCGACTTCGCGCGCGATCAAAGCATCGACCGCGCGGATCGACGTGCGGACGCCGGGTTCGTCCTGCCGTTGCGACAGATCGAAGCCCGCGATGTCGTACCACGCACGCATCGGCAGGCCATTGTTGAGCGTGATCGGCCGCACCGGCGCGTGCGGAAACACGAACCGCAGCGCCGGCCACTCCGGCCGCACCAGTTGCGGCACGATCGGCTGGAAATCATGTCCGTCGGCGCCCAAGCCGTGCAGCCAGATCACCGCGTACCGCGGCGCCTGCGCGGTTTCGATCTCCACGCAGTCCAGCGTCACCGGGCAGACTCCGCTTTGCTGCCCAGTCCCAGCTCCTCGGCGAAGAACGACATCGCAGCCGCGGCGTTGCCGACCCGCTGGCTGAAGGACGCGGTGACGCCGTGGCCCTCGTTCATCCGTGTCAGCAGCAGGATCGGATGCTTCGATGTGTTGGCGGCCTGCAACGCCGCCGCGAACTTGCGCGACTGCCACGGCGCGACCCGCGGATCATTGACGCCGGTGATCAGCAGCACCGCCGGATACGCGGTACCGGGCTTCACGTTTTGCAGCGGCGAATAAGCACGCAGCCATTCGAAATCCACCTTCTTCGTGACCGTGCCGTATTCCGAAATGTTGTATTGCCCGTTCGGCCACAGTTCCACGCGCAACATGTCGTAGATGCCGACCAGCGATACCATCGCGCGGTATTCGGACGGATGCTGCGTCAACGCCGCGCCCATCAGCAGGCCACCATTCGATCCGCCCATGATTCCGAGGTGCGCGGTGTCGGTCCAGTGCTGCTGCACCAGCGCCTGTGCGGCCGCATCAAAGTCATCGAACACATTCTGCTTCTTCGACAACATGCCGGCTTCGTGCCAGCCTTCGCCGAACTCGCCGCCACCGCGGATGTTCGCCACCGCGTACACGCCGCCGCGCTCCAGCCACGCCAGCGTCGAGCCGAGGAAGCGCGGTGCGGTGGTGATGCCGAAGCCGCCGTAGCCGTAGAGGATCGTCGGGCGCGCGCCATTCGGCGTCACACCTTGCATCGCGATCACGGTGACCGGAACCTTCGCGCCATCCTTTGAAGTGGCATCGAGCCGGTGCGTGACGACCTTCGAATAATCCGCCGCGGGCTCCACCTGGAAGACAACCTTCGAGGTGCCGCGTGCCGTGTCGTATTCCACCCAACGGGTCGGAATCGTCCAGCCGGAATAGGTGATCAGCGCCCGCTCGGAAATGGCGCTGCTCGCGATCGTGCCAATGCCGATACCGGTTTTCGGCAGTGGCACGGTGCGCACGAACTTTCCATTTACGCCGTACTGTTGCACCCGCCAATCCGGTCCGCGTACTTCGGTGATCAGGAAGCCACCCTTGACCGGCGCCACCGAATGCATCGCCCAGTTGTCTTGCACTTCTGGCACCAGCACCTTCGCCTTGCCGTTTGCATCCAGCGCCAGCAACTTGCCGCGTGGTGCATCCTGGTACGCGATCACCAGAAGTCGATCGCCATCCCACGCCGCACCCTGGTTGATCTCCGACGCCGCGCGCACGTTGGTTTCGGTGCCGAGCGCCAGTTTCCACGGACCGCTGCCGCTTCGCAGATACACCGCGTCGGGCGCGCCGTCGCCTGCGTGCACCAGCGCGGCGGCGTGCTGGCCATCGGCCGAACCGAGCAGCGTGTACTCGGCCACCTTCGACAAGCCCTTGCCGAATTCCAGCGTGTCCGTTTTGGCATCGCCGCCGAGCGCGTGGTGATACAGCGCGGCATTGAATTGCGCATGATCGGCCGGCACCCCGGAAGGCAAACGCACGTAGGTAACGCCCTTGCCGTCGGCGTCCCATACCAGCGCCTGCGGCGTGGTGCCGCCGCCCGCGTGTGGCAGGGCGTCCGGCAAGGTCTTGCCGGTGGCGACCTCGATGAAACGGATCGTGGTTTCCTCGTTGCCGCCTTCGGCGGTGCCGTAGGCCACATACTTGCCATCGGGCGAGGGCCAGTAACCGGTGATCGCGACGCTGCCGTGCGCGGCGTTCGGATCCATCAGCACCCTTGCTTGGCCGTTCGGCCACGCCTGCGCGACCAGTACCGCCTGCGGTTGCGGCGGTGTCTGGCGCATGTAGAACAAAGTGCCGCCGACGATTTCCGGATCGAATTGCTGGGTGGACGTGAGCGCCAATTCGCCCACGCGTTTCGCGATGGCCTTGGCATCGGTAAACCCATCCATCACCTTTTCGGTGTGGGCGTTCTGCGCCGCGATCCACTGCTTCACGGCGGGCGCATCGGCTTCTTCCAGCCAGCGGTATGGATCGTGCACGGTGGTACCGAAAAAGGTTTCGGTGACATCGTGTTTGCGGGTGGGCGGCGGCATCGCGGGAATCTCGTGCTGGGTGTCGATCAACGCATAGTCGAGCCCCGCGCTGGAGGTCGGCGGAGCTGTTTGCGCCACCACCGCCGAGGAAAGCAGGCCCAGAACGAAACCGGCAAGCACGCGAAGGACGGACATGGCTGGACTCCCGGTTGCGGTGGCGACCCGCGCAGGTTAGCGCCCCGCCGCACGCTTCGCACACGCTCGATACTTCCGGCGCTTGCGCCGCCGCGCAACGTGTGGCTACGCTCGGGTCTTTTGCTTGGGGTCATGTCATGAATCGCATCGCCGTCGCCGGTCTGGTTTGCCTTCTGGTGAGCGGAGGAAGCCTCGCCGCCGCGCCGCCGGATGCATCGCCCGCGACCGCGCCGGGCGCGATTCGGAAGCTCAGCCTCGAACAGATCATGGCCGACCCGGACTGGATCGGACCGCCGGTCGAAGATGCCTATTGGAGCGTCGATGGCCGCGATCTCTATTTCAAGCTGAAGCGCAAAGGCACATCGATCCGGGACCTCTATCGCGTCGCCGCCAGTGGCGGTACGCCTGCCAAATTGAGCGATGCCGAACTCGCGCGCGCCGATGGTCCGGCGGTGTTCGATCATGCGCACCATCGCGCGGCATTCCTGCGCCACGACGACGTGTTCGTCCGCGACATCGCGAATGCTGCCACGCGCCAGCTCACCCGCGACAGCGACAGCAAATCCGGCCTGCAGATTTCCGCGGACGGCCATTTCGTGAGCTGGAACCAGGGCGAAAACTGGTACGTGTGGAATGCTGCAACCGGCGTGGTCGCGCCGGCGGCGACGCTGAAGACCGAAGACAACCCCGCCGATGCCAAGCCGGACCAAATGGAGCGCCTGCAGCTCAGCCTGTTCTCCACCCTGCGCGCCGACAAGGCCGACAAGGACGCGGTGCGCGAACACGACGACAAACTGGATGCCGAAAATCCCGCGCGCGCGCCGGCGCCGTTTTACCTGGGCGACAAGGTGCACGTGGCGATGACATCGCTATCGCCGAACGCGCGCTGGATGCTGGTGGTGACGCGGCCGGAAAACTACCAACGTGGCAAGCATCCGGTGGTGGTGCATTACGTCAACGACTCCGGCTATCCCGAAACCGAGCCCGCGCGCACCTACGTCGGCCACAACAATCCGGCGCCGCAATCGTTGCTGCTGCTGGACCTGCAGCAGCACAAGCAGTACCCATTGTCGCTGGATGATCTGCCTGGCATCCACGACGATCCGCTGCATGAACTGCGCAGCAAGCGCATCGCCGAGCTGAAGCACGAAGGCCACACCGATGAAGCCGCGGCGCTGGCCGCGCCGAAGACGCGACCCGTGTCGGTGAATTTCGTCCTGGTGGGCGAGTCGGGGCTTCCCGCGATCGTGTGGAGCCCGGATGGCAGCCAGCTCGCGGTGCAACTGGTGGCGAACGATCACAAGGACCGCTGGATCACCTCCGTCGATTTCACGACCCACAGGCTGGTGACACGGGATCGCCTGACCGATCCGGCCTGGATCAACTGGAGCTTCAACGGGCTCGGCTGGCTGTCCGACAACCAGACGCTCTGGTTCGAATCGGAAGCCTCCGGTTACGCGCAGTTGTTCGTCAAGCCGCTGGACGGCAAGGCGCGTGCGCTCACCGGCACGGGTTACGAGGTTTCGACACCGGTGCTGTCGCCCGACGGCAAATGGTTCTACGTGCGCTCGAACAAGCAGGCGCCATACGCGTATGACGTGTACCGCGTGCCGGTCACGGGCGGCGCTCTCGAACAGGTGACGCGTCTCGAAGGCGTGGATGGATTCGAGCTTTCGCCGGACGGCAGCAAGCTCGCGGTGCTGCATTCCAGCGCGTACATCCCGCCGCAGCTTGCGGTGGTGAATGTGGACGGTTCAGGCGCGCGCGAACTCACCGACACCCGCACGCCCGAATACACGGCGCTGGCTTCGACCTGGGTGCAGCCGCAGTTCGTGAAGGTACCGAGCAGCCACGGCAACTTCGGCGTCTGGGCCAAGTTCTACAAGCCCTCCAACTACGACACTTCGCACGCGCACCCGGCAGTGTTCTTCGTGCACGGCGCGGGCTACCTGCAGGACGTTTCGAAGAACTGGTCGTACTACTTCCGCGAGCAGATGTTCAACAACCTGCTGACCCAGGAAGGCTACGTGGTACTGGACATGGATTACCGCGGATCGGCGGGTTACGGCCGCGACTGGCGCGACGCGATCTACCGGAAGATGGGCCACCCGGAGCTGGAAGACCTGCTGGACGGCAAGGCCTGGCTGGTGAAGCACCACCACGTCGATCCCCAGCGCGTCGGGATTTACGGTGGATCCTACGGAGGCTTCATGACCGAGATGGCGTTGCTGCGCGCGCCGGGCGAATTCGCCGCGGGCGCCGCGCTGCGCCCGCCGTCGGACTGGACCAGCTACAACGATGGCTACACCTCCGACATCCTCAACACGCCGCAGCTCGATCCCGAGGCATACAAGGTTTCCTCGCCCATCGAATACGCGAAGAATCTTCAGGATCCCTTGCTGATTTCGCACGGCCTGATCGACAACAACGTGATGCCGGGCGATTCGATCCGGCTGTACCAGCGCTTCATCGAACTGCACAAGAAGAACTTCTGGATGACGCTGTACCCGACCGAACGCCACGCGTTCGAACACGCGGATGCGTGGTACGACGAGTACCGCCGCATCCATGAACTGTTCACGCGCTTCGTGAAGGGCCAGCAGTGAAATGACAAAGGGGGCGCCGCGAGGCGCCCCCTTTTGCTGAAGGACGGTTCCGGTGAGACGCGCGAGCGGCGCATCACACAGGTGCATGAGCGCTACGGATTGCGCTGGATGTAGTACTGCGCCGCCGCGGTCGAATTGATCGCACTGGTGATCGGCAGCAACTGGCTCAGGAAACGATTCCAGCGCGTGATGCCGGCCGCCGACGCGAACACCACGTCGCCCGGTTGCACCTCGAACTGGCTGCCCAGCGCCAACGCCACCGCCGATTTCGCATCCAGTTCGTAGACCGTCGCCTTGGCATTGCCCGGATGCGAGGTATTGCGGATCACGTAGATCTTGCCCTTGGAGGTGACCTGGTTCAGTCCACCGGCCGCGCCGAGCGCTTCGGTCAGCGAGATGTCGGCCGAACTGAAGCGCACCACGCGCGGACGATTGACCTCGCCCATCACGTATACCTGCTGGTGATCGTTGTAAGGCAGGAAGATGCGGTCGCCAGCCTTGAGGTAAATCTCTTTCGCGTGACCGTCGTGTTCCATCCGGTCGATGTCCAGGTGATAGGCGTGGCCGCCACGCGTCAACACCACGTCGGAAAGATTCGCGTTGGGATCATCCACGATTGCCTTGCCCATCGCCTCGCCGAGTGTCATCGGCACGCCCGTGATCGGCTGCGGCCCGGTCTTGGTGAACGCGCCTTCCAGCACCACGTGCTGGCTGTCGTAGCTGAGCACACTGACGTCGACCTGCGGCTTCTTCAAATACGTACTCAGTTTGCTCGCGAGTATCTCGCGTAGTTGATCGATGGTCTTGCCGGCCGCCTGCACCTTGCCGGCGAACGGGTAGTAGATCGAGCCGTCGGCTTGCACCACGCGACCATTGGCCGCCGCCTGGCTCTGGTTGCCCGCCGGCGAAGTGAGCTCCGGATGGTTCCACACCGTGATGTACAGCGTGTCGCCCGGGCCGATCTGGTACGCCTGCGGTTGATAGCCAAGCAGCGCCGGCGGGATGGCTCCTGATGAATCGGCCGCGTCTTCCTGCGCGATGACCTGCGGCGTGATCGGCACCAAGTGGACGTAATCGGGGTCCGTCTGCGCGGCCCGCACGTTCAGTGAAGCAGTCTGGCCGGGCACGCAACCCGCCATCACCGCACACGCCATCACCGCCAGCACGCAGCGTGCGGCATCGGCTTTGCGCGTTGCACCCATTTTGCGCGCTTGCACGCGGGAAATCATTCCATCGAGAGTCCGCTGCGGAAGTTCCATTTCAGTTCGCCTTGTAGAGGGACGGGGACGCAAACCGCGCACGACGCCGCGCCCGGCCGGAACGACCCACGACGATGCGTGGGACAACGCGCGGCGCATCGGGATTTTTCGGTCGGTTGCTGACGCGATGCCTGCAACGATGAACATCACCGATGACGGGACGGTCTTCGCCGTCAACGCCGCTGCGCGCCATGTTTTGCGCGCCGGACCGCGGTCGAATGCGCTGCATCCCGCCACGATGCCGATCCACAGTAGGCCATGCCGATCAGGCTGTGTCCAGCGCGCGGCGCTGAATGAAAAGCCATTTATTTTGGTGTCAGAGTGGTTATGAAACACGAATGGATTCGACAAGTTTTTGTATGCACTTGCATTTCCACCGTGAATAGACGGCTGTCTATTTCATGAATGCGTGGATATTCCGGATTTGTCCCGAAGTTGTGATGGTTTCGTTCAGCACGTCGTTGCAAGAATCGAAGATTCGAACCGCCGACGACGCGGTGCGCAAGCGGCGCGACGCCTCGGCACGCAACCACGCGACCCGCCGACGCGATACCCGGAAACGGCACGCCCCATGGTGCCGGAACCGACGGCAAGGAAGCCAAACGGAGCGATGACAGGATGAGATCGCAAGCGCATGCCGAAACACATTTCCAACGACGCGCGCAGGTTCATCTGCAGTTTTCGCTTTCGGCCATGGATCCGCATGCGGCGTTCGAATCAGACGGCCCGGGTGAGTCAGGAGGACTCCAATGACGCCCACACAACGACTTGAATATTCACACCCGGCTTTCATCGACGCGCGTGCGCTGCCGATCGAACAGAGCGGCGGCGACGACATCGATCTGCGCGCACTGCTCGGCACGCTGATCGACCACAAGCGGTTCATCCTCACGGTGACCGCGGTCTTTTTCCTGGCGGGGCTGGCCTATGTCCTGCTGACGAGGCCGATCTATCAGGCGACGGCCCTGCTGCAGGTCGAGCAGGCGCCGACGCTGCCCGGCATCACCGCCGTCGAACAGGCGGTGGGTGCGTCCGACCCGGCATCCACCGACGCCGTGTCGATCCTGACGTCGTATTCGGTGGTCAAGAGCGCGGTGGATGCGCTCAATCTCAACATCGTGGTTTCGCCTGATCGCGTGCCGCTGATCGGAAGTCTCGCCGCGCAGTTTTACACGCCCTCCAAGCCCGGCGCGGTGGCGGACGCATGGCCCGGTCTCGGGCGATATGACTGGGGCGGATCGCAACTGGACGTGGCTCGCCTCGATGTCCCCGACAGCCTGCTCGGCCAGACCTTGACGCTGGTGGCAGGCGAGCACGGCGCCTACACGCTGCGCAAAGACAGCCTGGTTCCCTTGATGGACGGAAACGTGCTGCTGCAGGGCCACGTCGGACAGACGGTGAAGCACGATGGCATCACGATGCAGGTCACCAAACTGGATGCCAATCCCGGTACGCATTTCAGCGTCACGCGGAACAACGAGGCATCGACCGTTTCGGGACTGCAGGCGTCGATCAACGCCCAGCCGGCACAACAGAATTCCAACGTGATCCAACTGTCGCTCGACAGCGCCAGTCCGCATCTGGCGGTCCAGATTCTCGACTATGTCACGCAGGCCTTCCTGTCGCAGAACGTGGGGCGGAATTCCGCGCAGTCTGCGAACAGCCTGAAGTTCGTCAAGAAGCAGTTGCCGATCGTGAAAGGGCGATTGGAGGACGCGCAGGCCGCGCTGAATGCGTACCAGTTGAAGGCGCACTCGGTGGACGTGCCGATGCAAACCCAGAGCCTGCTGACGCAACTCGACGACATCGACAGCAGCCTGCGCCAGCTCGAAACCCAGCGGCTGGAAGCGGCGCGCCTGTACACGCCGCAGCACCCGGCCTACAAGGCCATCGTGAACCAGATCGGCATGTTGCAGGCACGCAAATCCGCGATGCAGAAGCAGATGAACACCCTGCCGGACACGCAGCGCCAGTTGCTGCGGCTGAATGGCAACGTGCAGGTGTTGAACACCACTTACAACGGCCTGCTCAACGAGGAACAGCAGCTTCAAATCTCGCAAGCGGGCGCGGTCGGCACGGCGCGCATCGTGGACGAACCCACGGTGGACATCACGAGTCCTGCGAAGCCGAAGAAGTTGATGACGGTGGCGGGGAGCACCGTCGCGGGCGCGGTGCTCGCGCTGGCCTTCGTGTTCCTGCGCCAGTTCATGAAACGCGGCATGGAAGACCCGGCGGAAATCGAGCAGCTCGGCCTGCCGGTGTTTACCGCGATTCCTTTGAGCGAGCAGCAACTCGCCCTTTCCGAACACGAGCGGCCGCGTCTGTTCTCGAGGCGCAGGCAGCGCCTGCTGGCGCTGGCGGCGCCCGAGGACCTTGCCGCCGAGGCCTTGCGCAGCCTGCGCACCAGCCTGTACTTCACCGCGCCGGATGCTGCCAACAACCGCATCATGATTTGTGGCTCCAGCCCCAATGCCGGCAAGACGTTCGTCTCGGCAAACCTTTCGGCCATCAACGCACAGGCCGGACAGCGGGTGTTGCTGATCGATGCCAACATGCGCGACGGCAAGCTGCACACCATCCTCGGCGGTCGCCCGGACAACGGGCTGTCGGAGTTACTCGCCGACCGGATCATCCTCGAAGAAGCGATCCGCTCCGTCGAGGACGTGGAGAACCTCCACTTCATCCCGGCCGGCCGCAAACCGTCCAATCCTTCCGAACTGCTGATGCGGCCCCGCTTCGCGGCGCTGCTGCACGCGCTTTCGCCGCAATACGACCTGATCGTCATCGACAGTCCGCCGATTCTTTCGGTGACCGACGCCACCATCATCGGCCACCATGTCGGCACCAGCCTGCTGGTGGTGCGCTTCGGCCTCAACCAGTCGCGCGAAGTCGAAATGGCGATGCAGCGCTTCCGCCAAAGCGGCGTCGAGATCAAGGGCGTCGTGTTCAACGGCATGGAGCGACGCAGTGGCGGCTTCAACGCCTACGGTTACCACGCCGATGGATTGGCCGAATGATTCGCACCGCGAGCATCGGAAAACCTGTCCCACGGTGGTGGAGGCAGGACGATGTCGGTTGAAGCGTCCGAGGTTTCCCGTCCGTCGGGCGACGCCGGCCGCGCGACGGTCGACTTTGCCGCGGCCACGCGCCTGCTTCGCCGCGGCGCCTCCGGCGCACTGCTGGTGCAGGTGGGCGGCGCGGGCTTCAGCCTGATCGTCAACGTGTTGCTGGCGCGGCTGGTCGGCAAATCGCAATACGGCATTTATGCATACGCGATGTCGTGGGTGAGCGTGCTGGTAGTGCTGGCGCTACTCGGCCAGAGCAGCAGTGTGGTGCGCTTCGTGCCGGTGTATCTGCACCGCAAGGAATGGGGCACGCTGCGCGGCTTGCGCCGTGGCGCCAGCGGCATCGTGCTGGCGGGAAGCATCGCGATCATGTTGGCGGGCGCTGCGCTGGTGCTCGCGTTGCACGACCGGATGGGCAGCGCGACTCTGCAGACGATGCTGGCCAGCTTTCTGTTGCTGCCGCTGCTGGCGCAACTCGGACTGAACGGCGGCTTCTTCCGCGGCTACAAGCAGGCGGTCAGTTCCGGGGCTTACAACAGCCTGGTACGCCCGATCTTCCTGATCGCCCTGGTGCTGGTGCTTGCCTTGCCGCTCGGCCTGCGGCTGGACGCGGCGGGCATCATGCTGGCCAATGTCGTCGCGGCGTTGGCGGCGGTGGCATGTTCCGAATGGCACCTGTCGCGCGCGTGGCCGGTCGCGGCGAAACACATCAAGCCGAGCTACGAGCCGCGCGCCTGGTTCAAGCTGGGCCGCCAGCTTTTTTTGCTGGCGGCGATCGGGATTGTTTCCAATCGCGTGGACGTCCTGATTCTCGGCGGTTTCGCCGGCGCCGATGTAGTCGGTCCGTACTATGCGGCGGTGCGGCTCGCGGCGATCGCAGCGTACGGCCTCACCGCGGTCAACACCATCCTCGCGCCAATGATCGCCGAAAGCTACGCAACAGAAGACCACGCGACCATGGCGAAGCTGGTGCATCACGCGGCCAAGCTGACGTTCATCGTCACCGCAGCGGTCGCGCTCGCCATCGCGGTTGCCGGTTATTGGGTGCTCGGCCTGTTCGGCAAGGGTTTCGCAGAAGCCGCCTACGTCCCGTTGCTCATCATCCTTGCCGGCCAATGCGTGGCCGCGATGAGCGGCCCCACCGGCTTCCTGATGACGATGACCCGCTACGAGCGCCAGGCGTCATGGTTCATGGCGCTGGCGGCCGCGCTGAACGTGGTGTTCAGCGTGGCGTTGATTCCGCTGTTCGGACTGATCGGTGCCGCACTCGCGACCGCATTCGGTAGCGTGGCATGGAACGTCTCCGGTCTGGCATTCGTCCGTTCGCGACTCGGCGTCAACCCGACCGTCCTGCCACTTGGGGAAAAGCGATGACTGCACCGAATTTCATCCTCGCGGGTGCACCCAAATGCGGCACCACCGCGCTGGCCACGTATCTGCGCCAACACCCGCGCATCTTCATGTGCATGCCCAAGGAGCCGGGTTATTTCGCTTCGGACCTGCCCGAGCACCGTTACGTGTCGACGTGGAAGGACTACGCGGCGTTGTTTTCCGGCGCCACGGACCAGCACCTTGCCGTTGGCGAGGCCTCGATCTTCTACATGTACTCCGACTCCGCAATCGCCGAAATTCGTCGCGCGCTGCCGTCCGCGAAGCTGATCGTGATGCTGCGCAATCCGGTCGACCTCGCGATTTCCATGCACGCGCAGGCGCTGCGTTCGCGCGATGAGAACGTCGTCGATTTCGCGGATGCCTGGGCACTGTGCGCGGACCGCCGCGCCGGCCGCAGGGTCCCTCCACGCGGGCGCGACCACAAGATCTTGCTGTACGACACCTTGCCGTTGCTCGGCCTGCAACTGCAGCGCTTGCTGCAGACGTTTCCCGAATCGCAGGTGCGCTGGTGGTTCTATGACGATTTCGCCGAGGACCCGGCACGCATCTACCGCGAGGTGCTGGCGTTCCTCGACGTCGAACACGACGGTCGCAATGAGTTTCCGCTGGTGAATCCGCGTCGGCACGCGCGCTGGCAGTCGCTGGCGCAGTTCACGCAGAAGACGCCGAAGCCACTGGTTCGCGCCGCGATGTATGCCAAGCGGCGGGTGGGTGTCCACCGCCTTGGCGTGCTGGATGCGCTGCGCAGCGTCAACTTCGTGCGCGGGAAACAGGCGATCGCGCCTGCGCTGATGGATGAAATGCGCGCGCACTTCACGCCGGACGTCCGGCTGCTGGAATCGATCACGGGCAGGAGCCTGGCCCACTGGCGAGGTGCCGCGGCATGAAACTGTTGCTGGTCATTCCCTCGCTCGATGGCGGTGGCGCCGAACGCGTGATGACCACGCTCGCCAACGCCTGGGTGGGTGATGGCCACGAGGTCACGCTGGTCACGCTCGCCGCCGGACTGGATGACAAGTACAAGCTGGATGCGGCGGTACGACGCGTCGCCTTGGACGTGACCGGGCGCTCGGCGACGCCGGTGGACGCCATCGGTCACAACTTGACCCGCATCCGCGCGCTGCGCCGCGAGATCAGTCTTGCCGAACCCGATGCAGTCGTCAGTTTCCTCACCCGCACCAACGTGCTGGTGTTGATTGCGGCCGGAAAATTGCGTGGGCGCGTGATCGTTTCCGAACGGAGCGCGCCGGGCACGCGCTGGGTCGGCGGCGTGTGGCGCGCGCTGGCGCGCCCTTTGTACCGCCGCGCCGCAGCCGTGGTGGCGCAGACCCGCCGCTGCGCCGATCAATTGGAAGCGCTGGTCGGGCGCGCGGTGGAGGTCATTCCGAATCCGGTGGCGGCGGCTCCCGCTTGCGACGGGGCGACGATCGCGCCATCGGCCGACCGGGACGGGCCAAGAACCGTGCTGGCGGTGGGTCGGCTGGTGCCGAAGAAGGGTTTCGATCTGCTGATCGCCGCGTTCGCGCAGGTCGCACAACGCCATCCGGCGTGGCGCCTGGAAATCGTGGGCGAAGGGCGCTTGCGCCATGCGCTCGCGCGAACGATCCAGGATCACGGCCTTGCCGATCGCATCACGCTGCCGGGCTTCATCAAGAACGTCCGCGAAACAATGCAGCGTGCCGATCTTTTCGTGCTGCCGTCGCTGATCGAAGGATTCCCCAATGCACTGCTTGAGGCGATGGCAGAAGGCCGGGCCTGCATCAGTTTCGACTGCGAAATGGGACCGCGCGAACTGATCACGCATGGCGAAAACGGCTGGCTGGTGCCGACCGGCGAAACCCGCAGCCTGGCGGTCGCGCTCGACATGCTGATGCAGGACGATGCATTGCGCGCCGAACTCGGCGCGCGTGCGCGCGAGGTGTGCGATCTCTATTCGACCGGCGAGATCCTTGGCCGCTGGAACGCGCTGCTGGTGCGTATCGCGACCGCACGCGTCCCGCACGCGGCGGCGGCGGCGAGGCGCATGGTATGAACATTGCGCAATCCGATTTCGTCGCGGAAACGCGTCACCTCTCGGGTGACGTCGCCCAGGCAACCGCCCGCGATCCGCGCATCCTGTTCCTGATCCGTTCGTTCGGGCGCGGCGGCGCGCAACGGCAACTGGTGACGCTGGCGACGGCGCTGCGCCGGTCCGGCTGGGATGTTTCGGCCGCGTGTTTCTACGCGGGCGATGCGTTCCAGCGCGAGTTGGAGCAGGCCGGGGTGCCGGTGATCGATCTGCGCAAGCGCGGCCGCTGGGATGTGTTCGGATTCCTGTGGCGGCTGTGGCGCACCTTCCGCACCAGCAACCCCGATGTCGTGCACGGCTACCTCACCGTCGGCAACCTGCTGGCGTTGCTGGCGAAGGCGGCGCATCGCCACACGCGCGTGGTGTGGGGCGTGCGCTCGGCGTACATGGATCGCGAGCGCTACGACTGGATGGCGCGCCTGACCTTCCGTTTCAGTTGCGCATGCGCGCGCATGGCCGATCTCGTGATCGTCAATTCCGGCGCAAGCGGAACGCATCACGCCGCGCTGGGTTATCCGCGCGCTCGGATGCGCGTGATTCCGAACGGCATCGATACGCGGCGCTTCAGCTTCGATGCCGAGGACCGCGCGCGGCTGCGCCAGGAATGGCGGATTCCGGATGACGCGTTGCTGGTCGGTCTGGTGGGCCGGCTGGACCTGATGAAGGATCATCCGACGTTTCTGAAAGCCGCCGCAAAACTCGCGAGCCGGAATGCGTGTTGGCATTTCGTGTGTGTCGGTGAGGGCGATCCGGAATACGCCGTGACACTCGAGGCGCAGGCTGCAGCGCTGGGCCTGCAAGGTCGCCTGATCTGGGCCGGCCCGCGCGGCGACATGCCGGCGGTCTACAGTGCGCTGGATCTGCTGGCTTCCACATCGTACGGCGAAAGCTTCCCGAATGTGATCGCGGAAGCGATGGCCTGCGGGCGGCCATGCGTGGTGACCGACGTCGGCGATTCGGCGCGCATCGTGGGCGCCTGCGGCGCGGCTGTCGCAGCGCGCAATCCGGAAGCGTTCGCCGCCGCCGTCGAAAGCATGCTGCGGGTGCTGACCGACGACGAAGCCGCGCGCGCGATGCACGAAGCGGCGCGCGCGCGCATCGTGGAAACGTATTCGCTGGAAACGCTGCTGGGCAATTCCAAAGCGGCGCTCAAGGCGGTTTGCGCGGGCCGCAGGAGGACGTAATGGCCACGTCCATCCAGCCGTTCCCGATCGGCCAGCTGATCTGGCCCGCCATCGCGATCATGGTGATCGGGTTTCTGATCTCGCTCGCCTACACGCACCGGGCGGGTCTCAGCCTCGGCGTGGCCGCGTTGAAGTCGGGACTGTTCCTGATCTATTTCGGCTTCCTGTTCGATGGCACGTTCACGTTCCGCGACGACTGGAAATACCTGCGCTTCGGCGAGGAACTGGTGCAGAACGGGGTTGGCATCTTCAACCTGATGCACAACTACGACTACGTCCGCAGCACCGTCAAAAGCGCCAATCTTTTCTATTACGTCTACGACGCGTCCGCGCTGGTGATTTTCGGGCATGGCTATTTCGCGCCGGTCGCGGCCAACATCCTCTTGACCTTCATCGCGGCCGGCATGCTGATGAAGGCGGCGCGGCGCGGCCTCGGCATGGGCCGGCGCGCCAGCATCGGCCTGTTCGTGTTTCTCGCGCTCAGTCCCTCGTTGCTCGCATGGTCCACCGTCGCCAACCTGAAAGACATCCTGGTCGCGACCGGAACCGCGGGCGTGGTGTACGCCGTGGCGCTGGTCGAAACCGGCAAACCCAAACGCGCGGTGATGGTCGCGATTCTCTGCGGACTGATACTCGCGCTCACGCGTTTCTACGTGCCGCTGATGATGGGCGCCGCATTCGGCATCGGTCTGCTGGCCTCGCGGCGCGGGCGCCGCAGCCCGTGGCTGTGGCTGGCAGGGATTGTCGCGCTGGCGATCGTGGTGCACGAACTCGGCCACGGCAGCATCGGCGGCGCGCTGCATCAGCTCCGCTCGCGGCTTTCCGATCCGGTGACGGGCGTCCTGCGCTTCATGCTGACGCCGATTCCTTTCCACACGCAACCGCAGTACGCGTTCCTCAACCTGCCGCAGGTGTTCTTCTGGGCGATGCTGCCGCTGCAGCTCTACGGAATCGTGTCGGTGTGGCGGAGCAAGAAGATGACGGGCCGGTTCATGGTCATCTACTTCGTGATGATGACGCTGCTGTACGGCGCGTTCCCGACGCTGCAGGGGCCGCGCCATCGCGTGCAGATCGAGGGGCTGATCGTGATCTTCCAGTACATGGGCATCCTCGCGCTGGTGCGGGGTCGCTTCCGGAAAAAGCGACGCTACTACCTGACGGAAGCGCAACCGCCGTCGGGGCCGCATGAACGCCTGCACCACGGTACCTACCCTGTCGCCTGAGAGACAACCATGCACCACGAAAGGAAACGGCATTGCCCGGGCGGCGCCTTCGAATCGATCACTTTGATGCGCGCTTGCGAGCCGGCCGCCAAGGCGCGTAGGGGGAATCCGCGCGCATGAAAATTTGTCACGTCATCACCGGACTCGGCACCGGCGGCGCGCAGGCGGCGCTGTACCGCTTGGTGCAGACGCTGCGTCCGCCCGACTTCGAGCACGTCGTGATCGCGCTCGGCGCGGAAGGCAGCATGAGCGCAATGTTCGCGGAGTCGGCCGAGCTGCATCACCTCGGCATGCATCCCGGCCGCCTGCTTCCGCACGAAGTGCTGCGGCTGCGACGGATGCTGCGCAACAACCGTTACGACGTGATCCAGAGCTGGATGTACCACGCCAACCTGATGGCCGCGATGGCCGGCTGGGGCGACGCCGCTCCGGTGGTGTGGAACATCCGTCATTCGCTGCACGCGTTGTCGCACGAAAAGCGCGCCACGCGCTGGGTGATCCGGGCGGGCGCACGGCTGTCGCGACGTCCGGCGCGGATCATCTTCAATGCCACGGTGAGCCGCGCGCAACACGTCGCATTCGGTTACGACGACGCGCGCTCGGTAGTGATCCCGAACGGTTTTGACACCGCCGAGTTCGCGCCGCGCGCCGCCGATCGCGCACGAGTGCGTGCCGAGTTGGACATCCCGGCCGACGCGCTTGCAATCGGCCTGGTGGCGCGCGTGCACCCCATGAAGGACCACTCCACCTTCCTGCACGCGGCGAAGCGGCTCGGCGAAATGCATCCGCATTCGATTTTCGTGCTGGTGGGCGAGGGCACCGATGCCGCGAATCAGGAACTCGGCGCGCTCATCGACCAACTGGGCTTGCGCGAACGTGTGCGGTTGTGCGGGCGACGCAGCGACATCGCGGCTGTCGACAACGCGCTGGACATTGCCGCTTCGTCGTCAGCGTGGGGCGAGGCTTTTCCCAATGCCACGGCGGAAGCGATGGCGTGCGGCGTACCTTGTGTGGTGACGGATGTCGGCGATGCGCCCGCGATCGTGGATGACACCGGTGCAGTGGTGCCGCCACGCGACCCCGTCGCATTGGGCAATGCCTGGGCAACATTGGCGGCGCTCGGCGCCGAAGCGAGGCGCACGCTTGGGCAGCGTGCGCGTGCGCGCGTCATCCAGCACTACGCCATCGATGCCGGCGCGCGCCGGTACGCCGACCTGTACCAGGACATCGCGAGGCTGTCATGCACCGCCCGTTGATCGTCCCCTGCAGGCGCGCTCGACCAACGCGTCACGGCGGCGAAGTCGCCGCCGCGATGCCCGATCCATCTCTCGTCGGAAGCTGATCACGATGTGTGGAATAGCCGGATTCTGGGACAGCACCCACCATTTTCGCGCGGACGACGCCGGCGCGGTGCTGCAGCGCATGACCGATGCGATTCGTCATCGCGGACCGGACGACGAAGGCTTCTTCCAGGACGCTGCGGCCGGCATCGCGCTGGGCCACCGCCGGCTTTCGGTGATCGATCTTTCCCCGGAAGGCCACCAGCCGATGGTGTCGTCCAGCGGCCGTTTCGTGATCGTCTACAACGGTGAGGTCTACAACCATCGCGCGCTGCGGCAGGAACTGGTGAAGCTCGGGGCCGCGTTCCGCGGGCATTCCGACACGGAGGTGATTCTGGCCGCGATCGAGCAGTGGGGTCTCGACGAAGCCTTGAAGCGCTTCATTGGCATGTTCGCCTTCGCCCTGTGGGATCGCCGCGAACGCGCGTTGTCGCTGGTGCGCGATCGTCTCGGCATCAAGCCGCTGTACTACGGATGGGTCGGCACACGCCTGGTGTTCGCCTCGGAGCTGAAAGCCGTGACGGCAATGCCGGGCTTCGACAACGCCATCGATCGCGACGCGCTGTGCCTGCTGCTGCGCCACGACTACATCGCGGCGCCGCATTCGATTTACGAGGGCGTTCGGAAACTCCAGCCGGGCACCGTGCTCACCTTGGCCGCCAGCGACATGCCGAAGGCGCCGACGGACGAATCGCTGCTTGCCGCGAACACCCGCACGTTCTGGTCGGCGCGCGATGTCGCGATCGCGGGTATTGCCGATCGCCTGCATCAGTCCGACGCCGAGGCGGTCGATGAACTGGACCGCTTGCTGCGCGACGCGGTGGCGCTGCGCATGGAAGCGGACGTTCCCTTGGGCGCATTCCTTTCCGGTGGCATCGATT
>Ga0207705_10000192_pt1 | contig 62246 bp, 61 predicted proteins | sample KBSC13metaG_FD_184314 | JGI IMG/M metagenome (GOLD analysis project Ga0207705, IMG submission 184314) | Corn rhizosphere microbial communities from Kellogg Biological Station, Michigan, USA - KBS C1-3 metaG (SPAdes) (version 2) | ecosystem: Host-associated > Plants > Roots > Rhizosphere > Soil ... | reverse complement strand
ATCGCGTGACGTCGATCGGGCTCGGCTGACGCCGACCCGTCGGCCGGCATTCGCCCTCTCTTCGACGTAAGCTCCGCTTTGCTCCGCAAAGCTGTCGCTTACGCTCGGGGCCTCAGGCCTAAACCAGCCTGCTCTGGTGCAGTGCTGCGCCGATAAACCCGGCGAAGAGCGGATGTGGCGCGAACGGGCGGCTCTTGAGCTCGGGGTGGAACTGGACACCGATGAACCACGGGTGGTCGGGGCGCTCGATCACTTCCGGCAGGCGGCCATCGGGCGACATTCCAGAGAAAACCAACCCCTCCTTCTCAAGCACCGGCACGTAATGCGTGTTCACCTCGTAGCGGTGGCGATGGCGTTCGCTGATGCTGATTGCGCCATAGACTCCGGCTGCACGGCTGTTGTGGCCGAGCACCGCGTCATACGCACCCAGCCGCATGGTCCCGCCGAGGTCGCCATCCGCGGCGCGCTCCTGAAGCCCCTCGGCACTCATCCATTCGGTGATGAGGCCGATCACCGGCTCCGAGGTCGGACCGAATTCGGTGCTGGATGCTTCGGCGATCCCTGCGGCGCGCGCGCCTTCGATGCAGGCCATCTGCATGCCCAAACAGATACCGAAGAAGGGCACCTTGCGTTCGCGCGCGAATTTGACCGCGGCGATCTTGCCTTCGCTTCCGCGTTCGCCGAAGCCGCCGGGGACGAGGATCGCGTGAAGCGGCTCGAGCTCGGCGGCGAGATTGTCTTCGTGCTCGAACAGCTCGGCATCCAGCCAGCGAATATTGACCTTGGCGCGGTTGGCGATTCCGCCATGGACCAGCGCCTCGTTCAAGCTTTTGTAGGCGTCCGGAAGGCCGACATATTTGCCGACCACGCCGATCGTCACCTCGCTCTCATAATGATCGATCCGGTCCATGATGTCGCGCCAGCGGGCGAGATCCGGTGCGGGTGCATCGGAGATCCGGAAAGCGCGAAGCACTTCATCGTCGAGCCCGGCTTCATGATACTGGAGAGGGACATCGTAGATGTTGCGTGCATCGAGGGCTGGGATGACCGCTGACTTGGGCACGTTGCAAAACAGCGCGATTTTTTCGCGTTCGCTGTCCGGCAACGGACGATCCGAGCGGCACAGGAGGACTTCCGGCTGGACTCCGAGGCTGGAGAGTTCGCGCACGCTCTGCTGCGTCGGCTTGGTCTTGAGCTCGCCCGCGGCGGCGATCCACGGAACGAGAGTGGTGTGAACGCTGACCGTATTGTCGCGGCCGAGATCGTTCCTCAACTGCCGGATCGATTCGATGAAGGGCAGGCTTTCGATATCGCCGACGGTGCCGCCGATTTCGCAGATGACGAAATCGAGCCCTTCGATGTCGGTGAGCGCGAATTCCTTGATTGCGTTGGTGACGTGCGGGATCACCTGGACCGTCGCGCCGAGATAGTCGCCGCGCCGCTCGCGGGCGATGATGTCCCGGTAGATCCGGCCGGTGGTCACATTGTCCGACTGGCGTGAGGAAACGCCGGTGAACCGCTCGTAGTGGCCGAGATCGAGATCGGTCTCCGCGCCATCGTCGGTCACGTAGACTTCACCGTGCTGGTAGGGGGACATCGTCCCCGGATCGACGTTCAGATAGGGGTCGAACTTGCGGATGCGCACCTTGTACCCGCGCGCCTGGAGAAGCGCGCCGAGAGAGGCCGAGAGAAGGCCTTTTCCAAGGGAGGACACCACGCCGCCGGTGACGAAAATAAACCGCGCCATGGGAGTTGAGGCTTAGGGGGCGAGCGGGCGGGTGCGCAACCCTGCCAAAAGAAAATTTTGTGGTTGACGAGCCGTTATTGACTGAGCGGAACGGCAGGCGACTGCTGGTTCGCCGGAGCGGCTGGAGTCCCGGCCGGCTGCTGGGTGGGAACTGTCTGGCTTTGCTGCGGCTTCACCGGCGCGACCTGATTCGCGAGCGACGTATCGATGGTGGTTGGCTGCCGAGTCGCGCCTGCGATCGCGGCCAGCGCGATCGACAGTACCACGAAGAGCGTGCCGAGAACCGCGGTCGAACGGGTGAGCAGGTCGGCCGCACCGCGAGCGGTCATGAAGCCGGACGAGCTTCCGCCGACGCCGAGCCCGCCGCCTTCCGACCGCTGCATCAGGATCACGCCGACGAGCGCCGCCGCGACGAGTGACTGGACGATCAGGAGGAAGGTGAACAGCATGGAACAGGCTTTCGATGGAGTTGCGGCGACTTAGCGATGCCCTGCCCTCGCTTCAACCCGCAGCGGCCGCGGCCTCGATGATCGGGATGAAGTCGGCGGCCTTGAGACTGGCCCCGCCGACCAGAGCGCCATCGGAGACGGTGAAGATTTCGGCGGCGTTGCGAGCATTGACCGAGCCGCCGTAGAGGAGCCGGACAGTCTCCCCTTCTTCGCCATAAGTCGCCTTCAGCCGCTGGCGGAGCGCGGCATCCATCTCTGCGATGTCGTCGATCGTGGCGGTGAGGCCGGTTCCGATCGCCCAGATCGGCTCATAGGCGACGGCAAGCTTCTGGACGTCGACTCCGCGGGGCAGCGAAGCGTCGAGCTGCCGTTCCACCGTCGCCACCGCATCGCCGCCTTCGCGAACCGTCAGCGATTCGCCGACGCAGAGAATCGTGAGCAGCCCGGCGTTGAGCCCAGCCTCTGCCTTGCAGCGGACTTCGTCATCGCTCTCATGCTGACCCGCGCGGCGCTCGGAATGGCCGACGATGACGATCCGCGCACCGGCATCGAGCAGCATCTTCGCCGACGAGCAGCCGGTATGCGCGCCCTTCTCCGCGTGATGCACGTCCTGCCCGCCGATCGCGAAGTCGGGAACGAATTCGGCGGCGCGGTGGATCAGCGTCGCGGGAACGCAGAGCCCGACATCCACACCCGGATGGCCGCTTGCTGCCGAAGCGATCGCCTCCACCTCCGCCAGATCGGCGGACGTTCCGTGCATCTTCCAGTTGCCGACGACGAGTTTCCTGACTGCCATGTCTATCCCCCTTTTGCGCGCCCGGTAGCCGGGCTCTGCTTGAAGGTGCAAGCACTGGCCCCTAAAGCGTCCGAAATTTCCTCAAAGAGTATCCGTTTCCATGCTCTCTTCCTTTCGCCGGGCATCCAAATCGAAGATCGGCACGATTGTCGTCGCTGTCGTTGGCGTTTTGATCGTCATCGGCTTCGGCGCCGGTGGCGTCTCGGATCTCAGCCTCAGCAGTTTCACCGGGATGAGCAGCTCTACGCTGGCCAAGGTCGGATCGACCGAGGTGACCGACCAGGACATGGGAGTCCTGATGCAGCGCGATCTCGAATCCGCTCGCCAGCAGGATCCGAATGCCGGCTATGCCTCTATCGTCGGCGATTTCGATCCGCTGCTCGACCAGCTGATCAATCAGCGAGCGCTGGTCGCCTTCGCCCAGAAGCACGGGTTTCTGGTTTCAAAGCGGCTGATCGACGCGGAAATCGCCAACATCCCCGGCGTTCGCGGCTTAGGCGGCGACGTAAGCGAACAAGCTTATCAGGCGTTCCTTGCGAAGCAGCACATGACCGACGCGCAGGTCCGCGACCTGATTGCCGGTTCGATGCTTCAGCGGCTCCTGATCACACCGGCCGCTACCGACATAAAGGTACCGGCAGGAGTCGCGACCCCCTATGCCGCCATGCTTCTGGAGGAGCGGCAGGGTGAGGTTGGACTGGTGCCGCTGGCGCTGTTTACCTCCGGTCTCAACCCGACCGATGCGCAGCTCCAGCAATTCTACGAGGCCCATAAGGCGCAATACACAGTGCCGGAACAACGGGTCTTGAAGATCGCCGAGGTGGGTCCCGGCCAGGTCGCGAACGTGCATGCGAGCGACCAGGAAATCGCCCAATATTACAACCAGCACCAGGACGATTATGCGGCGCAGGACGTTCGCACGATCGAACAGGCCGTCGTTCAGGACCAGAATGTCGCCAATCAGATCGCGCAGCGTGCGAAAAGCGGTTCGTTTGTCGACGCCGTGAAGCCGGCCGGGCTGACGGCGCAGGATGTGACGGTCGGGCCGCAGACCAAATCGCAGTTCACCCAGCTGACCAGCGACAAGGTCGCGGCGGCGGCCTTCAGCGCCCCTTCCGGATCAGTGGTTGGGCCGATCCAGTCGCCGCTTGGATGGCACGTCGTGAAGATCGATTCGGTTCAGAAGAAGGCCGGCAAGACGTTGGCTCAAGCGAAATCCGAGATTCAGGCCAAGCTGGATGTCGACAAGCAAAAGACGGCGCTCAGCGACCTTGCGACCAAGATCCAGAATGCTCTGGATGGCGGAAGCAACCTGGATCAGGCCGCCCAGGCAGCCGGGGTTTCGGTCATGACGACCCCGCTGATTACCGCCGACGGTAGCCAGCGTGGCAATCCGTCCTACAAATTCCCGGCCGAGCTTACGCCTGTCCTGAAGAGTGGGTTCGATTTGACCACCGGCGACGAGCCCGCAGTCGAGACGATCGACGACGGCAAGGGCTTCGCAGTTGTCGCTCCCGCCCAAATCGTGCCTGCCGCCCCCGCGCCGTTTGCAAGCGTTCGCGACCAGGTGAAAACCGCGTGGATCCAGCAGGAAGCGGCGACCCGCGCCCAGGCTCTGGCGAAGCAGATCGCCGCGAAAGCCACGGGGAGCGTCAGCCTTGCCGATGCGATCAAGCAGGCCAACGCGTCGCTTCCGGCGGTGCAGCCGGTTACCGCTCGCCGGATCCAGCTGTCACAGCTGGGTGACAAGGCGCCGCCGCCGATGGTGATGCTGTTCAAGACCGGCGAGGGCAAGACGAACGTCGTTCCGGATAACCAGGGTCGCGGTTTCTTCATCGTGAAGGATGAGAAGATCACGCCCGGCAATCCGATACTCAACCCGGGCCTGATCCCGCAGCTCCAGCAGCAATTCTCCGATCCGATGTCGCAGGAAATCGCGCAGGAGCTGCAGACCGCGATCCGCAAGGACGTCAAGGTGAAGAAGAACGACTCGGCGATCCAGGCGGAAAAAGCGCGGTTGACCAACAGCGGAGGCTGATCGGGAGGACTTGACCGCCCGATTTTTGTTTCCTACACGTTCCCTATTCGTTCCAGATGGGGGAACATGTCATGCTGACGGCCAAGCAACGCGAACTTCTGCTCCTCATCGACGATCGGCTGAAAACCGGCGGGATCAGCCCGAGCTTCGACGAGATGCGCGATGCGTTGGGGTTGAAGTCCAAGTCGGGTGTCCACCGGCTGATCTCGGCGCTTGAGGAGCGCGGTTTCATCCGGCGATTGCCAAATAGGGCGCGCGCGCTGGAGGTGCTGAAAGTACCGGACGCTGCGCCACCGGCAGCGTTGACGAACCGGCCGGTGATTGCCGCCCCCGCCAACGACACGATCGAAATCCCTCTTCACGGACGAATCGCCGCCGGCACGCCGATCGAGGCGCTGCAGGGCACCGAAGCCTTTGCGGTCCCTGCCGCGCTGCTCGGCCCGGGCGAGCATTATGCGCTCGAAGTTTCGGGCGATTCGATGGTCGAAGAGGGGATCCTCGACGGCGATTTCGCTCTGATCCGGAAGGTCGACACCGCGCGCGACGGGGAAATCGTCGTAGCGCTGATCGACAATGAGGAAGCGACGCTCAAGACCTACCGCCGCGAAGGCCGGACGATCAGGCTCGATCCCGCCAATTCGCGCTACGAACCGCAGCGCTACGACGAGAATCGGGTCCGGATACAGGGCCGGCTGGCGGGGCTGATCCGCCGCTATTGAGCGGTTTGGCTATTCCGCTGTGGTCGGATTGATCATCGTTCGGACGCGATTGATCTTGTTGGCTGGAAAGCCGCCCCGCGTCGCATGCTCCCGGATGATGTCCTCGTTCGGCGCGCGGTAGATGCAGTAGATCTTGTCGTCGGTGACGTAGCTGTGGACCCACTGGATTTCGGGTCCGAGATCACGAAGGACCGAGCAGCTGGTCTGCGACGCGCCCTTGAGGTCAGCGGCGCCGAGGTTCCCGACACCGGGCATCTCACGTTCGATCACGAATTCGGGCATGGCCTGTCTCCTCCGCACCGCCTGGCGGGCATAACAGAAGCCGCGGCGACTGCCCATGGATGCTCTCCAAGCTGCTCGGTCACGGTCTCAACGCGCGGAGTGCGGCCAAGATAGATAGCGACTCCCCCGCTTCGGCGAAGCGCCGGCGCATCCAGCTTCAGCCACTTCGGTGTGCAGCCCGCCGGCAGCCTTCGGTCGGAAACGGCGATGTCGGATTGCCCGCAAGCGTCGACGACATCTTGCCACGCGAGCCTGTAAGACGATCGGGTGGCGAAGATGCGCCAGCTCCGGCCACCGCGCCCGACGTCAGCGATACAGCTGTCGGTCGAGCAATCGGCGAAGGCTGCGTCCGACAGGAAGGCGGGATCGCCGTCATAGGCCGCGCTTTCCGCCAGTAGCTGCTGGACGAAGTCGCCGGTCCGGTCTCGAAGGATCACCGGCCTGCCGTCCGACACCACCGCCAGGTGCATCCCATCGCCGGTTACGAGGAGATCGGGTGTGGGCGTTAGTGCCGCACCCACGGCGCCGAACAGGAAAGGAACGAGCCCAAGCAGCCGCAACCGCGATTGCCACAGGCACAGCCAAATCCCGCCGCCAACCATCGCCGCGAACGCCCATTGCGGCATGGAGGGGAGCATCGTCACCGCTCCGCTCGCCGTGCCGACCTCGGTCGAAATCCACAGCAAGAGGCCGATCGCTCGACCGCAGAGCCACCACGCCGGTGCGCCAAGCCCAACAAGGTCGAGGAACAGCGCGGCGGCTTCGAGGGGCATGATCATCAGAGTGGTAAGCGGAAGGGCGATGAGGCTTGCGCCCATGCCGTACAGGCCGGCCCGATGAAAATGATAGAGCGACAAGGGAAACAAGGTCAGCTCGACCGCCAGTCCCGTGGCGAACATCGTCAGCACCGAGCGGCCGATGCGAGCGGACGGCCCTTCGTCGCGTCGCGTGAACCAGTGCCGCGCGAACCTGGCCGAATGGAGGGCGATGATGGCGGCGACGGCAGCGAAGCTGAGCTGGAAGCTTGGGCCGACCAGCGCTTCCGGCCGAACGATCAGCAGCGCGAGAGCAGCCACTGCAAGCAGGCGCAAGCTGATCGCATCGCGCCCGAGCGCAATCCCACCGAGCAGCAGGAGCGCGGCGATGCAGCTTCTCACCGTCGGCACCTGCATCCCGGTGAGCACCGTGTAGCCGATGCCGGCCAGAGCGCCCGCGCCTGCCGCGACCAGAACGAGATTGAAACGAAGCGCCAGCCGCTCCGACAGCGCCAGCAGCTTCAATGTCAGGAACATGGTCGCGCCGATGACCGCGGCGACGTGCAGGCCGCTCACCACCAGCAGGTAAATGAGGCCGGCGCGGCGCATCGCATCCGCATCATCCTTGTCGACCGCGTGCTGGTCGCCGGTCGCGAGCGCCGTTGCAACGCCCCCCGCCCGTCCCGGAAGCTGTGCGCGGATGTGATCGCCGAGCCGATTGCGAATGCCATCGAGGCTGGAGCTCGTCCCCGGCGCCAGCAGCTGGACCGTCCCGAGCGGCTTGCCGACCGCCCCGATCCCCTTGAACCAGGCATCGCGCGCGAAATCGTAGGCTCCCGGCAGCGGCATCGGTGGAGGCGGTACGAGGCGCGCGCGCATTCGCAGGGTCGCTCCGTCGGTCACGCCCGGCGGCGCATCCTCTTGCGGTATCGAGACCCGAACTTTTCGCGGCAGCGAAGGGTCTGACGGAACGACGGTCACGCGCACCACACCGCGAGCGACCAGCGGCTCGACCTTGGTGACTCGCGAATCGAAGGTGATCACCTCGGAGTGCTGAAGGCGGGGCATCGCAACCCATTCCGAGCGCCCCCAGGCCAGCGAGCATCCCAGCGCCATCGCCAGCGCGAACCAGGCGAGCGCTCGCTCCGTCCGGCCGCCCCTCAGCGCGAAAGCGATCGCCGAAAGCCCGGCCGCCGCGGCAATGAGTGCAATCCATTGCCGGGGCTCGGAAAGCTGGAACCAGCACGCAATGCCGGTCCCGAACCCGACAACCAGCCAGGGCGGCAGCTGCGCGCGCTCGGCTTCGAGAAAGGCCTCGATCCTTTCCCGTCCAGCGCGAAACCACGCCCTCCAATAGCCCCGAGCCCGCTGTGGAAGAGGCGCACCCGCTATGTTAGGGGCGCTCGTCCATTGCATTGCAACATGAAGAGAAGAGGAAAGCTCGCTTGAGCGCAAGCGGTGAATCACAGGCGGTTGTCACTCGGTTCGCGCCGTCGCCGACCGGATTCCTGCACATCGGCGGCGCCCGGACGGCGCTGTTCAACTGGCTGTTCGCCAGGCACCACGGCGGCAAGTTCCTCCTGAGGATCGAAGATACCGACCGAGTCCGCTCGACCAGGGAAGCGATCGACGCGATCCTCGACGGGATGCGGTGGCTCGGGCTCGATTGGGACGGGCACGAATATTACCAGTCCCAATTCTGGGCGCGCCACGCCGAGATTGCGCACAGGATGCTCGAGCGCGGACACGCTTACCGCTGCTACATGACCCAGGAGGAGCTCGCCGCGCAGCGCGAAGCCGCGCAACGCGAACGGCGGCCGTTCCGGATCGAAAGCCCCTGGCGCGACCGCACCGACTGGCCGGAAGACAAGCCGTTCGTCATCCGGCTGAAAGCGCCGCGCGATGGCGAAACGGTGATCGAGGACCGGGTCCAGGCGCGAGTCACCGTCCAGAACGCCGAGATCGACGATTTCGTCCTTCTGCGGTCGGACGGGACGCCCACCTACATGCTGGCGGTGGTGGTCGACGATCACGACATGGGCGTGACGCACGTGATCCGAGGCGACGACCATCTCAACAATGCCTTCCGCCAACTCGCCATCATCAGGGCGATGGGCTGGCCGGAGCCGGTCTACGCGCATGTGCCGCTGATCCACGGGCAGGACGGGGCGAAGCTCTCCAAGCGGCACGGGGCGCTGGGCGTGGACGCCTACCGCGACGAGATGGGCATGCTTCCCGAAACCGTGTTCAATTATCTGCTGCGGCTCGGCTGGGGCCATGGCGACGCCGAGATCATCAGCCGCGATCAGGCGATCGAATGGTTCGATCTCGATCATGTCGGCAAGTCGCCGTCGCGCTTCGACCTAAAGAAGCTCGAGAATTTGAACGGCCATTATATCCGCGAGGCGGACGATGAACGGCTTGCCGGATTGGTGGCCCAAAACATGGCGAATTATTACTCTGCCAGTGGCCACACGCCTTACGGACGTATCTCGCAGGAAGAACGACAGCCTTCAGCCGAACAGGTGGCATTGATCCGACGCGCCATGCCAGCGCTCAAGGTCCGCGCGAAGTCGATTAGTGAAATCGCCGACGGTGCGCGCTTCCTTTTCGAGGAGCGGCCGATCGCCCCTGACGACGCCGCAGCCGCACTTCTTACCGTGGAAGCGCGCGACCTCCTGAAGTCGGCTCATGCCCGCCTTGCTGCACTTGCGAAATGGGACGCGGAATCGCTAGAGGGAGCGGTCCGTGAGACCGCGGAATCCAGTGGTGTGAAGCTCGGCAAGCTGGCCCAACCGCTTCGGGCAGCGCTCACCGGGCGAACGACATCTCCGGGGATTTTCGATGTGCTCTTGCTGTTGGGCCGCGAAGAGAGCCTCGCGCGTATTGAAGACCAGATTGTGGAGCGACAAGAATGACGGATCCAGCCACGCTCAAGACCGCGAGCGGAGATTTCCAATATCCGGTGCTGGAGGGTTCCGTCGGCCCGGACGTTGTCGATATCCGCAAGCTTTACAGCCAGACCGGGATGTTCACCTACGACCCTGGCTTCACTTCGACCGCGAGCTGCGAAAGCGCGATCACTTACATCGACGGCGAAAAGGGAATCCTCCTCTATCGCGGTTATCCAATCGAGCAGCTGGCCGAGAAGTCCACGTTCATGGAGGTGGCATACCTCCTCCTCCACGGCGACCTTCCCAAGCAGGAAACGCTCGACAAGTTCACCTACACGATCTCGCGCCACACGATGCTGCACGAGCAGCTGATGACCTTCTACCGCGGCTTCCGGCGCGATGCGCACCCGATGGCGGTGATGTGCGGCGTGGTCGGCGCCCTTTCCGCCTTTTATCACGACAGCACGGACATCACGGATCCCGAGCAGCGGATGATCGCTTCGCACCGGCTGATCGCGAAGATGCCGACGATCGCCGCGATGGCGTATAAGTACACGATCGGGCAGCCGTTCCTCTATCCGGACAACAGCCTCAGCTACTCGGCCAATTTCCTGCGCATGACCTTCGGGGTTCCGGCCGAGCCCTATGTGGTGAACCCGATCATCGAGCGCGCGATGCGCCGCATCTTCATTCTCCACGCCGATCACGAGCAGAATGCGTCGACATCGACGGTTCGCCTCGCGGGCTCGTCCGGCGCCAATCCGTTCGCCTGTATCGCCGCCGGAATCGCCTGTCTTTGGGGCCCGGCGCACGGGGGCGCCAACGAGGCGGCGCTCAACATGCTTCGCGAGATCGGGCGGGTGGAGAACATCCCGAAATATATCGCCCGCGCCAAGGACAAGAACGATCCCTTCCGGCTGATGGGCTTCGGCCACCGCGTCTACAAGAACTTCGATCCGCGAGCGAAGGTGATGAAGGCGACCGCGGACGAGGTGCTGAAAGAGCTCAACATCTCCGACCCGGTGCTGGACGTCGCCAAGGAGCTGGAGCGGATCGCGCTCAGCGACGACTATTTCATCGAGAAGAAGCTGTACCCGAACGTCGATTTCTATTCGGGCGTGATCCTGAACGCGATCGGCTTTCCGACGGACATGTTCACGGCGCTGTTCGCGCTCGCCCGAACCGTGGGATGGGTCGCCCAGTGGAACGAGATGATTGCCGATCCCGAGCAGAAAATCGGCCGCCCGCGCCAGCTGTATGTCGGCGCGACGCAGCGGGACTACGTGCCGGTCGGGAAACGGTAAGAGGTCGGCTCAGGCAGCCGGAAGAATGATGCTGAAGATCGAGCCCCTGCCGGGTTCGCTCTTCAGCTGGATGTCGCCATCCATTGCCCGGGCGAGCCGCCGCGCGATGGCGAGGCCGAGGCCGGTCCCCTGCCCGTCGTTATTGGCCTGCTCGAAGCGTTCGAAAATGCGCTCCTGATCGTCGGCGGCAATCCCGGGGCCGTTGTCGGAAACATGCACAACCGCCGATCCGTTTGTCTTTGCAAAGGAGATTGCGACCGCCGACTCGTTCGGAGAGTGACGGACGGCGTTGCCGATCAGGTTGACCAGGATCTGGATCACTCCGCGCGGCTCGCCCCGGGCAATACACGACTGGGTCGGCTCGATTGCGATCGCGATATCGCGCTCGGCGGCAGCGGATTCGATGAGGCCGACGGCTTCGTTGGTGAGTTCGACCAGGTCGATCACCGCCTGGCCTGAATCCTGCTCATGACCCATCGAATGCACGATCGACAGCAGGTGATGGGCGGCGGCGGAAATATCGGCCGCATAGACGGCATATTCGCTGCGCAGCGGTCCGTCGGTCCGCTCGGCGATCCGGGTTGCGTTATCGATAATCCGGTCCAGCGGCGATCGCAGCACCTTCTCGAGCTGAGCGTCGACGATCGCTCCGGAAACCTTTTGGGAATCGGCGTCAGGATCATTGGCCAAACCTTCGAAGCCGGCGAAGCTGCCGTCGGGCCCGGTCACGGGCTCGCCTTCAAGGATAAGAACGGAATCGCCGGTCCTGGGCCGCACCCGCTGTCCGGAGAAGGCCGACCTTGCCGCAAGCCCGGCGAGCAACGGCATGGTTCCGTCCTCGCTCTCCTCCAGCCGGAAAAGCTTGGTGAGCGGCTGGCCGGACGCGTCGGCGGGATCGATTCCGGCTGCTTCAGCGAGAGAGGCGCTCACCTTCGTCACGCGCAACTCCGCATCGACTGACCAACGCCGCGATTCGCCGGGAAGCACGGCTTCCATTTCTGCCGCAGCGGAGAGCCGCGGAAGCGGGGACGGCCGCGAAGTCCACTGTTCGATGACGAGCTCGACCTCCTCACCGTGGGGGGTGGCACGAACCCACATGTCGACATCCTGATCGCTGCCGGCAGCGACGGCGCGCCGGGAAACCGGAACGCCGAGCCGATGCGCAGTGCGCGCGATTGCGGCCAGTTGCGGGAGCGCCAAAGGCGCGCCGATGCGCGATCCCGCTTCGGCCTGGAGGCGCTCCAGCTTCGGATCCGCGGCAACCAGTCGACCCGCGCCATCGACGCGGCCCAGGACCGGCTTGGGGTCCGACGGCAGGCTAGCCATTGTGACCGCCCAAGGCGGTCAGTGCCGCGCGATAATGCGGATCCAGCCGAAGCCACTTGCGGGTGCGATCCACCTGCGCATCGTCAAGATTGTCGAACCGCTCAATCTCCGCTGCGGCGCCACCGGAGAGCAGATCGCCGAAGCAGGCGGCCAGTTCTGCGGCGAAGTGGCGCGACGCTCCGGCCATCCTCAGCAGCAACGCAAATCTTCCTGTCCCGCGAAGGTTCGACCACGCGCTTGCGAAATCGATCCCAGCCCGCCGCGCCAGCCCTTCCACCAGGATCGCGACTTCACCGTCGGCAGCGGCGGCGAGAAGCAGGGTTTCGCTTAGCCTTCCAGCTTGATCGAGCGCGTGAACCAGCCCGAAGGTCAGTGCCTCGATGCGCTTGCTCTCGTCGTGCTGGGCAAGCACGGCTACCGCGCCTTCGCCGGCGAGCCGATCCGAGCCCCCGTGAAGGGCGACGGCGGCGGCCACGGAATAGGCAAGCCTGAAGGCCGCTTCCGCCGGGACGTCGTCAAGCTGTACCCTGGGATTTCCGTAGCGATCGTGCCGCCGGCTTCTTCCGAGCACCAGCGCCATCGCACTGGCAGCGGCTGCCGAATTCTCGTCCGCCGCAAGCGGGTGAAGAAACCGCGACTTGCCGGTTGCACCGATCGGCCTCAGCGCGCCGGCAATCCGTTCCTCCTCCGCTCGCCGGAGCAGGACCGCAACCAGCTCCGGAATGTCGAGCTGTCCAGCGGATCTCAGCTGATCGAACAGCTCGCCGTTCGCTCCGCGCGGCGCTTCGGCGATCGAGGCTGCGGCGCGAATTTCGTCGGCGACGACGCCGACCAGGTCGGCCAGCATCGCGGTCATGAGCGCGCGTTCCTGCTCGGTCAGCCGCTGGTCGGGATTCAGGAAGAAATCGGCGCGAACGCTGGCCAAGCGGTCTCCGCCCGCGCAATGCGCGGCAGCGGCTTGCTCGTCCGGTGACGAAGCAGCGATCGGCCATTCAACGGGCGCCATCGTGCTCGCATTATCGATTTAGCGTTAACACCGGGTCAACTGCGACGAATGGAATGGTTAAGGAATTGAACGACGAAGAAGCTCGCTCCGGCGTATAGCGACAGGAAAACCACCGCTGCCGTCCAGGCTCCGAAGAGGGCGAACGGGATTGCGGCGAAGATCGCATTACGCCGCGAAAACAGCCATATTTCGCCCGGGATTTCCGGAATTATCCGTTCGATTCGCGCGGCTTCCGCAAAGGCGGAGCAGGCGATCGCCGCATAGAAGGCGCCCCACCCGCTGCCATGTCCGGCCTGCCACCAACCGAGCGCGAGAAGCGCGAGCCCAGCCGCTGGCCACAGAAGTGGGGGCGTTCGTGACCGCGCCGGCAACGGCTTCAGCCGCAGAGTCGCGAGTCGCCTGGCGATCAGGTCGAGTGGCGTCGTAACGACGAGCAACCCGAGCCCCGGCCACAGCCATCCCTCGAAAATTGCGAGGGCGGCCAGGACGGTGAGCGCCAGCGCCGCTTCGATCAGCCGCTGTGGAGCAATCGTGGATTTGAGCAGCGCCTCGGTCGCTGATTCCTCGATCAGCGGAAGCAGGTAACGGCTGGCCCAATCGCTCCGTGTGCCCCGCGAGGCGACGATCAGCTGCCGCTCGAGCGCCGAAAGATCCTCCTCGCGAACCGCAAGCACCGGCTCCGCCTGCCCCTTTTCGATCGGCAGAAGTCTCGCCCCGGATTGAAGCATCCGCCGGAGCAGGGTCGACTGCAGGTCCCAATCGCCCAGCATCGCCGCCGTCGCTCCGAGAGTCTGCGCATCGGCGAGGGCGACTCCAGACCAGCGGCTGGCGGCATCGATCCGCTCGAACTGCTGATGCTCTTCGTCATCGGGAACGGTGACGATCGCCGGCTCCTCCTCCTCGATCAGCGAAACCAGCAAATCTGCGGGTGGCGCGATCCCGTCGCCGATCAGAAGCACCCTGTCGCCGACCCCGAAGCGATTGGCGGCGTCGTTAGAATCGGTAACTGCAGCCGCCGATATCCCCTCCTGCTGAAGTCTTTGGAGCGCCTCGTTCAGCGCGATCGGAATCTGGTCGACCAGAATGACAATCGGTGATGCCCCCGCGGCCGCGGCGCAGCGCGCCTGATATTCGAGCAGGGTTCGCCCGGAGAGCGGCAGGAGCGCGCACAGGCCGCCGGAGTCATTCTCCTGATAGGCCCCGATCAGTGCGCCAGTGATCATGCCGGAACCCCCGCCACCCCGTCGGGCATGTCGCACTTGTGGTGACCCCAACGGGACTCGAACCCGTGTTTTCGCCGTGAAAGGGCGACGTCCTAGACCGCTAGACGATGGGGCCGCTGCGAAGGCCCGGGCGTTAAGCGAGGCGTCCGGAACGGTCAAGCAAACGCCGCGTCCTCCAGATGCATTTCGGCCGCACTGCCGCCGTTCCAATCGTCGCGTCTGATGCTCCCGGCGAGCCACCAGCGCCGGTCACCGGGCGAGGACAGCAGCGCCTGCCCGAGCTCGGCAGTCGCGCTCCGGAAAGCGATGAACTTGAAGCTCTTGCCGTCGTCGCCGCTGGCGATTCCACGAACGTGGCCATCGCCGACGATCCCGACGCGGAGCAGCCGAGCCGGTCCGGCGGCGATCTTCGGCGAGGGCCAGCCGGCTCCGTAGGGCCCGGCGGCGTCGAGCGCATCGCACAGTGCGCCCGTCACCCCTCCAGGCGCTAGCAGCGCATCGACGAGATAGGCGCGCGCGCCGATCGCGCGCTCGACATCTGCGGCAACGCGGGCGCAAATGAAGTCGCGGAATGCGTCCAGACCTCCCTTCGGCAGAGTGAGTCCCGCCGCCATCGCGTGACCGCCGCCGGCGATCAGCAATCCATTGTCCTTCGCCGCAAGCACCGCCGCGCCGAGATCGATACCGGAGATCGAGCGGCCGGACCCTTTCCCCTGCCCGTCCTCGCACTCCGCGATGACGATGGCCGGCCGCCCGAATTTTTCCTTCAACCGGCCCGCGACGATCCCGATCACGCCCGGATGCCACCCGCTCGCCATTACTGTCACGACCGGCAATCCGTTCAGCTGCTGCGCCTGCGCCTCGGCCTGCTCGCAGACCGTCATCTCGATCGCCCGGCGTTCCTCGTTCAGCCGGTCGAGCTCCAGCGCGATGGTCCGCGCCTCCTCCGGGTCGGTCGAGGTCAGGAGCCGGACGCCAAGGTCCGATTTGCCGACGCGGCCGCCGGCGTTGATTCGCGGCCCAAGCGCGAAGCCCAGGTCGCGACAGCTTGGGCTCTTCACCAGCCGAGCCGCTTCGGCGAGGGCGGCTAGCCCGACATTCTGCTTGGCCGCCATGATGCGCAGGCCCTGAGTGACGAATGCGCGGTTGAGCCCGTGGAGCTTCGCCACGTCGGCCACCGTGCCGAGCGCGACGAGGTCGAGCAGGTCGAGGATCCGCGGCTCGCTCCGACTTTCCGTGAAATACCCGCGATTGCGCAACTCGCGTAGCAGAGCCACACCGAGCAGGAAGGCCATCCCGACCGCGGCGACATGACCGTGTGCGGCGCCGATCTCTCTTTCGTCGAGCCGGTTGGGGTTGATGAGTGCAAACGCGACCGGGAGCAACGCCGCGCACTGGTGATGATCGACAACGATCACGTCGAGCCCGGCGGCCTTCGCTTCTTCGAGCGCCTCGAACGCCTGCGCACCGCAATCGACGGTAACGGCCAACGACGCACCGCGCCGCTTGAGCTCGACCAGCGCCGCGCCGGACGGCCCGTAGCCCTCCATCAGCCGGTCGGGGATGTAGACGATCGGCTCAGCCCCCAGCTGGCGAAGCAGCAGCGTCAGGAGTGCAGCACTCGTCGCCCCATCGACGTCGTAATCGCCGAAAACCGCAATCGTCTCGCCGGCCTCGATGGCATCGGCGAGCCGCTTCGTCCCTTTGTCCATGTCCTGGAAGGCCGATGGATCCGGCAGGAAATCGCGAATTCTGGGGTCTCGGTACCGCCCCAGATCCTCGCGAGCGACTCCACGCGCAAGAAGAAGCTGGTCGACCAGGGAATCCATCCCGGCGACCGGCTCTGCCGACCAGCGCCAGCGCCACGGCTGTCCCGTGATCGAGCGCTCCACATTGAGCGCGAACTGCATTTCCCCCGCGAGCGTCGCCACCAGACAAATCTAGGCGCGCGACTGTCCCCCCGCCAGCCTATAAATCCTTCACGTAGCGCCGGAATGCGGTTAGCTGCGCGACCCGATCGTACAGCTTGCGCGCAGGGTTGTTCTCATGGGTCTGCCAATAGACTCGCGTCGATCCCGCCGCCCTTGCCTGCTCGTAGACATATTCGATCAGCGCCCTTCCCACGCCCTCCCCGCGCGCTTCGGGGGCGGTGAACAGGTCCTGCAGGTAGCAAACGTCCTCGACCATCGTCGTGCTTCGATGGAACAGGTAATGGACCAGCCCGACGAGCCTACCCTCCCGCTCGGCGACCGCGGCGAACATCGGCTCGTCAGGATCCAGGAAGCGGGCCCAGGTGACGCCGGTTATCTCCGGCGAGAAATCCGGCCGCTCGTAGAAAAGATTGTAGCCGTCCCACAGCGGCTGCCACTGCTCGCGATCCACCGCTCTGACGGGGCGAACGTTCGTCATTCCGGGGCGCGTCTATTTCTTCGCGGCCGCCGCGGCCTCTTTCGGAGGTTGCGGGAATTTGTCGTCGGCCGCTTTGATCTTCTGCATCATCTCCGGCATCAGCTTCATCATGTCCGGGGTCGTGTCGATCAGCGATCGCATCGCGTCCGGATCCACCCAAAGCTGCATATACTGAGCCGCGAACGCGCGCCCGCTGGGGGTGGCGAAGAATGCGTTCACATCGGCCAGCTGACGCTCATCCAGCTTGCGCGCCATCGCCCTTGAAAGACCGTCCCGCATCCGCGGGTCGACAATGGCCGAGATCTTGCCCGCCTCGTCTTCAAGCGCAGCCCTGATCGCCGCCGTTCGTTGATCGAAATAGGGGTCTTTGGCCAAAAGCGTATCGTGAAGCGACTCGTCCTTGTCGGGCGCCTTCAGCGCTTTGGGATCGAGCGCAGCAAAATCGGATTGCTTCAGCTGCATCGCGCGCTCGAACATACCGCCAAACATGCTGCTCATCACCTTGCCGTAGCTGCCGTCCGGCCACATCGCGGTGACGGCGGTTCGGGCGAGCGCGAGCCTCGCCGGATCGGGGTCGGGCTGCGGCGGGAAGATCTTGTCGACAAGGGCGAACATGGCGCCGAAATCCGGGGCGGAAAGATTGTCCATCTTGGTGACGGAGACAGTACGGGTCGCCTTCGGATGGTGAGCCGGGCGAGCTGCGGCTGCCGGCGACGAAACCAGGATAGCGATCAGGCTCGCGCCTGCGACCAAATAGCGCATCAATATACCCCCCGTTCAACGATGGTCCTCAGCCGGCCATCACGGCTTTTACCGCGGTTCGTGCTCCAGAAGCTCGGACCGGATTCGTACGTTCTTGGCGGCCAGCCGGGTCTCGATCAGAAAAATGAAGAAGCCGGCCGCGATGCACAGCATTGAAGCAATAAACGCCAACGCGATCGCTGTTCCCAGCTGGAGATGAATGAGCGCCCCCGCGAATTGCAGCACGACCACCGCGCAGATCAGCACCGCCGAAAAGACGGAAAGGAAGATCGCCCAGCTGACCAGCCACATTCGGCGGTCGATCACCCTGATTTCCTGAAGATAGCGGTCGTGCTCGGCTCCGCGGCTATCGAGGATCAGCGGTTCGAGCTTTCGGGACCTGTCGACGATGCGCGCGAGGCGGCCGGTGCAGGCATTGAGGAAGGCGCCGATGCCGGCGAGCAGGAAGACCGGAGCCAGCGTGAGCTGGACGATGTGCGCGACTTCGGTCGTCGAGCTTGGAAGCGCCTCTGGCATGTAGCTGCCTATTGCCCCTTCATGATCATCTTTTTCACCCCGCGCGCCGCCTGGCGGAGCCGCTGTTCGTTCTCGACCAGCGCAATCCGGACGTAACCCTCCCCTTCCTCGCCGAAACCGACGCCGGGAGAAACAGCGACTTTCGCTTCGGTGAGTAGCCGCTTGGAAAATTCCATCGAGCCGAGCTTGCGGAACTGTTCCGGGATCGGCGCCCAGGCAAACATGCTCGCCTGCGGCACCGGGATTTCCCAGCCGGCGCGGCCGAAGCTTTCGACGAGGACATCGCGCCGCTTGCGGTACAGCTTGCGGTTTTCATCGATGATGTCCTGCGGCCCGTTCAGCGCTGCCACCGCCGCCGCCTGAATCGGCGTGAAGGCGCCATAATCGAGGTAGGACTTGATCCGGGAAAGTGCGGCGATCAGCTGCGCATTGCCCACGGCAAAGCCCATTCGCCATCCCGCCATCGAGAAGGTCTTGCTCATCGAGGTGAACTCGACCGCGATGTCCTTTGCTCCCTCCACCTGAAGAATGGACGGTGTCGGCGTGTCGCCGAAGTAGATCTCCGCGTAAGCAAGATCGGAAATGACGATGAGGTCGTTGGCGCGAGCGAACTCGACCAGCCGCCGGTAGAAATCGAGATCGGCGACGTAGGCGGTAGGGTTGGACGGATAGCCGACCACCAGCACCTTTGGCCGCGGCACCGAATAATACATCGACCGTTCGAGCCGGAGGAAGAAATCGTCGCCCGGAGCAGCGGGGATCGACCGGATGGCAGCGCCCGCAATGATGAAGCCGAAGGTGTGGATCGGGTAGGATGGGTTGGGCGCCAGGACCACGTCGCCCGGGGCGGTGATCGCCTGCGCCAGGTTGGCGAGGCCCTCCTTCGATCCAAGGGTGACGATCACTTCGCGTTCGGGATCCAGTTCAACCCCGAAGCGCCGCTTGTAGTAAGCGGCCTGCGCTTTCCTCAGTCCCGGAATTCCGCGGCTGGCTGAATAGCCGTGCGCGGTGTCGCTGTTGGCGACTTCGCACAATTTATCGATCACATGCTGCGGCGGCCGTCCGTCAGGATTGCCCATGCCGAGGTCGATGATGTCTTCCCCGCGTGCGCGTGCCGCCGCCTTCATCGCGTTCACTTCGGCGAAGACGTAGGGCGGCAGGCGCTGAATGCGGTAGAAATCGGGATCCATTCGACGACTCATGCCGATGCTGTTGCACTGCGGCAAGTGCCGAATGTCGGGCCGTAGAGAGTGCAGCCTATTTGGGCGGCGGAGTGTCCTCGCTCGCGGAGTCGGCGGCTTCGGCCTTGGCGCGGGCGATTTCCTGGCTGAGGCAGCCAGTGTAGCCGCCGGGGCCGACCGGCGAGCAGCTCATCGTCCCGGTCCGGCCCACATATTCGATTGCCTTGGCCCGGTTGGCCCAGGAATCCATCTGCTGACGAGTGCCGCTGGGGCGGTATTTCGGCGGAATCCGGTAGCGTTCAGTCTCAGGCTTGCGCGAGCAGACGACGATTTCATTGTCGCTGGAACGTGGGCAGGGGTCGTTCCCGTAGACGATGACTTCGGAGACCGCGCGCTGTTGAGCAAGAGCCGGCGCCGCAGGAATCGCAAACCCGCTGGCCAGCATCGCCGCGGCGGTGATCGAACCAGGCAAGTGTCTCATCTCAACTACCTTTCAAGGTCAAAAGCGGGTGAAGGGCCACGGTTGTTCCCTCAAACACGCTTCGATAGCGCGATCGCTGCACGGCATGCCGCGCGGATTGCACCGGTCAATATGGGGTAACCCAATGCGCGAGCGGAACCGGCGGTTCGGGCGGTGTCGCGATGTTCCAGCTCGTCCTCGCGGAACTTGGCAATGTCCGCGGCAAGTTCCGGATCTTGATCGCCAATGTCGGCGAGCTGCCGCGAATAATGCCGATCGATTTCCGTCTCCACCGCCTCGGTGCAAGCCATCGCCGCCTCTTCGCTGATCAGCGCGGTCGCCGCTCCGAGCGCGAAGCCTGCGACGTGCCAGAACGGCTGGAGCACAGTCGGGCGCACCCGCCGTTCGGTCATCAGCGAATCGAAGCGGGCGAAATGCTCCTTCTCCTGAAGCGCCATTCGCGACACCAGCTTGGCCGCGGGCGAGCTCGGCCTCAGCACCGCCAGCTGACCGGCGTAGATGCGGGTGGCCCCCAACTCGCCCGCCTGGTCCACCCGAAGCATGGAATCCGTGTCGAGGCGCTTGTCACCGGGGCGCCAGGGCCTGCTCATCGCTCCCGCTTTGCCGTCAGAGTCAGGAACATGACGACTGCGGCTCCGGAGAGCGATATGATGGCATTCCACCCAGCCATCGAGATTCCGAGGAACGACCATTGCACCTGGTCGCAGCGAACGATCGGCGCATGCATCAGCTCGTTGAGAAGCTCCTGGGTCGAGGTCGCCTTGGCGGTCGCCGTGCAGGTGGTAATCCCCTCGAAGATGTGGCGCTCGACGCCCGCGTGATAGACTCCGATCGCTCCCGAAACGGCGATCCCGATCGCCGCGAGGAACGTCAGGTCGCGCGCTCGAAGCGAATTCGCAGGTGCTGTAAAGGCGAGCACCGCCGGCGCCAGCGCCGCAAAATGGGCGTAGCGCTGCCACCAGCACATCTCGCATGGATGGAGTCCGCCGAAATATTGCGAGCCATAGGCGCCGCCCAGCAACGCCAGCGGCAGCAGAAGCGCTATCAGCCGGGCGATTTGGGCCCTGTCGAAGCCGCCTGCCGGAACCGGAGCCGCAGCCGAAGCCATGTTACGACTTGTGCTCGCTGCTGGCTGCGGCCGCCGTCCGTGGCGGGGCGAGGCGCTTCAGCGTGTTCAGCGCATAATAAAGCTGGAAGTCCTTGATATCCTTCTTCTTCAGCTCGTCAGCAGTGAGGGAGAAGCGCGGGTCGGTCGCGGTGTCGTCCTGCTCAAGAAGTTTGTCGTCGGCTCCCGCCTGAGCCAAAAGATGGCGCCGGAGGTCCTCCTCCCGAACCGCAGGCCGATCCTTGTAATCCGGATCGCTCAGCTGCGGAACGACGATGTCGGGCGAAATTCCGCCCGCCTGCACCGAGCGGCCCGACGGCGTGTAGTAACGCGCGGTGGTCAGCCTGAGCGCCGTGCGGGGCCCGGTCTGCATGACCGTCTGGACGCTGCCCTTGCCGAAGCTGCGCTCGCCCATGATCAGAGCGCGATGCTGGTCCTGAAGCGCACCGGCGACGATCTCCGCTGCCGAAGCCGTCCCGGCGTCGGTGAGCACGATCAGCGGCAGCCCGTGTGCCATGTCGCCGGGCTTGGCGTAGTAGCGCTCGATGTCTGTCGGATCCCGGCCGCGCTGCGAGACGATTTCTCCTCGGTCGAGGAAGTCATCGCTGATCTCCACTGCCTGGTCGAGAAGGCCGCCGGGGTTGGACCTCAAGTCGAGGATATAGCCGATCGGATGCCCGCTGGTCGCCTTGTTGATGTCAGCGAGGGCGGCTTCGACCGCCTCCGCCGAGTTGCCCGAGAACTGGTTGAGATCGATGTAACCGATGTCGCCGTCCTTGATTTCCCACTTCACCGGCTTCAGCTCGATTGTTTCGCGGGTGAGGGTGACATCGAACGGCTTGTCGCGCCCAGGCCGGACGATGGTCAGCTTGACCGAAGTCCCGGCCTTGCCCTTCATCTGATCGACCGCCTGGTCGAGCGTGTCGCCGTAAAGCAGCTTGCCGTCCACCTGGGTGATGTAGTCGCCGGCCTTGATCCCAGCGCGTGCCGCCGGCGAGCCTTCCGTCGGGGCGATCACCTTCACGACGCCGTCCTCGATAGTCACCGAGATGCCGAGGCCGCCGTAATTGCCCTGAGTGGTCGCCTTGAGCGAATCGAAGTCCGCGTCTTCCATGTAGCTGGAGTGCGGATCGAGCGCCGACAGCATGCCGTCGATCGCGCCCTTGATGAGCGTGTGATCGTTGACCGGATCGACATAGCTCGACTTCACGCGCTCATAGACGCTCATGAATTTCTCGAGCTCTTTATAATCGACGGTGTTGCTGGCCGCCGGGGCTGACGCTGCCGGCGCGGGCTGCGCCAATGCCGACCCTGCGCCAACCGGCGCGAGCGCGAGCGCTGCGGCGAAAGCGAGTGGAGAGACGGATCCGATGATAAGCTTCATGTGGCGTGATTCCTGCTGACGCGTGGCAGACCTAGCCCTGTTTTTGCCTATTGGACAGCACCGCAGATGAACCTGCGATGAGGGCGGCGGAAACAGGGCTTCCGTTATGCAAGAGCTGGACCTCGAGCGGGCCGAGAGCGGTGCCGAGGCGCTGGCCCAGGCCGACTTGCGATCCGCTGGGGAGCGTTGAAGCGACGTTGATCAGCACCGATTTCCAGCCACCGCCGTGATCGATGATCACGACTCCGTCGAAATCGCGGAACGGGCCGGAAAACAGGATCGTGCCGCTTGCCGGCACGCCGACGGCGGAGCCCCGCTCGGTCCCAAGCGTGATCCCGCGGGAGCGAATCCCGCTGTCACTTATCTCGCCCAAACCGCCGGTCACCGAAGCCGCGGCGGGAAGCCGGTATGCGAAGGGCGGCGGCTGCGGCGGCCCTTCGGCAGGCCCCGGGCGTTCGGGCGCGGGTCCGATGGCTGCAAGCACCGATGCAATCGCCGCTGCTGAATGGGCCGATCCGGCCTCTCGCTGCAGCTGACTGCTTTGCTCCTCCCGCGCCATCGCCAGGTCGCCAGCCGCAAGCGCCTGCCCGCCCCGGCTTTGCGCAAGCTGGATCGCGCGAGTTTCGAGGGCGGCGAACTGCTGTTCGCGTGTCTTGAGATTGGCCTGCTCGCGAACGGCATCGGCTCGCGCCGCGACCGCCGACTGTCGAAGCCGTTCCGCGCTGTTCAGCTCGGCCGAGAGTTGCGCGGTCCTGGCGCGGATTGCAGGAAGTACGGCCTCGGCCAGCAGCCGCAGCTTGACCATCTCTTCGGGCGATCGATTGTCCGCCAGCAGAAGGATTGCCGGCCTGCGGCTCATCAGCACGAGGCCGCCGAGCAGGGAAGAAGCTGGCGCCTGATCCTTCGCAAGCCGCGCCCGTTGTTCAGCCAATTGTCCGCCGAGCAGCTGAGTCTGCGCATCGGCGGCAGCGATCCGGGCCTCGGCCGCCTCGATGGCTTGTGCTGCGGCCGTTTCCTGCAGCCGGATTCGCTCGGCCTCGTTCTGCGCCCGCGCCGCCGCCGCCTCCAGACGATGTTGCTGGGCTTCGGCTGCCGCCGCCTCCTGCCGGGATTGCTGGAGCTGCTGGTCGAGCGGAAGCGGCTGCTGGACCGGCGCACTGGCGGCAATCGCGCCTGTGGCGGCGACGGGAACAAGGACGAGGAACAAGCGCCGCACCGCTCAGCCCTCCCGATGATAGGGATGACCGGCGAGGATCGATGTCGCCCGGAACAGCTGTTCGGCCAGCATCGCGCGGGCGAGAAGGTGCGGCCAGGTCGCCGCCCCAAAGGACAGCAACAGGTCGGCTGACGCGCGGTCAGCCTCTTCGTGGCCGTCAGCGGCGCCGATAACGAACCGCGCCTCGCGCTTTCCCTCGTCGCGCCAGCGCTCCAGAAGCTTCGCAAATTCGCTTGAGCCGAGCGCTTTCCCTCGTTCGTCCAGAAATACGGCAACGCTGTTTGCCGGTAGTGGTGGGGAGGCGCCCCCTCGATCGGGAAGTTCGGTCACCTTGGTCGGCCAGTTCACCCGTTTGAGATAACGCTCGACGAGCTCCGCTTCCGAGGATCGCCCAATCTTGCCGCGAGCGACGATGTGAAGGAGCAATCGCCGCCTCTGGAGGTTAGCGGTGGCCGCCGCCACCGCTGCCGAATGCAGCCGAGAACGGATAGGTTACCGCGGAAAGGAACCCGTCGTAGACCGCGCGCGCCGCCTCGGCGATGGTTCGCGGACGGTTCGACCCGCCGCGAGCGAAGATCGCCACCGCGATCCGGTGCCCATTGGGGAGCGTGATGAAGCCGACGTCGTCGGCAAGACCGGTGAGCGTGCCCGTCTTATGCTCGACCGGAGTCCCGTCCGGGAGCAGCCACTTCATCCGGTTCTTGCCGGTTTCGCAGTGGGCCATCAGGCCCAGCAGGTAGTTGCGGCTATCGAGGCTGATCAGGTTGCCGGAATAGATGCGCTTCAGCAGGTTGACCATCGCGTCCGGAGTGCTGGAATCGCGCGTGTCCCAAAGATCCCGTTTCGATGCCAGCAGCTGCGCGATCGTGCGGTCGACATGCACTCCGGAAATGCCGTTCTGGTAAAGCCACTGGCGAACGGCGGAAGGGCCGCCAACCGCCCGGAACAATGTGTCGGCTGCGTGATTGTCGCTGTAGATCAGCATCTTGGCCATGATCTTGCGTACCGGCTCGCCGCCGATCGTGTCGTCGAGCGACTTCATCCCGTGATCGACCTGGGAAAGGTAGAGGCTGGCGATTGCGACCTTGACCGTGCTCGCCATCGGAAACGGCGTGTCGCCCTTGATGCTGACGCTCTGCCCGGTGTTGAGGTCGAGCGCGGCGACGCCAACGTCGGCCGAGCTGTCATTCACAAGCGATCGAAGCTGGTTCTCGACCGAAATCAGGTCCGGTGACGTCGCCGCCGCGGCGGGAGCTGCGACAAAGGCCAGCAGCGACAGCAGAACGGCAACAAAACGCATGACCCCTATCCCCGCCTTGCGGTTGCGGCCGCCGGAGCTTCGTCTCCGAACGCCCACATCCGTTCCAGATTGTAAAAACTCCTGACCTCCGGCCGGAACAGGTGCACGATCACGTCGTCGGCGTCGATCAGCACCCAGTCCGCCGCAGGCAGCCCTTCAATTCGCACAGTTTTTCCGAATGTTTGCTTAACACGCTCCGCCAATTTGTTAGCCAAAGATGCGACCTGGCGAGTGGAACGGCCGGACGCGATCACCATATAATCGGCGATGTTCGACTTTCCCTCCAGAGCGATGGAAACGACATCCACGGCCTGGTCATCGTCCAATGCAGCTAAAACCAGGCGATGAAGCTCGCCGACATCGACAGGCGGATGGCCGGAATTTGCGGCCTCAGGGGTGCGGTCGGGCAAGAGCTCTCCTTGAATACGGAACGGCGGCGTTATGAACGCGCAACTGCGGGTGGCGGTGCCAATTGGGATCGAGCGCACGCAAGGCGGTGGCGGATAGAGGGCTGGTCGGCAGGCGAAGAAACAGAATCGCCGGTAGACTCCACTCCGTCCAGTGCCTTGCCTGGCGTGCCGGACGGACGAACCCGGCGAGCCAACCCATCGCGCGCGCCGCGCGGGCTGCAGCATCATAACCCGGCCTTGGCAGCACCGCAATCGGGAGAAGTCGCGCTAACCCACGCCAATTACGCCATTTGTGAAAATTTGGCAGGGTGTCCGCACCCATCAGCCAAATGAACCGGTAGCGAGGGTAAAGGCGGAGCAACTGCCGAACGGTGTCGACGGTGTAGCGCGTGCCGATCCGCTGCTCGATGTCGCTCACGCGGATGGGCGAGCGGTGCGCCGCCAGCCGGGCAGAGGCAAGCCGGGCTTGGAACGGCGCCATGTCGCTGGCGCCCTCCTTCAGCGGATTGCCAAGCGAAACCAGCCACCACACCTCGTCGAGCCCGAGCGCCTTCGTCGCCGCCAGGCTGAGCTGCCGGTGACCCCGGTGCGCCGGATTGAACGACCCGCCGAAGAGGCCAACGCGCTTCATTGTGCGAGCGCTAGCATGTGCATTGTGGCCCGACTATTCTTTCGCACCGAAGGGGGTGCGCATGGCAAATCTGGAAGCAGTGGGCGACGCAATCACCGGGGGCGTTGCCGGCCGCGCGGTCGAACTCCAGGCCGGCGAGCGCGCGGATGGTCACACGCAAGAGACCAGCTGCCTCAACTGCGGAACGGAGCTCCTCGGCAGCTTCTGCTACGCCTGTGGTCAGCACAGCCATGTTCACCGGACGCTCCATGCCTTCTGGCACGATCTCCTCCACGGCGTCTTCCATTTCGAGGGGAAGATCTGGAACACGCTGCCTCTGCTGGTCTGGAAACCCGGCGAGCTGACCCGCCGCTACATCGAAGGCCAAAGGGCTCGGTTCGTTTCGCCGATCGCTCTGTTCCTGTTCTCCGTCTTCCTGATGTTCGCGGCAGTCGGATTGCTTGGCGGTGGAAATGCGGCGATTTCGGCCAAGAAGAATCTCGACAGCGAATTGGCGGCCGATCAGCAGAAACTGGCCGGTTTGCAAGCGGTGCGCAACGACATGACGACTGGTGCTGCGGCCTCCAAAGTCGATCAGAAAATCGCCGACATCAAAGAAGAGATCGCCGCAATCCAGGGCGCGAAATCAGGCAATCTGCAGCAGGCCGGCGCCGTCACAACGAACGCGCCGTTCCTTCGCAACGCCCTTCCCAAGCTGGCGAAGAATCCCGAGCTTCTGGTCTACAAGGTGAAGACCGAGGCCTATAAGTTCAGCTGGGCGCTGATCCCGATCTCGGTGCCGTTCGTATGGCTGCTGTTCCCGTTCAGCCGCCGCTTCAAGCTGTATGACCACACGGTGTTCGTCACTTACTCGCTGTGCTTCATGAGCCTGCTGGTGGTGGCGGGCGCTATCCTCGGCGCGATCGGCCTGGACAGCGTAACCGGGCTGCTGTTCCTCGTGCCGCCGATCCACATGTACCGGCAGCTGAAGGGCGCCTACGGGCTCACCCGCTGGGGAGCCGCATGGCGCGCTTCGCTGCTGGTGATTTTTGCGGTGATCGCGATCAGCGTTTTCGTCTCGACACTGGTGACGATCGGGCTGTCGGATTAGGCCCCCGCAGTCGCCGGGCCGCCGATCGGCCGCGGCTTGCGGCGCGCCTTGGGGATCGACGAACCCGCCGTTGGGAGAGCCGGCTTCACGGAGCCGCCGCGGTCGATCGTTCCGCCGTCCATCAGCTTCTTGATCTCGTCGCCCGACAGGGTCTCATATTCCAGCAGCGCCTGCGCCAACCTCTCCAGCTGGTCGCCATGCTCCTTGAGCACCGTCTTGGCGCGATCGTAGGATTCGTCGACAATCCGGCGGATTTCCTTGTCGATCTGCTGCGCCGTTTCGTTCGACATCTGGCGCGTGCGGTTGACCGAGTAACCGAGGAACACTTCCTCGTCCGGCTCCGCATATTGCAGCGGGCCCAAAAGGTCCGAGAGGCCCCAGCGAGTCACCATGTCGCGCGCAAGCTGGGTGGCATATTGGATATCGGACGAAGCGCCTGACGACACCTTGTCGTAGCCGAAGATCAATTCTTCGGCGACCCGGCCGCCCATGGATACGGCGAGGTTCGCGTACATCTTGTCGCGGTGATAGGAGTAGCTGTCCCGCTCCGGCAGGCGCATCACCATGCCGAGCGCCCGGCCGCGCGGAATGATCGTCGCCTTGTGGATCGGATCGGATGCAGGCTCGTGCAGGGCGACGATGGCGTGACCGGCCTCGTGATAGGCGGTCATGCGCTTTTCGTCCTCGGTCATCACCATGGACTTGCGCTCGGTGCCCATCAGCACCTTGTCCTTGGCGTCCTCGAACTCCTGCATCGCCACCAGCCGCTTGCCCTTGCGCGCAGCGAGCAACGCAGCCTCGTTCACGAGGTTGGCGAGATCCGCGCCGGAAAAGCCGGGCGTGCCGCGGGCGATCACGCGCGCGTTTACGTCGGGCGCCAGCGGCACCTTCTTCATGTGGACCTGAAGGATCTTCTCGCGGCCGTCGATATCCGGGCGCGGCACAACCACCTGCCGGTCGAAGCGGCCGGGGCGCAGCAACGCCGGATCGAGAACGTCCGGGCGGTTGGTCGCGGCGATGATGATGATGCCTTCGTTCGCCTCGAATCCGTCCATCTCGACAAGCAGCTGGTTGAGCGTCTGCTCGCGCTCGTCATTGCCGTTGCCGAGACCGGCGCCGCGATGACGGCCGACCGCGTCGATCTCGTCGATGAAGACGATGCACGGGGCCGATTTCTTCGCCTGATCGAACATGTCTCGGACTCGGCTTGCGCCGACGCCGACGAACATCTCGACGAAGTCCGAGCCGGAAATGGTGAAGAACGGAACGCCCGCCTCACCCGCGATGGCGCGGGCGAGAAGGGTCTTGCCGGTGCCGGGAGGGCCGACGAGCAAGGCGCCCTTCGGGATCTTGCCGCCCAGCCGGGCGAACTTGGCGGGATCCTTCAAATATTCGACGATTTCCTCGAGTTCCTCGCGCGCCTCGTCGATTCCGGCGACATCGGCGAAGGTCACTCGTCCGTGCTTCTCGGTCAGCATCCGCGCGCGACTCTTGCCGAAGCCCATCGCTCCGGAGCCGGCATTCTTCTGCATCTGCCGCATCACGAAGAAGCTGATGCCGATGATCAGGAGCAGCGGAAGCGAGTTGTAGAGCATCAGCATCCAGATGCTCGAGCCTTCTTCCGGCTTCACCTGGACATCCACGCCCTTCTGGACGAGCTTATCGGAAATCTGCGCGTCGTTGGGAGCGAGGGTGTGGAATTCCACGCCATCGTTCAGCCGCCCGCTGATCGTCGGATTGCCGGTGGTCGAATTGGTCATCGTCACTTGGCGGACGTCGCCCTGGTCCACGTGACGGACGAAATCGGAGTAAGCGATGGCGTTGCCGCCCGAGGTGGTTCGGGACGTGCCCCCGATCAGTTGCACGAACAGGACCAGGCCGAACAGGATTCCGACCCAGATCAGCAGATTTTTCACCCAGGGGTTGGTGGGCTTCTTCTCGTTCATTCGGCCTCTCGATCAGGAGCGTAACGCTCGTGCAGCCAAGATAGGCTCTCCAATTGCAATAACAATGTCATCTTAGGGACTGGTGAACGAGTCTTGCGCCCGCGGCTATGCATGCTCGCGGAACGGGTTGAAGAACAGGTCCTCAACCGGAAGCTCGAAGTGTGCGGCGAGGCGGTAGGCGAGCGGCAGCGATGGATCGTACTTGTCCGCCTCGATGGCATTGATCGTCTGGCGCGAGACATCGGCGATATCGGCCAATTCGCCCTGGCTCAGCGAATGCTGCGACCGCAGCTCCCGGAGCCGGTTCTTCATGCCTCGGCCGACCGATGGACGAGACGAAATCCGATCCAAAAGGCGGTGTAGGAAACGACTTGGAGAATGGCCACCAGGAAGGCGCCCTCGACAAGAGGGTTGTAGGGGTTTCGGCCGACCAGAATCGCCACCAAAAGACCGACCATCGTCCCGAAGCTGCCGCCCCAATACCAGCTGGTCAAATGCGCCCGCCGCTGCATCTCATCCAGCGTGCGCCACCAGGGAATGCAAGCGAGGGCGCCGCCGACTCCGATGGTCGCAAGCAGGAAAAAGGACAGCGGCGGTGAGAACCAGTCGCGGCCGTGCCTTACGACCGTTTCGGCAAGGACGGTAACGACTCCCGTAAGGGCCAGCGTCAGCCCCAATCCTATGGCATAGCGCCTGTGACGACGAGACAATGGCATGAACGACCCTCCTGAACGTGTAAAATGTTTTTCACAGCTCCGAGAACTCCTGTCAATTTCTTTTTACAGGCTGCTGCCTGAATTCGTTGAGTGTCCGTTTGGGTGGAAAGCGGACTTGAACTACGTGACGCTTTTAGCCCGTCGGGCGGCCATGGCTGCGCTCCGGGATAATTGCTCAGCTATTTGGGAATCGGTGAGGCGGGTGAGGAGCCGAATGCCAACCCCGCCTGACTCGGCCCAAATTACGGTTGCTTCGGCATCTATCGTTCCGCAGTGGAGCATTACCCTTGACCCAGCCTCGACCACGGCCGCTGTTTCTAGCATCGCGCCGCAACGCTCGATGTTCACCAACTTGGCGTTAAAGTCCTGACTCGCGGTTGTAACCGACGCGGGAAGGGCCACCCGCAACCGCGGCCATTCTCGGCGCTCGTATTCTTCCTTAACTGCCGAAGGAATACCACTCACCATAACCACCCCTGCACGCCAAATCGGCGGCACCAAACTGACTAGCCGACCCTAACTTTAGTTAAATCCTCAATCCGTTCTGGATGCATAACGCGCCGTTCCGCCGTGGAACCTACATAACGTTCACATGCGCGCACTGTGAGTGTCTGCAATGGCTGGAATGCGGACTCCAGCGAACTCAGGCCCCGCCACACTCGTGTGAGGAGTCGGGCAATGCCCATTGCTTCCCGGTGCGGAGATTTGTCACGCGATACACTCGACCACGATTGTCGCCTGGGGGGCATTCTTTCGGAATTTTGATCAGACAGACTCGGGCTGGGTCGCCCACGCGAGAAGAAAGTATTTCGAGCTCACGATCATAGGATACCTGTCTCACTGCGTTAGCGAATCTAATGCTCGTTCCATCGGGCTCTTCGCCTTGCGCTTCCTGTAACCGTGGACCGATCCATTCGACCGTCGTCCTTTCACACTGTCCGACCCAGGAAACATTTCTCCTCAGGTATCTGTCCCGAGAGTCCCAAATCTTGTCGAGCTCCTGAGATCGCTCTTCGTAAGCGGCTTCGACGCACTTGGAATCGCGACATGCATTTCGACGCTGAAGCCACCCTCGCTGTGAGCGGACCACGTCCGCCCACTGTTGAGTCGTCAGCTCACGTTTCATGAACCAGAGTTGCTCACCCATCGAGCCATCTGCCATCGCCAAGATGTAATCGTGACAGATCAACTGCTCGACGTTCCTCGTCGCCTTCTTACAATCGAAGCTCGTAGCAGTTTCCGGGTAAGGATTGCCTTTCTCGTCAAACTTCAGTGGCTGGCGCTGCTGGCTGAATCCTGATGAACCGAACGCAGTGAGGCAGACCAGCACAACAATCGTAGCGACGACCACCCTGCTCATCATCGAATGATGTCAGCGGACGCTAATCTCCGCAATGGGTCGAAGGCTGTCGCGGCAGGTTTGGGTGGAAAACGGACATGAGCTTCGCGCAGATTATTCCTCGGCCAGAGAATGGCCAATGAGCGCAACCCAAGTTGACTTATCGCTCTTGGGTTGCCTTTCGGCCAACTGATAGAACTCACGTCCAAGCTCGATCCAACGGGAGTTCCTTAGGTCGTGAAAATTCATGGACAGAAGCCAGTCGTGATTCCGACTGGCATACCATTGCATCTCCGGCAGTAACGATTGGACTTCGCTGTCGATAGATTTGCACAGGGCAACGATCGCGCGGTCGGATATCGCTGGGACGTTCAAGGCGAGGGCAAGCAATGCTAACTCAAGAAAAGTGCGTTCAAACTTATCCTTGTGCAAAGGGCTGAGGTGAACGACGCACCACGCCAAGAACCTCATCCCTGCCGGGACTAGGTCGCCACCCAGAACGCGTAGGCTGTCGACAAGCTGGATTGCCGTCTCGTTGAAGCTGCCGTCTATGCGACATCGGTTCTCTTCCCGCTCATAAGCCTTGAACAATGTGGCACACGCGAATGCACGCATCAGGTGCCCATTCGTTCCATGCCCCCCCGGTCCCCAGTTAGGATCGTCGGGCTGAGACCACCGAATGAGTTCCAGAACTTCCTTGGGAGTCCAGTCTAACACCGGAACCTCGCGCGTGTCGCGAAATCGCTTCAGCGAGTTTAGATGCGCGTCGACATCCTCATTGTAATCGGCCCGTGCGACTTCAAGCAGCATCGCGTCATCGATTCTGGGAAGAAGCCGCTCGAACAACTCGTCAGAATCCGGCGAGAAGGGCGCTAGCAAATCCTTGAAAGCCAAACTCAGCCCTCCCGCAAAAGCTTATCGTCACGAACCATGATGAAGACATCGCTAATGTCCGTTTTGGGTCGAAAACGGACATTGGTGGGCCGGACACGGCAAGCGCTTCGGTGAGCGCGCTCGACTCCATTCCCACTGCGGCGCATAATCGTCTCGTTTTCCGACGACGCGCAGGAGAACCCCATGGCAGCCCCCGCTTTCGCGCTTCTGATTGCGATGCAGACTTCGTCGATTCCCATAGGCGTCCCCTCCTCGCCTTCCATATGGAGTCCGCCGCAGTCCGTCCCGGCACCCGCTCCGTCGCTGCCCATGATCGGCACGACCACAGAAAGCGTCGGCGCGCTCGCGCTATCGGTCCGCCGGCAAATCCGCGCCGAGCTGCAGAGCGGCGAAATCTCCCCCATCCAGGCGCGCGCGTTCCGTCGCGATGTCGACGCGCTCGACGGCTGTGATTCGGGATTCCGCATCGGCGACGCAGATCTTGTCCAGGCTGATGGCCCTCAGCAGCCTCGTTTACGCGGCGGGATGGGCAATTACGCCCAAATAGGCCCGTCAAAGGAACTCGCAGGCTCTTCGAACGTATTGAGACTTCGCGCCAATTCCCGTTGTCGCTGATATCGAACTCTAAGCGTCGGAGCTGAACATGGGGCTCAAGCGATCTGCGTTTTTTCTCGCACCCGTAGTTTCGGCTGCTCTGCTGTGGGGACAGGCGGCAAGCGCCGCGGCTCCAGCAGTGCAAGCCCAGGTCGATCCGTTGGTCGCCCTCAGCGCTCTCAGTACGGCCGGATCTGCCGGCGCGGTCTGCGCGGGGGCGACGGGCGCTGCGGTAGCCGCGGGCCAGGCAGCCGTCGCCGGTGCGCCGGCTGGCTGCGTCCTTCCTGTTCCGGAAGCAGCAGCTCCTCCGCCAGTGCCGGAAGCCGCGCCGCCGCCTCCGCCGCCGGTTTCGGCCGGTTTCAATGTCCTGCCGCTGCTGCTCGGCCTCGCCGCCGTCGCCGCGGTCATCGCGGTGGTCGCGCTCGGCCACAATCACGGCAACGGAAACCTGCAGCCGGTCAGCCCCGCCTGAGCGCCTTATCAACTTGACCCACGAGCGGCGGCCCATTGGGCCGCCGCTTTTGTATTGGGTGAATCGGCGGCGCGGCCTCGGCTGCCCGCGCCCGAGCACCGACATAAGAAAAGCGGCAGCCCGGTGGGGCCGCCGCTTTCAACCTCACGAGCGTGACAGCGCGAGCGTCAGCCGCGCTCGCCGCCTGCCCTTGGCGGAGGCGGTGGAGCATTGACTGCCGACGTCAAGAAGGTCGTCGCGGCGCCGCAGCTGCTCGTCAGCGAAAGCGGCTGTCCCGCCTGGAACGGGCTCGCATAGGGCCAGCATTCCTGGCCGCCGTCGGCGCTGAGGCAGAGGTTGCCGCCGGCCGCCGTCCAGCTTGCCGGAACGACCCGTCCACCTGGCGTGGTAATGGTTGCCTGACCGCCGGGGCCGAACATAACGGTGTCGGTTACGCCGTTGGTGGTGACCTGGACCGATTGGCCGGTGATCTCCATGCCGGGAGTCCAGGCGGGCTGGGCACTGACGGCCGTGATCGGCACGATGCTGATCGCGATAGCTGCGGCCGCTTGCGAAACGCTGAAGGTTTTCATCCCCAATCTCCTCGTTGGAGCCATTTTCTTCCGCCGCCGGGACGCGCGCGCGTCGCAATGAGTGCGGAAGAAACATAAACCTCCAAATCGGAGAATCTTTCCATCGTCTTCGGATCAGACGAGAATTTTACGGTGACCGGCCTAAAAGAGTTTGCGGATCGTGAATTTCACGGTCCGCCCGACCGGATCAAGCAGGTCGGGCTGGTATTGGTTCGGAACGTTCCCGTTTCCGTCGTGGACCTTTTGCTCGAAATTGATCAGCTTCTCGATGTCGAGCTTCAGCTGCAGGTGCTTCGTCCAGGCCTGCTTCCTGAGGAAATGATGCACGCTCAAGGTAGCGTGGACGTCGGCGTGGAACAGCGGCGAGAAATAAAGGTCGCTGGCGGGAAGCGGGCTGCGCACCCGGCCACCGCCGTCGCCCCAACCGTCGATGCTGAAGCTGTTCCCGAGCTGCCCGATGCCGGCGTAGAAATAGCCGCTGACGCGCGCGGTCTTCCAGCCGGTGACACTATCGCCGCTCAGCAGATCCAGCACCGGCGTCCCGGGCCGAAGCTGCAGGCGGTCGCTGAATCTGATCGTCGGGCCGGCGCCGGCGTAATAATTCGGCCTGCCATCCTTCCCATCCTTCGCATTCGGCGGTTTCTTGCCCACGGGTCCGCCGGCGTTGATCACGATGTTCAGGCTCTTCTGCCGCTCGCGGTAGAAATTCGTCGGCTGGAAGGTGACCGACACCAGATGGCCGGTGGAATCACGGACGAATAGGTTCGGGAAGACAGCCTCGATCTCGGGCCTCAGCGCATAAACTTCGCCGGTCTGGTTGCGGATGTCGGTATTCTCGTAGGTCGCGGCGACGCGCAGCTCGCTTCCGGGGAGCGGCTTCACGTTTAGCGCGATCGATTGGACGTGCTTCTTCTCGGCGGCGAGACCGGGATTGCCGCCGTGCGTCACGGTGACGATATCCGTCCGGCCGGTCGCGAAGTCGAACACCGGCACATTCGCAACGTGCACGATCGGCGACGCGAGCTTTTCCATATCGGGCGCAGTGCCGCTCCTTTTGTCCTGAAACAGCAGCTGAACGTCCTTGAACGGCCCCCAGGTTGCGCCCAGCGTGGTGTCGTAGAGCGATCCGAAGCCGCTGACGTGCCGGGCGTTGGCTGAGCCGTTGAGCGAAAGATCGCCGATCGCGGAGAGCACATGATCGGTGCGCGAGGTCAGTGGAATGTCGACGGCGATCCCCGCCTCGGCGCGTGTCCGGCCAAGCTGGAGGTTGAACGGGTCGGCGCCCCTGGTGACGGAGGAGGCGGTCAGCCGCTCCGCCTCGACCGTCCCGGTTACGTTGAGGGGCCCGGCAGGAAGCTGCACCGGCAAGCCCCTGACGACGAGCTTGGAGTTCATCGTTCGAGTCAGGAGGTGGGCGCGGTCGACCAGCCGGCCCGACAGCAAAGACGCGTCGAGCGGAGCAAACGGATTGGCCCCGGCGGCGATTGCCGCATTCGCGGCCGAAAGATCGATGCCGTTCTCGCTGAAGCCGCCGACCAGCTTCTGATCGATCGAAGCCGTCCAGTCCCAAAGCCAGCCCGAAATCGCGCCGCGCAGCGTGCTTCCGCCATGAAGCGTGGTGGTTGTCTGGCGCGTGTGCAGCACACCCGCTTCAGTGAGGTAGCGATGGAGCAGCACTGTCGATGCGAACGGCGAATAGGGATTCGACGAAGGTACGATCAGAGTAACCGCCGCGGGGCCGGACATGGCAGTTTCCGTCGCCTGCTCCGCCGACAGGTCGAGCGATCCGGAAAGCGATCCGAGCTTGTCGGCGAGCACCGATTCCGCCTTCCACTCCTCCTTGCGCGGAACCAGCGTCCGATAGGGACCGAGGTCGAACAGCCGGGGCTGGTTTGCGCCCTCCGCATAAGCCGGGAGACTGGAGCGATCGGCCTCCGTTTGCGGAACCGGCGCCACCGTCACCGGCTGCCCGGCGATTTGCGACAGAGCGGGATCGATTTCGCCCCCATTTGGGGCGGTCACGTTGCCGATGCTGTCGAACAGGACCTGCGGATTGGGCATTACGTGCCGCCTCGACTGGAGCAGCGACGAGCCGTGCTGGCGCTGCAGGGTCAGCGTAATGCGCTGGTCCTTGTGAAGCCGGGTGAGGTTGAAATTGCCCTCGGCGATCGAGCTTCCGGGGCGGATCGTCGTCCCGGCCGCGACGCTGGCTTCGATCTGGCGGAAATCGCGCTTGGTAATGAAGTTCACCACCCGGCGCGTCGGCGGGTAGCCGAACCGAAGCGCCGCTGGTTCGGGGAGAATCTCTACCTTGTCGATGGCTTCGGGCGGAAGTGAGCCGATTTCCTGATAACTGGAAACGCGTTGGCCATTCAGCAGGAAGATCGGGTCGCCCCCGTCGGCCGATTGCATGAGCGGTTTGATGACCCGCAGCAAGTCCGACATCGAGGTGGCGCCGATGGAATCCAGCGTGTTGCGGTCGAGCGTCGCGAGCGGGTCCAGACCTTTAACGACCGAGTTCCGTTGGCCGACGACCACGATATCCGGCCCGGAATCGCTTTTGTCGTCTTGTGCCTTCGGTTCGTGCTTTTGCTGATGGCCAGTTTGCGCAGTCGCGGGAGTTGCGCTGGCAAAGCCGAGCACGCAGCCCGAGGTCATCAGCACCCGGGCAATAGGTTGAAATCGACCCGGCATGCTCCCCCACCACGCGGCTAACCTGTGCAACTGCGTGATAGCAATCTTCGATGTTAAGCGGGAATGAATCCCCCCTCGGCATTCCGGTGGCGAAGCGCCTTAAGCGGCCAGCAGGCCCGCCCGGTAAATCTGGTCCTCGAGCGTCCGCCCTGCCCCGCGCGCAACGCAGGTCAGCGGATCCTCTGCGACGCGGACCGGAAGGCCCGTCTCGTCGGCAATTACGCCCGCCAGCTCACGGAGGAGCGAGCCGCCGCCGGTCATCGTGATCCCTTCGTCGAGAACGTCGGCGGCGATTTCCGGCTGCGTATTCTCAAGCGCGGAGCGAACCACTGCGACGATCCGGTTGACCGGTTCGGCGAGAGCATCGGCGATCTGCGCCTGGTTGAGCGTGATTTCGCCGGGGACTCCGCGGCTGATGTCGCGCCCCCGCACATAGGTGCTGAGGCCGCCGTCGGATGGAGCGCGCGCGGTGCCGATCTCCAGCTTCACGCGCTCGGCGGTTCCTTCGCCGATCATCAGGTTGAAGTTGCGGCGGACGTAGGAAATGATCGCCTCGTCCATCCTATCGCCGCCGACGCGGGCCGATTGGCAGTAAGCCAGGCCCTGAAGCGAGATCACGCCGACTTCGGTGGTGCCGCCGCCGATATCCACGACCATCGATCCGATTGGCTCGCTGACGGGAAGCCCGGCGCCGATCGCCGCAGCCATCGGCTCCTCGATCAGCGACACGCGCATCGCCCCCGCGTTGGTCACTGCCTGGCGGATCGCTCGCCGCTCGACCGGGGTGGCGCCGGAGGGGATGCAGATCACCACTTCCGGCCCGCGCGAGAAGCGGCTTGGCCCGCCGTGCGCCTTGCGGATGAAATGCTTGATCATCTCTTCGGCGACTTCCAGATCGGCGATCACCCCGCTGCGCAACGGGCGGATAGTCTGAACATTGGCCGGCGTCTTGCCGAGCATCAGCTTCGCGTCGTCCCCGATCGCGCGAACCCGTCGAAGCCCGTTGCCGTCGCTCTCCATCGCCACGACCGAGGGCTCATTGATCACGACGCCGACACCGCGGGCGTAAACGACCGTGTTCGCGGTGCCGAGATCGATTGCGACGTCGCGCGGCGAAAAATTGAAGAGACTGCGCATGAAATCCCCGCCCCTGCAGAGTTGGTTGAACCCGATAGAGAGAATCGCCTCCCCGGCGAGAATCCAGCTTCGCAGGAGTTATGGTTAATCCCAGCCCGACTTAACGCGGAAACTGCAAGCCGTTGTTTTGACGGGGTGAATGGAGCCGTCGGCTGGTTAACGCTCCTCCGGCCGTTGCCCCGGCCGCCAATTTGGCCAACACTGCAGCCACTGGAGAAGAAACTATGTGCGGCAGCGACAACCATCAAGGCCACATCGTCGATACGTCGATCACCCGCCGAAGCCTCCTTGCGACGCTCGCCACGGTGGCGGCAGCGGGAAGTGTTGGCACAAAGGCGCTCGCAGCCGACGCTGGCGCGAAGGCGGTCACGGAACACGATGTCACGGTGAAGACTCCGGACGGAAGTGCCGACGCTGCGCTCTTCTATCCATCCGGCCGAGGCAAATGGCCGGCGGTGCTGATGTGGCCAGACATCCTCGGCCTGCGCCCGGTCTTCCGCGAAATGGGCAAGCGGCTCGCCGCCCAAGGCTATGTCGTGCTCGTCCCCAATCCCTATTACCGAACGGCCAAGGCTCCGGTCGTCACTGGCCCGTTCGATTTCAGCAATCCTGCCGACATGAAACGGATCTTCGCCTTCCGGAACGGCGTCACCGACGCGATGGTGGACACCGACTCCGCCGCATTCGTCGATTTCCTCGATGCGCAGCCGCAGACGGACATGCATCGCAAAGCCGCGGTCCAGGGCTTCTGCATGAGCGGCCCGTTCGCCGTCCGGACGGCGGCTGTGCGGCCGGACAGGATCGCCGCCGTCGGTACATTCCACCCCGCAGCGCTTGTGACCGACCAGTCGTCGAGCCCGCACCTGCTGATCCCGAAGACGAAAGCGGCCTATCTGGTGCTGATCGCGCACAATGACGCCGAGAAGATGCCGAAGGAGAAGGCGGAGCTCGACGCTGCCTTCGCAGCTGCGCATCGCCCCGCCGATGTGGAGGTCTACCCAGCCGACCACGGATGGACGGTGGCCGGAAGCGCGACCTACAATGAGCAGCAGGCGGAGCGCGCCTGGGGCGAGTTGCTACCCTTCCTCCGGCACAATCTCGGCTGAGCGCCGGGATCAGGAGCGGCGCGCGGGCGCTTTCGTGAAGCGCCACGCATCGCCGCCCGAGCAGAGCACCCCACGCATCGTTACTGTTCGGCCCGCCTCAAGCGCTTCCAGCAAGCGGTCGAGTTCGGGTCCGCGAAGTTGCGAATCGCCCTCGGTGGCGAGAGCACAAACAGCGCGAATCACCAGGCGGCGCTGGATTTCAGCCGGCGCCTCCGTGGGGCGATAGACAATTTCGCCGCAGCTTTCGCGGACTGCCCAGCCCCACTCGGCGTCAGCCGCCCATTCGAGTGCGAGTTCCGCGTCGGCGAGATTGGCGGCGCTTCGGACGATGGCGTGGGTGTCCAGCCAATCGGCATCGGCCAGCGCCTTGCGGACACGCACGCGCTCGAAGCTCTCGTTCTCGTTGCTGGGATCGCGGACCGGCTCGATCTCTGCTGCAGCGCAAATGCGTTCAAGCTCGAAGCGGCGCCACGACAACAAGGGCCTGACGAGATCGATGCCGTCCAGCCGCCGGACCGCCCGCATTCCGGCAAGCCCGCGCACCCCGGAGCCCCGGTTCAGGCGCATCACCAAAGTCTCTGCCTGATCATCCGCATGATGGGCGGTGAGCAGAGCTGAAACTCCGCGCTCCTTCGCCCACAGGCCGAGCAGCCGGTACCGCTCGATCCGTGCCCGCTCCTGCAAAGCGCTTTCCGGCTTCCGCGCCCACTCTGCAGTCAAAATCGCATGGGGAATGTGCAGCTGTCCGCAGACGCCAGCGACCACCTCCGCCTCGGCGCGGCTCTCCGGCCGGAGGGCGTGATCGACCGTCGCAGCCTCGAGCCGTTCCGGGCGAGCGGCCGCAGCGAGAAGCAGCAGCCCCAGGCTGTCCGGTCCGCCGGAAACGGCAATCCCGAGCTTGCAGTCAGCGGCGACGAGGCGATCGAGCTCGCCTGCGAAGCGGGCGATGAGATCGGGGTCGGGGGCAAACTTCGTCATCAACCCGTCATTGCGAGGAGTGGAACGACGAAGCAATCCAACAGCGCTGACCAGTCTGGATTGCCGCGCGCCGGCGCTCGCAATGACGGCAGGGGAGCTACTGACAGCCGGCGTCCGCCTTCGCCTTCGGGAGCATGGATTTGATGTCGGGGCGCACCTTCGCGCCGTACACCGATTCAAGCTCCGCATAGGCTTTGCAGGCCTGCCCCGGTTGGCCGAGCTTCATCAGCGACTGGCCGAGATAATAGAGGCTGTCCTGGGCGCGGCCGCCGCCAGGATCGGAGCGGTAATTGGCGAGAAACGCTTCGGCGGCGGCGCGCGGCTGGCCCTCTTCGAGCAGTGCCCGGCCGATCAAGTTGCGCGCCCAGCTCACCCTTTTGTGACTGGGATATTGCGCGGTGAAGGAGGTCAGCGATTTGACGGCCCCGGCATAATCGCCGTCGGCCCAGAGGTGATAGCCCGCGCTATACGCGTCTTCGCCCGGATCGGATGCCGCGGCCGTGGATTCGCTATCGGACTCGTCTTTCGATTGAGCGGCCGCCTTGTCCGTCGACGCAGAGGCGGTCTGCGTCTTTTTCGACTTGGGCCCGCTGTCCGTTTTCGATTTCGACGCACTTTCGACCTTCGATTTCGACGTGACTGGCTTGGCCGGAGTAGTGTCCGCACCCTCATCCGAGGTTTGCGGCTGCGGCGGGGGCGCCGACAGGGTCGCGACCTTCTGCTCCAGCGCATTCATCCGGGAATCGGAATCGCTCTTCATCTGGTTGACGCCGGATTCGAGAACGCTGACCCGGTGGCCGTTCTGCTCCTCTTGGTTGACGAGCTGCTGAAGCTGTCGCTCAACCGCATCCAGCCGCTGGGCGAGGCTCGACGCCGATGCCTGGCTCGCCGCGAGCTGCTGCTGCAGCATGACGATCTGTTCCTGAGTCGATGGCGGTCGTTGCGCAAGCGCCGGTACGGATGCGGACGCCAGAAGAGCTGCTGCCGGAAGTAGGTATTTCATCAATTCCCCCACGGAATCATTGCTTTGCCTTACTGTGGCCCTGTTGAGCTTGCCCCCGGATGAATCTTACTGCGTTGCCTGGTTCGACGGCGCGGTTGCCGGTGGTGCCGCAGGCGCCGGAGCGGCAGCGGCCGGAGCCAGTTGCGCGCCCGCGGTAGCCGACGGCCCCTTCATCAGGTCAGGCCCGAGTAGGCTGACATTCGCAGCAACCTTGCCCGGCGGCCCGACCGGCGGTGCTACCGCATTGCCCACTGTGATCTTCAGCGTTTCCGGTTTGCCCGCCTTGAGCTTCGGGGCGGTCGCCGTCGGCGGCACCTGATAGGTCTGTCCCGGCTGCAGCAGCCCTTCGAACAAGGTCTTGCCGTTGTCGGTGATCTGGATCCACGACTGGTCGGTCGCGGTCAGCACGACCGGCCCGTTCGCGGCCGGAGCAGCTTGCGGTTGCGGCTGCGCGGCTTGTTGTTGGGGCGCGGGCGCTTGCGCCGTCGCAGCCGCCGGAACTTCCTGCGGTGCGGGTGCGAGCGATCGGTTGTGAAGCCAGGAGAAGATCAGGAAAAGGACAACGACCGCAACCAGAGCGCCGATCACCAGCCCCTTCGGCATGGCCCGCGCAGGGTCTGCCGGCTGAAACACCTCCTGAGTGGCCGATTCAGGCCTATAGCCGCCCATTTCCGCACGAAGCTGGTCTCCGATTTCGGCGCGGTCCAGCCCGACGGCGCCAGCATAGCTCTTGGCGAAGCCGATAGTGTAGGTCGGAGCGGGCAATTGCGACCAATCGCCGATTTCAAGATTTTCGAGGTGCCGCCGCGGAATGCGCGTTTGGCTCGCAACATCCTCAAGGCTGAGGCCCTGTTTCTCGCGTGCGGCGCGCAACTGCTCGCCGACGGGTGCAACTTCGGGCAGCTCAGTCTCGTCCATTCCTCACCTCACTCCGCCTCAAAATTCTTGTCGAGGGAGGCGTCGGCAGTGTCAACCGCCGAAGCCGGATTTCTCAGCCGGTGATCACCTTGTGACGGCGAGCCCACTCGCTAACCGCCCGGCGAAAGTCGGCCGGCGGCCGTTGCAGCCATTGCGCCATTTTCGGTCGGAGTGCCGAAGCGTCCAGCGAACGGATCATCGCCTTGATCGGCCCGACCGCCGCCGGAGTGATCGAGAATCTCTCGGCGCCGATGCCGATCAAAGCCATCGCGTCCAGTGGGCGACCCGCCATCTCGCCGCAGATGCGCACCGGAACTCCGGCTTCTCCGGCCTGGTCGAGGACCCGCTTGAGGAACCGGAGGATCGCCGGGCTGAGCCAGTCGTACCGCTCAGCGAGCCGAGGGTCGCCGCGGTCGGCCGCGAACAGGAATTGAGTGAGATCGTTGGTTCCGACCGAGAGGAAATCCACGCGCGGGAGGAGCTGATCGAGCATCTCCGCCAACGACGGCACCTCCAGCATCGACCCATATTCGATCCGGGTCGGAAGTTGCCGGTGCCCCTTGCGCGCCCATTCGACCTGATCCTCGAACAGCGCCCGCGCTTCCTCATATTCCCACGGCTCCGACACCATGGGGAACATCACGCGCAGGACCCGGCCGGCCGCGGCCTGTATCAATGCCCGCGCCTGCGCCTTCATCAGCGTCGAGCGATCGAGCGAAAGACGAAGCGCGCGCCAGCCCATCGCCGGATTCTCCGCCTCTTCGCGAACGTCGGAGAGATACGGCAGCGCCTTGTCCCCGCCGACATCCAGCGTCCGGAACACGACCGGCTTGTCCCCTGCGGAATCCAGCACCATGCGGTAGAGCCGCTGCTGGCTTTCGCGGCCCGGCATTGTCGCCGACACGAGGAACTGGAACTCGGTCCGGAACAGGCCGATTCCTTCGGCGCCGGAAAGCTCGAGCGAAGCCGCGTCTTCGGCCAGCCCGGCATTCACCATCACGCTAAGATCGAGCCCGTCGACGGTACGCGCGGGAAGCGCCCGCGCCGCTTCATATTGCGCCCGCCTTTTCTGGCTGAGCGCCATCCTTTGCTCGAACGTCGACAGCAGCGCCTTCGTCGGGCGGACGACGACGGTGCCATTGCTTCCGTCGACGAGGATGCAATCGCCCTCTTCGACGCAATGCCGCACGTCATGAAGCCGGCCGATCACCGGCACGCCCATCGCTCTCGCGACGATGGTCATGTGCGCGGTCAGCGATCCTTCCTCGAGAAGCACGGCCTTCAGCCGCCGCCGGTCATATTCAAGCAGCTCGGCCGGGCCGAGATTGCGGGCGATCAGCACTGCATCCTGCACCAGCCCGGTCTGCGCCGCCGTGCTGACTCGTCCCGACACGATCCGAAGAAGCCGGTTCGACAGGTCTTCGAGGTCGTGCATCCGCTCCTGCAGAAGCGGATCGTCGATGTCGCGCATCCGCGCCCGCATCCGTTGCAGCACGCGCTCGATCGCCGCTTCGGCGGTGAGACCGGAATCGATCGCCTCGTTGATCCGCCTCGACCACCCTTCGTCGTAGGCGAACATTCGATAGGTCTCGAGCACCTCCTGATGTTCGCCGACGAGGCCGAATTCGGCCTCCTTGGTCATTGCGTCGATCTGCTCGCGCATCTTGCGGAAGGCGGAATAGACCCGGTCGCGCTCGGCCTCGATGTCCTCGGCGACCGTATGCTCGACGACCACCTTGGGCTGGTGGAAGACCGCCGTTCCGCGCGCCATTCCGCTGACCAGCTTCAGGCCCGCCAGCCGCAACGGCCCGGCCCCGCGGCGCGCGCGTCTCGCACCGTCCACCAGCTGCGCTCCGGCGATCATTTCCGACAGCACCATCGCCACCGTCTGAAGCGCCTCGATTTCCACATCGGCGTAGCGTCGCGGATCGCGGTGCTGCACCGACAGGACGCCGATCGCACTTTCGCGGTGGATGATGGGAACGCCAGCGAAGCTGTGGAACGTCTCTTCGCCCGTTTCCGGCCGGTAGGCGAAGGCAGGATGCTCGGCGGCTTCGGCGAGGTTGAGGATTCGCCCCTCCGCCGCGATCGTTCCGACCAGGCCCTCGCCGAGCTTCAGCCTGGTGACGTGCACCGCTTCCTTCCGGAGCCCGTGAGTCGCGAACAGCTCGAGCTGCGTATCGCGCACCAGGTAGATCGAGCAGACGTCGCTCGACATCTTGTCGGCGATGAGGTCGACGACCTTGTCGAGCTTCACCTGCGCAGCGGCGCGCTTCGCCATGATGTCGTGAAGGCCCGTCAGTATCTCGCGGGCGGACGCGGCGGCGGAAAGCGTGGCCATCTGTTAGCGCTAGCAGGAAGGAAGCGGCGGGATAAAGCCCGATCTAATATCTCGCGCTCGGCTGCCTCTCGACTTCGCTCCCGTAACGGTTAGGCTCAGCTGGATGATCGCCCGCCTGTCCGGAATCCTCGCCGAACGAAGCGCCGACAGCGCTGTCATCGATGTCGGCGGGGTCGGCTATCTGGTCCACGCGAGCGGGCGCACCCTCGATGCGCTCGGAGCGACCGGCGGGCAGGTGATGCTGCTGACCGAGCTCCAGGTGCGCGAGGATGCCTGGACTTTGTTCGGCTTCGGATCGGCGGCCGAGCGCGACGCATTCCGGGCGCTGACCTCGATCCAGGGGGTCGGCGGCAGGCTTGCGCTCGCGATCCTGTCGGTTCTCCCGCCCGACGAGCTGGCCCGAGCGGCAGCCAATACCGACAAGGCGCTGATCTCGCGCGCCAATGGAGTCGGTCCGAAACTGGCCGCACGCATTGCGAATGAGCTTCAAGGCAAGCTGGGAGTCACCGGCCTCGGCACAGGCTCGACGCCTGCCCCGCGCGCCGGAGCCGCATCGGACGCACTCTCCGCCCTTGCCAATCTCGGCTTCAAACCCGCCGAAGCGAGCGCCGCGGTCAATGCGGCGCAGGACGAGCTCGGCCCAGACGCCTCGCTCGATGCGCTCGTCCGGCTGGCGCTGAAGAAGGCGGCCAAGTGATGTACGGTCACTAAGCTTCGTTCGTCCTGAGCGAAGTCGAAGGGCGTGGGCAAATTGGCAGTGCAAGTCGCCCTTCGACTTCGCCGCTTCGCGGCTCCGCTCAGGACGAACGGATTACGTGACAGTTTGCACATCGCGGAGTCCCCGCTAAGGCCCGCGCTCAATGTCCGACACGCCTGACAAGCCAGACTACAGACCGACTGTTTTCCTTCCGAAGACCGACTTTCCGATGAAAGCCGGCTTGCCGCAGAAGGAACCGGCGATCCTCGACCGCTGGCTGGCCGAGGATCTCTACGGCCAGACCCGCTCCGCCCGCAAAGGCCGCGACAAGTTCATCCTCCACGATGGCCCCCCCTACGCCAACGGCGACATCCACATCGGCCACGCGCTGAACCATGTGCTGAAGGACATGGTGGTCCGCACCCAGACCCTGCTCGGCAAGGACGCGCCCTACGTTCCCGGCTGGGACTGCCACGGCCTCCCGATCGAATGGAAGGTCGAGGAGCAATATCGCAAGAAGAAGCTCAACAAGGACGAGGTGCCGGTCCGCGAGTTTCGCGCCGAATGCCGCGCCTATGCCCAGCATTGGGTGGATGTGCAGCGCGAGCAGCTGAAGCGGCTCGGGATCGGCGGCGACTGGGATCACCCCTACCTCACGATGCAGTTCGATTCAGAGGCGGTGATCGTCTCCGAACTGTTCAAGTTCGCCGAGTCCGGCCAACTCTATCGCGGTGCCAAGCCGGTGATGTGGTCGCCGGTCGAAAAGACCGCGCTGGCCGAGGCCGAGATCGAATATGAGGACGTGGTCTCGACCCAGATCGATGTGGCTTTCAAAATCATTGATGCCCCGAGTGCGCCCGAACTAAAATACGCGCAGGCTGTAATCTGGACGACCACGCCGTGGACGATCCCGGTCAATCAGGCGATCGCATACAATCCTGACGTCGAATACGAAGCCTTTTCGATTGTTACGGAAGTACGCCCGCGTACAGCAGAGAATACTCAGCGCGGTCCTGTTGGCCGCCCCATCGGAGAGTATTGCTCAGGGGACAGGTTCTTAGTCGCCGCCGAGTTGCGTGACGCGCTTGTTGGACGGATCAAGGCGTACCTCGACAACGCATGGAGCGACCCGGATCACGTTCACGAGCTAGTTGCGGTAGAAGTTGAATGGCGCGGCAAAGGAGCGCAGCTCGCTGGGGCCACCGCTTATCATCCGGTGTCGAGCCTAGGCGGCTTCTTCAGCAAACCCCGCCCGTTCCTGCCCGGCGACTTCGTCACCACCGACCAGGGCACTGGTCTCGTCCACATGGCGCCGGATCATGGCGAGGACGATTTCGATTTATGCCGCGCGCACGGTATCGATCCGGTGTTCGCGGTGCAGGCCGACGGCCGCTATCGCGAGGATTGGCCATGGCTCGGCGGCAATCCGCTGTCGGTGATCAACCCCAAGCTCAATGCGCCCGACGGGCCGATCTGCTCGGACCTGCGCGAAGCCGGCGGACTGCTTTCAGCCAGCCACGACCTCAACCACAGCTACCCGCACAGCTGGCGGTCGAAGGCCAAGGTCATCTACCGCTGCACGCCGCAATGGTTCATCGGCATGGATCGTCCGCTCCCGGTCGAGCATTGCGAGAGCTTCGCCGAGCAGCGGTGGGACAATGAAGGTGGCGCGCAAATTGGCGTCACCCCAGCGGAAGCTGGGGTCTCAGGACAAGAAGACGCGGCGGCTAATCACGCTGGGATGCCAGCTTCCGCTGGCATGACGTTGAGATGGCTAGCCGAGCGTTCGCTCGCCGAGACTCGCTTTGTCCCGGAAAAGGGCCGCAACCGCATCGGATCGATGGTCGACCAGCGCCCCGACTGGGTGATCAGCCGCCAGCGCGCCTGGGGCGTTCCGATCGCCCTGTTCGTGGAGCGCAGGACCGGCGAGCTTCTGGTCGACGCGGAGGTGAATCGGCGCATCGTCGAAGCCATCCGCGAGGAGGGCGTCGACGCCTGGTCGCCGGAGAACGCCGCCCGCTTCCTCGGCCCCGGCCGTAACGCGGACGATTACGAGATGATCGGCGACATCCTCGACGTCTGGTTCGACAGCGGCTGCACCCACGCCTTCGTGCTCGAAAGCGGGCGCTGGCCGGATCTCCGTTGGCCCGCCGACCTCTATCTCGAAGGCTCAGACCAGCACCGTGGCTGGTTCCAGTCCTCGCTTCTCGAAAGCTGCGGCACCCGCGGCCACGCACCCTACGCGGCGGTGATGACCCACGGCTTCACGATGGACGCCAAGGGCGAGAAGATGTCCAAGTCCAAGGGCAATACCGTCTCGCCGCTCGACCTGATGAAGGATCACGGCGCCGACATCCTTCGCCTGTGGGCGCTGTCCGTCGATTTCTTCGAGGATCACCGGATCGGGAAGGAAATTCTCGCCGGGGTCGCGGACCAGTATCGCAAGCTCCGCAACACGCTGCGTTACCTGCTGGGCGCGCTGTCGGATTTCAGCGAGAGCGAGAAAGTCGCTATCGAGGCGATGCCGGAGCTGGAGCGATACATGCTCCACCTGACCGCCGAGCTGGACTCAAAGCTCCGCCGCGCGGTCGATGATTTCGACTTCAACGCCTACACCCGGCTGCTGTCGGAGTTCGCGAATAACGACCTCAGCGCCTTCTACTTCGATATCCGCAAGGATGTGCTTTACTGCGACGTCAACGCGCTGACCGGCGTTCAGTCGGAGCGGCGGCGCGCCTACCGGACGGTGCTCGACATCCTGTTCCACGCGCTGGTGCGCTGGCTGGCGCCGGTGCTGGTGTTCACCAGCGAAGAGGTCTGGAGCACGCGCTTCCCCGACGCCGGATCGGTGCATCTGCTGGAATGGCCCCATGTGTTCCCCGGCGCAGGCCGGGGCCCACGGCGCTGCGACAGCAGCGCTTCCGCGCTCCTGGATCCCGGCCTTCGCCGGGAAACGGAAAAGTGGGACCGCCTCCGCGCGCTCCGAAGCCAGGTCACCGAAACCATCGAGCCGCTTCGCCGCGACAAGGTGATCGGCTCCAGCCTGGAAGCGGAAGTGACGGTCTCCGAGATGCTCGCATCGCCAGAGGAACTCGCCGAGCTGTTCATCGTCTCGACAGTAAGACCGGGCGATGCGCTGACGGTGGAGAAGACATCCAACCACAAATGCGGCCGCTGCTGGCGGCATTTGCCCGAGGTGCCGGAGGATGGCGCCCTCTGCGCGCGCTGCGAGGAGGTGGTGAATGGCTGAGCAGGGTCTGTCCTACAGCGCGTCATTGTGCGAGGTGGCGGCAATGACCCTCTCGCACCCCAGCCGGACCACATCATTCCGGACTTCCCCTCGTGCGCGCGCGCGTCCGCGCACGCAAAGGCTCGCGAACTTTGTGAACTTTCGCGCTGGAGCGGCCGAGCAAAAGCCCAGCTTTTGTCGAAGAGTCTGCGACAGCCGGCCAGCGGGTCGCCCACAGGCGAGCCCGACTGACGTCACGCGATTCACTCGCGTGACGGCTCTCCGCGCGTACCCGTGCGGGAGAGCAAACTTAGCAAACTTCCAGGGACGCCTGGCATGAAGCCACGCCTGTTCGGCTTCTCGGTGGCGCTCGTCGTGCTGATCCTCGATCAGCTCGCCAAATGGGCTGTCGCCGGACCGTTGCAGCTTCAATGGGTCGGGCAAATCTACATCCTGCCGATTTTCAATCTTACCTGGGTCGAGAATAACGGCATTTCGCTGGGGTTGCTGAACGCTTCGACCGAACTCGGCCGCTGGATGCTGGTCGCGGTGACGGCCGCGATCGCGATCGGAGTCGCCGTGTGGATCGGTCGTGAGAAGCTGCGCGGCGATCAGCTTGCGCTGGGGATGATCCTGGGCGGTGCGCTCGGCAACATCCTCGACCGTGTCCGCCACGGCTATGTCGTGGACTTCGCCGATCTGCACTTCGGCACCTTCCGTCCCTTTTTAGTCTTCAATGTCGGCGATGCTGCTATTAGCATCGGGGTCGCGATCCTGTTACTGCGCGCGTTCCTGGTGCGTCATGAGAAACCAGAGGAGTCCCTTGACCATGCGTAAGAGCCCTTCACTTCTGCTGATCCCGGCGCTTGCGCTTGGGGCTTGCGCACACCGGCAGGCCAGGAGTGCGTCGGATGAATTCGACGTGGTCCGCAACGCGCCGCTGGTGATCCCGCCCGATTTCACGCTGACTCCGCCTCCAGCCGGGACCGTCACCAACGGGCCTGAGAATGCGCAGAAGCAGGCGATCGATGCGATCTTTGGCGGCCCGGCGCCGCGAAGCGCGCTTGAGACCGGCATGCTGGACGAAGCCGGCCGCGACCAGGTCGCGCTCGGAATCCGCGCCACCGCCGGATCGCCCAATACGAACATCGTTGATCTTGGCGATATCACCCGCTCAATTCTGGTGACGCCGGAGACCAGCACCCAAATCGCATCAGCTCAGGTTCCCTGAGCCGAGCTTCCGGGGGGAAGACGTTATGGCCGAAGAGACTCTCTCCACCCGCCTCGTCGAGATCGAGGCGATGCTTGATCGATCGCGACGCCGCTTCGAAGAAGGATCGCGGCTGGTGGAGGAAGCGCACAAGGCGCTCGCCGACATCCAGCAGGCGCTAATCGGAAGCCCGGTCGCTGTCTCTCGCGAAGAGAGCGAGGAGGCCGCCTCGCAGCTTCTCGCCTCTCTCAAGGCCTCCGGGAGCGACATGCCGGATTCGCTGTGCGGCGGACGTCTTGCGGTCGATCAGCTGCAGCGGCTGATCCGGATCGACGGGCACCCCATCGGCATCACCGAGATGGAATATCGCGTGCTGGAGCTGCTCGCCTTCGCCCGCAACAATGTTGTCACTCGCGCGATGCTGCTGAAGCACCTCTATCGCCGCGCCGACGACCAGCCGCAGCCCAAGATCATCGACGTCTTCATCTCCAAGCTGCGCAAGAAGCTGCGCAATGCCTCGGGCGGCGCCGAGTTCATCGAAACGATCCCGCAGCGCGGCTGGATTTTGCGCGACATTTCGCCGGAAAGCGGGGCGTAGGTCTTACTCGTCATTCCCGCGAAAGCGGGGAATCTCGGGCCGCTGTTCGCGGAGGCGTTCACCAATTCTTAGGCATGATCCGCCAGAAGCGGCGGAATGCTTCACCTCGTTCCCGAATTCGCGCCCGATTTCGAGCCGAAGACCTACCCTGAACCGATCGCCCGGCTGGCAAGCCTGCGCAACGCTCTTCGGATTGTCGATGAGTTCGGCGGCGGCCCGGCTTCGGATTTCGAGGATGACGACCAGCTAGCGGCGCGGTGGGAGAGCGCGGCCGAGGCGGCGAAACGCTGCTTCGACCGCCGCTCGGCCGAGATGATCGCCGTCGCAACCACGGGCCTCGAATTGATCGCAGACTGGCAACATGACGGCAGCGAAGTCAATCCTGCAGCCAAGCAGGTCATCGCCGACGAACTTCGAAGCGATTTCGACAAGCTCCAGAAGCTGTTCCGCTAGGCCGGACCCAGCGCTTTCGGGGTTGCCGGGTCGGCGCCCCATTCGCTCCAGCTTCCATCGTAGAGCCGGTTTCGGTCGTTCCCCAACAGGTGCGAGGCGAACAGCAGCGAGCAAGCCGTCACTCCGGAGCCGCAGCTGGCGACGAACGGCTGTTCCGGATCGATGCCGGACGCGTCGAACATGCGGCGAAGCTCCTCCGCTGACTTGAACGTCCCGTCCTCGTTGTAGAGCTCGGCCGAGGGCAGGTTGCGAGCGCCGGGAATGTGGCCCGGCGCCACGCCGCCGCGGAAATCGGCTTCGCTGCCTTCGAAGCGTGCCTTCCCCCGCGCATCCAGCAACGGCAGATCGAGACCGCCGAGGATGTGGCTTTTCTCCACCACATCCCCGTCCTCCTTCGCTTCAAAGCTGGCTTTGCGTGGTGCGGGCTCGCCGCTCTCCACAGGCCGTCCTTCGGCGAGCCATTTGCCGAAGCCGCCGTCGAGGATCGCGACATCGCGAGCACCGAAGTGCCGGAATGTGAACCACCCGCGCGCCGAGGTGTGATGCGGCGAATCGTCGTAAACGACGATGCGGTCTTCGCTGCCAATGCCGAGCGTCTCCATTGCCGTGCCGAACTGCTCCGCCGTGGGCAGCATGTGCGGCGCCGGATTGGAACGATCCGCGATGTCTTCGATGTCGACAAAGCGAGCGCCCGGAATATGACGCTCGAGAAATTCCGCTTTGGAATCGCGCTGGAGGGACGGCAAAAACCAGCTGCAGTCGACCGGAACGAGATCGGGCTCGCCGAGATGCTGAGCTAGCCATTGGGTTGAGACGAGGGAATCCATAGACCGCGTCATTGCGAGCGCCGAAGGCGCGTGGCAATCCAGAAAAACAACGCTTCTGGATTGCTTCGCTACGCTCGCAATGACAGTTCAAACAGCTGAGATCAAACTGCACCCAAGCTGGCTCGAACCGCTGCGCAGCGAATTCGGGCAGCCCTACATGGGTGAGCTCAAGAGCTTCCTGCTCGCCGAGCGGAACAAGGGCCGGCGCATCTTCCCGAAAGCATCGAACTGGTTCCGGGCGCTCGACCTCTGTCCGCTGGAGAAGGTCCGGGTCGTCATTCTGGGACAGGATCCGTATCATGGTGAGGGACAGGCGCATGGCCTCTGCTTCTCCGTTCCGCCGGGAACCCGGCCGCCGCCAAGCCTCGTCAACATCTTCAAGGAACTGGAGAGCGATCTCGGGATCAGACCTGCGCAGCATGGGTTCCTCGAACATTGGGCCGAACAGGGCGTACTGCTTTTGAACAGCGTGCTGACGGTCGAGATGGGCCAAGCTGCCTCGCACCGCGAACGCGGCTGGGAGCGGTTCACCGATCAGGTTGTGCGGCTGGTAAATGCAAAACCGGATCCCGTCGTGTTCATGCTGTGGGGAAGCTACGCCCAGAAAAAGGCCGCTTTCGTCGATAGCTCGCGGCACCTTGTGCTGAAGGCGCCGCATCCTTCACCGCTGAGTGCGCACAGTGGCTTCTTTGGCTGCCGGCATTTCTCCAAGGCGAACGCATTTCTGAAGGAGCGCGGGCTGCCACCGATCGACTGGGCGTTGCCGGAACCGGTTCCGTCTGCCTAAAGCCGCCGGATGGAACCGAAGCATCTCGGCAAGCCCAGTGCCCTCCCCTCCTCGCCCGAGGAGGCGGTGCTCGATTATGTGCCGAACCCGAGGGCGGGAGAGCTCTACCTGGTGCGATTTGCCGCGCCCGAATTTACTTCGCTTTGCCCGATCACCGGCCAGCCCGATTTCGCGCATCTGGTGATCGATTATGCGCCGAGCGACACCATCGTCGAGAGCAAGAGCCTGAAGCTGTTCCTCGGCTCTTTCCGAAATCACGGCGCTTTCCATGAGGATGTGACGGTCGGGATCGGCCAGCGCCTCACCACCGAGATGAAGCCGAAGTGGCTGAGGATCGGCGGCTATTGGTACCCGCGCGGCGGAATGCCGATTGACGTGTTCTGGCAATCGGGGCCGCCGCCGGAGGGACTCTGGATCCCTGAGCAGGGCGTGCAGCCGTACCGGGGGCGCGGCTAACTCTCGCTGGCTAGTGGACGGCGGCTCGCTCCTCCGCCGGGGTTTCATCGTGCGGCGGTGGAACAGCGGCGCTGGCTTTGGTCCAGACATAGAGCGCGCCGATCGTCACGGCGAACAAAACGAGCGCAATCGGGATCGCCCACGGGTTCTCCTTCACGACCGCCAGGACAGCTGCACTGTCTTTCGAATGCATCTTCTCCGCAGCTGCAACGAGGGCGGCGTAGATAACTCCCATCAGGCTTTCGCCGACGATCAGGCCGGTCGCCATCAACGTGCCGAGCCGCTCGGCGAAGGCCGGGTTCTGCGCCTGCCTCGCCCAGCGATTATAGAACCAGCCCAAAAGCGCCCCCAGCGGGATAAAGAGGTCGACTTCCATCGGCAGATACATGCCCATCCCGACCCCGAGTGGGGGAAGATGGTACTTCCCGTTCGAGAACTTCCTGAGAGCTTCATCGACGATCACCACGACAACGCCGATTTCGACGCCGCGAACGATCAGCGACCAATCGAGGCTGTTCCCCAGAACCCCTTGGGCGATCGAACTGATCAGCGCCGCCTGCGGAGCGTTCAGCGCATCCTTCCCCGCCCCCGGCGCTCCGACAAAATGGAACACGTGATTGAGCAGATTGAGGATCGGCGGGATCACGAGCGCGCCGAAGACGACGCCGATCACCAGCGCGATCTGCTGCCGCCAGGGCGTCGCACCGACGAGCTGGCCGGTCTTCAAATCCTGGAGGTTGTCGTTGGCGATCGTCGCCACACCGAAGATGACGGCCGTGACCAGCAACGCGAAGGCGACGAGGCTCTTGGTGGCGTCGGGGCCCAGCTTGCCCGCGGCAACCAGCATGATCACGGAAATGCCCAAGGCGGTCAGGATTCCGACCCCGCTCACCGGGCTGTTCGAAGCCCCGATCAGTCCCGCCATATAGCCGGTTATCGAGGCAATCAGCAGTCCGGCGACGAAGATGTAGCAGAGTGAAAGAGCGACAAGCGGACCAGCGTGGCCGGCGAGCGCGCCCTGGCTGGCGAAACTGTAAAGAAGCAGGCCGATCGGCAGCAGCGAAACAAGGATCGTTCCCCCCACGATGCCGATCGGCAGGTCGCGCTCCGTCAATTCCAGCTGCTGACCGCTGCTGCGTGCTCGACTTGCGGCCATCGCCGCCACAATCCCTCGAATGATGGGTCCGATCACCTTGGCAAGGGTCCAAAGTGCGGCGACCAGCATGGTCCCGGCGCCGATGAACCGCACCTGGTGAACGAACACATCACTCACCACCGCGTCGATATCGGCGCCGGGGGCAATTCCCGCCGCAGCAGTGAGCGAAGGCACCAGCCACGCCCAGCTGATGATGATTCCGACCAGCATGGAAATACCGACGGCCATTCCGACTAGATGGCCGACGCCGATCAGAGCCATCGAGAGGCTGGCGGTCACGCCGCTTGCGCCGGCACCGACTCTGAAATTCTTGCCGGCCGTGTCGGTGACCAGCCGCATTTTGGCCAGCGTGTAGAAGGCGGCGGATGCGATTGCGCCCCAGATGATCGCCGTCAGCCCGCGGCGATTCTCCTGGGCTCCGCCGACCCCGCTTCCAACCTTCAGCACTTCCGCGGCTGCAAGACCCTCCGGATATGGAAGGTCGCTTCCAGTCACCAGAGCGCGCCGAAGCGGGACCGAGTACATGACCCCAAGGATGCCGCCCAACCCGATGACGGCGACGCTCAGCCAATAAGGGAAGTCGGTCCAGTAACCGATCATGATCAGGCCGGGCAGAACGAAGATGATCGCGCTCAGCGTGCCCGCCGCAGACGCAATCGTCTGGACGATATTGTTTTCCTGGATTGTCGAATCCGAAAAGGCTTTCAGTACCGCCATCGAGATCACGGCGGCGGGGATCGAAGTCGCGAAAGTGATGCCGAGTTTCAGGCCCAGATAGACGTTGGCGGCGGTGAAGAGGAAGGTGATAAGGCCGCCGAGAACGATCCCGCGAAGCGTCAGCTCGTTGAGATTGGGCGGGCGCGCCGGAGTCGCCTCAGAAGCAGTCGCCATTCATTGTCCCCTCAACGCTTTTGGGCGAAACATTCGGTGGTTGGCACCGGGCTCAAGTGCCGCCTGACAACACGCCAGCGATCCTCGTCGTACACCCACACGTCAGTGAGGAGCACGCAATCCTCGACCGTCTGGCCAAGGTAGGACACTCTCCATTTGGCCTCGGTCGTTGCAATCATCATCGATTCGAATTCGATCGCATCCCGGACTTCAGATTGGATGTCGACGACGTGCCGCTTTTCGATCGCCTCAAGCCACTCGTCGCGCGTCAGGATGAAGGGTCCGCTCGCACGCGTGCCGATCAGCGTGAACTTGGGATGCATGAGCGCTCGCAAATGTGCGATGTCCATCGCACAAAGCGCATCGCGCCATTCACGTTCAAGCGTCTCGATCAATCCGGATCGCTTAGCGGCCACGGTCCCACGATTGCCAATCCTGAAGCGTGACGCAAGCGGAACATGGATCGCTGCCGCTACCGCTTGGGTATTTCGACGCCCACGAACGCCGGGATGTCGGTCCCGCGCTTGACGAGGAGCAGGGCGGTCGTGCGGCCAGCCTTCCGAGCAGCCTCAACGATCGCCGCGACCTGCGCAGGAGTGGTGACCGGCTGCTGATTGACCGAGATGATCACGTCGCCGCGCTGAAGTCCCTTGTCGGATGCATCGCTGTTGGGATCGACGGCGGTAACCACGACCCCACGAACGTCCGACCCAATCTTGAGCGACTGCGCGATCTGCGGCGTGAGCGGCTGCAGCGACAGGCCAAGCGACTGGCTGGTCGCCGGCGCAGGCGTGTTGTCCTGCGTAGTCGTCTGATCGTCTTGCCCCAGTTCCTTCGCAAGCTGTTCCTGCGAGGGTCGCTGGGTGACTGTCACCGGCAGAACCAGATGACGACCGTTGCGAACGACCTCGATCGGCACCTTTGTTCCGACTGGCGTATTCGCAATCAGATAGGCGACCGACTGATCGGAGGTGACCGGCTGTCCGTTCACGCTGACAATCACGTCGCCTTGTTGCATGCCGGCATTGGCGGCCGGAGTTCCGGGCTGGACGGTGCGGACGATTTCACCGGTGTCCTTGGGGAGACCGAGCGAGCTGGCGATGTCCTCATCGACGTCCTGAAGCCCGACGCCGATGTAGCCGCGCTGCGGTTTCTCGCCGCGGCGCAGTGCATCGATAACCGGCTTTGCGGCCTCGGCGGGAATCGCAAGGCCGATGCCGACATTGGTTCCGGTGGGAGAGATGAGCGCCGAATTGATCCCGATCACTCGACCGGTCATGTCGAACATCGGTCCGCCCGAATTGCCCATGTTGATGGCCGCGTCGGTCTGGATGTAGCGGTCAAACGGCCCGCCGCTGATTCCACGATGAAGCGCGGAAATAATTCCGTGAGTCACCGTTCCGCCCAACCCGTAGGGGTTGCCGATCGTCAGGACCCAGTCGCCGACCCGCGCGTGGGTGCTGTCGCCCCACTGCACGTAAGGCAGATTCTGCGCATCGATCTTGAGGAGCGCCAGATCGGCAAGTTCGTCGCGCCCGACAATGTGCGCGGTATATTCCTTGCCGGTGGTCATCGTTACGGTGACGCTGTCGACAGTGCCGGTACCATTCAGCCCCGCGATCAGGTGGTTGTTGGTGACGACATAGCCATCGGGTGAAATGATGAAGCCTGAGCCCAGGGAGCCCGCTTCGCGGGTACGCGGAGTGGCGCCCTGACCTTGCCCCTGGTCCGGACCCTGATCCGGAACCGGCGCACCGAACTGGCGGAACAGCTCTTCGAGCGGGTCCGTCTGCCGCTTCACGGTGATCTTCTGCTTGGTCGATATGTTGACGACCGCAGGCATTACCCTGGCAGCCAGATCGGCGAAGCTTGCCGGAGCACCGGGCTCTGGAGAAATCACGCTCGGCGTGACCTGCGCACCGACCGGACCGGCTGTGAGCGAAAACGCGGTTCCTCCCAGAAGCAGGGCCATTGCGACCCCATAGGCATAGCGCACTTTTGCGGACTCCTTCGTCTTCATCGGTACTCCCTGATCCGGATCTAAGCGGCCCAGTTAGATGGCTCGCCTGAACGCGAATTGAATTTGGGCCACGCAGCCTTAGCGCGCTTCGCCCGTAAATTGTTTCAAATAGTCGTCCTTGGGCGAAAGAATGATGGCCGTGGGCGCGGGCGCCTTTCCGTCCGCACCCCCTACGAAGGTCACCTTGTAGCTCTGCATCGCCCGGTAGAAATCGTAGAATTGAGGATCCTTGCCGTAGCTCTCGGCGTAAATCTTCGCGGCATCCGCATCCGCCTGAGCCTGGACGATCTGCGCCTTCTTCATTCCCTCGGCGCGGATCGATCTCGCTTCCTGCTCGCGCGCGGTGCTCATGCTCTCATAAGCCGATTGAAGCGGCGCGCCGTCGGGCAAATCGGTCCGCTTGATCCTGACGTCGACGATCTCGACACCATATTTCGAAGCGTCGTCGTTCAGCTCGTTGCGAATGTCGTCCATCACGCCCTGCCGCTCCGGCGACAGGAGCGCGGCAAACGGCTGCTTGCCGAGTTCATTGCGAACGTCCGAGCCCAGGATCGTCTTCAGCTGCGCCTGTAGATTATCCTCGGTCGTCGCCCGCACGTACATCAGAAGCGGATTGACGATGCGGTACCGGGCATAGGCATCCACCTGCAGCCAGCGTTTGTCCGTCGAAAGGACATTCTGCGTCTGCATGTCGACGTCCAGTATCCTTTTGTCGATCCACACGATCTGATCGACAAACGGGATGCGCCACGAAATTCCGGCTCCGACTGCGCCGATCTGGCGACCCGGCTTGTACTCATTGAGGATTCGCTCCGGCTTGCCGAACCGCACGACGACCGCCTGCCGGGTCTCCGGCACGATCGGGAAAGCAAGGAAGACAAGCCACAGGACGATGGCGCCGGCGATGGCGACAATCCACGGGTGGCGGCGCACTGCCTCCATCACTGGCCCTGACCTTGTTGGCTTTGCGGCTGCGGAGCCGCCTCCCCCGATGTCACCGGCAGATAGGGAACGACCCCCGGCGCTTCGACGATCGTCTTCGGCACCTTCGAGAGAACCTGCTCCATCGTGTCGTAGTACATTCGACGGCGGGTCACTTCGGGCGCGAGTTTATATTGCGCATAGACCTTGTCGAACGCTGCCGCCTCGCCCTGGGCCTTCGCGATGGTCTGGAAGGCACTGGCGTTAGCCCGATTTACGTATTTCTGAGCATCCTGCTGGGCGGCCTGCACATCCTTGAAGGCATCGGTCACCGCCGCAGGGGGATCGGCCTGCTTGATCGCGACGCCCTGCACCTGGATCCCGGAATGATAGCGGTCGAGGATCTGCTGAGTGATCTGGGCCGCCTTGTCCTCGATCTCGATGCGCTTGTCGCCCATCGCGTCGCTGAGGCTCACCTGGCTGATCACAGACCGCATCGCGCTCTCGGCCACCTGGTTGAGTGTGCCATCGGGATCCTTGAGCTCGAAAAGATAAAGCTGCGGATCGCGAATGTTCCAGCGAACCGAGTAAGCAATGTTGATCAGATTCTGGTCGCCGGTCAGCATAAGGTCTTCTTCGCTGCCGGAGCCGAGATCGGACGTTCGGATCGACTCGACGTCGATTTTCTTCACTCGCTCGATCGGCGACGGCAGAGTCATGCCGACGCCCGGGCTGAGGGTATAAACGTAGCGGCCGAAACGGGTGACCACCCCGCGCTGCTCGGGCGCGATACTGTGAGTGCTGGTAAACAGCATCCAAAGGCACAGCACCGCGACGATGCTCCAAAGCAGGAAGGACCCATCGGGGCGGCCGGGGAATTGCCCGCCCGGCGACCAGCGGGCGCGGTTACGCCGCAGGAATTCCTCGAAGGAGGAAAGACCACCCTGCTGGGGAGGGGAGGAACCTTTGCTCCCCTTCGACCCATCCTTCCACGGTCCTTCAGAAGGCTCGTTGTCACCGCTTCCAGAGCCGCCGGTTCCCCACGGACCCTTGCTGTCAGCGAAACTGCCCCACCCCGGATCGATGTTCATGTGCGCTCTATAGGAACGGGTTGCGGCGAAAAACAGTGGCAAGAGCGAAGCGAAGCCCTATCTCGCGCGTATGGCTCAAACCAAAGACCCGCTGGACGTGCTCGATCAGTTGCCGGAGACGCCGCGAATTCGCTCACGCAAGCTCGCGGGCGGGATCGCGACCATCGTGGCGGATGCAACAGGACTGAGCGCCAAGGACACGGCGGAGCTCGAGCAGCGCCTGCGCTCCGCCGCTGAGGCTCAGCCCGGAATCACCGAGGCGCGCGTTGCGATGACGGCGACTCAGCCGCAGCGGAAGCTGATCGCCATCGCCAGCGGCAAGGGCGGCGTCGGCAAATCGACGCTGTCGACGAATGTCGCGATTGCGCTGGCGCGCATGGGGAAAAAGGTCGGGCTCATCGACGCGGATGTATACGGACCGTCGCAGACGAAGCTGCTCGGTACCGACGAGCGGCCGACGGCAACCGACAAGAGGCTCAATCCGGTCCAGGCGCACGGAATACGATTCCTGTCGCTGGGGCAGCTCGTTCCGTCCGGGCAGGCGCTCGCGTGGCGCGGACCGATGGCCGCAAGCGCACTCGGGCAACTGCTGGATGCAGACTGGGGCGACGCCGAGCTGATCGTGGTCGACCTGCCGCCCGGTACTGGCGATGTGCAGCTGTCGCTGGTGCAGAAGTCGCGACCTTCCGGAGCGCTGATCGTCTCGACACCGCAGGCGTTGTCGCTGATCGATGCAACGCGCGCGATCGACCTGTTCAGCAAGGTCTCAGTACCGATCTTGGGACTGGTGGAGAATATGGCCGGCTACGTCTGTCCGCATTGCGGCGAGCAGTCGGATCCCTTCGGTAGTGGAGGGGCGGAGGCAGCTGCTGAAGAACTGGGCATAGCGTTCCTTGGACGGCTTCCGCTGTCGAGCGGGCTTCGAGAGGCATCCGATGCAGGAGAGCCGCCCGCCGCTAGCGAAGGAGCACACGCTCAGGCCTTTGGCGACATTGCAAGAAAGCTTCTCGCCCAGCTGGAAACCGTGGGCGGCTGAAGCATTGAGAGAGACATGCTGACCCGCGACGAAGATATTGCCGAGCTTCTGACCAATGCGCGTACGATCGCCATGGTCGGAGCGTCAGATCGGCCCGACCGCCCCTCCTATGGCGTGATGCGATTCCTCCAGGAGCACGGCTATCGCGTGCTGCCCGTCAACCCGCAGATCACGGGCGAGCATGTGCATGGCGAATATGTGTGGCGGGAACTGTCGCAGATCGGCGTGCCCATCGATATCGTCGACATCTTCCGCCGCCCTCAGGCCGCCGGCGAGGCAGTGGACGAGGCGATTCGCGTCGGGGCCAAGGCGGTGTGGATGCAGATCGGCGTGATCAACGAGGAAGCGGCAAAGCGCGCCGAGGCCGCGGGCCTCAAGGTGGTGATGGACCGCTGCCCGAAGATCGAGATCCCGCGGCTCCGGCTGTCGAGGATTTTGGCGGACGGTTAGGCTGTGGCGACCGTCATTTCCGGGATCAGGATCGTCGGCGCGTCTATTCCACGGCGGAACTCCAGATCGGAAGCCGGCTCAAGGGTGGCGAACATGTCGGCCAGGTTAGAGGCGATCGTGATCTCCTGCACCGCCGGACCGATCTCGCCGTCCCGCACCAGGAATCCGACCGCGCCACGGCTGTAATCGCCGGTGACTCCGTTCACGCCCTGCCCGATCAGCTCCACGACCAGCAGTGCCTCTGGATAGAGCGCCAGCAGCTCTTCACGGCTGCGCGTTCCGGCGGTCATGTAGAAATTGCTCGGCGAAACGCCCGGTGAACCTCCTGCGCCGCGTGCGGCGTGGCCGGTGGGCGCGATTCCGAGTTGCCGGGCAGAAGCGCTGTCGGCCATCCAGGTGCGGAGAATCCCGTCGGAGACAATCTCCATTCGCTCGACCCCAAGCCCTTCCCCGTCGAATGGACGCGAGCGCAGGCCGCGAAGCCGCAGCGGATCATCGACGATAGTGACGCCCTCAGCGAAAATCCGCTCGCCAAGCTTGCCCAGAAGGAAGGTCGATTTCCGAGCAACCGACGACCCGCTGATGGCGCCCGCGAGGTGGCCCAGCAACGTGTGGGACACGCGCGGGTCGAACAGCACCGGCATCGGTCCCGACTTCGGCCGCTCCGGGTTCAGGCGCGCGGCTGCCCGTTCTCCCGCCAGTTTTCCGATGGACTCCGGCGAATCCAGGTTGGCAATGTGACGGGCGCTGTGCCAGGCGTGGTCGCGTTGCATTGTGGAGCCCTCGCCCGCGATGACGCTGGCCGAGCAGCTGAAGCCGGTGACCGAATATGCGCCGGAAAAGCCGGCCGAGGTCGCCAGCGCGATTGTCCCCCCCGAGGCTCCCGCGGAGGCACCGCTGGAATTGGTCACGCCGCTGACGGCGAGCGCAGCCGATTCGGCCTGCAACGCGCGTTGTTTCAGCTCGGCGGGATCGGGCTCGGCGCGACCAACCAGATCCAGGTCGGCCCCGGGCCCGCGGTGGAGTAGCTCCGACGGGGCGAGGCCCGCGTAGGGATCCTCCGGAGCCTCCGCAGCCATCGCGAGGGCGCGTTCGACGAGCACATCGAGCGCGTCCTTTGACAAGTCGGACGAAGAAACCGTTGCGGACCCGTTGCCTATGAAGACGCGCAGGCCGATGTCCTCGCTTTCGGAGCGGGTGACGTCCTCGAGCTCGCCAAGGCGGACCTCCACGCTGCTGGAGCGATTGCTTGCACAGAGCACATCGGCGGCATCAGCACCGGCGCGAACCGCAGCTTCGATTAGCCGCTCGGCAGCGGTGCGGGCATCCTCGGGCGAAAGCATCCGCGCCGCTTAGTGGCTAGAAAGGCCGACGACCAGCATGCCGACAAAAACAAAGAAGCCGCACGCGCGGTTCGATCGGAACAGCTTCAGCGCACCTTCTCCGTCGGCCGGATCGGCGCGGAGCGCCTGGTTGGCCAAGTGGAGCGCTGCAGGAAGGAGCGCGAGCAACGCAATCCAGTCCGGCCGCACCGCCCAGATCGCGCAGCCCCAAAGGATCACTGCGGTGGTATAGAAAATGCCGATCCCGATCGGCGCTTTCTCGCCGAGGCGGCGGGCGCTGCTCTTCACGCCGACCAATGCGTCGTCCTCCATGTCCTGGATCGCGTAAAGAGTGTCGTAGCCGATCACCCAGGCGATGCTCCCGCACCAGAGGAGCAGCGCGGGCCAGTCGAAACTCCCTGTCACAGCCGGCCAGCCGACCAGTGCCCCCCAGGAAAAGACGAGGCCTAGCCAAGCCTGCGGCCACCAGGTGATCCGCTTCATGAACGGGTAGGCCGCAACCGGCGCAATGCTCGCCAAGGCGATGGTTCCGGCGAGGTGGTTGATCTGGGCAAGAACAATGAGCCCGATCGCGCAAAGAATCGCGATCAGCGTCCAGGCTGAAAGCGCGGACACGCGGCCGCTCGCGAGCGGCCTCAGGCGCGTTCGCTCGACGTGACGATCGAGGTCACGATCGACGAGGTCGTTATAGACACAGCCCGCGCTCCGCATCGCGAACGCCCCGATCAGCAGCCACAGCAACAGATCCCACCTGCCGCCGACTCCGGCCAGGGCCACGCTCCAGGCGCACGGCCAGTAGAGCAGCCACACACCAATGGGACGGTCGAGCCTCATCAGAGAGGCGAAGGGCCGAAGCCGCGGCGGAAGAGCGCCGATCAACCCGCGCTGCTCGCTGTCGGGGACGATCTCTGTTGGATTCACGGCCTCAGTTTGGCAGGCGACCCCCTCCCGCTCAAGCAGCAGGAGATTTGAACGCTTGGCCATCGCCACGGCACAGACGCCGCAGCAATGATTATGTGCAAAGTGCGACTCATCCGTTTTTGATTAAACGGGAGGAGCAAAAATGGTTGTTAAGCGTAGTTAGATGAAAAAGCTGAGCCGACCAGCTGCCGCATGAAAGGATGGCGGCCATGTACAGGTTCTATTTCGTAAGGCGTCTGCTCGAGGCGCTCGACCTGGCGGAACACGCCCACAGCGAGCAGGAACGGGAGGTATACCTCCGCACCGCTCGCTACTACCATGACCTGATCGACAGCTCCGCCAAGAGTCCCCTGCTCTAGAAACTGCGGCTTGGACGCGGCTAAGTGCCGTGATGCCCGCCGTCCCTGCCTGGCCGCCCAAAAGCCT
>Ga0207705_10000190_pt1 | contig 62546 bp, 74 predicted proteins | sample KBSC13metaG_FD_184314 | JGI IMG/M metagenome (GOLD analysis project Ga0207705, IMG submission 184314) | Corn rhizosphere microbial communities from Kellogg Biological Station, Michigan, USA - KBS C1-3 metaG (SPAdes) (version 2) | ecosystem: Host-associated > Plants > Roots > Rhizosphere > Soil ... | reverse complement strand
GGCGAGCTGCAGCGGTTCATGACCAGGTCGCTGGCGACGTCGCCGACCCGCAGACCGGCGTTCCGGTGCTCGATCGCGGCCGCGCGGCCGTCCTTGCCGGTCATTATTTCAACCCCGGCGACGTCCGCCAGGAAGCGCTCGATGACGCCAGGGCGGGCAAGCTTCCGCTCGGGCCGCTCGGGTCGGGCTCCGATTATTCCTCCTTTGCCCAGCACCTCGGAATTCCGTCGCTCACGCTCGGTTTCGGCGGAGAGGACCAGTCGGGCGGGAGCTATCACTCCGTCTATGATTCCTATTATCACGTGATGCACTTCGACGATCCGGGGCTCGCTTACGGAACGGCGCTGTCGAAGGTCGTCGGCCGGCTGGTGCTCCGCTCCGCCGGTGCCCCGCGCGTTCCCGCCCATTATTCCGACCTGGCGTCGGATGTGTCGGGCTATATCGCCGACATCCAGAAGCTCGCCGCCGACCAGCGCGAGAAGGACCGGGCGCTCGCGGACCTGCGCCGCGAGGGCGACTTCAAGCTCTCCTCCTCGCCGACCGACCCGACCACCGCTCCGCCGGATCAGGGGATCACGCCGCTCATCGACATGCTTCCGCTTCAGAATGCGTCGGATCATCTGACCCGCGCCGCGGCCGCCGCCGACGGCATGCTCGCGCATTCCGACAAGCTGCCGCCCGCTACCCAGGCGCGGATCAACGGCGCGCTCAACAATATCGACCAGCTGCTGCTCGATCCCGCCGGCCTTCCCGGCCGCGGCTGGTACAAGAATCTCATTTCCGCGCCGGGAATGCTGACCGGCTATGGAGCCAAGACGCTGCCCGGCGTTCGCGAAGCGGTCGAGCAGCGCCGCTGGGACGACGCGCGCACCTACGTCGGCCGCACCGCCGCCGTGATCGAGGCTTACGCCAACCGGCTCGACCAGGCCGTCGCGATGGCGGGCGGAGCGCCGTGACGGGCGGCGCAATCGCGGAGGTCGCACTCGCGGCCGTGCTCCTTGTCGGCGGGGTCTATCTCTACCGGCGCAAGGCACCGGACGACGGCGGCTACGGTAGCCAGGGTGCGGTGATCCTGTTCGTCGTCGCGGCGATCCTTTTCATCCATGGCTTCGGGCTTCTCGAATATCATCCGTTGCCGTCGGAGCTTCCACGATGACGAGACCCCACTTGCCAGAAGTGGGGGGATGGGTCGCGCGCGGCGTGCCCAGGCTGTACGCGCGCGGCCCATGCCGCAGCGGGAGTGGTGGGCTCCCGCTGCGGCTCCTTGCGGCCGGTTCGATGCTGCTGCTTGCCGCCTGCGCCGCGACCCAGGCGCCGGACGCGGTCGCTCACGATCCGAACACGCCCGGCTTCCTTCTCGGCCTGTGGCACGGCTTCATCTTCCCGGTCGCGTGGGTCGTTTCGCTGTTCGCCGACAAGGTCGCGATCTACGCGGTGCCCAACGACGGCGGCTGGTACGACTTCGGCTATTTCCTCGGGATCGTCGTCTTCGGCGTCGGGGCCCGCAAGGGTGGCAAGACGGTCACGGTCTATCGCGACCGGGCGATCGAAGCGCGGAAGATCAACTGATGACCGCCTCGCACGCCGTCATGCTGATCGTCGGAATCCTCGCCCTCGGCCTCGGGCTGACCACGCTTCTTCGCCCGTCGATCACGCGCAGCCTGCTGGCTATGCCGGATCACGAGGCGACGACCTATATTCTTCGCATGGGCGGAATGATGGTCGCCGTGTTCGGGCTGGTCCTCGTCCTGTTCGTCGCCGCCTTCACCGCGACGCCGGGAGCGGTGCGATGACCGCCCGCATCGCCATATCCGCGCGGTTGCCGCGCGAACCGATTTTTCTGGGAGCCTGAGTCATGCCGTTGTTGGAAGCCCGCAAGCAGTACAAGCCCTTCGAATATCCCTGGGCCTATGATTTCTGGAAGCGCCAGCAGCAGATCCACTGGATGCCGGAGGAAGTGCCGCTGGGCGAGGATTGCCGCGACTGGGCGCAGAAGCTCACCGACCATGAGCGCAACCTGCTGACGCAGATCTTCCGCTTCTTCACCCAGGCCGACGTCGAGGTGCAGGACTGCTACCACGACAAATACGGCCGCGTGTTCAAGCCGACCGAGATCAAGATGATGCTCGCCGCCTTCTCCAACATGGAGACGGTGCACATCGCCGCTTACTCGCACCTGCTCGACACGATCGGCATGCCGGAGAGCGAGTACAGCGCCTTCCTCCAGTTCAAGGAGATGAAGGACAAGCACGATTACATGCAGCAGTTCGGCGTCGACAATGACGAGGACATCGCCAAGACGCTGGCGATGTTCGGCGGCTTCACCGAGGGGCTGCAATTGTTCGCAAGCTTCGCGATGCTGATGAACTTTCCGCGCTTCAACAAGATGAAGGGCATGGGCCAGATCATCAGCTGGTCGATCCGCGACGAATCGCTTCACTGCGAAGGCATCATCAAGCTGTTCCACGCCTTCGTGAAGGAGCGGAACTGCCTGACCAAGGACGTCAAGGAATCGATCATCGACACCTGCCAGAAGACGGTCCGGCTCGAGGACGCGTTCATCGACCTGGCGTTCGAGATGGGCCCGGTTGAGGGCATGACCGCCAAGCAGATCAAGAAGTACATCCGCTTCATCGCCGACTGGCGGCTGGGCCAGCTGGGCTTCGCGCCGATCTACATGGTCGACGAGCACCCGCTCCCCTGGCTCGCGCCGATCCTCAACGGGGTCGAGCACGCCAACTTCTTCGAGACGAGGGCGACCGAATATTCGAAGGCGGCGACGCGCGGGAACTGGAACGAGGTCTGGGACAATTTCGACCGGAGGCAGAAGGCCAAGGCGGCGAACGATGGCGATGCTGGCGAAGCGTCGGAGGGCGGCGGCGATGGCGGCCCGGACATGTTCAGCCATGCCGGAGTGGCGGCGGAATAGGGGTTCGCGCGAATCGGAGGGCACCAACGCGATAGCCAAGTTGGCTTGACGTTTACCGCCAATTCAAGAGGATAGACTCCCCGGACCGATAGGCCGCGTTTCCTCAAAGAGCAGCGACGGAGTATTCGCCGTTTCTTCTACGGTAGACGTCGCGGCCGCGGCCGATGCGCGTCATCGGCACCGCGCCTTCCGTTTTAGTTCGGGCAAGAAAACGCTGTCCTACGGCCCGCTTCCTGCGTCATGCTGGCAGCACCAGACCGATCACTGCCGGGGTTCGCGCTTAAGGTCACGAAAATGGTGCGTCACCGCGTGACTTTAGCGACCTTAAGCGGCGTCACGCAGTGAATGCGCGAGGCGCTTCAGCCTAACACCACGGCCTCCGCCCGCCCGCATAAGCGCGCGCCACGCCTGCCGCGACCAGCGCCTGGCCGACATCGCGCCCATTTACCCGCACGTTCCGCAGCAGCCGGCCGTAAACGTCGCGGTCGCGGTCGATGGGGGTCATCGTCACCGCGCCGGAATTGAGCAATGCCTGCAGGTCGCGCGCGGCGCGCTCGCCCAGCTCCAGCTCCGACCGGCAGCGGTAATCGTGGGTTTCCGGCGCGTCGATGTCGGCGATCCGCACCTTCTGCCCGCCGATCCAGAAGGTGTCGCCGTCCACCACGCAATTCCTGCCCCCGCCCCATTTGCAATAAGAGAAGCTGGCGTGAACGCCCGCAGCCGAATGAACGCGCGCAGGTCGTGCGCGCCCCCTCGCCGCCCACTCGGCGTCGCTGTCGGTGTCGGAAAACTTCGGAGCGATGGATTCTTGCATCCTCTGCGACGGCTGAAGCGCCGCCTCGCTCGCGATGATCTCGCGCGGGCCGAATGCCTTGTAAGCACCGAATGCGATTCCAACGCACGCGGCGCCGATGAGCACCAGCCCCACCTTCGCGCCTTCCGGCATCCGCCGACGGTGCGCCGTGCCTCGCCAATCGCTGTGGATGCTCATCGCCCGCTTGGCCTAGGCCCGACCGCTCAGCGCGGCGGCAGCGGGCGGTCGGGGTCGACCGTCACTTGCCAGGGCTGGTCGCTCTGGCCGCTGGTGTAGGCGCTGACCGCGATTGCGATAATATCGATCGCCAGCGCGAACAGGATGATTCCGATGAGGGCGAGCCAGATCTCCCGCTCGCTGGTGCGCCAGTGGAGCTTCTTCTCGGCCTCCGCCTTCGCCTCCTTCACGTGCACGGGATCGCGCCGGATTCGCGACACCCGCACGGGCTGGTCCAGCTCGACCGCTTTCTTGTCGGGTTTCCACGCCTTGCTCACCCGCCCGCCCTACACCGCGGGAGGTTATCAGCCGGTTAGCGAACCGCGCCGGATTAGGCCGCTGGCCGCCGATGTGCTACAAGCTCTTCATCGCACTCCCGTTTTTCGTAAGCCTGTGCGGCTGAGAGACTTCCCGCGCTCCCGCTTACCTGCAGGAGCCCCAAATTTTGGACCTCAACTACCTTTATCACCGTCGCGGAATCGCTTCGTACATGGCGCGCAATGCCGCTTCCGAGGAAGCCCGCGCAGCGCACCGCGGCCTCGTCGCGGCTTATGCTTCCAGAATTGCCGAGCTGAGGCGCCGGCGCACCCAACCGGAGGTCGCCGCGTGAGCGCCCGGGCATTGTTCGTGTCGCTCGACGAGGGCGACGTCGTCGCCCGCTGCGGCGCAGCCAAGGTCACCATTTCCGCCATCGAGAAGCTTCCGCAGGGCGGCGTCCGCTTTGTTTGCACCAGCGTCGACGGCGCGGAGCGGATGAAGAAGAAGTTCAAGGCGCATCTGCTGCCCGACACCGTCGCCAGGCAAAATTACCGGCCAACCGCCCCGACCTGGTGAGGCTCAGGCGGCCCGGCGCCGCTTCCGCGCCTTTATGAACAGCTCCGCTTCGCGCCTCGGCCGCAGCCGCTCGTGCACTTCCGCGGTGCGGTCCGCCGTCTTCACATTGCAGCTGCCGTGGGTCAGGCAGAGGTTGTCGAGCCCTTCGCTTGAATCCGCCGACCCCCGCCGGATCGACTCGATCCTGGCGCCGAGGTCGTGCCCGGCGGGACGGTCGAACCGGATCGGGCGGCGGCAGCGCCGGCAATTCTCGCCGTCGCGCTGTCGAAGCTGTGCCAGCAGCTGCTCCCTCTTCTGGCGGCGAAAAGCCCGGGGAAACAGGAAGCGCGCGATCGATCTCAGCATCGCCGGCGTTTAGGCCGGGAGCCGTTAGCGTCCGGTTAGCGGCGCAAGTCAGCCCTGCGGCGGCTGGTTCGCGCAGGCGACGTCATATTGCGAGACGGATGCGCTGTTGCGCGAATTCTGGTCCTGCGAGCCCGCATAGACGTCGCCGGCGCTCCCGCCGAAGGCGCTATTGCCGCTGCTGGCAGACTGTCCTGGGTCGGAGCCCTGGCCGCTGGCGATCAGCTCTTCGCAATCCTGGCTCGGCTGGCCGGTGCTGGCCGGGCCGTTCAGGTGATCCCAGCCGCTGCCGTTGAACTGGCCCTGGCCGGGGGCGGTCTGCGCGGCCGAGATCGCCGGCGAAAGCGCCAGCGCGCCCGCCGCGATGAGCAGAAGACCGGTTTTCATGATGACTGTCCTTGGTTGGGGTTAGCGAAAACGCCTCAGCCCACACCGAAATACAGGTCGGCGCGCGGTCAACCCGCGCCGTCGCCCGAGGTTGCCCGGCTCGCCTCGACCGCATCACTTCTCGTCGGAAATCGTGCGTGTCGCCTAGGACTTAGCGCTTGTTACCCGAGCTGGCGGACACACCGACGCTGATGCCTGACCTTTTTTGCTTGGTCTGCCGGTAACGGTCGTAGTCGCTCGGCCCATTGCGGAACGCCTCGCGCCAGTCGTCGCCTTTCAGGGCCATCACCGCCGCGCCGGCAACGCGCAGCGCCGGTTCGAGAAGCGGAATCGTGCCGCCGCCGCACTCGTTTTGAACCGTCCCGCAAAGCTGGGCCGCGCCGGACCGGTCCGAAACCCGCGACGGATTGGCCGCGGCCCCTTCAGACCGTTCCGCATCCAGCACAATCGGGTCGATCCGATACGGGCTCGGCCCACGCTGTCCGCACACCAGAAGCTCGCCAGGCCTGGACTTGCACTGCGCCTGCGGTTTGTCGCGGCTGAGGTCGATCGACGGCGAAGCGTTCGCCTGCACCGGCTGGGCGGCGACAGCGCCGGGGACGGCAACCAAGGTCAGGCCAGCAGCGGCGAACGCTTTGCACAGCATTCCGCCAGCATAGCGCGTGGACGGCGCAACTTCATTCGCTTTGATATGGCCGGCGGTTGAATTGAGGGGACAAGGCGCCTAAATCGGACTGGAAAGCTCCGAATTCAACATGCGCCTTAGCCACCTTGCCGATTATGCGGTCGTGCTGATGACCGCCGCCGCACGCCGTCAGGCGGGCGAGCGCCTCAGCGCGACCGAGCTTTCGGCTGACACCGGCGTTCCCCTTCCCACTGCCCAGAAGCTGATGGGGCAGCTCGCCACTGCCGGCCTCCTCGACAGCGCGCGCGGAGCTGCGGGCGGCTTCTCGCTTTCGCGCCCGGCGACCGAGATCAGCCTCGCCGACATCGTCGAGGCGGTTGAAGGCCCGATCGCGATGACGGTCTGCAGCGAGGGACGGACCGATTGCGCGCTCGACGCCCACTGCCGAATCAAGCCGCACATGGGCATGGTCGGAAACGCGGTGCGCGGCGCGCTCGGCGCGGTGTCGCTGGTGGAGCTGGCGCGATGAACGAACAGGCCGTCCAGAACCGCGAAATCCGCGACAAGATCGCGCAGGATTATGAGTGGGGCTTCAGTTCCGACATCGAGCAGGAGTTCGCGCCCAAGGGGCTGAGCGAAGACACCGTCCGTTTCATCTCCGCCAAGAAGAACGAGCCCGAGTGGATGCTCGAGTGGCGGCTCAAGGGCTATCGCTCCTGGCTGGAGATGGAGGAAGTCAGCTGGGCCAAGCTCGACATCCCCGCCATCGATTACCAGGACGCTTATTATTACGCGGCGCCCAAGGCGAAGCCGAAGCTCGCGTCGCTGGACGAGCTCGATCCGGAAATCCTCCGCACCTACGAAAAGCTCGGAATCCCGATCGAGGAGCAGAAGGTGCTCGCCGGAGTCGAAGGCGCGGCCAGGGTCGCGGTCGACGCGGTGTTCGACAGCGTTTCCGTCGCCACGACCTTCCGCAAGGAACTCGCCGCCGCGGGCGTGATCTTCCTCTCCATCTCGGAAGCCATCCGCGAGCATCCGGAGCTCGTCCGCAAATATCTCGGCAGCGTCGTCCCGCAGCGCGACAATTATTTCGCCTGCCTCAATAGCGCGGTCTTCTCCGACGGCACCTTCGTCTATGTGCCCGAGGGCGTTCGCTGCCCGATGGAGCTTTCCACCTATTTCCGCATCAATGCCGAGAACACGGGCCAGTTCGAGCGCACCCTGATCGTCGCCGACAAGGGCAGCTACGTCTCCTACCTCGAAGGCTGCACCGCGCCCATGCGCGACGAGAACCAGCTTCACGCGGCCGTCGTCGAGATTTTCGCCCACGAGGACGCCGAGGTAAAATACTCGACCGTCCAGAATTGGTATCCGGGCGATGCCGAGGGCAAGGGTGGAATCTTCAACTTTGTCACCAAGCGCGCGCTCTGCTCAGGCGACCGCTCGAAGGTCAGCTGGACGCAGGTCGAAACGGGGAGCGCGATCACCTGGAAATATCCGAGCTGCATCCTGAAGGGCGAAGGCAGCGTCGGCGAATTCTATTCGGTCGCGCTGACCAACAACCGCCAGCAGGCCGACACCGGCACCAAGATGATCCACATCGGCGCCAACACGCGCTCGACGATCGTCTCCAAGGGCATCAGCGCGGGCCGCTCGAACAACACCTATCGCGGGCTGGTGCGCGTGCTCCCGCGCGCCGAGAACGTCCGCAACTTCACCCAGTGCGACAGCCTGCTGCTCGGCAGCGACTGCGGCGCACACACCGTGCCCTACATCGAAGTGAAGAACCCAACCGCGCAGATCGAGCATGAAGCGACGACCTCGAAGATCAGCGAGGACCAACTCTTCTACGCAATGAGCCGCGGGCTCGACCAGGAAGCGGCGGTGGCGCTGATCGTCAACGGCTTCGCCCGCGAGGTGCTAAAGCAACTGCCGATGGAGTTCGCCGTCGAAGCGCAGAAGCTGCTGGGGATCAGCCTCGAGGGGAGCGTGGGATGAGCAGGCGCGAAAAGATGCGACTGGCCAATGCTTTGCTCTTTGGCCTCCTCGGCGTCGCCGAACTCCTTCTTGTCATATTCCGGAAATTTGAGTGGTTGCGGCTCGGCTTTGGTATCCTGTTGGTGATCACAGCTGCCACGATCGCTCGAAGACTCTTCAATGAGAGAATGAATGCTTCGAGTTGAAAACCTCCACGCGACGGTCGCCGGCGAGCCGATCCTGAATGGCGTGTCGCTCGACGTGCCCGCGGGAGAAGTGCACGCGATCATGGGGCCCAACGGGTCGGGCAAGTCGACGCTCGCCTACGTGCTTTCCGGCCGCCCGGGTTATGCAGTGACCGAGGGCAGCGCGAGCTTCGATGGCCGCGATCTCATCGCCATGGAGCCGTTCGAGCGCGCCGCCGCAGGCCTGTTCCTCGGCTTCCAATATCCGGTCGAAATCCCCGGCGTCTCCTACCTCCAGTTCCTCCGCGAGAGCCTCAATTCGCAGCGGCGCTCACGGGGCGAGGCTGAGCTTTCGGGCGCCGACTTCATCAAGCTTGCGCGCAGCCAAGCCGCCGCGATCGGAATGGACGCGGAGATGCTCAAGCGGCCTGTCAATGTCGGCTTTTCGGGCGGCGAGAAGAAGCGCGCCGAGATGGTGCAGATGGGAATCATCGACCCGAAGTTCGCGATTCTAGACGAGACCGACAGCGGGCTCGACATCGACGCTTTGAAGGCGGTCGGCGCGGGCATCAATTCGATCATGCGCAAGCCCGGCAAGGGCGTTCTCCTGATCACCCATTACCAGCGGCTGCTCGATTATGTGCGGCCGGACAAGGTTCATGTGCTCCAGGCGGGACGCATTGTTCGCTCGGGCGGGCCGGAGCTTGCCCACGAGCTGGAGCGCGAGGGCTATGCGGAGGCGGCTGCGTAGATGACTGCCCCCTTCCCCACCCGCAAGCAGGAGGAGTGGCGCTACGCCGATCTCGACGCGCTGCAGCCCGTCTGGGAGCAGTTTGCCGAGCCGGAGCGGATCGCGGTGCTTCCGGGCCAGAGCCTTGAGCAGGTGTGGCTTCCGAGCGATGACGCTGTGCAAGTGCGGCGGGTGAACGTCAGCCTCGGCGTGGGCGCGAGTTTCCGCATGTTCGCACTGAACACCGCCGAGCAATATGGCCGGATCGAGCTTGAGGTGGATCTCGCTGAGGGTGCTCAGTTCGATTTCTTCGCGGCGAATATCGGCACCGGCCTTTCGACCAACGAAATCGTCAGCAACGTCCGCCACCTCGAACCGAACGGCCGCTCGCGGCAGGTCGTCCGATCGGTGCTGAACGGCAAGGCGGTCGGCTCCTATCTCGGCAAGATCGAGGTCGCGCGCGGCGCTCAGAAGACCGACGCCGAGCAGTCGGTGAAGGCAATGCTCCTCGACCGCGGCGCCACTGCCAACGCCAAGCCCGAGCTCGAAATCTTCGCCGACGACGTGAAGTGCGCGCACGGAGCGACCGTCGGCGAGCTGGATCCGATGCAGCTTTTCTATCTCGAATCGCGCGGCCTGGCCCCGCCGGACGCACGCGCGCTCCTGCTCGAGGGATTCATCACCGGCTTGTGGGACAGCGCGAAAGACGGCGACGCCATCTGCGAAGCAGCGCGCGAGGCGCTGAAGCGAGTCGTCGAATGAACCGCGAAACCCGCATCAGCCCTGCGCTCGACGTCCGCGACCAGTTCCCGGGCGTCGGCGACTGGCATTATCTCGACAGCGCCGCGACCGCACAGAAGCCGCAGGCGGTGATCGACGCGATCGCGCAGGCTTACGGGCCGGATTATGCGACCGTGCATCGCGGCATCTACCAGCGCTCCAGTGACATGACCCGGCGCTACGAAGCCGCCCGGGCAGCAGCAGCAAAGCTGATCGGCGGCAAGGCGGACGAGTTGGTGTTCACCCGCGGCGCGACCGAGGCGATCAACCTGGTCGCGCGTGTGCTTCCGAAGGAGGGCCGCAAGCGCGTCCTGCTGTCCCAGCTCGAGCATCACAGCAACATCGTCCCGTGGCAGCTCGCCGGCTATGAGATCGACGTCGTTCCGCTCACCGGCGACGGCAAGATCGATCTCGACGCGGCCGAGCGGATGCTGACCGAACAGCATCGCGTCGTCGCCTTTGCCCACATCTCGAACGTGCTCGGCTCCGTGCTCGACGCGAAGCGCGCGGCCGACATCGCCCATTCCAAAGGCGCGCTGCTGCTGCTCGACGGCTGCCAGGCAGTCCCGCGCCTTCGCGTCGACGCCGCCGAGATCGGCTGCGATTTCTACGCTTTCTCCGGACACAAGCTCTACGGCCCGACCGGCATCGGCTGCCTCTGGGGCCGCGACCTCGGCGCGCTTCCGCCGTGGCAGGGCGGCGGGTCGATGATCGACCGCGTGACGTTCAACGAGAGCACCTATCTCGACCCGCCGGCGCGGTTCGAAGCGGGCACTCCGCACATCGTCGGAGCGGTCGGGCTTCACGCGGCGATCGATTGGGTCGAAGCGCTCGGCATGGACGCAATCCACGCGCACGAATGCGCTCTGGTGGCTGAAACCCGAGCGGCGCTCTCGGCGATCCCGGGCGTCACAATCTACGGCCCCGAGGATTCGGCCGGGATCGTCAGCTTCAACGTCGACGGGGTGCATCCGCACGACACCGCCACCATATTGGACGATGCGGGCGTCGCGGTCCGCGCCGGACACCATTGCGCGCAGCCTTTGATGGACTGGCTCGGGATTCCGGCAACGGCACGAGCGAGCTTCGCGGCGCACAGCGACAGCGCCGACATCGAGGCGCTGGTGCGCGGAATTGCCCAGGTGAAACGGATATTCGGCTGATGAACGAGGAACGCAAGATCGAAGTCGAGGAGGTGGAGTCGGTGGCGCCGCCGCCGCGCGCCCGGGTCCCCGAAAGCGTCGCGCGCAAGCGCGATTACCTCACCGGCTTCCTGTCGGGCGAGACCGAGCCGAAACCGCCCGCCGACAACGATGAGCTGAAGGACCGCGTGATCGATATCCTGAAATCGATCTACGACCCGGAAATTCCCGTCGATATCTATGAGCTCGGGCTGATCTACGACATCGAGGTTTCGGAGGACGGCGACGCTGTGGTCACCATGACCCTGACGACGCCGCACTGCCCGGTCGCGGAATCGATGCCGGGCGAGGTGGAGATGCGGGTGCTGTCGGTGGCCGGAATCCGCGACGCCGAAGTCAAACTGGTTTGGGATCCGCCCTGGGACCCGTCGAAGATGAGCGACGAGGCCCGGCTGGAACTGGGAATGCTATGAACAATCAAACGAAAGTCCGCGCTCTCCCTGCGGCGATTACGCTCACCGATGCCGCGAATGCGCGCATTGCGGATTTGATGAGCCGCGCTCCCGAAGGCGCTATCGGGGTCAAGCTTTCGACGCCTCGCCGCGGCTGCTCGGGCCTGGCTTATTCGGTCGATTATGTGACGCAAGAGCAGCCATTCGACGAGAAGATCGAGACCCCCGGCGGCACCTTCTACGTCGACGGCGCGTCGGTGCTCTATTTGGTCGGGTCGATCATGGACTGGCGTGAGGACGATTTCGCCGCGGGCTTCGTGTTCGAAAACCCCAACGCAACGGGCTCGTGCGGCTGCGGCGAGAGCTTCACGGTTTAAATCGGGGCGCTAAAGGCCCAGCGTGAAGCGGATCGCCGCGCCATAGTCGTTGCCCGCGGTGGCGATATGCCCCGGCTGGCGGCGCATGAACAAATTGCCGCCGAGCCAGCCGCTGCCGTTCCATAGCGACGATCCATAGCTGAGCTCGCTGTCGATCTCGCGCCCGCTCGGGCTGAGCGAGTAGGTCGTCCAGCTATCGGTCGCCGTCTCGGTCGCATAATCGTAGGACGTCGGGAGCATCATCCCGAAACCGCCGCTCGAAACCCGGAGCGGCTGCGAGACCCGCAAGCCGAGCCGGTCGTCGGCGCCGAGCAGGCCGGTCTTGCCGAGATCGAAGGCGAAGGCGTCGGTCTGCAGCTTGCCCGAAGCGAAACTGGTCCAGCCGTGCCGCGCCATCACGCCGGCGCTGATGCCGCTTCCGAAATCGTGCCGCGCCTCGAGGTCGAGGAACACACTGTTCGCCCCGCCGCCGCCGAGCGCATTCGACATTCGCCCACCAAGCAGTGTCTGCTTCTCCTCGAGCCGCCCGATCCCGGCGTACAGCCAGGTCTTGCCGAGCGTCTTGTCGAGCGCGACGCTGGTCCAGCGATAGGGCGAATCGGTGACACTGGTCTGCACTTCGGTCCACACTTTGCCGCTCTCTCCTGAAAGCGTGAGCGCGACCGGACCGAGGTTGCGTCGGATCGCGACGCTGCCTTCTTGCCGGGCGGCAAAGCCGGGGTTGCCGGCAATGTCCTTGGCGATCAGGAAGGCGCCGCTTTCGGCTCCGGTCAGCTGCCGCTCCATGGCCTTGGCGCCTTGCGCAAAGCCGAACGCGGCCGCGGTCTTGCTGTCGAGCCGGGCGATCGCGGCGCCGGCGATCAGCCGCGATTTGCGCGCGTCGTCAGGGCCGATCCCGAGGCCTTCGAGCGCAAATCCCTGCTGCAGGTCGTGGCGCTCCGACACGGTCATCGCAACCGTCAGCGGCCCGGCCGAAACGCTGCTGACCCTGACGCCGCTCTGGATCGCCTGGGTCAGTGGGTGCTCGACCTGCGCCTGTTGAAGCGTCTTGGCGAGGTTGATGACGAACGCCCGGTTATAGCCGTCGAGGACGATCGCGCCCATCGACTGGCCGCCGTTGGCGTCGCCCGACGCAGCCGGAAGGTTGCCGTTGTCGCTGGTGCTGACGGCGACCTTGCTGTCGGCAAGCGACGTCTGGCCCATCGGCTGGAAGGCGGCGGCGATGTTCAGCGCGCCGTGGCCATAGGTGGAATCGACGCCGGCCGGGCCGAGATCGGTCGCCGATTTGAACAGGATGTCGACGATCTGCGCGCCGGTGAGCTTGGGGAAGGCCTGGGCGAGAAGCGCCGCCGCGCCCGAGATCGTGGGCGCCGAGAAGCTGGTTCCGGACCACAGATACTGGGTCCCGGTCTCGTCCGGCGCGCGGTCGCTCACCCCCACCGCCATCAGGTAGAAATTGGCGCCCGACCCGGCCTTGTCCGAGAAGCTGGCGATGGTCGTATTGTCGGTGTCGAGCGCTCCGGCGATGATGACATGGCCAGCGAATTGCTGCGCCGGGATCAGAGCGAAGGAATCGGGCTCGGCCGTTGCGTCATTGCCCGCCGCGATGACGATAATGATGCCGGCGTTGACCGCACGCTGCATCGCCGTAAGCAGCTGCGGGCCCGGACTCGAACCGCCGAGCGACAGGTTGATGACCTTTGCGCCGGCAATCCGCGCATTATCGATTCCGACCGCGATCGCGTCGTCGTAGAATTGGCAGCCGTCGGTCGTCGCGCAGCTCCCCGGCTTGTCGGCACGCTCGGATATGATCGTCGCATCGAAAGCGACACCCATCGTGTTGGAGCCGTTGCGGGCGGCGGCCGCGACCGCCGAGACCGCGGTTCCGTGACCGCCTTCGTCGCTGACTCCGCGCGTGCCGTAAACATCGCCACTGGCTGGGTCGATCTTGCCCACGAAGTCGGCGAGGTCCGGATTGATGCCGCTGTCGACGATTCCGATCTTGATGCCCTTGCCCGTCGCGCCATCATTATAGGCGGTGATGGCGTTTGCGGCGACGGCGTAGTTGGACACGCGATATTCGTTGGTGTCGAAATTGGTGCCCGGCGGCGGCGTTGGAGTCGGGGTCGGAGTGGGTGTCGGCGTAGGAGTCGGCGTTGGCGTTGGCGTCGGAGTTGGAGTCGGCGTGAACGGCAAGGGCGCCGGGCGCGAGCCGTCACCGCCTCCGCAAGCGGAAACCGCAAACGCGAGCGTTACCGCGAGCCCGCTGCCCGCGAACAGGCGTCTGTTCATTTTACCCTCACTCCGCTCAAGTCGCTGAAAACTAACAGCTTCCCCTCATTCGCATATCGCCTACAAAAGCTTTCATTTTGCTGAAGATGGTTATGCAGCTAAGCGGCACCGGCACCATGGACGCTCGCTTTTCGCACATCGAAAACTGGATTTTCGATCTCGACAATTGCCTCTACCCCGCGTCGGCCGGGCTGTTCGAACTCATCGATGAGCGCATGGGCGCATATATTCAACGCCTGCTTTCGTGCGATCCGGTGGAGGCAAGGCGGGTCCAGAAGCATCATTTCCACACCCATGGCACGACGCTTGCCGGCTTGATGAAAGATCATGCCGTCGATCCGCACGATTTCCTCGAGCAGGTGCATTCCATCCCGCTCGACCGGATCCGCCGCGACGACCGGCTCGCCTCGTCGCTCGCCCGGCTGCCTGGACGCAGGTTCGTCTTCACCAACGGCGATGCGCCTTATGCCCGGCGGGTGCTCGATGCGATCGGGATCGCGGACAGCTTCGACGACCTGCACGACATCCATGCCAGCAGCTACCGGCCCAAACCCGACCCGCATGGCTATGAATTGCTGTGCAAGCGCTTCGATGTGGATCCCGGACGGGCGTTGCTGGCTGACGACATCGCCGCCAACCTCGAGCCTGCCAAAGCGCTGGGAATGACCACCATATGGGTCGACAATGGCTCCGAGCGCGGTACTCACGGCCGCGGCGATTTCATCGACGAGCGGATCGAAAACGTCAGCGACTGGCTTGAGCGGATTGTCGGGGGAAATAATGAATTCTGATTTCGAGCAGGCGATCGACGCGGCCTGGGAGCGGCGCGATTCGATCGGCCCGCAGACCCGCGGCGAGGTCCGGACCGCGGTCGATTCGGCAGTCGCGATGCTCGACCGCGGCGAGGCGCGCATTGCCGAGAAGACGGAGAGCGGCTGGGCGGTTCATCAGTGGCTGAAGAAGGCCGTGCTGCTGTCGTTCCGCCTCAACCCGATTGAAGCGATTGCCGGCGGCCCAGGTGGCGCCCACTGGTGGGACAAGGTGCCCTCGAAATTCACTGGGTGGGGTGAACAGGAGTTCCAGGCGGCGGGATTCCGCGCCGTACCCGGCTGCATCGTCCGCCGCGGCGCGTTCGTGGCGCCGGGCGTGGTCCTGATGCCGAGCTTCGTCAACATCGGCGCTTATGTCGGCGAAGGAACGATGGTCGATACCTGGGCGACCGTCGGAAGCTGCGCCCAGATCGGCCGCAACGTCCACATCTCCGGAGGCGCGGGCATCGGCGGAGTGCTCGAGCCGCTTCAGGCCGGCCCGGTGATTATCGAGGACGATTGCTTCATCGGAGCGCGGTCCGAGGTCGCCGAAGGCGTGGTCGTCGAGCAAGGCTCGGTGCTGTCGATGGGGGTGTTCCTCGGCGCCTCGACCAAGATCGTCGAGCGGGCAACCGGTGCAATCGTCTACGGGCGCGTCCCCGCTTATTCCGTCGTCGTTCCCGGCGCGCTGCCCTCCGAGCACGGGGGCCCGGCGCTGGCCTGCGCGGTTATCGTCAAGCGGGTCGACGAGAGAACTCGATCGAAGACCAGCATCAACGAACTGCTGAGAGACTGATAAGCCCAGCTTATCGCGTTCGCGCGCGCATTTGTTGGCGGGCACATCCATGTAACCGTAGAGCCGCGCGATCATGAAGCCGATCCTTTTCCCAGAGTTTTCCCGCAACGAGGCGGAACCCGAAGTGCCCGCTTTTGGCGAGGACGCGCACAGGATCCGAATCCGGATGGACCGGAGCGACTGGCTCATCCTGCTGGCGCTCGCCTTGGTCTGGGGCAGCGCCTTCTTCTTCATCAGCGTTGCCGTCCACGCGATTCCGCCGCTCACTTATGTCTGGCTTCGGCTGACGATCGCCACGGCCGGCCTGTGGCTGTTCCTGTGGTGGAAGGGCCTGCCGATCGCGCTTCCCCGAAGCGTCTGGGGATCGATGCTGCTCCTCGCGCTGCTCAACAACGCCCTTCCCTTCGCCCTGTTCGGCTGGGGGCAAACCCACATTGCCAGCGGTCTTGCATCGATCCTCAACGCGACGACCCCCATCTGGGGCGTCGTGGTCGCGCATTTGTTTACCCGCGACGAACGGATGACGCCGGCCAAAATCGGCGGGGTCCTGCTCGGTTTCGGGGGCGTGGCGACGATGATCGGTCCGACCCTGCTCTCCAACATCGGAACTGATGGACTCGCGCAGCTGGCCTGCGTCATCGCCTCGCTGAGCTATGCGCTCGCCGCGGTCTGGGCGCGGCGGTTCCGGAAGATGGGCCTGCCGCCGATGTCCGTAACGACTGGGCAATTGACCGCCGGCGCTCTGATGATGCTCCCGGTCGCCTTCGTGATCGATCGCCCGTGGACCGAATCCTTTCCCGGAATCGGACCGCTGGCCGCGATCACCGCGCTCGCTTTGCTGTGCACAGCCTTCGCTTATGTGCTCTACTTCCGGCTGATCGACCGCGCGGGAGCGACCAACGCGTTGCTGGTCACTCTCCTCGTCCCGCCGACCGCGATCCTGCTCGGCGCCCTGTTCCTCGGCGAAGCGCTCGCTCCCCAGGATTTCCTCGGCCTCATCCTGATCGCGCTCGGCCTGGCAGCGATCGACGGCCGGCTGCTCAGTGCGCTTCGGCCTTCCCGCCTTCGGCGAGCAGCTTAGCCGCCTCGGTGCTCGTCCAGTCGAGGTCGCCCGTGTAGCGCCAGATCTCTTTCCCGGCGGAGTCATAATAGACGGTGGTTGGCATCACCTGCACGTGGAGTGCACCGGACAGCGCCATCTGCGGGTCGCGCCAGGCTTCCAGGTCCTTGATTCCATGACTCTCCAGGAAAGCCTCGACCGACGCCCGCTCACCGATATCTTCCGAGACGGCGACGATCTTCGGAGCGCCCGGCCGACGGCTGAGGGCGTCCAGAGTCGGCAGCTCCTTGACGCACGGCGCGCACCAGCTCGCCCACAGGTTGACCAGCAACGGCTTGCCCGCCGCTTGGCTCAGCGGGGCCTTCTCGTCGTTCGCATTGAACAGTTGAGCGTCCGGCATCGATTCGCCCGCATGGGCGTGGCTGACGCCTTTCTCCGGCCCTTCCGGCGCCTGTGTCTGCTGCTGCTCCGGCGCCTTGCGCTGGCAACCGGCCGCCGCAATCGCGACAAGGGAGGCGAAGACGAGCACGGTGCAATTTCGCATGTGTCCGCGATAGTCAGTGGCCGCGGTGTTCACAACCCGCTGGAAGAAGAAGGCGGGAGCCGCTAGGCCGAAGCGCGTGAGACGTCTCAAGTCCCTCCGGCTGGCTTCCGCCGCGGCGCTGCTCTCGCTCGCCGCCTGCGGGCGGATGGGAGATCTGAAGCCCGCCGAAGGGCATGCGCTGCCGGTGAAGCCGCAGATGGCTCGATCCACGCCGACGCCGACCGAGCTTCTCACCGCGCCGGCTTATGCCGCCCCCAACCGCGTCGACGAGCTGATGAAGAAGTCGACCCCGCGCCAGGCGGACCCGTTCGACCTGCCGCCGCCGAGCGGGCAAGCTCCCACGCCTCCGGTGGAGGACAATGAGACGAACAACAGCGTCGGACCTGTCACACCGCAATGACGAAGCGAGTGCGCAAGGCGATCTTTCCGGTAGCGGGGCTGGGCACGCGCCTGCTTCCCGCGACCAAGACCATCCCCAAGGAAATGATCACCATCGTCGACCGGCCGCTGATCCAATATGCGGTCGACGAAGCCCGCGAGGCCGGGATCGAGGAGATGATCTTCGTGACCGGCCGCGGCAAGTCGGCGCTGGTCGATTATTTCGACCAGGCGGTCGAGCTGGAAGCGGCGCTCCGCGAAAAGGGCAAGAGCCTCGATGTGCTGGAACCCTCTCGCGCCCGCTTTGGCGAGTTCGTCACCGTTCGCCAGCAGTGTCCGCTCGGCCTTGGCCATGCGGTCTGGTGCGCCCGGCATATAGTGGGAGACGAGCCTTTTGCGGTTCTTCTTCCGGATGAGCTGATGATGGGCAGGCCCAACTGCCTGGCGCAGCTGGTCGAGGCTTATGAGCGGGTCGGGGGCAACGTCGTCGCCGCGCTTGAGGTGCCGGACAGCGAGACGCACAAATATGGAGTCATCGATCCGGGCAGCAGTGACGGGCGCCTCACGGAAATTCGCGGCATGGTCGAAAAGCCCGCCCCGGGGGCGGCGCCGTCCAATCTGATGCTGCCGGGCCGGTATATCCTCCAGCCCGAGGTCATGCGGGCGCTGGATTCGCAGGAGCCGGGTGCCGGCGGCGAAATCCAGTTGACCGACGCGATGGCGAAGCTGATCGGAAAGCAGCCGTTTCATGCCTCGCTGTTCGATGGCCAGCGCTACGATTGCGGAAGCGCAACCGGGTTCGTCATCGCCAATCTCGCCGTCGCCCTGCAGCGCGAGGATGTCGCTCCGGCAGTGCGGGACTTCCTCGGCCGGACCTAGGCGGCGCGGCTGTCGACGATCGCCGCGAGCCGGCGGCGCTCCGCCTCCGCGGCCGAAAGCTGCAACTGCGTTTCGCGAAGCTCGATGACCCGGCTGACGATCTTGGCATCGAGCGCAGCCTTGTCGTCGGCGAGGCGGTTCAAGGCTTCGGCGCGCCTGAGCAGGCGCGCGATGCACGCCGCCAGCACTTCGAAATGGCAAGGCTTGCGGATCACCCCGTCCGCTCCTGCATCGAAGGCGCGGATGGCGGCTGCCGGATCGGATCGCCCAACGACGATCAGGACGGGGACATTGACGTGAACGGGATCGTCGCGGATCATTCGCGCAAGTTCGATCCCGCTGGTCCCGGGAAGGTTCACCTGGCAGAGGATGAGATCGGCGGGAATGCGATACAGTTCGGCAAGACCCGCCTGAGCGCTTTCCGCGGTCGCGACGCGATAGCCGAACTGCGCGAGCCGACGCGCCATGACCCCGAGATAATTTCGGTTCGGCTCGATCACGAGCACGCGCGGCTGTTGGCCGGCAGCGTTTATCGACAAGCTGTCCATCGCCCGCACGGCTAAATGAAATTGGTTAACGGTGCGCTAAGGTCCGGCACCCCCAAGCAATTTACGCAAGCAGCTCGACGTCCCAATAGAGGTAATCGTGCCACGTCTCGTGCAGGTGGTTTGGCGGGAAGCTGCGGCCATGATCCTGCAATTGCCAGCTGGTCGGCCGGATCGCCTCGCGCTCCAGATGCAGCCCCGCTTGCCTGGGCGTGCGGCCGCCCTTCCTTAGATTGCACGGAGCGCAGGCGGTTGCGACATTCTCCCAAGTCGTGCGCCCGCCCTGCGAGCGCGGGACGATATGGTCGAAGGTCAGCTCCTTGTGCGACCCGCAATAGACGCAGCGGAATTTGTCGCGGAGGAACAGGTTGAACCGGGTGAACGCGGGATATTCGTTGGGGCGGACATAGTCGCGAAGAGCGATCACCGAAGGCAGCTTCAGTGCCATTGTCGGGCTGTGCACCTCGCGATCGTAATGGGCGACGACGGCGACCCGTTCCAGGAACATCGCCTTGACCGCGGTCTGCCACGACCACAGGCTCAGCGGGAAATAGGACAAGGGCGTGTAGTCGGCGTTGAGCACCAGCGCGGGACAGCTTTGTGGGTGGCGGATGGTCTCCGGGTGATACATGGCGCGGGCAATGACCTCCTCGTCCGCCCGCACGAGACTGCTCCGGCCCTGTCGCACTCAAGGAGGAGAGGGCGTGGGGCCCATCTTCCCTTGTCCCCTGCCGGATGCCAGGCCGGCGTGACATGCCTATGACAGCATTTTCGGGGAGTCGCGGTCAAGGGCAGGTGAGATGCTGACCAGCCGCTTCGCTCCGTCTCCCACCGGCCAGTTGCATCTCGGCCACGCCTACAGCGCGGCTTTGGCGCACGAAGCGGCGCGAGAGAGCGGCGGGCGATTCCTGCTCAGGATCGAGGATCTCGACCACAGCCGAAGCCGGCCGGAGTTCGTGGCCGGAATCGAAGAGGACCTTCGCTGGCTCGGCCTCCGATGGGACGGCGAGCCGCTGGTTCAATCGCACAGGGGCGAGATCTACGCCGACGCGCTTCGCAAGCTGCGCGAGCAGGGGCTGGTATATCCCTGCTTCTGCACCCGCTCGGACATCGTCGCTGCTCTCAATGCGCCCCACGGGCCTGCCGACTCGCATTATCCCGGCACCTGCCGCGGTTTGCCCGACGACGCGGATCGGCGCGCGGCGATGCCACACAGCTGGCGGCTGGATGCGACCAGGGCGGTCGAACTCGTGGGCCTGCCGGGCTGGACGGAAGCGGACGGACGGCGCTTCGCCGCGGCCGCTGGCGACATCGACGACGAGATCCTCGCCCGCAAGGATGCGCCGGCGAGCTACCATCTCGCCTGCGTTGTCGACGATGCCGCGAGCGGCGTGACCCTGGTGGTGCGCGCGATGGACCTCAGGGCCTCGACTCCCGTACAGCGGTTGCTTCAGCTTCTGCTTGGTCTGCCCGAGCCGGCCTATTTTTACCACCGGCTGGTCGTTCACGAAGACGGCCGCCGCCTCGCAAAGCGCGACAGGGCGCCGACGCTCGCCGCCATGCGCGAGAGCGGAGCCGACGGACGCACGCTTGCCCGCGAGCTTGTCGAGGGACGGCTGGCGGCCGGCTTTCGGCTGGCACAAGCCTAGGCCCTGCTCTACAGCGCGCCCATGACAATTGTCCTGATGGTGCTGCTCATCGCGGCGATGGCCGCGACCGCCTATGTCCTCGTCCGCGGAGTCGTCACCATGGCCCAGGGCCGCGTCGGCTCGAGCGAGCAGCAGCAGCAATGGATGCGCAGGCGCGTGCTGTTCCAGGCCATCGCGATCGTCATCGTCGTCCTTATCCTGCTGCTCGCCGGAACCGCTCACCGTTAGGGCCATGGTCAAGCTCAACGCAATTTACACCCGGACCGGAGACAAAGGGACCGCCGGGCTGGTCGACGGATCGAGGGTGAGCAAGGCGAGCGCGCGGATGGCGGCGATCGGCGATGTCGACGAAGCCAACGCATCGCTCGGCATGGCGATCGCGCTCCTCGGCGGCGACAGCCTCGGCGAGCAGCTACGGCGGATCCAGAACGAGCTGTTCGATCTCGGCGCCGATATTGCGACGCCCGGCGAGGTCGAAGGCGCGCTCCGCATTACCGCCGGCCAGGTCGAGCGGCTGGAACAGGAAATCGACGCGATGAACGCCGGCCTCGGGCCGCTGAGGAGCTTCATCCTCCCCGGCGGTTCGGTCGAAGTCGCGGCGCTTCACCTCGCCCGAACGGTCGTTCGCCGCGCCGAGCGCTCGGCGGTCGCCCTTTCCGAAGCCGAGTCGGTCAACGCGTCGGCGCTCGCTTATGTCAATCGCCTGTCGGACCTTCTGTTTGTGGCAGCGCGTTTCATTGCCGCAAGACAGGGGGGAGATGTTTTGTGGCAACCCGGCGCGACCCGCTAGAGGCTGTTGCGACGCTCGCCGAGCGCTACGGGGCGACGCGCGCGCTGACTCTCGACCTTGCGGCGCCGCTCTCGGATGCCGACTCGACCATTCAGCCGTTCGCCGAAGCCTCGCCCGCCAAATGGCACCTGGCGCACACCAGCTGGTTTTTCGAGACGTTCGTCCTTCGCGACCACGCCGCTGGATACCGGCTGTTCGACGACCGCTTCGCCTTCCTGTTCAACAGCTATTACGAAGGCGAGGGATCGCGGCATCCGCGGCCCAAGCGCGGAATGCTCAGCCGTCCATCGCTCGACGAAATCCGCGCCTATCGCGCTCACGTCGATGTCGCGCTGTTCGATTGTCTCCCGCACCTGTCGCGCGATGCGTTTGAGCTGGTCGAGCTCGGGATCAACCACGAGCAGCAGCATCAGGAGCTGCTGCTGACCGACATCCTGGCCACGTTCGCCGAAAACCCGCTCGAGCCGGCGTACGTGCCAGTGGCCCAACCCGCTTGCGCCAGTCGCCCGCTCGAATGGATCGAAGGCCGCACCGGTATCGTCGAGATCGGCGCACCCGCCGACGGCTTCGCTTTCGATTGCGAGCGGCCTCGCCATCGCGTCCTGCTGGACCCGCACTGGATCGCGTCCGCCCCCGTGACCAACTGGGAATGGGACTCGTTCATTGCGGACGGTGGCTATCGTACCGCCACCTTGTGGCTGTCCGAAGGTTGGGAGTGGGTCCAGCGCGAGGAGATCGAGCGGCCGCTCTACTGGCGCGAGGACGGCACGCATTTCACGCTCGCCGGGCGAATAAAGCGCGATCCAAACGCGCCCGTGGCCCATGTCAGCTTGTTCGAGGTCGACGCCTTCGCTCGCTGGGCGGGCGCGCGTCTTCCGCGCGAAGAGGAATGGGAAATCGCCGCAGCGGCCGATCTCCCGAGCTCCGGCCAGCAGCTCGACGAAGCCGCCGGTGTGGTTCCGCAAGCCAAAGGCGGCTTTTTCGGAAGCATCTGGGAATGGACCCAGAGCGCCTTTACGTCTTACTCGGGCTTCAAACCGGCCGAGGGCACGGTTGGCGAATATAATGGCAAGTTCATGTCCGGACAGTTCGTCCTGAAGGGCGCAAGCTGCGCGACGCCGCGCGGCCACAGCCGGGCGAGCTACCGCAATTTCTTCCCGCCTCACGCGCGCTGGCAATTCACAGGGCTGAGGCTTGCCCGGGATTCCTGATCCGCAGTTTCGCGCCGACGTTCTGGCCGGCCTGTCGGCAGCGATCCCGGCGATTCCGGCGCGCTGGCTGTACGACCGTCGCGGCTCCGAGCTGTTCGACCAGATCACGCACCTGCCGAGTTATTATCCGACGAAGACCGAGACCGCGCTCCTTCAGCAGATCATGCCGGAGCTCGCCTGCCGGATTGCAACCGGAATGGCCGTCGTCGAGTTCGGCGCCGGATCCGCGACGAAGACACCGCTCCTGCTCGAAGCGATCGCTCCCGCCGCTTACGTCCCGGTCGACATCTCGGGCGATTATCTGGATGCCAGCGCGGCCGTGGTCCGCAAACGCTTCCCGGACCTGCCGATCTCCCCAGTCACCGCCGATTTCGCGCGATCTTTCGAGCTTCCGAACGAGGTTGCGGACTTGCCGAAGCTGGGTTTCTTCCCCGGCTCGACGATCGGCAATTTCGTACCACGAAGCGCGACCGACCTGCTCCGTCATTTCCGCAAGCTGCTCGGCACCGGCGCTCTCCTCCTGATCGGGATGGACCGGGTGAAGCCGATCGATCGCCTGATCGCGGCGTACGACGAGCCGGAGGGCATCACGGCCGAATTCAACCTCAACCTGCTCGAGCGGATTAATCGCGAGCTTGGAGCCGACGTCCCGGTGGACGCCTTCCGCCACGAAGCCCGCTGGAACGACATGTTGTCGCGGATCGAGATGCACCTCGTCGCCACCCGCGACGTCCAGTTCACCGTCGCCGGCCAGCCATTCTCCTTCATCTCGGGCGAGAGCATCCATACCGAGAACAGCCACAAATACCCTCGCCGCGGGGCGCGGCTGCTTCTTCTGGCCGGCGGCTGGACACCGATCGCAGAATGGGAGGACTCGGCGGAAGACTTCTCGATCGTCCTCGCGCAGGCCCAGCGCAATCGCTTCGCACCGTGATTGCGGCACGCAAACGGGACCGCTAAGCGCAACCCATGGGCATTTTCATCGCGCTAATCGACATCGTCCAGTTCCTGCTCTGGATCCTCAGCATCATCATCATCGTCCAGGCGATCTTCAGCTGGCTCGTGGGCTTCAACGTCGTCAACCAGAGCAACGCCTTCGTCCGCGCCATCTGGAACGCGCTCGACCGGATCACGACGCCGCTCTACCGGCCCATTCGCCGGCTCATGCCGGACTTCGGCGGCATCGACTTCTCGCCGCTGGTGGTGCTGCTGATCATTTGGATCATCCAGCGGCTGCTCGGCGGGGTCGAGCTCGATCTCCAGCGCAGCTTCTACATGGGCGCATGACGGCGCGGCGCATTGACGGCAAAGCGGCGGCACTGGCGGTCCGCGAGCGCGTCGCCTCGGCGGCCGCCGATTTCGTGAGCCGCACCGGCCGCCCCCCGGGGCTCGCGACCGTGCTGGTCGGCGAGGACCCGGCAAGCGCCGTTTATGTCCGCTCCAAGGGCAGGGCGACCGCGGAAGCGGGAATGGAGAGCTTCGCCCATCACCTGCCCGCCGACACGGCCGAGGAAGCGCTGCTCGACCTCGTCGTCCTCCTCAACAATGACGACCGCGTCGACGGAATCCTCGTCCAGCTTCCGCTTCCGCCGCAGATCGATTCCACGCGCGTGATCGCGGCGATCGACCCGGCGAAGGATGTCGACGGCTTCCATCCGGTCAATGCCGGCCGCCTTGCCACCGGCCTTGAGGCGATGGTGCCGTGCACGCCGCTCGGCTGTCTCTATCTGCTCAAGCAGGAACTCGGCAGCATATCGGGCAAGGACGCGGTGGTGATCGGCCGCTCCAACATCGTTGGCAAGCCGATGACGATGCTTCTTGTCGGCGAAAGCGCGACCGTGACGGTGGCTCATTCCAAGACCCGCGACCTGCCCGATGTGGTCCGCCGCGCCGACATTGTTGTTGCCGCGGTCGGCCGGCCTCAAATGGTGCGCGGCGACTGGATCAAACCCGGCGCGGTCGTCATCGACGTCGGAATCAACCGGATTGCCGGCGCCGAGGTGGGCAAGACCCGGCTGGTCGGCGATGTCGCCTTCGACGAGGCCGCCGAAGTGGCATCCGCAATCACTCCGGTGCCTGGCGGAGTCGGCCCGATGACGATCGCCATGCTGCTTCGAAATACCCTCGTCGCCGCACACCGCCGCGCCGACCTGCCCGAGCCCGAGGGCCTGTAGATGCTCGCGCTACTCGCCGCGGCTTCGCAATGAGAGCGCGATGATCGAGCTGTTCGGATCGGCCCTGGTCACCTTCCTGGTGATCATCGATCCGCCGGGATGCGTCCCGATCTTCGCCGGCCTGACTCGCGGCAGTGCGCCGGCGCACCGGCGCGCGATGGCGCTTCGGTCGGCGAGTGTCGCCTGGTTCATCCTGATGCTGTTCGCCTTGTTCGGGAAGCCCTTGCTCCAGGCGCTCGGCATCAGCCTTGCCGCGTTCCGCATCGCGGGCGGAATCATGCTGTTCTTCATCGCTCTGGAGATGGTGTTCGAAAAGCGCACCCAGCGCCGCGAGGAGCGCGCCCAGTCGATCGAAGGGACGCCCGAGGCCGAGGACATTTCGGTGTTCCCTATGGCGATCCCGATGATCGCCGGTCCGGGATCAATCGCCAGCGCCATGCTGCTGGTGTCGCGGGCAGAAGGCTATGCCGAAATCGGAATCGTCCTGGCGGCCATGACCTTGGTGATCCTCGTCACCGGAGTCGCGCTGCTGTCTGCTGGATGGATCATGAAGCTGATGGGCGAGCGGATCGAGGCGATGATCAGCCGCTTGCTCGGAGTCATCCTCGCCGCCCTCGCCGCCCAGTTCGTCGTCGACGGCCTGCGCCAAAGCTTTCCAAGCCTCAGCGGCTGATTTTCCACATCTTGAACGGCGAGTCGGCCGGCAGCTTCACCGGCGCCAGCCACTTCGGCACCTGGCCCCGCGCCAGTTGCGCGTAAAAGCCGTTCGGGGCCTCCGACATGAAGATCGTCGTCGTCGACGAATTCGGGCAGCTAAGCAGATAATCGGAATGATATTTGGCGAAGATCTGCCGCGCCTGCCCGGCGCTTCCGCGGAACGCCTTCATCGTATCGGCGATCTGCTCGCCGTTGCGGTGGTACGGCCCCATGATCGAATCGTGAGGCGTGACCGTAATCAACCGCGGCGCGAGGTCGACCCAGGTAAAAACCACGCCTTTGGGCTGAAGCGCAATCGGGCGATACGAGCCGATGAAGTTGCACATCCGGTTCGCCCGCTCGATCTGGATCTCGCGCGGGGTCATCTTGCTTCCCGGGATCGATTGCATTGCCATTGGAATGGCGACGCCAAAGCCGATCAAGGCGATTGCGATGACGCCAATCGTCCGAACCAGCGGGTTGCGGGCGCGATCGAGCACAGGCACGAGGATCCAGATGATCGCGACGGCGCCAACCGCCGTCATCAGCTGCGCCGCGGGGCCGGTTCGGGTCTGCCAGAAAAGGAGCAGCATCGCCGCTATCCCGGCAACTGCACACGCCAGGGTTCGCCTGAACAGGTCGGCATCCGCGCGGTTGCGCCACGCGAGCAGCGCCCAGCCGAGGGTCCCCGTGACCGGGATGGCAAGGATCAGCGTCGCGACCTGCCAGCCATGTTTGTAGACCGGCCGCGCCTCCCGGACATGGCTGAGCCACAAATATTGCACCTCCGGCGACACGCCCTCGAGCCGGGTCAGGCATTGCGGCCACATCAGCGCATGAAATCCGGCGACGACGATGCCGGCCCCGATCGCTAGCGCAAGGCGCACCCTCCAATCCGCAGGAGTCGCCCAGGCCAGGACGAGGAGAAGCGCGCTCGCAACGAGCATCGACGACAGCCAGACCGGCGACAGCGCATCGCAAACCGCGAGCCGGTTCGCGTAGGACGCGAAAACGAGGAACGAGAACGAAATTCCGCCGCCAAGGCTGACGGCATAAGCCGCCGCCCTGTTCCTTTCGCGGCTATCCGCCACCCAGAACAGAGCCACGGCGACACCCGCGATCGCGAGATAGATGATCATCTCGAGCCCGATCGCGAGCGACAGGGCCGTCGAAACTCCAAGCGTGATCCCGCCGCGGATTTTCTTGGGATCGGCAAGTCCGGCGATGCTGATCGCGAGCAGCGCAAGCTGCCAGCCGTGATGGTCGATGCGCTCGGGCATGAACATCGAATTGGTGAGGTTGGCGCCGATCATCACAAGCATCGGAAGCAGGAAAGCGCGGCGGTCGATCAGCCGCCGCGCGGTAAGCGCGATCCCGAACAGCAGCACGACATAAGGCAGCAGCGGCGCGACCCCGGCCGCGACCAGCTGCGCCTTCGCTCCGCCGACGAACGGCTGCAGGAGCAGGATCAGACCGGCGATCGGCAGGTCGACGAGCCGGCTCCAGTGGATGTTGGCGCCATAGGGCGGGTTGAGCCGGTACTGCCTCAGATCGAACCAGTCCTGGCCATGAAGCAGCGCGCGCACCTGCATCATGCGCATGTTGTCGTCGGTATCGCCGAGATTGAAGGTGACGATGCTCGACCATCGCGAATAGACGAACCAGGCGCAGAACAGCAGCCAGGCAAGGACCGTGATCGCCTTCCAGTGGCGTTCCAGGAACGCGAGGACGCGGTCCATGAACAAGTCTTCCTTGCGCTTGGGCATGTTTCGCGCTGTACCGGCTGCGAATCAAAGAACAAGCGGCCGACCCCGGCCGCGGCGGAAAGTCATTGATCCACGATCTCGCTCCCCAGCGCCGCGCGATGCTCGGTCAGCTCATCCGTTTCGTCATCACCGGCGCCTTCGTCACGGCGCTCGGGATCGGCGTCTATGCGATCGTCGCGCTGGTGCTGGAATGGCATCCGCAGCTGGGCAATTTCCTGGCTTACGTAACGGCGATGGCCGCGGGCTATGTGCTGCACAGCAGCTGGAGCTTCCGAGGCCACGGAGGCGAACGGACCAACGCCACCAAGGCGCGCTTCGTCATCGTGTCGCTGATCAGCTATGCGCTCAACAGCTTTTGGGTGTGGCTGCTCTTCACCCGGCTTGGCCTCGGCCGAGCGGCGCCCATCCTGCCGATGGCGTTCATCACCCCGGCGGTGACGTTCCTTCTCAACCGCCAGTGGGTTTTCCGCTGATGGAGCGGATCCTCTACGAGCAGATGGCCGAGGTGGACGAGGTCCACTGGTGGTATGTCGCGCGGCGCAAGGTGCTGCAGAGCCTGATCGAGCGCAGGGTGCGGCCTGCGGCGAACGCACGCATTCTCGAGGTCGGCTGCGGCACCGGCCATAACATCAAGATGCTGGAGCGCTTCGGGCGGGTCGATGCCATCGAGGTCGACGCCGAGGCTCGCGCAATCGCCGAAACAAGGCTGGGACGGACGATCGAGTCGGCGCGGCTACCGGCGCTGCGCGGAATCGATCGGGGAGGCTACGACCTTGTCGCGGCGCTCGACGTGGTCGAGCATATCGACGACGACCGCGCCACGGTTGACGCGCTCGCCTCCTGCCTCAAGCCCGGCGGCAAGCTCCTCGTTACCGTGCCGGCGCACCAGTGGATGTGGTCGGCGCATGACGAGCTCAATCACCACAAGCGCCGCTACTCGAAACGCGCGTTGCGCAGCCTCATCGAGGAGTCGCCGCTTCGCCTCGAGACCATCGGTTACTTCAACAGCCTCCTGTTCCCGCTGGCGATCGCGGCCCGGCTGGCGAGCAAGATAAGCGGCAAAAGCGGCGGCGAGGATTCGCTTCCGCCGAGGGCCGTCAACTATGTCTTCGAGCGGGTCTTCGCGGCCGAGCGGCGCCTGGCCGGCGCCGTGCCGCTTCCTCCGGGGCTGTCGCTCTTCGCCGTCGCATCGGCGACCTGACCGAGCCGTCCTTCACGGCCGGGTGCGCCCGCTATCTCCTGCACGATGTACAGCGGCCGCCCCTTCGCCTCATTGTACAATCGCCCGATATATTCGCCCATCAGCGCGAGGACGAACATCTGGACGGCGCCGAGCACCACCACCACTAGCATCAACGACGTCCAGCCCTGGATGCTGTGACCGGAAAGCCAAGCGTACACGATGTAGAGGACGATCAGCACCGAGCCGACGGACAAAGCGAAGCCGGCATGGCTGGCGAGCTTGAGCGGCGCCGACGAAAACCCCGTCAGCGCGTCGAAGGCGAAGCGAAGCATCTTGGCGAGCGGATATTTGGTCTCGCCGGCGAAGCGCTCGTCGCGGTGATACAGGATCGGGACCTGGCGGAAACCGATCCAGGCGACCATTCCGCGGATGAATCGGGCTTGCTCCGGCATCGCCAGGAGCACGTCCAGGGCGCGCCTCGACATCAGCCGGAAATCGCCGGCATCGAGCGGAATGTCGACGTCGGTGGCGTTTGCGAGCAGGCGGTAGAAGCCGTGGGCGGTCGCTCGCTTGAACGCGGTCTCGCCGGCGCGGCTCTTGCGGACGCCGTAAACGACGTCCGCACCTTCGCGCCGCATCGTCTCCACCATGTCGCCGAGCAGCTCGGGCGGGTCCTGCAGGTCGGCGTCGACGACGAGAATCAGGTCGCCGCAGGCAAGATCGAGCCCGGCCGTCAGCGCCAGCTGGTGCCCGTGATTGCGCGACAGGTTCACCGCGACCAGGTGCGGATCGGATTGGGCGAGCTCGCGCATGATCGGCCAACTGCCGTCCTTCGAGCCGTCGTTGACCAGCACGATCTCGTAATCTTTGCCGAACGTGGTGCGCGCGGCGGCGCCCAGTCTCTCGTGAAGGGCCTTGAGACAGGCCTCTTCATTGTAGCTGGGCACGACGATCGAGAGCTTCATTTGCGGAACCGATAGAGGATTGTGCCGGGGCCGCGCCAGACCAGTTCGAAGCGATGGGACAGTCCCGGGTCGAATGGCGGCGGATCGACGAGCCACACGAAATCGAACGCACTTGCCGGCACCACGGCCAGCGCCTTGTCGATGGTCCACAGCTGCCCGACCCCGCAGCCCTCGCGCCGGACTCGCTGGGACGGGTCGGCGGCGAAATGGCCGGCCGCCCAATATTTGAGATCAAGCAGGTTCAGCCCCTCCATCACCCATTGGTCGTTGGAGAAACCCTGCTTCCTGACCACGACCATCGCGCCGAGGTGGCTGTCGCGCGGCAGTGGCCAGCTATAGCCGCAGGGATCGCCAACCAGGGTGGCGACCCGCGATCCCATCGGCATGTAATCGAGCGCAACGAGCTTCGCCTGTTGCCTGTCGGATGCGATGGCGAGGCTGACGGCGTTGCTGCCGAGCCGGATGACGACGAACGCCAATGCGGCGGCCGCCAATGCGCTTGCGAACCTCGGACGCGCGCCTTCGCGGAACCGGATCGCCAGAAGCGCGACCGCGATCGCATAAGGAACGAGCCGCATGTCGGCATAGGCGGAGCCGAAAATGATCCGCGGCAACAGGATATAGACTATGAGCAGGACAATCGCCGAGAAAGCGAGGTTCCTGGACAGGGTCAGCGAACGGCCGAAAATGCGGTTGGCGATTGCGAACAGGAAGACGGCTGCGCAGATTGCGAGCGAGCCGAGATCCCACTCCTTCCAGCGGTCGCGGAGCGCCATTTCGACCCAGCGCCATTTCGATTCCCAGTTGAACCAGTCGGTCGTCGAGCCGCCGTGGGCTTCGCTTCGCCAGACGATCATCACCAGCAGCGGCAGCGCCATCACCGATGCGTGCCAGGCGGCGTTCCAGCCGGCGCGGACCCAGCCGATCCCGCGGTCATGCTGGCGAACCGCCTCGGCCGAAAAGCACAGCAGGCCGAGCATCCCCCAGCCGTAGGTATGGCAGAAGAAGATGACGATCGAGATCGGGACGAACAGCCAGGATCGCAGCCGGGTCCTGTCCAGCCGCCCCAGCCTCAGCCACAAGGCGAAGGCAAGGAAAGCCAGCGCCATCGACAAGGCGAAATTGGCAAAACCGAAAAGGAACGGATGGCCGTAGGCGAAGGGCACGGCAAGAAAGGCGGTCGGGGCAATTCGCCCGTGCACTTCGCGAGAAACCCACAGGAAACCGGCGACGGTCATTGGCGGGATCGCCAGGATGATGAGCTTCACCGCCGGCTCCAGTCCCATGAGGCGGCCGAGCGGCATCACCAGCAGATCGACCCCGAGATTGCCGATCGCGGCCCAGTGGAAACCGTAATAGTCCTTCAGCCAAGGCGAATGGCCGATATCGAGCTGGACCCGGTACCGGCCCATATGACCGAACAGGTCCACCAGCGGCGGGATTTTCGGGTAGAGCAGGGGCACTGCCGAAAGCAGGATCACCGCGGCGATCACGGCAGGACTCTGCCACCAGCCGCGAGGCTGGTTGAAATTGTGTGCGGTCCCCCCGAGGACATGAGCCGTTTCGCCCGTCATCGTCACGCCTGTGCCCGCAAGCCTGCGTCCATTCAACAGCGATACAGCTTGCCGGGCCTAGCCGATTGCCATCAACTCGATCGGAGTCGTTCCATGAAGACCCTTGTTTTTTCTGCCGTCGCCCTGTGCGCCATCGCCGGAATCGCTCCGGCGCTCGCTGCCTCGGCGCCCGCCCCGCAACAATCGCAGCACCAGATGAAGGCGATGACTCGCGCGGAGATGGTGCAGAAGGTGCAGGAGCATTTCGCAAGGCTCGATGCCAACAAGGACGGTTACGTCACCAAGGCCGAAATGGAATCTGCGCGGGCTTCGATGCACGAGCGGATGGCCGGCCATATGGAAGAACGGGCCTCGGCAATGTTCGACCGAATGGACGCCAACCATGACGGATCAGTCACCCGCGCCGAGTTCGAGGCGGCTCACACGGCAATGGCCGATCGAATGGCGGGCAAGCGAATGGATATGCGCTCAATGCACCGCGATATGGGCGAGCACATGTTCGCGACTGCCGATGCCAACCGCGACGGGCGCGTTTCGCTGCAGGAAGCGACCGCCGCCGCAACCGCCCGTTTCGACCGGCTCGACGCCAATCACGACGGCACCGTCACGCCGGATGAGATGCGCGCGGCGCACAAGGCCATGCGGGGAACGGCCGGACGAAGCTAGGCCGGCTCGGTTTCCTTGCGTGACGCTGAAGAAGCTCGGCGCGGTTGCGCCGGGCCTTTTTTCTTGGTCCCGTTCGCCTTCAGCCGAAGCTGTTTTTCCGCTTCGGCCATGTAGTCGCGGGTGATCGGCAAAGCATTGCGGTCGCGGACGTACTGCACCTGGTAATTGCAGGCCCCGCCGGTCTCGAACATCACGATCCCGCCGGCAAGGTAGAATTCCCACATTCGGAAGAATCGGGCGTCGTAGAGCGCCTCGATCTTCGCGCGATTGGCGGTCACCCGCCGGAGCCAGTGGCGGAGCGTGTAAGCGTAATGAAGCCGGAGAGTCTCGACGTCGCTGACGATCATCCGCACCTTCTCGCTCGAGCTGCAGATCTGGCTGAGCGAGGGCAGGTGGTAGCCGGGGAAGATCCATTTGTCGGTGAACGGGTCCGGCTTGCTCGCCGATCCCATCTTGCCGATGGTGTGGAGAAGCATCACGCCGTCGCGTTTCAGCAGGCCGCGGCAGGCGGCGAAGAACTCGTCATAATGGTCGGCACCGACATGCTCGAACATGCCGACGGAAACGATTCGGTCGAATTTGCCTTTCAGGTTGCGATAATCGACCAGCTCGAACTTCACATGGTCGGAAACGCCCGCATCCTGCGCGCGCTCGCGGGCAACCCGGAGCTGGTCTTCGGACAAGGTGATGCCCAACACGTCGACTCCGGCCTGCTGGTGCATGAACAGCGCGAGGCCGCCCCAGCCCGAACCGATGTCGAGCACCCGCTGCCCCGGCTTGAGGTGGAGCTTGGCGGCGATGTGCGCCTTTTTCTCCCATTGCGCCTGCTCGAGCTCGTTGTGGATGTCGGTGAAATAGGCGCAGCTGTACTGGCGATCGGAATCGAGGAAGGTCTCGTAAAGCTCGTCGCCGAGATCGTAATGATGAGCGACGTTGCGCTTCGCCCGTTTCTTGTCGTTGGTCGTGAAATAGCGGACAAGCCGCGCCTTTCCCCGGTTGAGGAGGCCGCGCGCCTGCTTGCCCTCTTCCCACGGGTTGGAGCGCATGATCAGCTCCAGAAAGTCGAGCGCGCTGCCGTTCTCGATGACCAGGCGGCCGTCCATATAGGCCTCGCCCACCCCCAGCCGCGGGTTCTTCAATATTTCGAAGACGACCTTTCGATCCGTCAGCCGAACGGTCAGCGATTTGCCGCCGCCGGGACCGTAGGTCCTCGCCGGCTTGCCCGGTTCGATCAGAGTGATGCTTCCGCTGCCCAGCAGCTTGTCGATCATCTTGCCGATCAGTGACATCGAAACTCCCGACTTGCTCGTGTGCCTGCCGAAATTCTAATCCCGGCGAACCAATTCAGTCCAGCCGTCCGCGGTTCCGCGCTCAGGCGGCGTTTTCCGCGTTCGGGCGCCGCTTGCGTTCGCTCGCGGTTTTCAGCTGCCCGCAGGCGGCATCGATGTCGCGGCCGCGCGGAGTCCGCACCGGCGCTGATATCCCCGCCTCGAAGACGATATTGCTGAACGCCCTGATCCGCTCGTCGGTCGAACATTCGTACGCCGCGCCGGGCCAGGGGTTGAACGGGATCAGGTTGACCTTGGCGGGAAGCTTGTACTTGCGGATCAGCCGGACCAGCTCGAGCGCGTCCTCGTCGCTGTCGTTCTTGTCCCTGAGCATCACATATTCGAAGGTAATCCGCCGTGCGTTCGTGGCGCCCGGATAGGCAGCGCAGGCCTCGAGCAGCTGCTCGATCCCGTACTTGCGATTGAGCGGGACGATCTCGTCGCGGACGTCCTTTCGAACCGCGTGAAGCGACACGGCGAGATTGACCCCGATCTCCTGGCCCGCCCGCTCCATCATCGGAACGACGCCGCTGGTCGACAGGGTAATCCGCCGCCGCGACAGGCCGAGGCCATCGCCGTCCATCACAATCTTCAACGCGTCGCGGACATTGTCGAAATTGTAGAGCGGCTCGCCCATGCCCATCATGACGATGTTGGTCAGCATTCGGCCCTCCGGCTGGGATGGCCATTCGCCGAGGGAGTCGCGCGCGAGCATCACCTGGCCGACGATTTCCGACGGCTCGAGGTTGCGCACCAGCTTCATCGTCCCGGTGTGGCAGAAACGGCAGTTGAGGGTGCAGCCGACCTGGCTCGAAACGCACAAGGTGCCGCGGTCGGAATCGGGGATGAACACCGTCTCGAACTCGTTGCCGTCGTTGGTCCGAAGAAGCCACTTTCGGGTCCCGTCGGACGAGACCTGCGCCTCGACCACGTGGGGGCGCGAAATCGCGAACCGCTCGGCGAGCCACGGCCGCTGCGCCTTGCCGATGTCGGTCATCGTCGAAAAGTCGCTTGCCCCGCGGTTGTAGATCCAGTGCCACAATTGCTTGGCGCGAAGCTTCGCCTGGCGGCCGTCGAGCCCTCGTGCCTCAAGCGCGGCGCAGATCTGCGTCTTCGACAGTCCGACCAGCTCGGTTCGTCCGTCCGGCCGGCGCAAGGCATCGCGTCCGCGCGGCACGGGCACGGGCTCGTTCATGCCAGCAATCGGCATCAGGGCGGTTTCGGCGCTCATTGCAGGGCGCCTATCTAGGTGCCGTTGTCAGCTTTTGCCAGCGCAGGCTGCGGCGGCGGCGTCAATTGCCGTGGCGGCGCCGGAGAGGTCGTAGCGGTCGACGATTCGCTGCCCGCTCGTGTCGCGCGACTCGATTCGCAGCGACGGGGCGTAGCGCGCCGCCCTGACAATCGCCTGCTGCTGCGCGCCATTCACGCTCCACGCCCAGTCGCCTTTTCCGGCCAGCAGGAACGGCTGGTCGCCGAAGGTCGCGATGACCGTCGCTCCGGCGCGCGCGGCGCGGCCCAAATGGACATAGAATTGCCCGTGCGGGCGGCCCGACCGGTCAAAGGAAAAGCCGGCGAACGGCTCGGTGCCGGCCTTGAACCAGAGCGGGCGCGAGCGCGCCTCGCACCGGCTGCCGAACTCGATCGCCGCCCAGCGGCCGCCGGCAAAGGCGATATGCGCGGGCGGCGCCGCAGCCGCTCCGGCAGCGAGTCCGAACATCGGGAGCGCGAGCCACATCCGCCCAAGTCTAGCGAAGTCGTAGCGGCGCGATAACCATCCAAACTTGAGCAATATAGCCGGTTGTGCCATCGTCCCGTCGCTCGGTGTCCTAATGCAAGGTGGGTATCCATGCACCAAGCCGACACCCGGCATAGTCGATTGAAGCGCGGCGGCGAATGACATTCGCCGCCCTCCTCACGCGTCTTGCTGCGGAGCTCGCGCTGTTCAGCGCCGCCGGCTTCCTTCTGTTCGCGATCAACGACCTTGCGGTCGATGCCATTTATTTCGGGCGCAGGCTGTGGCGCTCGGTGACCGTCTACCGCCGTTATCCGAAAACCTTCGGCCGAACGCTTGCCGACCGCGGTGCCGAGCAGCGCTTCATTGCCATCTTCGTCCCCGCCTGGGACGAGTCGACGGTCATCGGCCCGATGCTCCGGGCGACCCTCGACCGGCTCGAATATGCCAATTATCGGGTCTTTGTCGGCAATTACCGCAACGATCCGGCGACCGCCGCCGTGCTCGCGAGCGTGGGCGACGAGCGAGTTGAGGTCGTTCTGGTCCACGAGGATGGCCCGACGACCAAGGCCGACTGCCTCAACCATCTATACGACGCGCTCATCGAACATGAGCTTCGCGAAAATGTCTCGGCGGGCGCCGTCGTCCTTCACGATGCCGAAGACGTGGTCCACCCGCTCGAGTTGGTCGTCTTCAACAACCTGATCGACCGGGCGGCGCTCATCCAGCTGCCGGTGCAGCCGCTCCCGGACCCAAGGTCGCGCTGGATTGCCGGCCATTATTGCGATGAATTTGCCGAGGCCCACACCAAGGAGCCGGTGGTTCGCGAGGCGGTCGGAGCATCGGTGCCGCTGACCGGCGTCGGTTGCGCGATCGCCCGGGAACCGCTCGCTCGACTGGCGGCAATGAACGAAGGCTATCCCTTCGCCGGCGGAAGCATGACGGAGAATTACGAGGTCGGGCTCCGCGTCGGAGAGCTTGGCCTAAAGACGATGTTCGTGCGCATGCCCGCCGTTCCGGGAAGCCGCGGGTTCGTCGCCAGCCGCGGCAATTTTCCAGCGAGCTTCGGCGAGGCCGTTCGCCAGAAGGCACGGTGGCTGGGCGGGATCGCGCTGACCGGCTGGGATCGGCTGGGGTGGCGCGGAGGCCTCGGCGAGCGGTGGATGCGCCTTCGCGACCGCCGCGGCCCGATCGCCGCCCTCCTTCTCATTTCGGGCTATGTCGCGGCGCTGATCTGGTCGCAGCTCTGGCTCGCCAAAGCCATCGGCGCACCGATCCAGGTCGGAATCGACCCGGCGCTCTCGACATTGCTGTGGATCAATCTGTCGCTGCTGGCGTGGCGGGTTGCGATGCGGATGGTGTTCACCGGCTCCGCTTATGGCTGGTGTGAGGCAGTTCGCTCGGTTCCGCGTCTCATTGTCGGCAACGTCATCGCAATCTGCGCGGCCGCGCGGGCGCTGATGTTCTATATCGGACGATCGCCTCCCGCCTGGGACAAGACCCGCCATACCTTCCCGAAAGAGCTATCTGCGTGAACGCGCCGATCCGGTTTCTCGCGCTCGTCCTGGCGGGCTGGGGCGGTATTCGTGCCGTGGCTCTCGGCGCCGTTGCCAGTTTTACGGTGAGCTACGCGAAAGAGAGGCCGGCGAGCACGCTTCCGGCAATCACGACGACGCAATTTCCGCCGCTCCCACCCGTCGCGCTCCACGCGCAGCAATGGGCGCAGCAGCCTGTGCCAGGCTAAGCGGCGTATCGCACGATTCCGATCCCGGCTGGCTATTACCCTGCGTACCCTACCCGCTTATCCGTACGCAGTCGCGCCGCAATCGGAACCGCAGGCGATTCCACCCCGTCCCGCGTGGAATTTGCCGGCATCGGCGGCGGGCCATGCTTTCAGTCCATCGTCCGCAGCGCTCGGCGACTGGCAGATCTCCAGCCTGCCCGCCTTTCCCAGGGCGCAAAGCCGGCCGATTCCGGTCTTCCCTGCTCAGCCATCATCGTGCCTCGCCTTGACCGGCTTCAGCTCACCACCTGGGCCCTTCTTCGCGGAGCGCCCGGGCCCGGAGCGCTCGCGACCGGCGGGACCCTGGGCGGGAGCCAGGCCGGAGTCCGGCTGAGCTATAATTTCAGCCGCTGGCTCGCCGCTTCCTTCCGGACTACCTCGCCCGTGGTCGGCTCGAGGGGAGCGGAGTTGGCGGGCGGCGTCCGCGTCATGCCGTTCCGGTCGATCCCGATCGCGATCACGGCCGAGCGGCGCCAGTCGATCAGCCGCGACGGCGGCGGCCGGTCGGCCTTCGCCTTGTTCGACGAGGGCGGGCTTTACCACCAGCCTATGCCGCTGGAGTTCAGCCTCGATGCCTATCTCCAGGCAGGGGCCGTCGGACTGAACAGCCGGGACCTTTTGCTGGTCTTCGCCCGGCCGGTGTGGGGGCGCGTTTCCGCGGGCGTGGGCCTGTGGGGCGGATATCAGCCCGGCGTGTACCGAGTCGATGCGGGTCCGCGGATATCCGTCCGCCTGCGTGACAATATCTACGCGCATATCGACTGGCGCCAGCGGCTCGCCGGGCGCGCCGAACCGTCTTCCGGCCCGGCTCTCACCGTCGCCGCGGATTTCTGACGCGGCCGGTTTGCTGCGCGTTGCAACCGTTGGCCAGCCGCTTCTTTGCGGCTAGCGTCCGCGCGGACGATGGACATCTACCTCCCGATCGCCGGCCAATCGGTCAATGCGCTGCTGATCGTCGTGCTGGGCGCCGTCGTCGGCCTGCTGTCGGGGATGTTCGGAGTCGGCGGCGGATTCCTCACCACACCGCTGCTGATCTTCTACGGAATCCCTCCGCCCGTCGCCGTCGCCTCTGCGGCGACCCAGATCACCGGTGCAAGCGTCGCGGGAGTCGCGGTCCATCTTCGCCGCGGCGGCGCCGATCTGCGAATGGCTGCGGTGATGACCGTCGGCGGGCTGTTCGGCGCGCTCGCCGGTGCGTTCGTGTTCCGGGCGTTGCAGGCGAGCGGCCAGATCGATCTCGTCATCGGCCTTCTCTACGTTGTCCTGCTCGGGTGGATCGGCGCCCTCATGTTGCGGGACGCGATGGTCGCTCTTGGCTATCTCGGGAAGCGCGAGCAGACCGAGCCGACTGCGCACACGCGCTGGCTATCGTCGCTTCCGATGCGGTGGAAATTTTCTGCTTCGGGCCTCTACATCTCACCGCTGGCGCCGCTGATTCTTGGAGTCGGCACCGGGATCCTGACCGTGCTTCTCGGCGTCGGCGGCGGATTCATCATCGTTCCGGCGATGATCTACTTGCTCGGCATGCCGGCCCGGATCGTCGTCGGCACTTCGCTGGCGATGATTCTGGCCGTCACTGCAGCGACGACGTTCATCCATTCGGTGACGACGCACGCCGTCGATATTGTTCTCGCCGGTCTCCTGCTGATCGGCGGCGTGTTCGGCGCGCAATATGGCGCCGTTCTCGCCACCCGAATCAAGCCCGACCTGCTTCGGCTCGCTCTGTCCGTGATCATCCTGCTCGTGGCGCTCAGGATGTTCATCGGCCTGTTCTGGCGCCCCGACGAAATCTTTTCGATCGCCATCCTGTGAAGCGCCGCCTCGCCACCGTCCTGGCCCTTGCCGCCCTGTTCCTCACCGGCGCGGACAAGCCGACGCTGGTGCCCGACGTTTCCTCGCGCCGGGTCGAGATTCGCTACACCTTCGCGGGGGCGGAGCTGCTGCTGTTCGGAGCCATCGTCTATCCGAGCGGACGAGTACCGCGGAAGCCGCCCGACGTGGTCGTCGTCGTCAAAGGGCCGGCCGAGCCGATCATCGTTCGCGAGAAGCAAAGGATCGCCGGCATCTGGATGAACGCGGATTCCAGCCGCTTCCGCTCCGCCCCGTCCTTCTACGCCGTCGCCTCGTCGAGCCCGGTATCGAAGCTCGTCGATGATCGTACGGCGGCAATCTACGAGCTCGGGGTTCGTAACCTTCAGCTCTCGCCGGGAACGACCGCTCTCCCCGACCGGGCGAGGCGGTTCGAGGCCGGGCTTCTCGATCTTAGGCAGCGCCAAGGCCTGTATTCCGAGGCCGACCACGGCGTCGAAATCACCGACGGGGTCCTGTACCGCGCCACGATCAACATCCCGAGCCAGGTCCCCGTCGGGACCTACACCGCCGAGACCTTCCTCGTCGCCGACGGGAGGGTGCTTGCTGCCGCCACCCGGGATATCGAGATCGGCAAGAGCGGCTTCGAGCGCTTCGTCGCGCTTGCCGCCCGCCGCCATTCGGCGCTCTACGGCCTGTTCGCCGTTCTTCTTTCGCTGGCGCTCGGCTGGTCGGCAGCAGCGATCTTCCGTCGCAGATTCTAAGCTAAATATTAACCGAGTTTGGGTACCGCCACTTTCGCCAGCTTTTGTGGAGTCAGGGCGAAACATGGACGATCAGCCAAACCTGCGTCAGTTCATCGACGACATGAGCAGCTTCGATGAACAAGCTGCGCCGAAAGCCGCGCGCGGAGCCGCGCCCGACCTGCCGTCGGTGGGCCAGGTCGTGGAGATCGCCGGCTCCGGCTCGCGAATCCAGATGAAAGCGGACGTCCTGAACGCGCTTCAGTCCCATGCCGATCCGGCGGCCGCCATGTCGGGCCAGGTCGGAAGCCAGGTGAAGATGGTGGTCGGCAACACGTGGCTGATCGCCAACGTCCGAACGATGAGCGCAGACGACAATGGCGCGATCTCCGCCTACGTCGATTTTCTCGGTGAAGGCAGTCGCGACAGCTCCGGCAACATGAGTCACTTCCGCCGCGGCGTGACCCGCTACCCGATCCCGGGTTGCGCGGTGATGCCGGTGACGACCGAGGACCTTCGCGCCGTCTTCGCCGCCGACGACAGCCCGCATATCGAGATCGGCACCGTCTATCCGACCGACGACATCCGCGGCGCGCTGTACGTCGACCCGATGCTGTCGAAACATTTCGCGGTGCTGGGATCGACCGGTACCGGCAAGTCGACCTCGGTTTCGCTGATCCTCCACCGGATTTCGGAGCTTTCGCCCGAAGGTCACATCGTGATGATCGACCCGCACGGCGAATATTCGGCCGCCTTCAAGGGCTGCGGCGAGCTGTTCAACGTCGACAATTTGCAGCTGCCCTACTGGCTGATGAACTTCGAAGAGCATTGCGAGGTCCTTCTGACCACGCAGGGCGCGGAGCGCGAACGCGATTCCGACATCCTCGCCAAGTGCCTGCTGGCGGCCCGCACCAAGGGCAAGGACATGAGCCAGTACGGCAAGGTGACGGTGGATTCGCCGATCCCGTACCTGCTGACGGACCTCGGCGGGATCATCACCAACGAAATGGGCAAGCTCGACCGCGCCGGCGACACTTTGCCTTACCAGCGGCTGAAGACCAAGCTCGACGAGATCAAGGCCGATCCGCGCTACACGTTCATGTTCTCGGGCATGCTGGTGTCGGACTCGATGCCCGCCTTCATCTCGCGCCTTTTCCGCCTTCCCGCCAACGGCCGTCCGATCTCGATCGTCGACGTCTCGGGCGTTCCGTCCGAGATTACGTCAGTGGTGGTCTCGGTGCTCGCCCGGATGGTGTTCGATTATGCGATCTGGTCGCGTACCGAAGCGCAGCGCCCGATCCTGCTCGTCTGCGAAGAGGCGCACCGCTACGTCCCCAAGGACGAGACTTCGGGCACCCAGGCGGTCCGCAAGATCCTCGAGCGGATCGCCAAGGAAGGTCGCAAGTATGGCGTCTCGCTCGGCCTTATCACCCAGCGCCCGTCCGACTTGGCCGAAGGCGTCCTGTCGCAGTGCGGAACGATCATTTCGATGCGCCTGAACAACGACCGCGACCAGGCCTGCGTTCGGGCGGCGATGCCGGAGGGCGCGCGCGGCTTCCTCGACGCGATCCCGGCCTTGCGCAACCGCGAGTGCATCGTGTGCGGCGAAGGCGTCGCCATCCCGATTCGAGTCCGCTTCGACGACCTCGAGCCCGAGAAGTGCCCGGCCTCCTCCGACCCGAGCTTTGCTGCTTTGTGGCGCGAAACCGGCGGCGAGGAAGGAATCATCCAGCGGACGATCAAAAGGTGGCGGGGGCACGGCCGCTGAGCCGCCGAGCGTAGCAACGCCGATGCGAAGCGTCGCCGGACCAGCGCGAAGAGACGGCGAAGAGCGACAGGACCGACGTCACGGGATTTATTCCCGTGACGGCGCCTTGCGTCCGACGGAAAGCTTTTTAGTTTAGAAAAAAGGGGGCGCTGCGACTTGCAACTGCAGCAGGATGCCTGGGCTTCGCCGCTTGGGAAATCCTCGCTAACATTGTCGGGTTGGCCATCACAGGCGTGGCTTGGAAGCTGTTGAGCTAGCCGCGGACGAGAAGTCTAAGCCTTCCCGATCGCCAGCAGCTGCTTCAGCCGCGCGTTGAACGCCTCCCTGGCCGGCCCGCTGATCTCCTGACGCGATTGCATCCGCACCGTCATCGGATCGACCGGCTGGCCGTTTACCTTGACCTCGAAGTGCAAATGCGGGCCGGTCGAAAGGCCGCTCGAACCGACATAGCCGATCACCTGGCCCTGCCGCACTGGCTCGCCGGCGGCCGCCGCGATGCTGCTCATGTGGCCATAAAGCGTGACGATCCCGCCGCCGTGGGCGATCTGGACCTCGCGTCCGTAGCCGCCTCCCCATCCGGCGGCGACCACCTGCCCGTCGGCGGCGGCGACGATCGGGCTTCCCCACGGCGCTCCGAAATCGATCCCCGCGTGCATCCGGGCGAAATGGAGGATCGGGTGGAATCGCATTCCGAAGCCCGACGTGATCCGCCCGGCGACCGGCGCCATCAGCCCGGCCGAGCGCTCGGCCCCGCTCGCGCCGGTGTCGAACCAGTCAGTCTTGCCGCCGGCGTTCCATTTGAGAAGCTCGACATCGGCGCCGTCGACCCGGTGAAGCGCGGCATATTCAAGCGGCTGGCCCGGAGCTCTGGAGATGACGAGGTCGAAGCGGTCGAACGGCGCGACGTCCGAACCGACGTCGATCCGCGTCGACAGCGCGCGGAGATAGTCGGCCGCGACTTGCGGAGACACCCCGGCCGAACGCAGCGACCAGTAGAGGCCATCCGTCACCGCACCCTGGACCCTGATCTCCGAACCGCTGGAGGCGATGATCGGCTTGGCGGCTGTCGCCGGATCCGTCGGGAACTTGTAGGCGTCGGGAGAAGATCCTTCGCTCCCGCCGCCCAGCATCGCGTGCATCTGGAACTGCTGGGCGGGCTCGACGGTCTGCGCCATCGCGGCGGAGAAAGGATCGAGGCCCGGCAGGAAGAGCAAGGCGGTACCGCACAAGGCAGCAAGAGTCGCGGCGCCGCGCAGCCAGCGCTTACCGACCGGCTCGGCCGAAAGGTCGACGACGAGGCTGAACGGCTCGGGCGAGTCGGCGATCGGGAAGGCGTCCGCCCGCGATCGACCAAGCGCGACCCGGGCCGAAGCCTCGGTTGCTGAAAATCCGTCGGGCATCTTGAAACCGCAATGCCCAAACACGGTTAAAACCGTCTTAAAATCGGGAACTTGCGCTTTTGCGGAGCGCTGCCACATTCGGCAGTGAAATGGCGCTCACCAACGCCCCCGTGCGGGCGATCCTCGGCCCGACGAACACCGGCAAGACCTATCTCGCCATCGAGCGGATGTGCGGCCATTCGTCGGGAGTCATCGGCTTCCCGCTGAGGCTGCTGGCTCGCGAAGTGTACGACCGCGTCTGCGCGATCAAGGGCGCCAGGCACGTGGCCTTGCTCACCGGCGAGGAGCGGATCGTCCCCGAAAAGGCGCGCTATTTCCTGTGCACCGCCGAATCGATGCCGGTCCCGGGCGGCGACGGGCACGACGGCAACGCCTTCCAGCGCGATTTCGCTTTCGCCGCGATCGACGAGGCGCAGCTCGGCAGCGATTCCGAACGCGGGCATGTCTTCACCGACCGCATGCTGAGGGTGCGTGGCCGCGAGGAGACGCTGATCCTCGGCTCCGACACGCTGAAGCCGATGATCCGCGAGCTTCTGCCCGACGCCGAGATCGTCAGCCGCCCGCGCTTTTCGACGCTTCGCTATTCCGGAAGCGTCAAGCTTTCGCGCCTGCCGCCGCGCTCTGCCCTCGTCGCTTTCTCCGCCGAGCAGGTCTATGCGCTCGCCGAAGCCCTTCGGCGCTTCCGCGGCGGCGCCGCGGTCGTCATGGGCGCTTTGTCGCCCGCCACCCGCAACGCGCAGGTGGCGATGTTCCAGCGCGGCGAGGTCGACTATCTCGTCGCCACCGACGCCATCGGCATGGGCCTCAACATGGACGTGACCCATGTCGCCTTCGCCGGGCTGGAGAAATTCGACGGCCGCCGCGACCGGCGCCTCACCATCTCCGAAATGGCCCAGATCGCCGGCCGCGCCGGCCGCCATCAGCGCGACGGCACGTTCGGCACCCTCGGCCTTGGCGACCACAGCGCCGAGTTCACCGATTACGAGGCCGAGGCCATCGAGGAGCACCGCTTCCGTCCCATCGACTTCCTCCACTGGCGCAACCCGGACCTCGATTTCACCGACGTCACCGGGCTCATCGCCAGCCTCGAGCGCCCGAGCGACGATCCCTTGCTCCGCGCCGCACCGGAGTCGATCGATCTCGCCGTCCTCAAGCACATTGCCGAGGACCCGGCGATCGCGGCGAAGCGCGGAGCAGCCAGCCGGCGGCTGTGGGCGGCGTGCGGCCTTCCCGATTTTCGCAAGGTCGGGCCGATGCACCATTCGCGGATGGTGCGCCGGCTGTTCAGCTACATCGGCGACGGCGGCCATATCCCGCACGAATGGTTCGCAGCCGAGGTCGCCCGGCTCGACAACGTCAGCGGCGACATCGAGGCGCTTGCCGACCGGCTCGCCGGGATCCGGAGCTGGGCCTATATCGCGCATCGTGCCGACTGGCTGAAGGACCCGTCGAAATGGGCCGAGCGGACCCGCGAGGTTGAATCGCGTTTGTCCGATGCGCTCCACTCGGCGCTGACCCAGCGCTTCGTCGACCGCCGCACCTCGGTGCTGGTGCGCGACATCGGCGCTCGCGGTTCGGACGCGCTTCCGGTCACTGTCGCCGCCGACGGGGAAGTGAGCGTCGGCCCCGAGCCCATCGGACACCTCACCGGCTTCGAGTTTCGGGTCGACCCGGCCGCTCGACTTGCCGACAAGCGCCTGCTTCTCGCAGCCGCCGAGCGGCGTCTCGGCGAGGAGCTGGAAAGGCGCGCCAGCGCGCTGATCGCCGCGCCTGACAGCGAGTTCGAGCTGATGGTCGAGCAGGACGGAAGGACCGCGGTCGGCTGGCACGGCAATGTGCTCGCCCGGCTCGCGCCCGGCCGCTCGCTGCTGGAGCCGGCGATCCGAACCGCTCGAGCCCTCGACCGCCTTTCCGTCCAGACCCGCGCCGACCTGCGCGCGAGGCTCGAACGCTGGGTCGACAGCGAGGTCGACCGGCATTTGCGGCCCCTCAAGCGCCTTGCCGAAACGGCGACAGATCGGTCCACCTCGCCTGGCGTCCGGGCGCTCGGGGCAATGCTCGCTGACGCCGGCGGCGCAGTCCCGCGCCGCTCCGTCGTCAGCGCCATCAGCGCTCTCGAGCAGCAGGACCGGCAGCGCTTGTACCGGCTCAAGGTGCGGCTTGGCCCGCTCGACGTCTTCGTGCCCGCGCTTCTCAAGCCCGCCGCGCAACTGTGGCGAGCCGCGCTGCTGTCGGTCCGCTCGGCCGAACCGATGCCGGAGCTCCCGCCGGCCGGCGCAGCAACGCTTGCCGCCGACGCCGATCCGCGCGGCGCCACTCTCGCCTACCGCCGCGCCGGGAGCGGCTGGGTCCGGACCGACCTTGCCGACCGGCTTGCAAGCCATGCGCACAAGGTGCGCTCGGCCGGCGGCGACAATCCAGTCGATGCTGAGCTGGCGACATCCATCGGGCTTGATTCGGAATCCCTCGCCAGCCTGATGAGCGACATCGGCTTTGCAAAAGCGGGTGATGCATGGCGCTGGCGCGGGCGGCGTCCGCCCAGGCAGGAGCGCCGCGAAGCCGGCTCCCACGCTTTTGCGGAACTGGCGAAGCTGCGGCGCAAGTGAGGATCGACCGGTTCCTGTTCTTCGCCCGGCTGGCGAAGAGCCGGACCCTCGCGCAAGCGCTCATCGAGCCCGGGCACGTGCGCATCGACGGCAAGCGCGTCGCCAAGCCGAGCGAGGAGGTGCGCGAGGGAAGCGTGGTCGTTCTCCCGCTCCACGGCCGAACCCGCGTCCTGAAGGTGCTTTCAATCCCTGCCCGGCGAGGCCCGGCACCTGATGCTCGTGCCTGTTATGAGGAAGTGGGCGTTGACGGAGGAAGCGGCGCGACTTAGCGAACGGCCAAAGGGAGCATCGCTACAATGACCTACGTCGTCACCGACGCCTGTATCAAATGCAAATATATGGACTGCGTCGAGGTGTGCCCCGTCGATTGTTTCTACGAGGGCGAGACGATGCTCGTCATCAATCCCAACGAGTGCATCGATTGCGGCGTTTGCGAGCCAGAGTGCCCGGCCGAGGCGATCCTGCCCGATACCGAGAGCGGGCTCGAGCAATGGCTCGAGCTCAACTCGAAATTCTCCGCCGACTGGCCGAACATCACGCGCAAGAAGGAAAGTCCCGCCGACGCCGACGAGCACAAGGGCGAAGAAGGCAAGTACGACAAATATTTCACGCCCGATCCCGGCGAAGGCGACTAAGCTCGCCATAGGGTCTTTTTTCGGAACTCTTTCCCCGAAAAGCCGCTGCTGTCATAGTTGCGGTGAAACAGGGGGAAAGCTCATGCGTGGTCGCCTGTGCCTTGCGTTTGCCGGTTGCTGTCTCGCGTCACCCGCCATCTCGCAGCAACCGAGCACTGCGCTCCCGCCGCCCGAACAGGCGGGCAACGGGTTCACCCTTGCGCTCGGCGCCGGCATCACCCCCGATTACGTCGGCTCCGACGACTATCGAATCATTCCCGCCGGCGGCCTGCGCGGCCGCGTCGGTCCAGTGAGCCTGACCACCCGGTCGACTTACCTCTACGCAGACTTTTTCCCGCGTACCGCAAGCCGGATCGATTTCGATCTCGGGCCGATCATCGGAGTCAATTTCAATCGCACAACCCGCGTTCACGATCCGGTCGTAAGGCGCTTGCCGAAGCTCGACACCGCCATAGAGGTGGGTGGCTTTGCCGGCATCAGCTTCCACAACCTCACCAACCCGTACGACACGCTCGCCTTTCGCGCGGATGTGCTTCACGACATTGCCGGCGCGCACGATTCGACGGTCTTCAGCCCGAACGTGGAATTCTCGACTCCGCTTTCGCGATTCACCTACGTCAGCGCGTCGGTGGGCGCGGATTTCGTGTCGAACAAATTTGCCGATTATTATTTCGGGATCACGCCCGCGGATTCGATCGCCAGCGGCCTTCCCGTGTTCAATCCCGGCGGCGGCATGGAGAAGTGGAAGGCGGGCTTGCTCGTCAACCAGTCCATCAACGGCGACTTGACCCATGGCCTGTCGGTGTTCGGGACCGCCAATTATTCGCGGCTTGTCGGCGACTTCAAGCGCTCGCCGATCGTGTCGCAGCGCGGCACTCCCAACCAGTGGCTGCTCGCAGCTGGGCTGGCATACACCTGGCGCTGAGCGTCAGCGCCGGCCGAGGAGCTTTTCGACGATGAAGTCCGCGGCTTCGTCGGCGCTCATTGCTGACGTGTCGATGCGAATTTCGGGTTGCTCCGGAACTTCGTACGGGCTGTCGATGCCGGTGAAATTCTTGAGCTCGCCAGCGCGCGCCTTGGCGTAGAGGCCCTTCACATCGCGCTCTTCGGCGTCCTCGAGCGGGGTGTCGACGAACACCTCGATGAACTCGCCTTCGGGGAGCATCCGCCGGACCATGTGCCGCTCGGCGCGGAACGGCGAGATGAAGGCGGTGAGGACGATCAGCCCGGCGTCCGCCATCAGCCTGGCGACCTCGCCGACTCGGCGGATATTCTCGATCCGGTCCGCCTCTGTGAAACCGAGGTCGCGGTTGAGCCCGTGGCGGACGTTATCGCCGTCGAGGAGGTAGGTATGGCGCCCGCGCGCGACGAGCTTCTTCTCGACCAGATTGGCAATCGTCGATTTGCCCGCGCCCGACAGGCCGGTGAACCACAGGACCGCCGGTTTCTGGCCCTTCAGCGTCGAGTGTGTCTCGCGCCCCACCTCCAGATGCTGGCGGTGGATGTTGAGAGCGCGACGAAGCGCGAAGTGGAGCATGCCCGCAGCGACGGTCGAATTGGTGACCTTGTCGATGAGAATGAAGCCGCCGAGCACGCGATTGGGGCTGGTCCCGCCACTGTCATAGGGTTCGAAGACGATCTCCCGATCCGTCGCCAGCTCGGCCACCCCGATGGCATTCAAGGCCAGCGTCTTGGCGGCGAGCCGGTCGAGACTGTTGACGTTCACCTCGTACTTCGGCTGGTGGATCGTGGCTGTCGCGGTCTGCGTGCCGACCTTCAGCCAATAGCCGCGGCCGGGAAGCAGCTCCTCCTCGCTCATCCAGACGATCGTCGCTTCGAACTGGTCGGCAGCTTCGGGAGCGTCAGCGGCCGCCGCAATGACATCGCCGCGCGAGCAATCGACCTCGTCGTCGAATGTCACGGTGACCGACTGGCCGGCGGCCGCTTCGTCGAGATCCCCGTCGAACGTGACTAGTCGGGCAATCCGGGTCGTGCGCCCCGACGGAAGGATCCGCACTTCCGTCCCCGGCCCGAGGCGGCCCGAGGCGATCTGGCCGGCAAAGCCCCGGAAGCCCTGGTTCGGGCGGTTGACCCACTGCACCGGCATCCTGAGCGGCTTGCCGGCGTCCGCATCGGCATCGACTTCGACGCTGTCGAGGAATTCGAGCAGCGTCGGGCCGTCGTACCAGGCCGTCTTTTCGCTTCGGGTCGTGACATTGTCGCCGGCCAGCCCCGAAACCGGAATGGCATTCCAGCCGGTGATTCCGATCTGGCCCGCGAAATCGCGATAGTCGTCGCAGATCGCCTCGAAGGCATCGCGGTCGTAATCGACCAGATCCATCTTGGTGACCGCGAGCACGAAGTGACGGATGCCGACCAGCTTGGCGAGGTACGAATGACGGCGGGTTTGGGTGAGCACGCCCTTGCGCGCGTCGATCAGTAGGACCGCGACGTCGGCGGTGGAGGCGCCGGTGACCATGTTGCGCGTATATTGCTCGTGCCCAGGCGTGTCGGCGACGATGAACTTGCGCTTGTCGCTGGCGAAGAAGCGGTAGGCGACGTCGATGGTAATTCCCTGCTCGCGCTCCGCCGCAAGCCCGTCCACGAGCAGCGCGAAGTCGAGCTTTCCGCCGGTGGTTCCGGCGCTCTTGCTCTCCGCCTCCAGCGCTTCGAGCTGGTCGTCGAAGACCTGCCTGCAGTCGTAAAGCAGGCGGCCGATCAAGGTCGATTTGCCGTCGTCGACGCTTCCGCAGGTGATAAAGCGGAGCATCTCCTTGGCTTCGTGCCGAGCCAGCCATTCCGACACGTTGCTGGCGATCAGCTCGCGGTCGTGATCGAGCGGGAGGGTCATCAGAAATACCCGTCCTGCTTCTTCTTCTCCATGCTTCCGGCGCCCGCGTCCTTGTCGATTGCGCGCCCCTGCCGCTCCGATGTCGTCGTCAGCAGCATCTCCGCGACGACTTCCTCGACGGTCGCCGCTTCGCTTTCGACGGCTCCGGTGAGCGGATAGCAGCCCAGCGTCCGGAATCGCACCTTTCGCAGCTTCGGCTTCTCGCCGTTGAGAGGGAAGCGGTCATCGTCGACCATGAGGATCAGCCCGTCGCGCTCGACGGTCGGCCGCTCGGCGGCCAAATAGAGCGGGACGATCTCGATCGCCTCGCGCAGGATATATTGCCAGATGTCGAGCTCGGTCCAGTTCGACAGCGGGAACACCCGGACGCTCTCGCCCTTGTTCTTCCTGACGTTGTAGAGCGACCACAGCTCGGGCCGCTGGCGCTTCGGGTCCCAGCGGTGGCTGGCGTTGCGGAAGCTGAAGATTCGCTCCTTGGCCCGGCTCTTCTCCTCGTCGCGGCGGGCGCCGCCGAACGCCGCGTCGAACCCGTATTTGTCGAGTGCCTGCTTGAGCCCCTCCGTCTTCCACATGTCGGTGTGCAGCGGTCCATGGTCGAAGGGATTGATACCCTTCGCTTGGGCCTCCGGGTTCTTGTGGACGATGAGCTCGATCGCCGAGTCGGCCGCGATCTTGTCGCGAAGCTCGTACATCGCGGTGAACTTCCAGGTCGTGTCGACGTGGAGCAAGGGAAACGGAAGCGCCCCTGGATAGAAAGCCTTGCGGGCAAGGTGAAGCATCACTGCCGAATCCTTGCCGATCGAATAGAGCATGACCGGCCGCTGCGCCTCCGCGACCGTCTCGCGAAGGATGTGGATGCTTTCGGCCTCGAGGCGGTCGAGATGAGTCAGTGGCTTCAGCAACTTGTCCCTGCCCTATTGGCGGGAGCATTGCCGCCATGTGCAGGAGAAGGAAAGGCTGCTGTTGGGGCGACGGCCCGTTTGCGGGCAGTTCTTCTCGAAATCGACAGAACTCGATCCACAGGTGACGAGGTGAATCGAGCGTTGTAACCCTTTGCGCTTCTTGGGAGGGTGAGAGGCGGATGGGCAACGAGAAGATCGCGGTCGTTGGGCTTGGCTATGTCGGGCTTCCGCTGGCGGTTGCACTGGCGGCGAAATACCGGGTCGTCGGCTTCGACATCAGTGCCGACCGGGTCGCCAGCCTCAAGGCGGGCCACGACGCCACGCACGAGATCTCGGCGGAACAGCTCAAGGCGGCGAGCGGCCTGAAAATTACCGGCGACGCGTCGGACATGAAAGGCTCCGACGTCTTCATCGTCACGGTTCCGACGCCGATCGACAAAGCCAACCGGCCCGACTTCACCGCCCTTCTCACCGCCTGCGCCCTGGTCGGTCCCAACCTTCAAAAGGGCAACATCGTCGTCTTCGAAAGCACGGTCTATCCCGGCGTGACGGAGGAGATCTGCGGCCCCGAGCTGGAGCGCTGCTCGGGCCTCGAGGCCGGGGCGGACTTCAAGCTCGGCTACAGCCCCGAGCGGATCAATCCTGGTGACAGGGAACGGCCGATCCAGAAGATCATGAAGGTCGTCGCGGGCGGCGATGGCGAGACTCTCGACACCCTCGCCAATCTCTATGGATCGATCATTGAGGCCGGAGTCCACCGGGCTACCTCCATCAAGGTCGCCGAGGCCGCGAAAGTCATCGAGAACACGCAGCGCGACGTCAACATCGCCTTGATGAACGAGATTTCGAAGATCTTCGATCGGATCGGCATCCGTACCAGCGAGGTGCTCGAAGCGGCCGGCACAAAGTGGAATTTCCTCAAGTTCCACCCGGGCCTCGTGGGCGGCCACTGCATCGGCGTCGATCCTTATTATCTCACCGCGAAAGCCGAGCAGCTCGGTTATCACCCGCAGGTCATCCTGTCCGGGCGCCGGATCAACGATGGCATGGGCGCTTACGTCGCGCAGCGGGTAGTGAAGCTCCTCGCCCGGCGCGATCAGCCCATCCACGATGCGCGTGTCGGAATCCTCGGCTTCACGTTCAAGGAAAACGTCCCCGACATCCGCAACTCTAAGGTCGTCGACATTTACAACGAGCTGGTCGCGTTCGGAATCGAGCCGATGGTCCACGACCCCGTCGCCGACGCCACCGCCGTTCAACGCGCCTACGGGGTCGAGCTCTGCGATCTCGCCAAATTCACCGGGATGTCGGCGCTGGTCGTCGCCGTCGCCCACGACGGCTTTGGCTCGCTCGGCGGACCGGAGCTTAGCGCCATGCTTGCAGCCGACGGTGTCGTCGTCGACGTCCGGTCAAAGATCGACCCGGCTTCACTGCGGCCGGACCTGTCTTACTGGAGCCTTTAGCGCGCCGTCCTGGCGCCGCGGTCGCGACGCATTTGACGGCCCCTGAGCAAAAAAAAGAGGAGGGAAATTTCTCCCTCCTCTTTTTGTTGCAGCTATGGATTCGCCCGTCAGCCGCGCTCTGGCGGCGGAGGCGGAGGAACCGGACAGGCTTCCGTCGTCAGAATCACCGTCCCGTTGGCGCACGTCTGCGTGGCCGGAGGCGGCGGCGGAGGCGGCGGGGAGGCGGCGGCGGCGGTGCGCTCACGCCGAAGTTATAGAACAAAGCAACCGCCTCATTCATTGTGCGGCAATGTGCCTTGCGCGAGACCGGCGCAGTCGACGCAGGGTTGCCGACAGGCTAAACCGCGCCGCCGCCACAGTCAGCCCAGGGGTTCCCAGTGATCGCTCGCCTTTCCTTCGTCGCCGCCGGACTCGTCATCGCCTCGGCCGCCGGCGCGCAAACCGCCAACCAGGCGCCGAAATCGATGACGAAGGCGGAGTTCACCAAGAACATCGACGCGAATTTCGCCGAAGTCGACACCAACAAGGACGGCGTGCTGTCGAAGGAGGAGGTCGCCGCGGCGCAGGCAAAAGCGCTCCAGCAGGCGCAGGCCATGGAGCAGCAGCGGCTCGAGGCCGAGTTCACCAAGCTCGACACCAATCACGACAAGTCGCTGAGCCTCGCCGAGTTCAAGGCTGCGGCGCCGGCGATCCGGGCGTCCGAAACCCCGGAGCAGATGATCGCGCAATTCGACACCAACAAGGACGGCAAGATCAGCGCCGCCGAATATCGAGCTCCCAAGCTCGCCAATTTCGACAAGGCGGACGCCAACCACGACGGTGTCATCACCGCCCAGGAAATCGCCGCGATGCGCCGCCGCTAGGCGAGCGATTTTTCACGCCGATCGAGGCCCGGTGGCTGGCAAGCCGCCCGGCTTTTCTTTAGGGACGAGTCTTCCCCGGGGAGCTCTTGCGAGCTGAGAGGCGGCAATCCGGCCGCGACCCGCTGAACCTGATGCCGTTAAGGCGGCCGTAGGGAGAAGGAGAGTCCAATGGGCGACGCCCCCGCACGTACCGAACTCAAAGTCACCACGGGCCCGATCCGCGGCTCGCGCAAAATCCATATCGATGGCGTCGCGATGCGCGCCGTCGACCTCGAGCCCTCGTCGGGCGACCCCCCAATCGTCCTCTACGACACCAGCGGCCCCTACACCGATCCGAACAGCCGCATCGACATCATGGCCGGCCTGCCCGAGGTCCGCCGCGACTGGATCCGCGGCCGCGGCGACGTCGAGGAAGTCGCTCAGCGCGAGATCCGCCCCGAAGACAACGGCCAGCTCGGCCCCGACCGCAGCGGCGGAGTCTCGCCCTTCCCCTCCGTCCGCAAGCGAGTCCTCCGTGCCCGCCCCGGCGCCAACGTAACCCAGATGCACTACGCGCGGCGGGGCATAGTCACGCCCGAGATGGCCTATGTCGCCACTCGCGAGAACCTCGGCCGCGAGATCGCCCGCGAAGCCCTCGCCCGCGACGGCCAGGACTTCGGCGCCTCCATCCCCGACTTCGTCACCCCCGAATTCGTCCGCGACGAGGTCGCCCGCGGCCGCGCGATCATCCCCAACAACATCAACCACCCCGAATCCGAGCCGATGGCGATCGGCCGCAATTTCCTGGTCAAGATCAATGCCAATATCGGCAACAGCGCCGTCGCCTCCGACGTCGCGGCCGAGGTCGACAAGATGGTGTGGGCGATCCGCTGGGGCGCCGACACGGTCATGGACCTCAGTACCGGCCGCAACATCCACGACACGCGCGAATGGATCGTCCGCAACGCGCCGGTCCCGATCGGCACCGTCCCCATCTACCAGGCGCTGGAGAAGACCGGCGGAATCGCCGAGGACCTGACCTGGGACATTTTCGCCGACACGCTCATCGAGCAGGCCGAGCAGGGCGTCGACTATTTCACCATCCACGCCGGAGTCCGGCTCCCCTACGTGCCGCTGACCGCCAAGCGCGTGACTGGGATCGTCAGCCGCGGCGGCTCGATCATGGCCAAATGGTGCCTCGCCCACCACAAGGAGAGCTTCCTCTACGAGCGCTTCGACGAGATTTGCGAGATCATGAAGACCTATGACGTCGCCTTCTCATTGGGCGACGGCCTTCGCCCCGGCTCCATCGCCGACGCCAATGACGAGGCCCAGTTCGCCGAGCTCTACACGCTCGGAGAGCTGACCAAGAAGGCCTGGGCGCACGATTGCCAGGTAATGATCGAGGGCCCCGGCCACGTGCCGATGCACAAGATCAAGGAGAATATGGACAAGCAGCTGGCGGTGTGTGGCGAAGCGCCCTTCTACACATTGGGCCCGCTCGTGACCGACGTCGCGCCCGGCTACGACCATATCACCAGCGGCATCGGCGCCGCGATGATCGGCTGGTTCGGCACCGCGATGCTCTGCTACGTCACGCCCAAGGAGCATCTCGGCCTTCCCGACCGCGACGACGTGAAGGTCGGAGTCGTCACCTACAAGCTCGCCGCCCACGCGGCCGACCTGGCCAAGGGCCATCCCGCCGCCAAGGCGCACGATGACGCGCTGAGCAAGGCGAGGTTCGAGTTCCGCTGGCGCGACCAGTTCAACCTCTCGCTCGATCCCGAAACGGCCGAACAGTACCACGACCAGACCCTCCCCGCCGAAGGCGCCAAGACCGCCCACTTCTGCAGCATGTGCGGCCCCAAATTCTGCAGCATGAAGATCACGCAGGAGGTGAGAGAATTCGCCCGCCTGCAAGAGCAAGGCGCACTTTCCCCTCTCCCGCTCCCGGGAGAGGGCGACTCGCCTGCGGCGAGCGCGGTGAGGGCGGTCGAGAACTCGCAGGAAGCCGAAGCCGGCATGGCCGAAATGTCCGAGCGCTACCGCGAGGGCGGCAACGAGCTCTACGTCGGCGCGAACGGCCGAGAGCACGACTGATGGCCGACCTCTACCTCAAGCGGCTCGAAACCGAGCGCAAGGCGCTATGGGCGACCTGCCGCCTCAAGGGCCTGCCAAAGGGCACGGCCGAGCGGGAGCGCATCGCGGAGCTGGATCGGCTCATCGCCGACCACAAGGCGAAGGCCTCTAAATGAACCTCACCGACCTCCTCGTCCCGACCTACCGCAACATGCTGCAGACGCTGAAGGGCCTGCTCGACAAGGCGGAAGTGCAGCTCGGCCCCGAGAAAGCCGAATCCCTGCTCTCGGCTCGCCTGGCCCCGGACATGTTCCCGCTCGCCACGCAGATCCGCTTCGCCGCCGTCCAGGCCTATGACGGGCCGCGGCGCCTCCGCGGCGAGGAGCATCGCCCGGAGGTCGAGGCCATACTCAACGAGGGCCGCAACGCCGGCGAGACCCCCGGTACTCTGGCCGAAGCCAAGGCGCGCATCGACCAGGCGCTGGCCTATGTGGAATCGCTGGACGCCGACGCGCTCGATTTGGCGCCGGAAGACGCGCCTCTTGCGCTCGACCTTCCCATGGGAATGACCTTCGACCTCACCCGGGCCGAATTCGCCCGCGACTGGGCGCTCGGCCAATTCTACTTCCACGTCATGGCCGCCTACGCGATCCTCAGGAAGGAAGGCGTCGAGATCGGCAAGGCCGATTACGTGCCGCACATGTTTGGATATTTGCGGGGGGAGATTGCGTCCTGACGAGGTTTTTCAGGATGAATGCGGCGGGGCTCAAGGTTCGCGGCGGGCTAAGCTTCATAACTTCGACCGGTCGGCGGGCGTCCACTCCTCGGGCTCGACGTCCTTGCGCATCACCCGCATCGCCAAGCCCGCGAACGTCCCGACCGCGATCGCGATGGTCAGGTTGCTCACCACGGTCAGGATCATCGTCATGAAGAACAGCACCCGGCCGTCGGGGCGAAGGCACATTCTTTCACGCCAGCGGCTGGGCTCGCTCATCAGCCATGCGGTGATTATCAGCAGCGCGGCCAGCGCGGGCATGGTCAGGTAACCGGCAAGCGAGGCTGCGGCGATGCTGATCACGAGGATGATCAGCGCGTGCACGATGCCCGCGACCGGCGTCCGGCCGCCGGCGCGAACGTTCGTCGCAGTTCGGGCGATGGCTCCCGTCGCCGGAAGCCCGCCGAACAGGGGCGAGGCGATATTCGCCGCCCCTTGAGCAATCAGCTCTGCGCCAGAGCGATGGCTTCCGCCGATCATGCGGTCGGCGACGATTGCCGACAACAGCGACTCCACGGCTGCCAGGAACGCGATGACGAACGCCGACGGCAACAGCTCGCTGATCCTCGCAATGCTGAGATGCGGGAGCGACGGCGGCGGGAGCCCCGCGGGAAGCGCACCAAACCGCGAATAGATGGTGTCGACGGGCAGGTTCAGCAGCGCCACCGCCCCCGACGCCGCCGCGATGACCAGCAGGGATCCGGGAAACCAGGGATAGAGGCGGCGAAGCGCGGCGATCCCGGCGATCGACAAAATTCCGACGACCAGCGCCAGCACGTTGAAGTCGCCGCGTGCGCTCCACAGCGCCGGAAGGCCGTGGACCAGGTCGGCGGGAACGTGTGCGGTGGCGAGGCCGAAAAGGTCCTTGAGCTGGCTGACGGCGATGATCAGGGCGATGCCGACGGTGAAGCCCTCGATGACGGGCTCCGGCACAAGCGCTACCAACCGCCCGGCGCGGCAGAGGCCTGCCACAACGAGAATAATCCCCGCGAGAAAGGTCGCGACCAGCAGGCCGTCGAACCCGAACTGGGAGATCACGCCGGCGACGACGACGATAAAGGCGCCCGTCGGTCCGCCGATCTGCACCCTGCTTCCGCCGAGCAGGGAAATGAGCAGGCCGCCGACGATTGCGGTGACGAGTCCGGCGCGCGGAGCCGCGCCCGAGGCGATCGCGATGGCGATGCTCAGGGGCAATGCGACCAGCGCCACCGTCACCCCCGCGAGCACATCGCCCGAGAACAGCCGCCACGAATAGTCGCGCATCGTCGTCAGGAGTTTCGGCTTCATCCACCAGCGCTAGAAAGGGACGGTCATTCGTTCAATGGCCGTTTTCCTCTTGAGCGCCGGATGCAGGCCGGAGAGCAGCCGGGCAATACTTCTGAACCTCGATACTAAGCCGTACATCGCTTTGCTGGTCGAGGTGAAAGATGCCGCCTCCACCACCCCGTCAGCCGACGAAGCTGCGATCCGCGCCGCGCGCGACTCTTTCAACGCAGCGATCGAAAGGGGCGATGTTCCCGCGATCGCGTCTGCCCTTGCCGACAACGCGCAGATGGTCACCGGCAACGATAGCGTTCTTTATGCCGGAAAACCGGCGCAGGTCGCGATCTGGGCGCAGGACCTGAAGGATCCGAGCCGCGGCATCTATGTCCGCACGCCCGACCGCATCGAGGTTTCGCCGCTGGCACCGATGGCTCTCGAAACCGGCCACTGGAAAGGCGTCGACAGCAAGTCCGCGAGCGACTGGGCGTCGGGCGTCTATTCCGCCAAGTGGCGGCGGACCGGCGGCAAATGGCTGATCGAAAGCGAAACCTTCATGACGACCGCCTGCGCCGGGAAATATTGTCCCACGAAGCGCTGGGAGCGCGCCTCCGCTTCGACAAAGCCTTTCCTATTAGGATTTCGCCTGCTCCACGCTGGCCGATGCGACTCATCAGCTCCGCTCCGCCCTCGTCGGCACCCCCTCGCACGAGCAGCGTTGCTGCGTTTCAGCGTGCCGGTCGCCCCGCGGATACCCAGCCGGAAGGTCACAAAGTAGAAGAAATAGAAGAACCCCCGTTTCGACTGGTGGGGCCAGTCGACGAAGGGGTCCTCGCCCGTTTCGACTGGTGGGGCCAGTCGACAAAGGGGCTCTCCCCCGTTTCGCCCTCCCCCAGCGGCCGAGTGGCCTCGTCCCCGCCCCTGCACTTGCACTTGCGTCACTTTCCCAACCGCACCAGCGCCGCAGGCGTAGTCTTGCGGGCGGATGAACGCTGCAACTCTCGCGATCACGAGCCGTTACAACGGCAGCTCTCGCAGGTTTACTGTCGCTCTGCAGCCCGCGCCCCACCCACTTGAGCGACTTCAGGAACATCGTCATGAACAAGCTGATCTTCATTGCCGGCGCTGCTGCGCTGACCCTTACCACTCCCGCCCTCGCGAACCCCGGCCACGGTCACGGCCAAGGCCAGGGCCAGGCCCACGGGAACAAGGGCAACACCCATGCGCAGAAGTCCCAGCCCCGGGCGCATGGACAAGCCAGGCACGGCAGGCACATCGTCGCCACTCGACATGGCGGACGGCTCTATGCGTTCGACGCGCGCGGAAGCTGCCCTCCGGGCCTCGCCAGGAAACATAATGGCTGCATGCCGCCGGGCCAGGCAAAGAAGGCCTACAACGTCGGACAGCGCTACAACCGCAATAGCGGCTTCCGCTGGTCTTACAACCAGATCCCGATGGACCTGCGTTCGCGCTACAGCTTCGACCGGAACGACCGTTACTACTACCGCAACGGCTACCTCTATCAGGTCAACCCGCGCACGATGCTGGTCGAGCAGGTGATCAGCGCGCTCCTGCGTTAGTACCGGCTCCAGATTGGCGGGTCCGCTTCCTTCGGGGAGCGGGCCACAGCCGTTGACGTTCCACCAAGCTACTTCGCCAACCTCACCAAAGCCGCGTCCAGCGCCTGCAGGAACCGCGACCGGTCCGCCTTGGCGAAGGGCGCCGGGCCACCGGTGATCCCGTCCGCCGCGACCCGCAGATCGGCCATGATCGCCCGAGTCGCAATCGCGCCGCCGATGCTGGCGCTGGTGAACGGCTTGCCGTTGGGGCCGATCACGATCGCGCCTTTCTTCAGGCAGCGGTCGGCGAGCAGGATGTCGCCGGTGATCACCACCGTCCCGGCGTCGGCTCGCTCGGCGATCCAGTCGTCGGCGGCGTCGAATGAGTCCGATACGACCACCCGCTCGATCAGCTCATGCTCGGGCACCCGGATTCGCGAGTTGCTGACCACCGTCACCGGAACGCCGCGCCGCCAGGCGACCTTGTACACGTCGTCCTTGACCGGGCAGGCATCGGCATCGACCAGGATTTGCAGATCGCTCATCGCCTTCGCCTAGCACGAAAAAGGCCGCCTCGTTTCCGAAGCGGCCTTTCGCTTTGCGAAGCTCGAACTGTGGATGATCAGCAGCTGCAATTCTTGCAGGTGCACGGATCGCAGCGGCAGCCGGCCGACTTGCAGGTGCACGGGTTGCAGCGGCAGCCGGACTTCTCGATGGTCTTTTCCAAGGCGTCTTCTCCCTTACCCGGACACATTGATTCGCGCCCGGCAAAGGCTCTATGGCATCCGTACCATGGTACGGAATCAAGCGAAAAACGCGGACACCATCGGGGGACTTGCCAAATCCGCCGGGGTCGGCGTCGAAACCGTTCGATATTATCAGCGGCGCGGCCTGCTTCCCGAGCCGCCGCGCCCGCCCGGCGAAATCCGCCGCTACGGTGCCGGCGACCTCAAACGGCTGCAATTCATCCGCCGCGCCCAGGCGGCCGGTTTCACGCTCGAGGAAATCGGCGAGCTCCTGGCGCTCGACCGGACCGACGACCGCGCACGGGTGCGCGAGCTCGCAAGCCAGCGCGTGGCGGCGCTCGATTCTAGGATCGCCGAGCTCCAGCGGGCGCGGACCGCGCTGGAACGCCTTCGCTCCAGCTGCGCGTCCGGGTCGAAAGGACCCTGCCCGATTATCGAGGCCTTCGACCCCGCCTAGCTGTTCTTCATATTCTCCAGGCCGCGGACTCCGCCCTTCTGCGACGGCTGCGACACGTTGGTCTTCACCTTCACCTTCTTGGGCTTGCGCGCTTCCTTGTTCGATCTCTGCTGGCTCTTGGCCATGGTCGCTCTCCTACCGGGCGCGAATGCGCCACGCCGGCCACATCATAACCTTTCGGCGGCGGCGTTCCTATCCGGCGAGGCGTTTCTTCAGGTCCGCCCGGATCGAGGCCCCGGCCAGATGCGCGTCGACATTGGAATAGCCTTCCTGCCTAAGGGCCTTGCGAATGTCCTCGACGCTGGACAGGCTCGGGGCCAATTGGAACGCGCGCTCGACAATGTGGGGGTTCTGCATCGGAATTCCTGATAAAAGTTGCGGTTCCGTTACAAACGCTCTGGCTTGGCGATCCGTTCCTCCGGTCCGCCACCGCTTCGGCCGGGGACGACCGCGCATCGACAAAAGCATGGGCAGACAGGCGCGGTTCACGATAAAAGGCGCTTGTCTGCTCGCGAGTAGCGGAGGACCGTCTTGCCCAAGCTTCGCCGCTTTGTGATTGTCGCGTTCGGGCTGACGCTCGCCGGCCTTGCCGCGCCGGGCATGGCCGCCGCCGGCGAGCCGCCCAGGATCGACAAGCCCAAGCCGGTGCCGCCGACCATCCCGCCTGACGTCCCTCCTCTTCCACCCGCCCAGATCGACCCGACGCTCGCCGTCGGCGGCCAGGACGTGAAAGCGAAGAAGGTCGAAACGCGCCTCAGCGTCGACGTCCAGGTGAACGGCCGCGGCCCCTATCGCTTCATCGTCGACAGCGGCGCCGACACCTCGGTGGTCGGGATAGGGATCGCCCGCGACCTTCAGCTTCCGCTCGGGACGCCCGCCATCCTCAATGGAATGACCTCGCGCGACCAGGTCGACCGGGTGAAGGTGGACGAGCTCACTCTCGGCCCAACCAGCGTGCACAACCTCCTGCTTCCGGCGCTTCGCGAATATGATGTCGGCGGCGATGGGATCATCGGCATCGACGCGCTCGTCAGCAAGCGGCTGCTGATGGATTTCGAAAAACGGCTGATCAAGGTCGAGGACGCTTCGGTCCGCTACATCCCCGTGCCCGGCGAGATCGTAGTCACGGCCAGGCGTCAGCGCGGCCAACTGATCCTGACTCACATCCGCGCGGCGGGCGTTCCGCTCGACGCCGTGATCGACACCGGGACCGAGATCACCATCGGCAACCTCGCGCTTCGCGACCTTCTCATCCGCGGCAACCGCGACAAGTTCATCGAAGTGCCGGTGATCGGAGTGACCGGAGTCACCAAGAAATTGCAGGTTGCCCGAATCGGCGAGCTCCAGCTCGGCCCCATCACTATCAGCGATGTTCCGATGGCCTTCGCCGACGTGCCGCCGTTCAAGCTGTTCGGCCTCGCCGACCAGCCCGCCTTGCTGCTCGGCACCGACCTGCTGGAAACCTTTCGGCGGATCTCGCTCGACTTCAAGGCGCGCAAGGTCCGGTTCCAGCTGCGCAAGTGCACGCCCGAGGGCGTGACCATCAGCACCGATCCCGACAATTTCTCGCGCTTGTCCTCGACAGGAACGCAGGACGTCTGCGGGCGATAAATGGGCCTGGAAGTCGACGCCGCCAGTCCAATCTCCTACGGCTCGGGATTCATGCAAATCCCGACCGTGACCACCGAGCGGCTGACGCTGCGAGCGCCCGAAGCGGGCGACTTCCCGCTCTACCGCGGCTTCTATGCCGACCCGCAAGGCTCGCGATTCTATGGCGGGCCGCTGAGGGCCGAGCTCGCCTGGCGCAAGCTCTCCCACGACATCGGCCACTGGGCGCTTCGCGGCTTTGGAATGTGGACGGTTATCGACCGGGAATCGGGCCGTGGCGTCGGCGGCTGCGGGATCGTCTGGCCCGAAGGCTGGCCCCGCCATGAGCTGACGTGGTGGATTGTCCCCGCGGCCCGCCGGCGCGGCTATGCGCTCGAAGCGTCGCGGGCGGCGATCGACTGGGCCGGCGGCACGCTCGGCTGGACCGGTGTCGAAACCCACATGGACGACGGCAATTCGGCGGCGCGGGCGCTTGCCGAGCGGCTCGACGGTGAAGTCATCGCCCGCGAGCGATTCCCCGACGGGCTCAGCCGCAACATCTATCTTCTCCCTGTCGCCTCTTCTCGAAAGTTGAGGGCGAGCAAGTCATGAGTGGGGCTTCGGCCGAAATCGACGCGAAGATCGCAAGCCTCGACGACTGGCGCGGGGCGATGCTTGCCAACATGCGTGGGCTGATCCGCCAGGCGGACCCTCAGGTCGTCGAGGAGGTGAAGTGGCGAAAGCCGTCCAATCCGGCCGGAGTGCCCGTCTGGTCGCACGCCGGAATGCTGTGCACCGGCGAGACCTACAAGGACAAGATCAAGCTGACCTTCGCCCGCGGGGCAGCACTTGCCGACCCTTCGGGCCTGTTCAACTCCAGCCTCACCGGCGGAACCCGCCGCGCCATCGATATCCGCGAGGGCGAGACCATTGACCCGGTGGCGTTCAAGGCCCTCGTCAGCGCCGCGGTGATGCTCAATCTGTCGAAGACCGCGTAATCGGCTGGAGTGACGACTAAAGCGCCAGTTCCGGCTCTTCGCTTGCGCGGCTGGGCTTCACCGAATTGCCGTCTGCAAGCATCCATGCCTTGTCGGCGGGAGCGGCTTGTCCGGCCGCAGGCGCAAGTGCGGGCTCGGGCCGCTGTGCGGCAGCTCGGCGTTCCGCCTGGTCGAACGCCGCGGCTCTGCGCAGTCGATGGCGAAGCGACAGGGACGGATTGTCCGGCGTGGGCCCTCGGTAGGCGGCCTGGACGTGAGGTCCGAAGCGCGACAGATCGAAGCCGTTCGGGAGCCGGGTCTCTCCGCCGTTCGCCAACGGCTGCCGTGCAGGCGCGGACGCGGCCCAGGCCGGTTGAATGTCGCCTTCGGACTCGACGCTCTGCCTCTCGTCCGAAGCATCGGTCGGATCGTCCCAGCCGGCGGCCTCCTCCTCGTCGAGGCGGCGGCGGCGGCGGCGCAGGCCAATGCCTGCACCGGCCAGCGCGAGGATTCCGAGCGCGCCCGCTGCGGCGGCGGGGTTCGCCTCGTTGCGCCAATAGGATGACCAGGGCGCCGGTTTCGGCGGCTGCGCGACCGGGGGCGCCGGCTGCGCGGCGATCTCGGCCGGCGGCGAGGTTGCTGAAGGCAAAGCTGCAACCGGCGGAGGCGCTGGCGCCCGCGTCCGGACGGGAGCCGGCGCTGAAATCCTTGCTGATTCGGGGGCTGGCGCTGCCGCCTTGTGGACAACCTTGCTCGTTCGAGCCGCGGCTGCCGTGGTCTTTGCCTTTGCCGCTTTTGCGACAGGTTGCTCGACCGGAGCGGCGGTGTCCGGCGTCGGCTGGGTCGAGGTCTGCGTGTCCGAATCCGGGGCTGGCGCCGTCGTCGTCGAATCCGTCGCAGGCGGCGTCGAGTTCGATGCCGGCGTGGTCGTATCCGGTTCGGGCGGTACGCTTTGCGCGACGAGGGAGGTGGAGGTGATGGTCAGGACGACGCCAAGCGCCGTCAGACCGGGGCGAACATGTATCCGTTTCTGGGTCATAATGAAGGTCAATTCGGAGCGGACGCGCAGGTGGCGGCATTAACGACAAACGGGGGCGAACGGCTGATGGGCGGCCGACTTTGTCTCCTGAGCCCCACCCGTTAACCCGCGGCAGACGTTCGGCATTGCCTGCGCGCACGGCGGCAGGGCCCGCGACCTGTTCTCACGGCCTTCGAGTCGGAACAGACCTCAGAACAAAGAAACCACGAACGCGCCGACCAGGAGGACGGCGGCGCCGCCGACAAGCAAGATGTCGCGAACGCCGGTTTCCACATATTCCTGATGGTCGCCGTCGCCGAAGTCATCGCGCGACCGGTGGTGGAAGATGTCGCCGATCTTTTGCATGGCGTGCCTCCCTTTCTAGGGACTGCAGACCATACTCCTGCCGTCCGAGTCGGGCCAAATGGCGGAAGCCTAGGCGATTTTCTCCGCGTAGAT
>Ga0207705_10000187_pt1:5000-62500 | contig 64327 bp, 49 predicted proteins | sample KBSC13metaG_FD_184314 | JGI IMG/M metagenome (GOLD analysis project Ga0207705, IMG submission 184314) | Corn rhizosphere microbial communities from Kellogg Biological Station, Michigan, USA - KBS C1-3 metaG (SPAdes) (version 2) | ecosystem: Host-associated > Plants > Roots >... | reverse complement strand
TAGCTAGCTCAGCAGGTTTGGACCCGGGTGAATCAGTTCAGTGAAGGAAGGGAGCCTAAGCCTAAACTTAAGGCTTTTCCAAGCCTTGCCGATAGGCGCCTCATGGCTCGCTCAGTTCGCTCGCGGAGTTCTTAGATCAGTAGATTTGGATAGAGTCTCGCTCATCTCATAAAGGAAGAGTAGCGCGCTAGCGCGGCTCGCTTCGCTTTTCGACGCGGAGCTCGCAGCTGTCGAAGCCTGCTTCAAAACTACAGGGCGTGCGTTAGCACTACGGCTTTTCAGCCTCCCTTTGCTGGTTCCGAACTATCACTGATCCCACCTTCAAACCTTTTTCTTTTAATCTCAGGAAGGCTTTCTCGGGGAGAAAGCTGGTTGGGGAACTGCTAAACGACCTAAAAGAAAGAGGAGACTGACTCTGACCTTTCAAAGCCCTATCTCATCTGGTTGATAGTAGAAGGTACGTACGATGGTACCATGGACATAAACGAGGTCGAGCATATCTTTAATGATTTAAAACTAAAGCGTACCTAAAGCCTGCCCTGGATATGAAAAAGGGATTTGAGCCAGAAGAAGATGAGGATCTATCACCAGATGAGGAAATGGAAACAACTAAGTATTAGTTAGGTTCCGGAAATGGAAATGGTAACAGCGGCCCAAAACTCAAATGGTAAGGTTTTCTTTGAAAAGAAAAAGGAATGGGATGGGGTATGAATCCTTAACTACAAAAGAAAAGTAAGCACCTCTCCTAACTAATTAGTTAGTATCGAGAGACTAGGCTTTTCATTAAAGTTGAAGGAGACAAACAAAGTCTTGCCGATGGAAGAAATTCCATCGTCGTAAGGGAAGGCCTTGGTCAATCAACTCACCGCCATTGACCAGGGGAGGGGGGAACAATCTGATGAGCGAGATCATAACACGTGAACAACAAACCATACCGATAGGTTGATAGTTTTCTGTTGGTACGGCGTGTGGTCACAGGAACAATCGGCGGTCGTAGCATGAACTAAAGAGTACCTTCATTTTACAGCGTATAGAGGTGTACCAATCCCACCATGATCGCCAGAGCAAGATTCATTCTTTAATCGCTACCAGATCAAACATGAGACCAGCATCCGGAACGCAAAAGTTTTTAGAAATCCTTATCTTTCGGCTTTTTAAAGAAGATAGGCCATTACAAAAACAAGGTCTAACAGTCGACTCTTTCCTATCAGGATTTTACAACCTGAATACCAACCTGGGGGACCACTATTATATTAGAAGAGAGCATAATAAGTAAATGCCGACGCCATCTTTTACTTTTTGGATTGGATTGGATGGTCGGCGGCGCCATAAACTCGATAACCAGCACCGCGGAGTCAATAAATTCAACTAAATAGAATCCTAAAACAATCTTATTCGAGCACACGCGGGACCCGCAGCAATGAAATTCACACAAGCGGCAATCATCCGAGCAGAGAATGGAGAAGGGAAATATACTTTGAATTGTTTTTCCGAATGAGAAAGCCTTTGGCAAACTCCTTGCAAATCCGTTTTTGCCGGGCACAATAGACATATCTGCTCAGTCACAACATAAGGAACCCCCAATGTTCCTCAAAGCCTACCCGGCCTGACAGCTTTAGTTGAATGATCTGATCCCGAAGCTAGCTTTCTACTTAAATTGCTATGACTGGCCAACTAATGATCGGACTACCTATCTTGATGTTTTGAATCTGTATTCAGAGCTTTTTTCCAACTACCGGGACTACTAATTTAAAGTACAAAGCTCTCCTATGAATATGCTACTGCTCTTACTTTCTACCTGAATCCGAGCATTGAAGCAAGCTCTTTATCGCACCATAACCGAGTCTCCCCTTGCAGCTCTGATCAATCCACCCGGCAAATAACTGCTCCTTACTCTTTGATTGTATGTCCATTTTTGCTTGATGTCTGGCTCACCGGATCTGGTACATGAAAAAGCCATTCCTTTTCGCTTTCCTTCAACCACTCAGTATACTTTTTTACTGGAAGAGTCAAGCGAAAGCAATTAGTTTAGAAGGAAGAGGAAGACCTGGGGTGGGGGGCTTACGTCCTCATTTCACTCTTTTTGCTCCTGCGAGACACGACTCAACTACTTTTTACAATTGACAGGGTAGCTCGGAGGTCAGATGAGGGGTCTTCCCCATAAAGATAGATTAGTACTGGAAGGTTCAGATGAAGGAAGGGCGGGCTGAAACAAGGCACAAACTTTGAAATGGGGTAGGGTAAATAAATATGAGCAATCCGTGAGAATAGCAAACCCCTATCTCTTATAAAGAAGAAGATAGATAGGTCCACGAGTTGAGACAGAGAAGTTCTGACTAATCAAGTAGGAGTTTACCCACGAGAGTCAGAGGCTGCATCATCAAAGGGGTATAGAAATAATTCAGAAGCACTATGGCCTGAAGCGAAGGGCAGGAACGAACGGAATCAATGTGTTCCAATTTATCCGGAGTAAGGACAGCAGCCGAGAAGGGGAAAAAAAATAGCGTAGAAAAAAAAAGGTAGGACCAGATCATGCGAAGAGCTCTTCGCCCTATTGATTAGGAATCTCGATCAGAAACCACCAGGCCATGTCTCCCGATAAAAATCCCCACAATGGATGTCAGGCCTTGGCTTCATAAAATCTGATTGGATCCGCACTATAGGATAAGAATACAGATAGGCTGACTATGACTAAGAAGATCTTCCAATTTTCTTACCTGAAAAGATGAGTTATTCAAAGGAATACCTGCAAAATAGAATAAACACATGGCACAGCTGGGTGCTAGAATAGTAGTTAATAGAAGTTCTAGTCACTTAAAAAAAAAATAACCACTGCTTAACTTAATTAGATCGTAGAAGATAAGCAAGCGGGTTCGGGCAGTTAGTCCTATTTGAAGGTCAGAAGTTCGGGTAGTAAGGGCTAGGTTTATATAGGGGCTATATTTTTTAGAAACATATGGTCTTGCTCATTTCCCATCAAGGAATGGAGATTGGGTTGGTGTTTGGAAGGGATTCAGTAAACTGACCTTGGCCAGCAAGCAGAAAAAGGACTGACGTCTTGGGGCGCGCTAGCGCGCGTACTCTTCTTCTGCGAGACTCCATCCAAATCCACCACTTACTCGTTGGTTGGTGTTCCATTCTGTTATCTTAGACTATGCTGCCTTCTTCAATTCCATTCTTCGTCTCCCTAGTCGAAGTCTTCTTGCTGGCCCAACCCAGCATTTTTGAGTGCCGTGCCAGGGCGATAGGCGCTCCGCAGTCACGCATGATCACCAGAGCCTTTCTTGGCTATGTAAATATAGGGCCGGAATAAGTGCAAGATCCTCAACAAAATGGATTAAGGTGGGCTTCGGATTATTAATAATTTTTTCTATCTTGTCATTAAGTTCTTGTTTGAATCTGCCTTATCACAATATCCCTCCTTTTAGGGATAAAGCTATCAATGGCGAATCGAGCATTCGCTATCCTTTTTATTTTTTTAGCTTTGAATGGAAGAAAAGTAATGAAACCTGCGATGGCTACTGAATAACCTCCTTCTATTTTATTAATTTGAAACCCTTTTACCTTTTTCTTCGTTCGCCAAATCTTCTTCAGTTCTATCCAAGCTCGGTTTTGTCTGAATCTTTGTGGAAGAAGAAGCGGTTCGCCAGCCGCTACATCCAGGGATCCCACAAAATCATTAAACCCGGCGGCTGCTCGCTCTTTGATCAGTGATTCACCGGCCACTAGATCGATGAAGAATCTCTCAAAAATCCGCTTTTTGATCAGTGATTCACCAGCCACTACATTCTTGGATCCCACCTTATTCTCAAACCTGGTGGCTCGCTTGATTGGCAGTCCTGTAAGCTCATCTTGCATACAAATTTTTGGGGTACCAAGGCCTGCATCCACCAAGAACATTTCTTCCCTTAAGCGTAAGCGTAAAACTGAAGATTGTAAGGCGTTTCCACTACATAATAAGAAACTCGAATTAGATCTTGGAAATGATCGACTCCAATAGATGCTCATCATAAGCTTTTTTTTCCTCCTATTCCTATTGATCAGAAGTATCCAGCAGCGCCACGCCAGAGTGACTTCCGAAGCGCTACGGACGGGACGAAATCCGGCAGCCAGCCAGTTGCTGGCTCGGAATAACCAGCCCAGCAAGAAGCTAAATTCTTCCATAACATAACGGGGCGGGGTTGCGCGCGAGCCGGGTGACGTAGGTGCACAAGAGTACTTCGCGCCACAACCATCTCTTTTTTATAGGTTCTACGGACCTGCTTCATCTGGTAAAAAAGAGTCATAGATATGCCTGTAATTAGAAGGAAGAACCGCCATAAAAATCTTCCTCGTGTATCGTCTGTAGCAGAACTATGAACGGGAGCTAGCAATCCGGACCGTATTGAAAAGGTTCCTGAGACACAGCATGGAAGAGTCAAAATATTCAGAAGCGAGGTCCAATAATGAAGAAGGGGTAGAATTACTGAATGAATAAGAGCTGTGGCTAATACCCGAGGCATAAAAGACGCATTTTCTACGGGATCCCGAAACCACCAGCCACCCCGACCTAATTCATGATGAGCCCACCAACTTCCTGGCGAGATGCCTACGGTTAAAAACAACCAACATGTCAAGATCCAAATTCGAATTGGTTCCTGGTCCTGGTCAGAGACCACTGTGTTCGCGCCGGCGGTCCAACAAAGAGGCGAAGTAGTGGTGTCTTTCTTTCCATTACGAACGACAACACGCTTCGCCTGCTCCCTCCCCGTGTCCATTAGCGCTCCTGTCCAGAGCGAAGAGAAGGCGAAAAAGCGCCGCCGAAGCAGGCTTCTATTGCTACGCAACAATAGAGCAGGCGCGCCGCCCACAAAATGTTTGAATGATCGGGTAAAGAGCGAGCTTCTTATATGGGATCCGACGCATCCAGCAGAGCGAAGCAGCGTTCCATTCTTTTCGGCGGCATCCTTCCGCATTGGCGGCGAGTGGAGTGCCACAATCCCATTCATCATTTTTGATCTACATAACCCAAAGCCCATAGCACTGGCGACGTCTCCGGCATAAATGCAAGGAGGATGTATAGCTGATATAGGATCTTGTGGAACAGGATTTGATTCTGCAAGCGGTTCGGTACGAACGAAGAAATTTCGAACAAAAGGATCGGAACTCGCTGATAGGAAAGGAGAGAAAAACAAAGCAATGCCAAGAGCTCCGTCAATCTGCTGTTCATCGATAGACGAAGCTCTCTCTTTTTCATCTCGTGCCAGATGTAACAAAAGATTAGTCCTTTTTCCTTCTCGCGAACCACGGGAGCGCCCAGCGCCCAGAAGAGCAAAGCTCATTTTCAAAACTGGGTCAAGCGGCGCATTAAAAAGGGCTGGCCCGTTAAAAGGACGCTTACTTTGCGAACGAAGTTCAGAATCAACAAGGGTTCTCCGAACGAAGGGAGTGTACAACTGGGGCGCAGCTCCACTTTTTTGTTGGAGAGATAGAATGGAGTTCTTCACGAAGTTCGAGACAAAGGAAAAAATAAAAGTTTCTCTATAGCCTCTGCGTTTTGAGACATTATGGCTTTGGGGTCGACCCCGGTACCGGTAACAAAAAAGGAATCCATAAAAACTTGGGATCCAACACCATGAGAAAATACTACCCTCATGATTAGACCATGTCCCTGAGATTTGATAAAAAAAAGGTGCATTAGCGGTTAATACGTTGTAATTAGATAAGTTATTTGGAATATGACGGAACGAAAGACCAAGGAAAGAAAGAAGAATGCACCAAAATGCAGGTGCTGCACCAAACGCTGGTGGTTGTTTCTTGTTGTAAGTGAATGCAACGAAAAGACCCGGAAATAACAAATAATGAGAAAATTCATTTATAGACATTTCGTGCTCATTTCCTAATTTCTGCTTAGTTATTCCCATCATCCGGTAACCACAGGATGATCCCAATCTCCTTTTAGTAATAGATCTTTTTGATATGTCTCAGCGGCAAGGAAGAGAAAATGCAATGCATCGAGTCGTTTATCAAGAAAGTGGACGAGCTATGGATCAAGATCATATTTAGTCCAATTTCTACCGGTGCACTTCTCATGAAATAATTCCCTTTCCAAGGAAAGGAAAACAAGAACTCGAATACTCGTAATAGCGATCCCGATCCACCTACTTTTTTTCTATTCTTTTATTCTAAAGCACAAGCCATTTTTATGCATGGGGCATAAGAGTGGACAATCTATGTTATCGAAGGAAGTAAATAACAACACTTCAGCGTTTCGGTCTACCCACCCTCATTCAGTAAACCAATAGGATTGCAGCATTGGAATTAGAGTTGGCCAGGTCCTCTAAAAAGAAAAGAAGAAACTACTTAGACTTAGACTTAGAATAGAGAAATGCCATTGGTTTTCTCGTACTACGATATCTTTTTTTTTGTTTTTGGCCATGATTGTGCTGCTCCTGTGAAGGCTAGTGGGAAAGCTCACCGTTCGTTGTGATGAGTGGGGGCCTTGTATCTGTATTCGGATCAGCTCCTTAACATAGTTTCCTGCTTGAACCCTGGCTGGGAGCTGGGAGAGGTGTCCCACTACAGGTGCAAATAAACCATTTTACCTTTCAGGGGAAAGGAAACAAACCACTCAATAATCGGTAGAAATTCCTCCTACTGAACTGAGCCAATCTCTCTCCTTTTGTCTAGTTAGCCGGTTCTGATTGCAGCTTCCTATTTTCCTATTATTGTTTCTCTTCCATCGAGAAGCCATTCTTCATAAGTCAATAACTGGGAGCCAGTGTCATTAAGTGGCCTATCAGAATACAGGTAGCAACCATACGCACTTGGCTTGGCTGAAAAATCCTGCTCATAAGCCAGGTCTGTGTGCCGAGTACAGCCGTTGCCTCAGGGGAAGCGAACAAAGTCATTGGAATAGTTTATTTATTGGGTGGGTCCTTCTCTTCTCATTTCAAGATCGATCATCTCGAGTCTCGGGCTGAATAACCTACTCTTCCTCCGATCTGTAAAGATGAATTTCAATACCTTGTTCTTATATGAGTTTCATGAGTACGATCTAGACTATACTTATTTTATCAGGTTTTTTTCGCATAGCGAGTAGAGGAATAGTTTATAGTTTTGGAACCACCTGAGCAGGAATCGCTGATCCACCTTCACTTGTTTCCTCTGGCTTCGATTCTTTTATTGTATAGTGGACTACTTAGGAGCTTTAGCACTGACCCTCGTGAAAAAAAGAGCTGGGACCCACCTACTATAGATATAGATATAGATGGGCCTCGTTCCTTTATAATACGATCTAGCTTGATCCATCATCCTCAAATTATGATAACTGCCTTCTAGCCGCAGCCGGAGCTACTTCTAATCCGGAATCCAAAGGAGTCGAGCTTTTCGTACTACCATCGCCCGGGCATCGCTTTCTTCCCACTGCTTTCGTCCTGTTTTATTGCTCCTCCTCTCAACTTATTGTTCTTGTGAATACCGTACGTAGTAGTTCTTGTGAATATCAATCTAGGCGTAGGGCTTGCAAGATTCGCTTCGTGCCGTTGGGAAAACACTGGTATATGCTTAGCCCTTCTCTTCCTTGAGGTTTAAGGGGGAAAGATATCGTCTTCTAAACTGAGGAGAGTTATGTATCGCCTTAGCTTATCTGCTGCCTTGTTTTACGAATCTGACTTCACCCTAAAGAACAATAAGAAGTCAATGGGTTTGGTTTCTGACCGCACTTCTCTACAGGCATCCCACCCGTCCTCTTCCTCCAGCAGCTCAAGGTACGCACAGGAAACCACATCTTGAACCACGGAATTAGCCGTGATAGGTTTCTTCTTCCGCTCGGTACTCATCTACCCTAATCTTCCCCTCGCAGTGGATTCCACTAGGTTCTTAACCTCTTCCCAATTCTTAAACTGAAACCTGCGATGTCTAATCCAACTCGGCACCTAACCAGCTTGTCAGCATCGTAAGTTTGCCTCAACATTCCCCCTAGAAATAGAATAAGAATGTAAATCTACTTTCATTTAGGGATGATACTTTCTTTTTTTTTCTAGAACTAGAATAAGTAAGTATGCTCTGGAGTAAAAGGATTCGAACCTTTGCATGCCGGTACCAAAAACCGATGCCTTACCACTTGGCTATACTCCAAACGGTCGGTTCCTGGGGAGAGGGGGAAGGGAGAAGCAGGGCTCGAAGAAAACGAGCCGTGCAAGGACGCGGGGATATAGCAAGTAAGCTGCAAGGTTTTCCCTTTAGGACCGACTACAACAAGCTCGCGACTCTAATAGAAACTAAGGGTCAGCTCTCTGCTCTATTTGCTTGCAATGCGTTGCCTATCAAAGTCGGCGAACGCTTCCACCCCCTCTTGCCCTTGTTACGCAACACGCCAACAAAGAACCTTGGTTCCGTTGCGCCCTGTACTGTATTCCGAGGCGACCATTTCGCGCGGTTCGATCCATTTCCCGATCCGAAAAATCCGATAACGTACCTATATGAGTGGGATGGATGGTAAATCATTTGCAGTCTTTTTCGGCAGGACCTAGACACGGAGGTTCGGGAAGTAGCGCATGACAGCATTCACTGGTGAAAGGACTGGCAGCAGCGAGAGCATCATAGTTGACATGGTCGGAGCTACAGTCCCCATATCCGTCTCTACTCTTTCTGTAATTGACTCCCTCCCGCTCCCGTCCATCAAAAAGTGTTATTTCCTCCAGCTCCCTCCGATGCCGGTAGATTAGATTAATTCATTGACAAAACCCATTGATTCCAAGCAAGAGGATGCGCCTAGCGCTAGTTGCTCAATCCGTTGCTTGTTTGGTGATAAAATCGCTGATGCGAACTCGGTAGTGCTACTGAAACCACTTTGTGCATCTTCTGTTGCCAGGAAAGAAAGACGTGCTGGGTCAGTCCGGCACGTCACGCTTGCTAATACGGCCCGGCTGCCCCTATACAGAAATAGTTTAATCGATTGACCGACTTTACTTTACTTTATCGCACGCATAGATAGTTTCGACTGCAGAGGCTAACCTACTGTGATCTCATTTAGTTGGCAACTCGACTCCAACCCGATCTAGAAGAGGATTTCTTTAAATCAATAGCACTTCTCTCTCAACTGTGCAGTCGACCACAAAACCATGGAATTTCTATATGAAAATAAGAGATGCTTCTAGGGACAATCAAGATCACTAGGAAAGAGCTGAGTTAAAGTGGCACTCACTTGATTAAAGGGTTTCGTGTGTACTGACTGATCTAAGTGCAGAACCATTCAAGAAACGTAATTGAAAGAAAGAAAGAGCGCTATTCTTCTTTAGTTAGGTACTGCCATCAATGAGTTTGCTAAGAAAGACCCCGGTGGAATATTTGGCCTGCTTACTAACTTATAGGCTTCAGAGGGGACCCTTTCTCGCCCAGCCCCACCTACAGGGAGTGTAGGATTTCGTTCGCAACTCTTTTTCCTAGAAATCTCAATCCAGCGAGTCACTACTCTTTTTCTCAAACAAGAAGCTGACAAAGAGATCCATCCATTTCTAAGTTTGTCTCCACCTCATTGGCCATCTATTTTATTTTCCCAAGAGACTGGTTTGATTCCACCAGAGTCTCTCTTAGCGCATAAGTTGAAATTCATTCAGATTAGCATGAAAACCATTCTGCAAGATATCAAGAAATTCTTTAAATAAGTCATCATTCATTAGCGCGTAAGAGCATTCATTCTATCAACGATATTTCTCGAACTGGCGCACTTCCAGGAAAGTAGGAGATTTCTCGTAAGGATTATACGTGATTTTCCCATTATGTGAGCGTGCATTTCCTCAATCATTAAGAATTGGGCCTTGGGAAGAAAAACTAGTTCTATGTCAATTCTACAGCCAGAGAAAGAATCAAGTCTATCTCACTCATATAGTGGCTGCCAGTGGCACTATTTCTTTTCCAGACAAACCTTTTATTTTATGGTAGTTTCACTCCGATTGCGGGAGGGAAGCAGGGCTATAGAAATCAGTTCAGAAAAGGACTGATTGATAGACTCAATTTTACGGAGAAGAAAGGAATATTCACAGCATTCATCACTTCTATATTTTACTATGATTTTTCGAGCGTGTATAGAGCCTATCTAGCTCTATTTCCTAGTTTCTCCTTTAAGTTGTGAGGATTGAGTTTGCTTTGATTCTGGTTCAGGGCAAGGGCTACTTTCTTGAGTTCGTATAAGCATGGATCTAATCTTACCTGGATTGGTTATCGAGATGAGAAGACTGGCACTTTAAAGCGGGTAACGTATAGGATAGTCCAAGTAGAGAGGCCGGGTCTTATACCAGTAGCTTCAACCCAGTAGGTTATTTTGACTGGGCCTTTAGTTGGCAACTCGACTCCAACCCGATCTAGAATCAGATTTCTTTTTTGCGAACTCATAACTTAGCTAAATGGGGAGAACGAAGAGGCGTGGGAAATTGGGGGACGGACTCCTCAATACCGGATGAAGTTGGCTTACTTAAGTCCTTGGAGCTTCCCCCGCGGTAGAAGAATCTATCTTAAGGATATCGTCGGCATCACAACGAAGACACACATTCCGCACTACTTGCTCATCCCATGACTTCCCATCAGCTTTCCGTAGATCCCTCACAATCGAGTTAGGCCGATTAGGGAATTTCTCTCTCTTCGAACCTTGGGATCCAGTAGTCCACCCAAACTTGCTGTGCTTAAACCATCTCCAATGCGCCAGATCAGACCCGCCAAAAGAGTTTCCCTTGCAGCACAAACACCCTCCTCCATGTGATCGAAGCCTGAGGCGGAACCTTTGCTTTGCCCTTAGACAATCTCTATTCGGGTAGTCGCGCCCTTGAAGCACCTGAGCACATAGAGAATCAACGGCAGTCAACAGACTTCATCTCAACTGAGTGTGCCGGTCCCAGGTTCTCCAGTGGAGTCGATATGTGTGAGTTGAGTCTAGCAGGGGCAGGGGAGTGAGAATAGTCGACAGTTGAATAGCTTGGCCAGAGAAAGAGGGAATGAATGATCGGTCTCGTTCTGGATCTCTTTCCTTGCGCCCTAGTCCATTCCATCTATCTTGACTGCAACTTGGATTCTTTCTTGACTGCTATTTGGATTGGTAGTCCGTCAAATCTCTAAGCAGGTGGCTAGAAAACCTTCCGGAATAGGAGGAATATCAGATAGTTTCTCTTCTCATCAGGAATGGAATTCGGTTTCCAATCTGGTCACACATGACTCTTGTCCTAAAGCAATTTATTGATTAGGAGCAGTGGGTGGCCCATAGAAAGGAATGCCTGCCTATCCATAGCCGGGCAAATTGCTGCATATTCAAGTCACCCAATTCTCTTCTCTTGCACTATGTCTATTGGAATGGACCCTTGATTCTCCAGCAGATCCTCCTGGTATGGAAGGATATCATCCACAAAACAGATTGCTGAAAATGCCATGCCATCCAAGTTCGCAAAGGAGCGGTCTTCCTAATCTCTCTTTTGTTTGTGGGAATCTCTAGTGAGACCTTTTGATTTCCGGGGTTTCCTACTGTCTTTTGACTTTGGCGGACTCTGCATAAAATCTTGTATGGTGGTCCAGTTATTTCTAGAATATTTCACAGGATGATCGTGTGCGGCTCCTATCCAGCTAACCAAATGGATCAGTACCTGTTTGCGAATTTATCTTTCCCAAAGTGGACACAATGATTCGAAATTAAGGAAATCTCCGAATTCTCAATGTGCATTTTCTGGTCCTTTCTTATGGACAATTCCGTTTTCCCATTGGCATAAAGACTTGTTTGACTACGATCCACGAACCAATTCACATACTCATCGGATCTATCCTTCGAAGAGAGTTGATCCGCTATTTGCAGGACTTCCGCACCCTCGATAGAATGAATGAAATGACTGAGCATAAAATCCTATATAGCAAGGATAGATTATACGGAATAGAAGAGTCGGTTCTAAGCTAATCAAAGTATGAATTCCCATAGCAATAGCAAAGAAAAAGGAAGCCCATATCTGATATATTGCTGAGGCATCTTGGGAAAGAGGTGTGTCTCGCATCCGCCGGCTATGAATTCAATGAGAAAATCCATGTGACACACGCAGATCAATACGGAAATGGCAAGGCATTCAACTCGACCCATTCATTCTCGACCATACGCCCTTAGCTCCCAACTCTCTGACCTGCCTCCCTTATACTAAATACTAAGACCGGTTTAAGAAGAGAAGTATTTGCTTGCTTGCCGGTTGAAGTCTGCTCGTCGCATTCTAGTCGTGCGTGATAGAATAGGCCCACATAAAGAGAAAGCGGAGACCTTCCCAAGGTTACTCATCTAGATCTGGATAATCACTAGCTATATTATTTCCTGCTCCTAAATTCTCGTAAATAGAGGATAGGCCCGGCCCGGCACCCCACAGTCACGGCACCTCTAAGAAGACACCTATTCCCGGCGCACTCCATGTGAAAGACACCTATTCTCGGCACTATTCCATAGCACACACACTTATACTTAAGTAGGCATAGCTCCGTTAAGAGCTCATCGAACTTTACTTCTAGTGATAGAAGGGGTAAAGGTGAATTTAAGTCCTCTTTCTCTCGGAAATATACGCCACATGCCAGTGATCGATCTCTCTCAAGCTAGGTATCGGTGAAGTCCGTCATGGAATTGAAGTGGTAGAGTGGTAAGTGGGCGTACGGTCTATGGATTTCCTATCAGTGGCATTAGTTCCTTCTCTAGATAGATGGCTATTGAGCTTCTCATTCGTGAGAGTCATGCGCCGGATCAAGGGCTCTCTCATCTCCTATTTGGAAATGTATAGGTTCTGTAAGTGGCCAGTGCCCGCGAGTAAAGGCAGATCATCAAAAGTCATCTAATCCATCTAAGTGCCGGTATTGCCCAGTGCTTGACTGGAGTTGTCATGATACCCGGATACTCACCTCACTATACGCCAATTCAGGGAAAGGTCATGCTGGGAAGCTTCCTTGAAAGATAGTCTCAACACTCTCGATGAGAAACGAGAACCCAGCCAACGAAGGTTTATGCATATATTGGTCCGCATCCAGAGGAAGTCAAGGTTTCCAGATGTGCTCATCCCTGCTTGCTGATATGCAAATCGATTGGAATTGGCAAATCATAGAGTTTGTCGCTGACAAGAGCTGTTTTGGCCATGGTGATCCTCCTCTCAATACCCATTCCTGCGAATTCCCAATCCAATTATATTAGTATAATGTGTAGAAGAAAAAGGGGAATCCATGAGAAAGCCCATATTGTTCGTGGCAATGGAACATTCCTTTCCACTTTTGTGAATGGAGATCACTGACGAGCACTCTTGCGCAAATCAAGAGTCAAGGTAGGAGCTATGAAGCTGTCCCGGGTAGGAAAGGATCCCTTTGAGTTCATATTGCTGCAGGAGAAAGAGAAGGGCACAGAGCTTCTATATACCACTGGATTCCACCAGACTGTTCTGTGGAAAACACGGCACCCTATCCCTTCCCTGACGGGAACCTGGATACCATAGCATAGGAACCTCGAAAATACGTATTATAGGTTGGTTGTATACACACTCATCCTTTAAGAAGATAAGAGAGCCCCGCGGACATTTCATTTCCTTCCTCGAAACCTGGAAACTGATACTGCCTCGATTCTGCTTCCGTCTATCATGTCCAATCTTACTTTCGTGCCGATGAAGGGCAGTCCGGAAGGTGGAGTTAGCACCGGGCCGGCCTATTCTTAGAAGCTGAAGTAGGAGTAGGAGCACTCTTCTTCCTCACCTCAAGCGTAGCCGTATTAGTTGGATCCGGCATCCTTTCGACTGGAGATACCCTCGCATTACCGGCTTCCCGGCATACTGGCAAGTTTACTTGACTCACCCATTCTTGAGACTGGCCACTACTTTGTTTGATTTCCTTGTCACTGTAGTAAGCAAGCGGCACCTATTGATCTACTTCCCTCTAGCATCACTCATCCTTACGGCACTAGTCCATCCATCCCTCGACCGAAGAGAGTCTTCCTCCTCACGGAACTAGGGTTGGTTTGGTTTCATAGACAAGACTTTCGAGCGCGACGTTGCGCACATCCTCTTGCTTGGTATCTTTTCTAGTGTGCATCACATTCATTTTCCTTTCCTTTCATGTAGATATGATAATCTTCGTGGCATCAACCTCATATAGGAGCTGCCAGTAGTACTAGTACTAGTACTTTCGCGGGATTTGAAAGCAGGCAAACTTATGATGCGAGTCTAGTTAGATTAGAATAGAACCAGCTGAAATCCGAACCAACCAATACGCTTCGCTTTCCTCTGCTCGTATAGACTCCGTTCGTGTTAGGACATCCATAGCCAATAGTAATAGTAGCTAGTAGCTTCGCCCCCCCTTGCCCCCGGAAAGGTTCTCATTCCTCACTGGATCTAGTTGACTTGCTGCTACAGCAATCAATCTATCTATATGTTCCGGACGGAAGAGAGAGTTTCCTACATTCCCATTCCCATGAACTGAACATCGGGTACCAACGATCTGGAATCCCGTGCTACAGATATGCACCTGTGCGGAACCAACCTGGCAATCCTCCTGTCTATTCTTTCTATCTGGACTAGCGCTTCCCACTGGAGCTTACTACTTGACTAGAGCACTTGAACTTGTTAGTTTCATTAGTCAGTTTCCTAGCATAGCAAAGTGAGTTTCCCATCAACGGATTATCATCCTGTTGTTTCCATGAACATCAGGTACATATATGAACCTGTCAACGGAGCGGAACATATGATATGAACCAAGTAGATTCGTCTTTTTGCTCGTCAATATGCTCGTAACATTAGTCGTTACTCGCTCGTTAGTAGTTACTCGCTCAGCTCATTAGTAGTGAACTATGATCATTTGTGAGGAGTATGTTTTCAACTCTATGTATGTCAATTCGAGAGTAGAGCGATCTATGTCAACCAAGAGCAGAACTCTCTCTATTTCCGGCACAGGCTTTCTTTCAATCAAGAAGAAGATTATTTCAGATTTTATCACTATCCGGACTGCTATCTACTATCTACCTATCTATCTACCCGGGCTCGTTGTGAGGCGGGACCCAACCCTCCTCTTCACTCCACTGCTTCAACAGAAATGGATCCATCATCTGCTACCCATGAGTAATAACGTTACGAATCTACCACTGATCCCGAGGGCAAGTATGAAAAAGAGAGTCAAGCAAGGTTGGATTCGTATGTTCCATTTGAGTAAGCCTCTGATGCCCTGCGCACATAGCTTCTTGCATGCCCGATGGCAGATCTCCCAACCTGGAGTATATTCCCGGCCCCGTAGCTTAGCTTAAGATCTTCGTATTTCAAGTCCACCGGCATGGGACCTGACCTTGGGAATAAGCCCCGCCCTGTCCTCTAAGATATGAGATCCACCCACACCCAAACCTGGAAAAGCGGCAGGCTCTAGTCGAACTCCATACCAGAAGAGAACCCTTTCCGTTGGAAGAAAGAGAAAAGGGGCCGGGCTATGCACTTCAAGAGAACCAACCCAAGAAGCACTCAATAAACTATTATATATAGTCCTGGCCACCAGATCAAGCTAGCAGGAATGGGTACTACAGCACCAAGAAAGATCGATGGAAAGGGATATGAAACTATTTTAGATGCACGCTCTAGCTCTAAAGCAAGCTTATACGCACTCATAAAGGTGCCGTCTAGTGCCGTGAAGATAAACCGATTCTCTGACCATCCCTCGAGATAGCCTTTTATTCTCTTTAAGGAAAGGATCTGGGAGCCATATAAGGATGAGTTAGCCGTAGGATATGATTCCTTCTTGCTTGTTGGGAAGGGAATAAGGGGATCGAGAATGATGCTGCAAACAAGATAAGGGATTCACCAAGGCAGTATTACTATTACTATTACTATTACTATGGAAATGGAAATGGAAATGGAAATGGTATAGAGCTAGCCCAGAAAAGAGAATCCATGGCATGGCTATTCACTCAATCAAAAGAGAAGGTCATAATCTGGAAACTATTCTCATACAGAAGGGTTCTACGCTAGGAATCACTAAACTAGACGAGCACTTCTCAAGTGCCAGCTAGGAAACTGTCTGTACTGTAAACCAACCACCCGTAGAGAACTTTTAGTAGATGGAAGCGAGCTCCCTAGTCCTATTCGACCCACTTGGAATTCCCTTATGTGAATCATTCATGTAGCATTGATATACGAGAATTCGAGATTGCTCCACCGGGCCTGACTAGTAAATACAGTATACGGGGAAGAGAGTCTTCTGAACCTGAAACCTATGAAGCAAGGAAATCACTCTACTCTGCAAGCTATTCCACTGGAAAGGACAGGTTTCTAAAGGAATGGGATTAGTACTACTTAATTAAGGAAGGGATGAGTGCTGTCTTCCGGGCGGGGGTTCTAGCAACTAAAGCAGTGGAAATGTTCTCGTTCTCTCATGCTTCAAAGCACAGAGTTGTGCCTGGCATTCCCATTTGTCTCTCTCTGTCGAAAGCTAGGTCAAAGGTGCCTGTGCTCGAAATGCAACATCACTCACTTGGTCTAGTGGGTCGGGGTTCATCAAGCTTTTCATCTCCTGAAGCGTATAGAATCCGCTCTTTAAGGTCGAGAATCCGCTCTGCTCTGGAAGGTCGAGTCGATTAGGCCTTGTCATCATGTCATCGCACTCCACTGGTATCAAAGTTCTCGGCCCTTTTCTTATATTACTTTGATTATATTATAGAAGTGTGCCCGGTCTTGTCTCAGCATTCGAGGTTGGATGTGTTTCCTCAGTCATCGTTCGAGGAAAGCTCTTGGCATCGGTCGTATTCTCTTCTCGTTCTGTTGGGAGCTGATATCCGTCATGGCAAGAGGAAAGGAATGGGATCGGCATTGCATTGGTTGGTACCAGTAGCTGTAGCAGCAAGTAGGTCGTTGGGAGCTGATTGTGTTAGTAGCTAGAATCCTGGTTGGGAAACAGCATTAGCACGAAACCATTCTATCAAAGCTATTTCGAGAACAGCCAGCCTTCTTGAGTAATAGGGCTTTCAGGCTCGCTAACCTCAGTGGGCTATCGTTATTTGTTTAGTATGGAATCGCATTTGGTACCCCCTTGCTTCAGCAGACGGAAAGAAAGCAAAGACGCTTCTAGGAATGCATATTCATTCGAGTCAAGCGTTGAAGCAGGACTGGCCGGCCGGTCTGTAAACGAGATCTAGAGAAGAAGCCAGGGAATTTCTCTTGTCAAAGAATCCCCGTTCTCTAGCAGCAAGTAGATCGTAGGGATCAGTGGTAGTAGGTAGCGAGACAAGAAATGACAAGTCAACCAGATATGGGGATGCGCTTGGAGATCGGAGAATTGCTCCACTCCGTTCCCAATAGCAGTAGAATCATATGGTCAATACAAACAAGTGCAGGATGTCAATCAAGTGACAGAGCCGGGGCAGATGATCTTTAGCCAACTACTCCTTATGAATCTGAATGGAATGCATATCTCAATTGGGAAGAAAGCAAAGGTCGAGGGTCAATACTTGAAAATGAAGGATCAGGAGATGCAAACTAAGATTTCCGATCTAGATCTGGTTCATCACCGGCACCCAATGGTTTTCTTCGGAGAAAGATCAGATATTCGTTTATTCAGTGCAAATCCGGATTCCGGCACCAAGGATCAACCTCATTGGCCTCCAGCTAGACTGTTGACTCCATTTTGCTTTGCATATATAGGAGAGCCACATTTCATTTCTCGAACTAGAGGGAATAGACCTATTTGCTTGCCGGGACCGGGATATGATCACCTTTGCTTGGTTCATAGCAGCTGGTGGATACGGTTTCATTCTAACCTTTGTTGACTTCGGGCAAGGTCAAGTAAGTCATGGGATCTATCTAGCTCATAAAGTGCCAGTGCCATTGAAGACTTGGCTATCAGTTGTATTGGACCCATGACCAATAGAGAGGTTGCCATTACGGCCTGTGTTCGGAGTACTGCTCCTCCAGAATAGAATGGTTCACACGTGAAAGTGCTTCGAAATATGAGGTTGAGAAGACCTGCCAGGTTCTGTCTCAGTGGATTGAAATCTCTATCGGCAAGCGTACTTAAAGGAGAACTGAAAAATCAGTTAGAGGGGCGTTAGCGAAGCTAAAAATAATAAACCCACCTAAACGTCAAATGAAGAAGCTGTAATAATAGATATAGAAGAATGCCTACCCTTGTTCTTAATATAAGGCCGCCAAAGTTCGAGTTTCCTTCCAGAGCAATCTGAAGACTCCTTCATATCGTTGCCTTTACGAAAAGATCGAATCTCTTTAATATAATAAAATATCTGGGCGTAGCGTAAGTGAAGTCAAGCTCTGTTCATTTGAATTCCGGCTCATATGTTGAGCGTAGACAAGTCTTTCTCAAGGTAGGTCTTGCTTGTTGCGAAGTCCGTTTTCCGGCCTTAGAAAGCAATTTCTCTTTGCCTCGATCAGTAGGCCCTAACGGCTCTATGTCCACCTCAATTTTGAGGGATAGAATAGAATATCTTCTTTGTGAGTCGGGGTATGTATCCTTTGATACAGGTAAGGCTCGCAGGGGTGAAGTGGGAAGTTTTTACTGCCGGAGAGAATGAATAGAAGTCTTGCCTTGCTTCTCACGTTTCTGTGTTCGTAGAAGCTTGGTCTATGGTTTCCTGTTTGTTAGCTTTGCTGCTCCAAGCATAGTTGGTGGATAGCTTAAAGGTGAGTGAGTGAGTCGGCAGGCTTATGTGATAGTAAGGGTCTAGTAAGTCAAGGGTGCCGCAGTCTATATCTTAGTTTAGTATAGTACGCCCTTAAGTGACAGAAGGAGGACAGGGCGCTAAGCAGAGAAAGAGCTTCCAATGCTAGAGGCGCGTGCATTGAGTAAGAAGTTTGATTTGAGGAGGAGCCCGAGAAGAAGCTTGCCGCGTTGAGGGTTGCTTCACTTTCCGCTGGGGCCTTGAGGAAGGATAGGGCTGCAAGGATACTAGCAAATTGGCTGATAGGGACCGGAAGCGTATTCGAAGAATTGTAGAGAGACCGGGCGCGGCCTAATTCATGGTTTTCTTCCTTGGGAAATCCTCTGCCATTTTGCCTAGTCTGAGAAATCTTCGTATGTTTCTTTACATGCCTTTGTATAAAGACAATCATTGTCGGACGGACTTCTTAACTTAATAAAGAGAAGGGCGCGGCAGTCGACTCTGCTCCTTGGCTTGGGGTGGGGAGTTCCGCTTTCGGAATACGCAAATTGGACTTCTCCATTGGAAAGAGCATTGGATTTCCATTTGCTTTCTTGGGGATCACCACTATCTCGATTTTGACACCGGCACTTAGGGTAGGAGAAGGAGAAAGAGACAAGTTTCCACCTCATCCGAGTCAGAGCTCTCAGTGACTTCCCCCATAGCAACGGGAGATGATCAGCCCATCACCCTAAAGGAAAGGAAATTCGAAGAAATAAGATCTGATCTTTCAGTGAAATAAGCATCTACTAATCTAACTAGCGAACCAATATGTCTATCAATAGCCCTGGGTTCTTACCTTGTCTTGACTCTTCACCGAGTGAAAGTGATACACTACTACTTTAGGTTCGAACACTACGGCATGTTACGAACATTAAGGCACCTATCCTTTCAAAAAGGAATCAATGGCGAACGTACGCTATCCAACAGAAGTCCCGACCGATATGACTATTCATCCTTAAGCGAATGCTGGAACGAAAGTAACCCTCGAAGTGAAATAAAAGCAAAGGGCAAATCAACTAATTGTTCTCTAATACCACCTCCTCCTGTATCTACTATTGGTTGACTGAAAATTCAAAAAAGAAAAAGTTGCACATCTTCTGAAAAGATAAGGGCTCGGTATCGGCTCAATCGAACAAGCTGAGGTATATAGGGAATAGTAGAACATATTGATTATCCTATTGGATTGGTTCCGCTCAGTCGAGATATGATGACTCAATAGGCATTGAGAGTTTCGATTCAATGTGGGAATGACTAAGACAAGTTAGGCTAAACAGATATGCATGCACCATAGAGGTTTATCCACCATAGGTTTGTACACAAGAATAGTAGTCACAGCGAGGGATGCACATAAATCAGATCTGCACTGGTATAAGTGATAGGTTTTGGAAACAGCATAATGAACGTAACGCACAGATGGAATAGAACTAAATGGAAAGTCGAGCCTGCTGATAGGGGATGGGATCACCTTCAAATCGATTTAAAGTGGCCTTAAAAGTGGATTAAAATGGGTTTCTAAAAAAGTGCAATAACTTAATTATCAAATGCCAGGCTTATACCATTACGACTTGTGATTTGTTTACGGTATGGACTATTGAACAAGTAGTTTTACGGTGATAACAATAAGAAGAAACAGTTTCCACTAATGAGCGGAGGTAGCCGTCACTCAGTAATTCATGTTATCTCACTAGGCAAGTCATCCCTACGCCAAGTCCAGTTGGCTACCGGGATCAAACCGCTTCGCTTGCACAGGCCTAGAAATTCTAACAAGAACAACTCCCTAGCTGACATCTTAACCAACTACTTCGTAAGAGCCCCACCTCCGAGAAATTACCAGAGGATCAACAAAGCAAGACAAGCCAGACCCTACGGCGTCTTTGTCTATTTCGTTCACTACTCCTCCTGAAAATGCTAGGCTAGCCAGTACTATTGAGTACTATGGACTATGGTGTACTATCGAGAGAAAAACAAGTCCATTAAAAAAGAATAAACTTCTATTTAGGAGGGAAACGAGAAAATGCATAGATCAATATCTGCATGAATAGCCGCTGCATAAACAACTCTAGCTCTAACTCAAGAAAAGAACTACAAAGAACAAAAGAAGAGTTTCTCCTCTGCAAAGTAACAGCAAGTGAAATTAGCTCCCTGTCGGGATAGAGATTCTCTATTATCTTGAACTCACTCACCAATACTTTAAGATCGTCAATAGCACACTACCTCTCCAAGGCAGTGCACTATTTCCTCAACAAAAGAGAAGAAGTAAACGATTGCCAGGTTGTAAGCACTTTGAGATATTGGCCTTCGGCTTAAGATAGTTACTTGACTTAAAAGCATTCTCGAGATCCTTATCATTTAAGGAACAAGAAGAGATTGTCTACTCTCGGCAATGTAAGAAGGTTCGTGAAATAGCACCCTGTCGGGGATCAAGATTCTCTATTATCCAATCCACATTCCCACTCTCCTTATTCATACATCAGTTCAGCTACAACAAAGAAGATATCCTTCCCATTCGTCTTGTCAGTCTTTCATTTCTTTGGTTTAGTTAGGAATAGGCATGAACTAGGCTAGCAGTTGTCACCAAAGCAAGGGACTAGCTTATCTTTTCAGCGAGACTCTAGAAGATAGGCTCAGGTCAAGCATTCCCATATGCCGGTAGAAATCCTTCTTAGCCCTCATAAAGCATGCATCACAGAGTCATAGGCATATGCTCCTTGATAAACTAGTTGGCAGGCTAGGTTCCGTAGTCAAGGCCGCAGGTTTGTGAAGAGCCGAGCTAATTAGGCGACCCACAGCACCATTTCATCGAGGACATGAGACGTGGTAAGCCAATTGGACCTGAAAAGGAGAGACAAGCCAGGACCCGAGTGGTTAAGTAGTAGCTGCATTGGTGCTACAGCCGACTGTCGTCGAGAGGATTCGGCAGGCGAAGAGTTGCGATGCTATACTTATGAAAATAAGAGCGATGGTTGAGAACAGCTGCTCCCTTTCCCCGTATAGGCTCTGCTGGTACATTCCAGTTCGTAGAGCGAATCTGTGTCCCAGACGATCGACTGACAGCTGAAGCCTTTCAGAGGCTTACGAATCGTGATATACGATCCACTCTCCTGTGATACTAAGATTTCTCCGCAGGATCCCTGGGATTTCTACTGGTGGAAAAAGAAGGTATGGGAGTCACCTTCCTGCAGACAGAGATCGAAGAGCTTGTATTGGAACCATCTCATCCCATTGGTGTTTAGAACAACGCTTCGCTCCTTAGCGGCCTACTCAAACACCTACTAAAGCTACTCAGGGTACTTCTTAACAAACCATGTCAAGCTACCTTGCTAGTTCTATTCCTGGCTATCCGTGGGTGGTTCATATCCAACTACTACTTGTTGCCCTTGCACAAATGTCTATCAGCTATTCCCATGCCTATCCTTTAAATAAACGTATCTTGACTAAACGCTTATCTTCTATTTCGAACTCAAAACTACTACTTGTTTCGCTCGCCTATCTAGCTCTATGAAATACGGATATACCGGTCCTAGCGTTCTCCTTCAATGGTCTGTTCCATACTTCTTTCTATCTAGACTTGTTAGCCTCAACGTTACGCATCCGTCCTATCCCGTGTCACTAACCCTAGCCCTATCCAACCAAGCCGCTCTTCCTCATTCGAGCTAAAAGCTCTCCCTCGTCCAGGCATCCGGGCATTCATTTCACTGCATTTCCCTCATTCAATCACTGCATGAAAAAGAAGCCATGATTGCATTCCACTTGTCGTTGATAGGACAAGTTCACTGACTATATGCGAGTAAAGACTACAGGGAAGTAGTCTAAAAACAAGTAAGTAATAAGTGGATTCTCCCTATAGAGCAGAGCATAGTGACAAAAGTTCCATTTAGATATGGTTGTATCATATGTATATAAAGAATGTACTCGCAATGAACTGGCTAAGTCCAACCAACCATGATGGCAGCCTGCCCCCCTATAGCCAAAGCAAGCGATAGCAAATAGTGATTTTATGGAGTAAGCTTCGCTCCGCGCCAATTAGAAAAAAGTGAAAAGACTCTATGCTCTGCTCATATAGATATGGGATTCCTACTGGGGTTCATGACAACTATTGTGACTAAGGCAAAACGTGAAAGAAAAAGGCCGCTAAGGAAAAGCACCCCGTTTAAAGAGATCCTATGAGGTCTTTGCTATCGCTTTCCACTTTCCGGGGAGGCTTGAAAGCTACTACTCAACAAGGTCGAGCTCCACGATGGACCATTCAAACTTCATACTACCGGGACAAGGACTAGACTAGACGGCTGCTTTCTCTGTTCATGCTCCGGCATAGGGGATCTACTAGCGGTAGGATAGGGGACAGAGTGCAACTAGTTCCCGAAAATGACGTTTACTTTCCTTAGGATCCATTTTCTAGAAAGTTTGTTTTCCTCTCGCCAATTATTTACGGAGCTAACTTGCGGGTTTGCATTCCAGTCTGCGAGCAATGCAACGAAGTGCGTCTTTCATACCAGGAGACCCCACTGCAGCTGGCAAGGTCACCGGGATACGGCCGTCCTTTCTTAAAGAATGGAAAACATGGCGCTATTGTATCCCCATCCCCAGCCTGTTCGGATCATCTTGGCATAGCACACCTCAAATGCTTTCCATTCATTACTGGAAGAAGAACAGCATTTCTCTATGCGCCAATGGGAATGCCACTGTCTTTTCTGAACGGAAGGGTACGTACATCCGTATGGAACCTGGCCAGTGCTAAAGAAGAGGAGGAGGGAAATGCCAGTGTTGTGCCGGATCTCTTTCTTGGAATGGAATCATACTTTTGAACGGCACTATTCCACGCGCCTCTAAATCCCGTAGGGGAGCTCGCGAGAGAGCGGTCCGCTTCACATCGCTAACTGAGATGAGACTACTTCCTTTCCTAACTGAGATGAGAAGACTTAGACCAGCTGACATATCAAGCAGTCAACCTTCTATTGAGATTGAGATGGCGATATTGAGATGGTATACTCACTTCTACTTCTACAAGCCCAGGAAGGAACCGAGAACTACCACTTACTTTGACTATTATAGAAAGCGGGAGAAGGGAGGGCAAGCAGTTTGCGGCTCTAGACTAGACAGACAACTATTCTTTCTGGTGCAGGTGAGAATAGAGCCTATCCAGATCGCGATTCTACATCAGGAGAAGCAAATACATGGGATGGGCTACACACACTCATGACTAAGACAAGCAAGGTTTCCGGTGAAAAGACAGATTCCTAGCTGGTAAGGATAGGTTTCATAGACAAGACAATCCAAGAAGGGTTCCTTTTTCTTAGCTTCCTTCTCCTTGGTGTGGTGATGGGAGGTTTCTTACAAGGTCCGTTCTGTTTCCTGCTCTCCGGTTTCCTGTGACAAGACAACTCGATTCTCTGGTTCTATGTATGCTAATACTACCTAGGCTAGGGTCGGTCTCTCACATCAGGATGTGTCCCTGTCCCGGCCAAGGGGCGATCCTTCCACGCTCTGGCACTAGTGAGAAGACACCCATTGGATGATGCTTGTCCTCTCTATGGATGGAGCTTTGGCCATTCCTCAAACGGAAACGGAAAGATCTAGTCAATCCTGTGATCTGATTTAGGCGGCCTCTTCCTCCAATCTTTTACTACCAAAAACCTACTTGGTCACTTACTCCTTGGGTCCAATACCTTTAGCTCTAAGCATGCAGCACAGAGATAGGTCTTTTTGAATAGGTTGAGGAAAGGGAACGATTGACCACAAAGGTGTGACCCTCGCCTCTAATTGATAGCCGAGCGAAGAAAAGAGTATTTAGCCGCCTACCTAGACCAGGATATCCTGATATTAGGCGCTGTCCTGCAGAAGGCTCAAGAAATAGAGATAGCCAACTATGCTATGCTACGGGATAAGGATAAATATCACGCGTGTGCTAACGATCTCGTCTTTGGCAATGACTATCTTCAGAGCGCACTATTATGATGAGCAGGCGCGCATCTATATACCAAGCGTTAACGCAGACAGCTTCATTCGGGCTGGCTACTACGGTGGCCATGCTGATGTATGTATATATACCTTATGGCAAGAATTTGCTCTACTATGACGTGAACTCGCTTTAGCCCTTTATAATGCAATCCTGCGACTTCTGACTTGCCAGGCACCTTGACGGTTATGCCAGTTTTAGGGGACCCTCTAGTAAGAATAGTCTAATAGACCTACTATAGTCCAGTCCAACATTCGATTCTTTCTTTGCTAGCAGAACTTGATATTCCACTCTTGGCACCGCACTTCAAGCATAAAAGCCCTACCTAGCTTTCAACCCAAGCTCAAAACCACCCTTGCTTTAGTTGGACCGGCATACATATCTTATCTCGTAAGAAACCGACGCCTAAACGCCTTGCCTTCACAAGCTCACTAACGGAATAAGCCTTCAAAGTCCCTCTAATATGGAATGGATCTGGATAGCTGGAGGTGGTTATGGATACCACGATGGTTCTGCCTCGAGCTTTAGTTCAAGTTCAAAATATGCTTCACGATTTGTTTTGTCCATAGCATAGGCATAGCATAGAATGTGTGTGTGTATGTGTAGGTATATACCAATAGAAAGAATTTCGCTTTGAGGATATTGCCGCCTAGGTGGAGAGACGGTACTGAGATCTAGTTCAATTGCTTAGAGATATCTTCCCGTGCTGGGATGAGATAGGTGCTTTCAAGTGATTGACATTCACGTATCACCGAATGAGGCCGCTTTTAGCCTCCTTACATCCGATTGGTCTTGAACTTGATCAATGCAAGCAAGAAATAGTGCCGTACTTGAAAGTGCTTACAGCTAGTGATGCTAGAGGATCCAGGGAATGGCCTTTCTTTCGTATTCTACTCAGGAAGCTGGTCTGGCGTATCGGAAAACAGACTTGGCTACTGGATGCCTATATAGATAAGGGAATCCACTTGATAGAAATGATTTGGTTATCCAACCCGGCCCGCATATTGAATGATGAAGTCTTGGGAAGAAAAGAAATAATTCCACTCTCTACTCGGATCTGGAGATTGGCCTAAGCCCGGCGAATGCAACCACTTCACCTGCCAGAGGACAATAGACGCAGGCACTACACGACAGGTTCTTCCGATTATGCTTCCTTTTCGAGTAATGCAACTAGCCCGATCCCTGCAGGAGATACATACGAGATTAAAAAAGAGACCACTCTCAACTAAGTTTAAGTCCAAGTCGGCTTCCGCTTCAATTCTTTACTTTGACGCTAGGTCTAGGCCAAATTCATTCTTTGACTCTTGGCCCACAGCTGCTCTGCAGGAATATCTTTTTCCTGGTGGATTCTGTGCTTGAATCTCTTTTCCCGGAACTTCTGGAATCTCAATCCAAAGAGAAAGCTTCTACCGGATACAAGTCAAGTTTCGTAACTAGAGTCGCAAATTTCTCATTTGTTACGATTAAAAGAGGAGCTATTGATGATGGCAATCCAATGAGTCTGAGTCACTACTGTGACGAATAAAAGTTTTGTGGAGCTATGCTCATGCTTTCATTTTTTTTAGAATGGCACGACCTAAACGCCCCAGTATAGTACGCCCTTAATGAAAGACGGGATGAGATCTCTTCACTTGTGCTCGAGTTTCATCGTATCGTAGTCGTAGTAGGAATAGGAAGCAAGGTTTCCGGGGAAAAGACAGATTACTACCTGGCACTTGTATTGTGTCTGCTCTACGAGCGCTTTGAACTGAACTAGTGATCCGATTCCGTGATTTCGCCACTAGAAGAGATCCACTCCCATGATGGAATCGACTTCCTAAAGCGCTTGGTTGGCTAAAGGTGACGGTTGGTTGAAGCTTAGCTTGGGTTGCAGGAAAGAGAATTAGTTAGGATAGGATAGCCCTTATTTGGTCCATCAAGCTAGGGCTAGGGAGTAAGCAAAAGTAGATCGTATGAGGGAACACTCCTTCCTCTTATCTTAGAAGAACTTGTCGTAGCTGTGACTACTCGGCACTATTTGAATGGAATGTCAGCGAATCACTTGTTTCACTCATGTATGTGACTAGTCTTGACTGCTGGGTTTTTCTTTCTATGGAGAACGCACGCTAGAGATGCTTAGGAAAAGAGAAGGCTAGAGATGCTTAGGAAAGGTTTGCTTACTGCAGTGCTTTGCTTCCGAAATCTAGAGTTTATGTGCCGAGGCGGGACCCACCTCTCCACTGAGAGGGAAAAGATCTACTGGAAATACTTCCTTTACGGGATGCATATTCCAATCATGAACATGAGGTACAGAACAGACAACAGGTACCAACCAATACCGTACGCCCTGCGGAAGCTCTATGCTATGCCCAGAACCCATTTGATGACTCTGTTCTTCGTTCGCAGGTTTAAAAAGGTGTTGTTGGGACTAAACTAAACTTGCCGTAGTACTAGTACTAGTACTACCTGACAATTCCCCTCGGGAGAGTAGATTTCCCATTCAAAAAGTGATACTAACCATGGGCTCAAGTAGTGAGTTACTCGGGTTTCCCCACAACAAGGATGTGCACTCAGGGGCCATAAAGCAAGCCTACGCTGCGAAGCTCCATTTCCTCCGCTATCGGGTACTTGCTTTTCCTTAGCTGGGTTGAGTTCTTGTCTCTAGTGGTGAGTCGCCATGATATTGATATGACCCCTTGGATCTTCGGTTCCGATGTTAGTCCAGTGGCAGTTTGCCTAGTTTTTTGTGCCGGTCCCAGGCTCTTGCTCGAGTTTACGCCCTGCCGGGAATTAATCTTAGAAAAAAGGAATTCACGGCCGGAGCATTTATATATGAAAATAGGAGAACCAGTCAAGCTGAGATCCATTACCCAAGACTACTAAGAACCAGTCAAGCTTGCATCCATAAGACTAGTTTCACCCTTGCCTTTGATTGACTTCATTATACGGGACAGGCCGATTTCTTTCTTACTTTAGAGCTATATCGCGTTTTTCATCCCTACGAATTCAATTCAATTCTCACGAAAAGATCTCTAACGTGCGTTCTAGGCTCTGTCGCGTATATAGAAACGGGCTTGTACAAGCTCACTATTCTCGATCAGGATAAGAAATGGCTGGCTATCCCGATCTACTACCTGCTTCAGAAGCTGGAAGCACCTTTGAATCACCGGCTAGTATCGTCTCACCTGCAGAAAAGAAAATCGAGTTATCTATAAATATATATAAAAAGAGGACCGGATCCTCCCCAAATCCCACCCATAATTCCATTCTTATAGATCTTTTTCTTACATAGAATTAGATCCGAATTGACATAGAATGAGGAAAGTCAGCCAGGTTCGGTAGTGAAGAAAATCTCTTGTCTGTTCGCTAGCGTCTCTTTCTTCGATGAATTAGACTGGCACTCACTGATCCCGACTTCTTCTACCTATGAACTGAACCTCCACAATGCTTCCTAAGCTCACAAACCAGCACAGCAATGGGCCCGCAAACCAATCAAAGTAGATCGGCGTATGAGGGAAGGGATGCCGGAAGGAAGTCTTCAGATAGTTCATTCAGTCTCCTATCTAGGACAAATCGAGTTCTGGTTCTGATCTGGCTCGTACACTACGTCAACTAAAGCAGTTGGGGCATCGGTGAATCAAATCTCTTGTCTTCAAATGGTTTTCTCTCCCGGGCTAGCTACCGAGCACTTTGAGTAAGTGAGTCTAGTGGCTCATTTCTGGATGAATACCTTAACTGGTGGATCTGTCTCCAGCTCTGAGGCTTATGTGGGCGTAACCATTTCTGTTTGTGAGCTTAGCTTTCCGTCGAGATGCGTGAGAATAGTTGACCATTGCTTTTTCCTCTACCGGCACTATTATCGATCAGGTTGTCTCTGTTTGCGGGTCTAAGGAAAGGAAGAAAAAGATCCAATAAGTTCGATGGGTATTGGTCATAGGCTTGAAAGAGTGTTTCATAGCTAAGGTATCTTCCGGATATATATGTGCGAGATCCAATAGGGTCATAACCCAGTGCTTTAGCGGACTCTGGTGCCAGATCGTTTCTCAAATCATAGAGAATTGATAGAGCTAACCATATGAAATGCATCGATTTCACTATGCATCATTACCAAGGCCATTGCCAGGGAAAGGCTGAACCAGATCAAATAGCAGCAAATAAAATAGTAGATGAAGGTCTAAGAGATGCCTACCCAAGCCTAGCTGATATGATAATATCACCTGACATCTAGACTAGTGCTTAGAATGGCTATGCCTACTGATCTTGACTTAATGCCTACTGATCTTGACTTACCTACCTTGGCATGCAATAGTTTCGCCCACCATTAGATTAGTGGTATATTCTTCTAGAAATATGGATTCCTATAAGCCTAGAAGGAAGTATGACTAGGACTCATGTGTGCTTCTGCCTCTATTATTGTGGGCTGGAAATCCAGATGGTCAGATGAATGAATCAAGTCCGGATAGATAGATAGGATCCCAACGATTCCTGTCTACTTGCTAAAATAGTTTTAGATGGCCTACCCCCACAAGAGATATTCAATCAAGCTGAAGGGAAAACCCCCTCAAGCAGAGTCAAAAGACACAGTGAAAGAAGCCCGCTAACCCACTCTTCTTTCCCCCCACCTACCCGGTAGGTAAGTAGGGGCCTCGTCATCTCTATTTTCCTTCCCAGGAAGACGGAGAAACTACACCTTATTTTTACGAATTAGAAAACGAATGAGATCAGAAAGGCCATCATTGGGGCAAACGATGCAATAGCTTCGGTGAGAGCAAAGCCCAAAATGGCATAACCGAATGATTGTTTAGCCAATGAAGGATTTCGCGCCACGGAATGAATCGAAGAACTGAGAACGTTTCCAATACCGACAGCAGCTCCCGCTAAAGCAATTGTAGCAGCTCCAGCACCTATTGATTTAGCTCCTTCTAACATGTAGAGTTGAGAGTTGACATTGTCGGGTTTCACGCTTTTCCTTCGCAACTAGAAATTTCGAGTTCGAGTATAGTATAGTATTTCTCGTTGATTTGATTCCTTCCTCCTCTCCTTATCCTTAGTTGAACAGATGAAAGCGAAAGGAGTTGCTTCAATGAAACTGGAAAACCTAAAACCCACATAGTGGAATAATAAACCCAGCCCTGCCCTTATCTTGGGCTTGACAGGTAGACTATAAAGAGATTCAGTACAGCAAGCCTGCGCAGGAGTTCTAGCTATTTCCAATTTGAATAAATAACCCGATCATATCATATCATATCTTGGAAAACCCTAAGACTACCCGAGGCTGTACCCTATAGTAATTTCCTTCTACCTCTTATCTCTATAGTCTTTACGTCGTCTCCTGGGTCGGTTAAGCTATAACCTAGTAGTACCGGGAACAACTCCTCTAAGCATCAAGTCAATTAAGGAACCCGATTTGTTGGGTTTTGAACTGTTAAATGGTTACACGCCCGACATACTGTGGGTGGCTAACCCGATTCATTCCTCGAATCGTAAATCATTACTATTTTTGCTTGCTCGAGTAGAGTCGAAAAGTGGGGAACCTGGATTCCCAGCAGGTGATCTCGATCACCATAATATGATATTTTGCATTCCCTTAATTTCTGAGATGGAACTCTTTTCCAACATAAAATACAAGTCTATCAGTTCAATAAAAGTATGGGTTAACCATTCCTCCTCTTAAGTTAGGGGTTTGGGATTAGTAGAGTAGTATAACTACAGCTCTAGTAGTTAAAGGCGGGAGGGGTCCGACCCGACTATTGGTTCTTTCCTCTAAAGAAACATAGCTAAAAGGTGTCTGATCTTGTCTATATTGTCCGAAGTAGCCTTTGCTTGTCAAAGTAAGTGAAAAAGGGTTTCAAAATACTATACTGTAGCTCAAGTATGCATGGAATAGCACAGGGTTATCCGCTTTATTATCTGGCTTATCTGCTTGAGAAAAGTGAACTCTTAGCTTTAAACCTACTTTGTCTTTGTATCTTAGCCCTTCTAGCTCTAGCTTAGGGGCCCTTTCCTAGCTTATTCAACTCTTTCTTCGGCAGGATCGAATGAGGATGATGGGGGATGCTTTTTTTCAACTAAACAGCGTTCATCTGCTTGCTTTTCATTTTATGACGCTGAATGTGAGAAGAAAAATTGGAACTACTTGCTTGCCTGTGTTAAGCATGTAGATAGAACCTGGCGGGCATAGAGTCATAATAAGCTTCTCTTCTCCGCTGCGCGCCTACTGTACCAAGCTAGCTAAAATACCAAGCTCCTGTGGGCTAATCTCATTTCCCATCTCATGTAACAACCTCTTCGCCCTTTACCCATGAGCTTTTAGAATCTATTTCCTATTTCTAAGCCGATTTTAGTTTTGAAAATGCGCTGAGCAGAGTCAATTTCTCGATGGCACTTGCTAAAGATCGTATCATAACTACCGGGCCTACAACACAAACGTCGACTACTTCATTTCACTTCCCCCGGGAATCGGCTACCAAAAAGGAAGGTTGCGATAGTGTGTAAGCTGTAATATACATATTCTAGATAGGCTGAAGACAGAAGGATAGGCTTGCCGGGAACAAGAGCTTGCATTCGTATTTTGTTGTTGTGTTTGTGTTGTGATCTATTGGCTGCCTCGTTTCTGGTCAATCTTTCCTGTGGCAGATAAGGGCCGATCTAATAGAATCGACTCTAAGAAGATTGGAAGTGGTGAACCGGATCTTTTTTCTATATAAAGGGATCAATCCTTTTGGCTCTAATAGCAGTGAATAGACTCCGTCTAGATTTGGAGGAGTTGTCAATATGCCTCTGTCTGGTGCTGCTTCGCCGGTATCGGCTTGTGCTAATGTCATAGATCACCTACTAGGAGCTTAAGTCGACTAGACTTGACTCGAGAATAGAATCGAAGAGAAGCGAAGCCTCGCCAAGATAAATACAACCCTATGGCTATGGTATGGCACTCACTGCAATGACACGACCAGGTCTATAGAAAAGTTGATACAGATCTCATACAGGTAAGGTTCCGCACTTTTCTAAGTAACTACTAGCTCCGGATGCATCTTTCTCATTGACTGCTTTCTTCAAATCAAAGTAGGACGAACAAGGAAATGGAACTGGTCAATGCATTTCTAACTAACAATTGACCCTATTCCTCGAATGGCGCGTAGAGTGGAGTATTGACTTGCCTTGAAAGGATTGGTTCCCATCTTTTTCTAACCTCGGGCAATAGCTGCTTCCCGGCACTTCTTAACCCATTCCCCCTTGCTGACTTCTACCGTTGCACTCTCCTTTTGGCACCTAATCTAGGTTTTTTTATGACATTGATCTCAAACCGCCACATATTGATAGAATTGTTCAACAAGTGCCGCTTCTGAATTTGTCTCAAATTACCGGAACAGAATGTCAAAGCCAGTAGTTTGAACTGCCAGTGGAGTGCCGTTGTTTCGAAGTTGTTGACTATTGTCCAGCTATCAAATTAGTGTAGACAGAAGCACTGTTTGAGCCTTGTCGAGAATCCGTTCTGGCACTTATTGTCTATAGCAAAGTGAAGGAATAGAATGATCATCCTGCTCCTATTTAAACAGAATTCCATGGAAAGTGTAGCAAGCCGATTCAATTGACCAGCTCCATAGGGAGGAAATGGTATTCCAAAGAGCAAAACAAAGCCAGTTGGTTATCGGCAGACAGAAAGCATTTATATGTCTCTTTGTAGGCTCAAATGAACACAAAGCCTAAGAGTTTTAACCGGTTAGCAAATATGACTAATGGACTCCACCTTCTTCTATCTCCGGGTCAAGTCAAAGAGTTTCAGTTCTATACAGCACTGACTTCGGTGCCCGCTTACTACCCATAAGACCTTAGAAATGACTAGCAGGAGAGCAGTCACGGAAAGAAAGATTCTGCCTATTGAGAGAAAGCAAGATCAGGGAAGTCTTAGTCACTAACACACCATAGTACTAGTCAAGTCACAAGCAAAGCATCAAGTCCCAAGCAGTGCCAGGTTGAAGAAAGAAGACTCTATAAAAAAGCAAGTGAGCTCTGGCACCCAGATATTAAGAAGTTAGGATGCGCCTAACTAAAACTATTTAGAAAGGCTAGTGAGCAAGTGCCACGGATCCGCGTGTACGGAACGGATCCAGAGTTAGGATGCAGCAAGAAAACGGCTGCGCTTCAGCGCAACGGATCTAGCAAGTTAGGATGCGCGTGACTAACGCGCAAAGGCTTTCGCGCTAGAAATAGAAAAAAGAGCGCTAGAAAGAAATAAAATCCGTTGCTTTACTTTAAAGTAAAGTTACGAACAAAGGCTTCACTCTTTCCGTTCTGAGGCTAAAAAGGCCAAACGAGCCTACTCACATCCATTTAGGAATTTTGGAATTATATGACTCTGGGGTCAGTCCAGCAGCTATAGGTGTACGCAGACAAGAAGAGAGCTTTCCTATTTAATAAATACTCTCCTCGCCAATCCGATCTCCAGAACTTGACCCTTTTCCCTGCGCGCCTCTTCTTACTTTTCACTAAAGAATGAACAATCGGCGCAGGAGGTAGGAGATCCAAGTCCAGAAAACAGACGTAATTACAATACTAAACTAATGATGATCAAAACTTTCTAAATAGAGTCAGAACTCCCCCTTCCTTGGTTTGGTAGAATTCACACCTAGAAGAAGTAGCCCTGCCGCGGCCTTTTACTCTCTCCACATTCGGGCTGGATAAAGAAAAATGAGAAGGTTGTCCAGAATATCAACGAATAAACAGGGAAGGCGTTTTTCAAGCATCTCATGCTCCAAATGAGAAGATGCAGCGAGGCACTCTTTCTAGATGATTCAGTTATAGTTGTTTGATCATAGACTCAAATAAGATAATGAAAATATTAAGCAGAAGTGTTCTCATCTCAAGCATCTGATTCCGGTGATTCGCAAATAGCTTGTCATAGCTAGTTCTTACCTGAATCGCAGTAGGTTATTTGCTGCTGACAAAGGCCGCTAAGGTTCCACTCGAGAGGATTTCTATTCCCCTCACCGCTGCGCGCCTTGAAGATCATATAAGTGAGTGCTCAATTGTTATACTGCTATGGGAAGAAGCGGAAGATGAATCGGAACAGCAGGAAGCCGCTACCTAGAACGGCGCATACTCTTGACCGCTAACCCTCAATCAAACGTTGATAGTTGTGCTTTCCCTACTCGACTTTTGGGTACATAACCTAATCAATCCCTTCCTTTCGGTTTCCCTGGACTATCGATCTAGAGACGGCACCTTTAGACCAGACCTGGAGACATCACAAAAAGAGTTCTGAGGATGACTGGCTGGATAGCGAGCACCTGACCTTGGGTTGACTTGCCTAGAACCTGACCAGGCACCGGCACTGAATTCTACTTGAAATACCAGGCTCTTCTCTTAGATAGGAATCATATACTTTTAAGCCATAGGAATCATATACGAAGAACACATATGGCCTAGACTCATGAGCCAATAATCTAATCAATAGTTCGGTACGCGCGCTCAAGACGAACATCACCACGCTGGGCCCCTTCCCACTTCCCCTCGGATTTGCCTATCATGTCGGAATGGAATTCTTTCCATTAAAGAAAGTAGAATAAATATACGAAAAGAAATACACAACCCTGAAATCAATAGGATTTCATAAATACCAATAGGCGCTATGAAGGGAAGGCGCGGGATCGCACACCGGAAGCAAAGCTGCCGTAATAGTAGAACCTCAAAAAGAGACCAACAGTTGAGACATATGGACATGGAAGTCTCGCAATCTATGCCCTCCCTCGAGGAAACGCCCCATTCATCCCTGGAGTCCGTACTCCGTACTCTGTACTATCCCTTAACTTTCCTCCAGTAGCCAGTCTAAGAATAAGTCCAATCTTACAAGTGTGCTGTTCAATGCACCACTTTCAGATATTCTGAGGACTCTTAAGGACAAGTCGTCCTATTTAAAGAAACCAGAGCCAGGGATGGAACACCAAATCAGTGAACCAAAGCGCATTCTATTCTAACTCCGGCACAAAAGATAGTCTGCTAATCAAAATCGTCTTCTGTCCTGGATGCCTTATTGTTCATTGTAATTTCGGCAGCAAGCGGCGAAATTAATTGGAAGCAGGCTATGTGACTAGAAAGTAAAAGAGGCACGGGAAAGCCTTCACAGATCGGAGTGCTTAACTGGAAAATACTTTCTCTATTATACCGGCTACTCATTTCTCTTTTTATCGAACGCGGCTAATAATATCATAATTAGCATAACAACCATTGCAAAGAGTGATTCAACTTTGTGTTTTGCATTGAGGAGAAATAGAAAAGAAAGACAACCTCGGTTCGTGCTCGTGCGTATCAGCTTTCTTGGCTGTTCAAAGTGCATATTTAAAAGGTAATCTGCTTCTCGTTGACAAATCGAAAGAGGCCCTCACAGTAATCTGCCATAAAAGATTGAAATTACTTATTTGAACTACGTTGGCAGGCCTAAAGCTGTGTTCCACTCATATCATCCTCCAGGTCTAGTAGCTTGGAAGGGTTCAGCTCTTCTTTTATTCAAGAGGTACACCTCTTTTCTAACAGGGCCCTACCTTGAATGCGCAGAGCAGCAAAGTTCCTTTTAGAGACGTTAAGCACAGAGCAGTTAGGGAAATCTAGCCAAGGTAGTGGTAACCATACTCGGATGGTGGGCAACTGTATTCTTCCTCGAAGAACTAAAGATTCTATTCTGCTTTGGCTTCCTCAAATCTGCCGCTATAGAAAGAAGGTGGCCCGGTTCCTTCGAACTGTAGATTATGCTCCTGAAGTGACTAGTCTAGTGCCGCTCTTTGAAATTAATAGACCATAGCAGGTTAGAGCAGAGTCATTAGCATTTAATGAATGAGCCTATGTCAACACGATCTCAGTAAAGATCAAAAGGTGCTGCGACAGCCGTACTTGTCTTTTTATTGTCGTGCACAAGCGCCTCTTCTCTCTTATGGTTGGGTCGGAGCCAGAGGTTTCCCCATTTGTTGATCCTGTTGCAAGTCAAGATTGCGTTGGGTAGGCCAGAGCGGCAGGGCTTATCTTGTTTTTTATTGCTTTTGTTGTTTGGCAGATGCAGAAACAGATAAGCGGATTTCATCTCATGAATCTCCTCTCCATAGACAAGTCGATTTCACTTTCACTTTCACAGAGGGCGGAAGGGAGAGGTTGGCTTTTATTGTGATGGCCAGTAAAAGATTCTCCGCGTTCTTTGATTTGGTGTGACAGATCAAAGTCAAGTCAACAAGCATTTGGGTGCTTTTGGCCAAGGAGGGAGAGCCCAATTGAATCACTGACTTCAACGCTAGCCCCTTCCCTTAGTCAAGTGACCCAATAAAGGAGTGAGTGAGAGCAGCTACAAGCTAGGGTAGGCAGGTTGTCCGACAAATGGCTTTCCTATCACTGAAATTCTATTTTAAGAAAGGAAAGAAGAATGCGGTAGGCAGACACTTTTCAAAGCAGGAACCAACGGAGTGGAGTAAAGAAAAGCACGGCGGATTCGGCCCCAAAAGATAGACAAATAGCAAAGATCACCAACACAAATTACACATAAGTCTTTTTAGATTCTAGAAAATATGACTTCTTCACTTCACTTCGACGAAAGATGGAGCCATTAAAAATACTCAAAACCAACTAGCATGAAAATCCAACTATTATCTAACTCAGTAACTACTAGGTAAGCTCCCTCAGTAAACAGGTCTCAGCTGATAAGTGTAGTATCCCTCCATCATACGGAGTACTAGGCGGCGGTGCTGAGACAGATGTTACCAAATTCCCCAAACTCCAAGTGCATGCCAATTTGATCTACGTGGCGCCGACCGACGCAGAACCATACCTTGGCTTGGCCCTTTGCAATATGTATATTCCCCGAGGAAGGAAGGCTTGACATGAATACAGCTTAGTAGCTATCCATTCTTTCACACTCCGACGGCACACGCCATAATCTTTCATCAGAAGGAGCTTCATCATCATATCATATGGTAAGGGGCATACGGCGAATTTGTAGAGGGACGGGTAAGGCAGTTCTGTGTTGAAAATTTGCATATCTCCATGATCAGGATCTCTGGCCAAAGGATAATCACAAATCACCAGCTGATAAGCAAGCAAATAGAGTTGTCTCTTTCGAGTCAGCATCCTAGTCTCCATTTCAGATTGTAACAGAACTGGTTGGTCTCTGGCACTTTGTGAGTGGAGGTCCTCCGAAACAGGAATAGACTGGCACTAGGCGGAAGAGGAAGAGAAACAGAAGCGGAGACTACCTAATCTAATAAGTGTCTGGTTTCATCGAATAGGGATGCTCGCTTAAGTCTACTTGTACTTGAATTCCGCATAGCCCGTTCTGCTAAGAAATATGAGCTGTTGTTCTTATATGAGCTGTTGCTCTTAAAATCATTCCTTATGAGCTATGGCAAGTGAGCTGAGTCTAGTTTACTCGCCTTCTCCATCACTAGATGAGTGGGCAGTGCCGGACTCGAGGGATGGGATTCCCGACCGAATTGGAAGCATAAAAGCGCCATTCCGAGATTGATAGATATATCAATCTAAATAGGAATTGGAATAGGAGAAGAGCTAATTGGGATTGGAGAAGAAGTTCCTTTGGAATGGAATTGTAGAACAAGTAGACAGGATTTCTACGAAACAGGATAATCCGTTGATTGGGAACAAGTCCGGATTGGATTCCTGCGTCACGGATCAGTAGCAGCAAGTAGATCAAAGCTAGTTCGGTAACATAAGCTCGGGAACAGGACTATTTGCCGGGGGATGATCACTTGGTTCCGTAGGTTTCTTGATCTCATATCTATGGGCCAGTCCGATCCGAAAGGAGGAATGATGGTAGATACCCACTAGATAGCCGTCTTCCACTGCCTCGAGTCCAATCTCTCTCTATTGGCTGGCCAGAGGTGTCCAACACCTTCAGTACCGTTCTTTGGACGAGAGAAGCCTTATCCTTCATACTTTCTGGACGTGTTGGTTTCCAATCTGACATTTTATCAGAAGGTTCTGCCAATTTATCCCTACTGTAGTTTTGTGTCGCTTGCTCTTGTTTGCTGCTGACCTCTATTTTCTTTCCCTCGATTAAGAGGCTAAATGAACTGGGTGCTCGAAAGTTTGTTGTGTCCGACGTCGCTCGGTTGTATACCGTACGTTCGTGCTCTGGAGTTCATGCCTACAGGGGAGTGTTCAGCATCCGCGAATCGAGTCACTGAAGGTTACAACAAGAAATTGAAGAGGATGGTCGAAAAGATGAACCAGGAGATGGGTCCAGAGAGCAAATTTGTGTACGTAAATACGAAGGAGTTTGGCAGCGCCGAAGCAGAGGAAGGAACCCGAAGCAATGGAAAGAACGACGACCTAGGAGGTAGTAGTAGTACGAAGCCGGAAGGTGGTTTGATTCAGAAGTTGAGTGAGGAGGCTTCGACCGTCGCCACAAAGATTCTTATGAGGCATGCTTCTGACGGGCTGCCACGCGGGAGGTACTGGAAGACTTTTCAAAGGGCTAAGTATAGGCACCGGGAAAGAGTGGGGGGTTGAAGTGGAGTTGCCACGACGATTTCTGGTAAGTCGATTGCGGAGGAACTGAGAGGGAGAAGGCCGGGCTTCCCAGATTGTGCAAATTAGCCATTCCACTTCGGGGCCGTGTGCACATAGCATGGAGGCGATGCCTTATGCCGTGGCGTCAATTCTAGCTTCTGATGCGGGAGCTTCTAGCTGTTCGCTTTTAAATTGGCACTTTGAGTTGAGGGCGGAGCGTGAATTAAGTAAAGGCTTATTTGTTCCTGAATGTTTCATTTTTATTAACCAAAACCAACATTTATCATACTTGCAACTAAGACCTCGAATGTTTGGAAAAGACGATGTCGACAAAGCGGAGTTTTTTAATGAAATAAAAGACATTTGCAAGTGCTGGCTTACACCCGGGGAATTGTCAGTAAATAAGGCGCCAGGAGGTTGTGCAAGCACTAGAAATGACGAGCATGGAGAGGTCAATCTTGGTAGTCAGGTCTGGTAGAGCAATCTCAAATTATCATATAGAAATGTTATGATTTCGGTATTGATCAAAAGGTGCTGGGACCTTAGGGGATACATTAGTGCCATGTTCTATTGCGGAACGGTCGTATCCTGGTAACCTAGCCCCCGTAAGAGCTCTACCTAATCGTCGACATAATGGGTAGAAGGCAGGCTGTGCTTATTTCTCGGCAAATAGCTGAGTCGACACCTCGAGGTGCCAACTCAGCTCTTCGTAGATAAAAACAAGTGTTCAGTGGATCAAACCCTGTATTAATGGTTCTGGCAGGCTGCTGGCGTGGGACTTCTTTCGCTAGAAACACTACAACAATAGAAGCACCCTTCTAGAGATAAGAATAGCAAATGTTTTGAGGCACTGATGGAAGCATGCCAAGGTGAAGTTGACGATCTCTTTAGCGTTTATCCTTCTCTTTATCTTGCCCTGTGTGCTCATGCTGTGAGTGCCGCAGGATGGTTTAGTTCTGATCGAGTGCTTGACCCCTTGAGGAGGGCATATTCTTCAGCATCTCTCTTGTCGGATCGTATCCCCGTGACCACGTCGTTAAAGAGACAGTCTTTCTTTGGCCTGGCCCACCGACGTCGTTGGTGACACTCTTCTGAGCCCCTAGATTCGCCGAAGGATGAGATCTTGCCTATGCTGTAGTGTAGGATGAACAGGAAAGTTCTCCTCCATTGAGACCCGGAAAACTACTACTTTTTCTTATTGAAAAAAAGAGCTTTGTTATCTTACTTGCTGGCTAGTAAACGCTACCCCTACCCTTGAAAACTTGTTTACTTTTGAGGTGAGGGCCGGAGTTTACTTAAATTCAAGAGGGACTTAAAGGATTTCTAACTTCACTGTCCTGCTTACTCATTGGATGAATTGACAGAGTCTCTTGCCCTTTACCTTGGATATACACAAGATTGCTCATTCGCTGTAACCACTAGTTCTAGAACTGAATAGGAAAAGCTATATGGCACTCAAACAGAATGGATAGCAACTGAAACTCCAAGAGGTAGTATACTAATATACTTTTTTTCCTAAAAACCTAAGATGCCTATTGGTCTAAGCTTTATATCTATCCTATCGCTCTCTTGCTTAAATTCACTTCCTTCCTTAACTCAGATCTAAATGGCTTCCTTTGGATCGACATGCGTAGAAAGAGGTAAAAGCACGGGCATGGAAAAGGGATTATATGGCGTGCTGGGCTGGATGAAAGAAGCAACTACGCCTACAATGAGAATAGCGGGACTCCCACTAGCTGACAGAGAACTCCCAGCCAAAATGAAACTGGACTTCCAGCAATAGCAGCAATGTCACTAGAACCTTTCATACTGGAGAATAACTAGAAGTTTATGGGGAATACAACCCTTAAGGTTTGGCTATGATTCTAAATCAACCATGCTTACTAAACAACTCAATCATGCACTCGTAATGCTCCATTCGAGGCGTAATACCAGAATCTTCACTCATCGAGAACAAGTATCTTTGACCTAGATTAACATATCCTTCACAAATACAAGCTAGCAAGGCATCTGGATAACTTACAAGATAAGTTTATGCGTGCCACCTATCATTTGATACTGCCTGATCAAGTCTTTGGATCAAGTATGTTTAGAAAAAGGAATATGCACAGGAAATCAAGCAAGAGGATGCGGACAGTAACGATCGCGTAAAGGAGGGCCCGCTTACTAATACGGAGAGGGTTCCGCATGAAAAAGACAATCCTAAACTTCTTCGTTTCGTTGGTTTTTCCAAGGTCTTTTAAATTATCTTTTTTTTGAACATGAACGGAAGTAGCGTAGGACACCCAATCCTCGGTCAAACCTCTACTTCAATGAACCACGTCGCGTTCTTTATCTTTCTCACTCGTCGTTTCGTTGGAAAAACCCACGCCCAATATCATATTGACTCTCTCTCGTCCAATAAGAGTTTCCGAGAGTTACTTTATTCAAATTCTCTCCTTTCCAAAGCTCCACAAGGCTGACAAAAAGAGTAATAGGACAACAAGCAATCTTGCTTTCATTTATTTTGAGTTCTTTCTTTGTTGAGATGGAAATCGACGTTCTTTTGAAAAGGGCTAGGTAGTTTGCACGCAGGCTTCTTCATGAAAGGTCAAAAATAGACTTTGATTTCATCATCAAAAATGACTAGTCGTTCGTTTGAAGCCTTAAGAAACCAAAGCGGCAGTTTTTTTTTCCGAATGACCTGATTTCGAGAATCAACTAACCAACAAATCCGTAGCCCAGGTGATTCGCTGCCTCCCTCTCGCCAAACCAAAATGGGATGAATCTTCTCATGCAGCTTTTTTCTTATTCAGGGCGCTGCGAAGCATCAAGGCAAGGGGGTAAATAAAATAAGGGGGAAGAGGAGTTGTCACGATAGAAAAGAGAAATGACTATAAGGAACCAACGATTCTCTCTTCTTAAACAACCTATATACTCCACACTTAACCAGCATTTAATAGATTATCCAACCCCGAGCAATCTTAGTTATTGGTGGGGGTTCGGTTCGTTAGCTGGTATTTGTTTAGTCATTCAGATAGTGACTGGCGTTTTTTTAGCTATGCATTACACACCTCATGTGGATCTAGCTTTCAACAGCGTAGAACACATTATGAGAGATGTTGAAGGGGGCTGGTTGCTCCGTTATATGCATGCTAATGGGGCAAGTATGTTTCTCATTGTGGTTCACCTTCATATTTTTCGTGGTCTATATCATGCGAGTTATAGCAGTCCTAGGGAATTTGTTTGGTGTCTCGGAGTTGTCATATTCCTATTAATGATTGTGACAGCTTTTATAGGATACGTACCACCTTGGGGTCAGATGAGCTTTTGGGGAGCAACAGTAATTACAAGCTTAGCTAGCGCCATACCAGTAGTAGGAGATACCATAGTGACTTGGCTTTGGGGTGGTTTCTCCGTGGACAATGCCACCTTAAATCGTTTTTTTAGTCTCCATCATTTACTCCCCCTTATTTTAGCAGGCGCCAGTCTTCTTCATCTGGCTGCATTGCATCAATATGGATCAAATAATCCATTGGGTGTACATTCTGAGATGGATAAAATTGCTTCTTACCCTTATTTTTATGTAAAGGATCTTGTAGGTCGGGTAGCTTCTGCTATCTTTTTTTCCATTTGGATTTTTTTTGCTCCAAATGTTTTGGGGCATCCCGACAATTATATACCTGCTAATCCGATGCCCACCCCGCCTCATATTGTGCCGGAATGGTATTTCCTACCGATCCATGCCATTCTTCGCAGTATACCTGACAAAGCGGGGGGTGTAGCCGCAATAGCACCAGTTTTTATATCTCTCTTGGCTTTACCTTTTTTTAAAGAAATGTATGTGCGTAGTTCAAGTTTTCGACCGATTCACCAAGGAATATTTTGGTTGCTTTTGGCGGATTGCTTACTACTAGGTTGGATCGGATGTCAACCTGTGGAGGCACCATTTGTTACTATTGGACAAATTTCTTCTTTCTTTTTCTTCTTGTTCTTTGCCATAACGCCCATTCCGGGACGAGTTGGAAGAGGAATTCCAAAATATTACACGGAATAGACTCATCGCACCGGATCAGTCTCTTAGACGGATGAGACTGATCACACCTGATCAGTGATCAATTCTGGCACAATGAATTTACGAGTTATTTTACACAATGAATTTACAAGCAGATGAGGTAGACCTATCTCCTGAAAAGAGTTCAGTAAACAAGGGAACGAAGCGACCGATAACGTCCCCTCGGGGAGGAGAAGGGATTGACTTCGGCTCCTATTATCTTTGTTTACCAATCTTCAAATTGGTGAATTGGTTAATAGGAAGTGCGCGCTAGCACGCTTCATATTTCTAGTAACAAGGGCCGGGCCGGGCCGTTGCTTGCTTGTTTGGTCGTTAGATCAGAGGGCGCTCATCCCTTGCTCGGTCCCTGAAAATGAGATAACATAGGCTTTTGATATCTGCTCTGTCAACAAGCCCTGGTTCAATCCCTGCTTCTTCCAGGCCTTATCCCGAAAGAGGTAAACAATTCTTTTTTGTCATTTTGTTCACTGGTCTTCACTTCAAGCAATTCCATTAGTCCAAGTCTGCTGCAATTGGTAATAGGGGATAAGCAATTGGTGGTCGTAGGCTCACTCACCTCTAGCTCTTTTTCTTTGCGATGACCCCGTCCTTGTATCCGTCCTCTAGCATCTATCTTCTCCTGTATTGTATGTAGCAGCAGTGGCATTCGACTTTGAAGTACCAGGAAAGGCAGATAAGTTTAGCCTCAATAGAAATATCTTTATAGCCTGAAGTTGGCTTACTTAATTCCTTTGAGCTTCCCCCACTATTTAGTTCGTTTTCCGGTAAGCTAATATGGGCGCAGGTCTAGTTAACGTTCAAGCAGAATAGAATCCCCATCAGACTCTCGTTTGTTGGTTGGGATGGGTGGGATCTTAGGAGAGAAAGGAAAGCCCTGAAACAAAGTGAGCCTACGGGAGGGTGTAAAAATGCCTCAAAGCCTGTGAAGCAAGTTCTAAAGAAAGTTTGAAAGCTCACTGCGGAAAGGGTTTTGACCAGCTAGTCAGATTGCCCCATTACGGGTGTGTTACGCCAGAAAGTTCCTCAATCCTGTGCCTGTTCCCGAGCGAGTCAGTCCCATTTCGATGACGAACGACACGATCCTCCATAGAGCTTCCCATTTTACATTTCTCCATCGCGAGAGATTCTCTCCAGCCACAGGTTCCCCAGTGGTACGTCCGGGGTCGGTTCAATCAGTGCGCTATCAGTCCAGTACCATTAGCTCTCCAAGGGTAGCAATCCATTCTTTCCGGGCAAGCCAGTTCAGTTCCTTTCTGGTAACAAGAGATCCCATATCAGATTAAGTAAAGGGATTACCTAGCTAGCGCATATCGAAGAGTTGGAGACTTCCTGCCACTATAGAAAAAAGCCGTTGATGGATCAATTTCTGTAGGTGGGTCTCAACTCGGATCGAGACATTCGGATTTGCCGATGAAGAGTACTGCCTTGGAGGGGTAGGGGTTGTAGGGGAAGAACCAACCTTTTCGGGTTACGGGAAGTCCTATCGATTAAAGCAAGAAGAAAAAAGTAAAAACAACAACCTACCGACCCAGCGCAGTGCCTATGAAGAATAGTGAATGTAGACCGGATAGGAATAGGACTCTTTAGGCGGAGTGGCTTTCTTGGAGGCCTGTCTTCTTCGAAACTCGAAATTCGTTTTTTCAAAAGAAACAGGGCTATAGCCTTTTTAAGGCCAATTGACATTGACTTTTGTTTTGATAGTTCCAGTTGCTTACGAAGATCCAAGTCCAGCTACTTACGAAGAAGGGCAGACAGACTACGCCACTCCCATCCCTGCGGACAGACTAACTAAGCGTGGTAGTCGAGTGAACGGGCTATCAAAAAGCTCTCGTTTTGTCCTGGCAAGATAGTCAAGTAATAAAATAGACCATAAGCCATCCTTTATCTTGTAGCCTGTCTAAGAAAGTAACAATAAATAGCTCATAGTTTCCTTGCTACTGCCCTAAGAGTTGTTCTTCTATCATCAGCGAGAGTTTACTTTGCTGTCGATGCAGGCCAGGCAATAATAGATAGATTTCTGTACATAGTTGGGATAAATAAATAATAAATGGATTCCTCCCCTCTTTTTAGCCTTATCCGCTCTTGAATGTTGGTATCGATTTGATCATGCCGGAATAAGAGCTAGGTAATGGATCTTCTCCAGATAGAAGTAAAGGTTACGTGGGAAATAAAGGAATCAGTAGCAGTCGCTGGAAAAAAAGTAGGTAAAGCAAGCAAGGAGGGAATCCAGCTTATTGGCCATTCTCCAGCGACTCTCAGAACGGTTGTCGGGCCTTTGCACTGGTCAACAAAGCCACAGGCCAAGCCATCAAGCATGGCGTAGGGTATTGGATAGGCTGGTCCGCTGGTCGAAGTCATTGCAGGGTGTGCTACAGACAGCTATTGTTCAAGGTCATTTCCTTTCTCTCGTCATCACGCCAACATACACAAGGCTTGCCTTCACAGGGCCCCACCTTGACTTGCCATCATGGCTACACTCTTTTCATCAAAGCAACTCTTCTTATCTTAAGAAGACCCCTATCGCTTCTTCTTTGATCAATAAGCACTGGACTTTCCGCCTTGATCGTAGTAGTATAGTATGCTGAAGCAGCTCAAGATAAAAGCCCTGTTTAGCCATGGTCAGATTTCGGTAGACTAACTTGGACACGGGATTAGGAAATTCCACCCTTTTCCACCGGCTCCAGGACAAGAGGGTACCGACGAGTATCGGCGACCCTGCACGAGAATAGAACCAATACCAATAGTTTTGCTTATTTGAATTCTTCCATTATCTATCAAAATAGGAAATCTAAATAGATACGCGAAGTGGTGCCCTTGCTTCTGGATTCAAATCCATAGGGGTAGGCAGGAGGGGAGCGAAAAGATAGATACGTTAATGTTTCCACCTACTCTCGAGTATAGCACAGGGCTGAGTTAAGTATAGTATAGGGATGATCCACTCGTCGTAAGATCCTGATGGGCCATCACATCCCTTGATGAGTAGATCATTCGTGTCTTACTGGTCAAAGGTAAGTAAGAACCTCTTGATATCGGGAAGTGCAAATAAATAATAGGTCAGTCTTGCTGTCTCAAATAGGGATTGAGTGCCTGTGGAGAAGAGATGGGTTGGTTTGATTGAGGAAAGAATAGGAAAAGAAGGAAGAAGGATAGCATATTGACCGTGCTCTGCGAAGTTCGGTGGAAGTCAGCTGGAATCGTACCCAGCAAGGTTCTATTAATTGGTAAACTACTTAGTAGCCGTAGCCAACCCCTGATTATAGGCAAGCCCTGCTCTTGTATATCGATAAAGAAAGGGAGAGTTTACTGACGGCACATTTGCGTCCAGCGGAATCGATCATCGTTCCCCCACGACCAAGACCCAATTCAATATCTTAATAGGAAGAATGTCTTGATCCGCCTCGTATATCTATCATTTGTGTTGATCTGGAATCGAGATTGGAATGCCTTGCTCTGCCTAATCGTGAATAGTATATGCCTCATCCCGCTAGCCAGATCTCTACCGTCTTATTGATCGAAAGCTAGGGATACTTATTTATTTTCTTGATGATTGAAAAGCTAGTTTGAATTCGTTGATCTGCCGATACCGGGCCCCATTTCACTGGCCAGCGAGCTTGTGTATTACTTTGCAAATGAAGCGTATCTCTTTGATTTACTTCTGTTGATGTCTCGAACCGCTTAGCGGTTAGTTTTAGTTAAGGATAGCAATGCTATTGTCCATTCCGTCTAGCCGCTATTGTCCAATTATAGTACAGTGTCAGTTAGGACGGGCCTGCCCCTGCTTGCTTCCTCGAGAGTGAGAGAAGGAAGTCCTAGAGAGGGGCACTATTTCTTCCGAGAAGTGCAAGATGGGGAATAACCTATTGTATTGATATCGCTGAGTCAAGATAGAAAGGAGCCTTATTTCTATCAGCTAGTGCAAGCTAGGTTGTTTGTTTTGGGCACAAAGCCTTGCTCTCCCCAATCAAGGTATAATAGTTGGGCGGCTAGTGCTGCAAGCAAGCAATCAGCATTTCGTTCACTTACACTTACACTTAGTGAATATAGAACTGTGATCGGTGACGCTAAGTCAGCTAGTTATTGTCTCTTCTCCCTATTTATTTTATTAAAGACCCTAAGGAAGTGAAGGATCGCGGACCACCTATTTTTCATCAAAGCCCCTTACCCTTGCTTCTTTCCCTTTAAACTCTTTGGTACACGCTTTATCGAGACTAGGATTTCTGTCTTACGCCGGGTGAAACCTATACTCTTTGACCTACCCCAACAAGCATTTTAGGCGAATTCTTTTCCTTTCTACTCAAGGAAATTGACAGCTAGGATCCTATCCTATCCTATCCTATTTGATCGATCGCTCAGCCTCTGTAGTCCACTCTTTCAATATAGGAAAGGAAGTAGAGAAAAGGATGCAAGCCCAAAGTCTAGGAAAAGCATCTCATTTCCTGGCAAAAAAGCAATCCACTGTGTCGAGGAAGGGAAGAAAGGCTCTGCTTTTGGTATTTATTTATCAAAGAAAGACACATTTAAGCGAGCGTGGCAAGGGACTAAGTTTTTGTTGTCGCGGGCGCTAAAAAGCATTGGCGGATGCGCATATTTATTTGTTTCGTTTGTTTACAAGTAGGAATTCAAAGATAGCTATTTTAGAGAAAGACCGGAATAGGCAGTCACAGATGTAAGTAGAAGTTTTAGAAGCAGGTAAGGTTTATGCACGACGAGATATGCTAGCTAGAGCTACTTGGTATTGGTAGTAGAAGAGGAATAGCTTGTGCTTTTCGCGGGATAGCTTCTAAGTATAGACATTCACAGTAGGCACGAATGGGATAGTTTGAGTTGGTTTCTCGCCAAATAGATTCAAGGATAACTCGATTTGATACTAAACTTAGTACGAGAAGGTGCTTAGAACACATACGGGATCAGATAAGGCTAGCAGCTCTAGTATTGGTAATAAATCTTACAAGGGAATACTAGATACACCAGTTGTGGTAAGTCAATTCATTCAGGATGCTCGTAAGTCTCGTGAATCCAATAATAAATAGGGCTTTAGTAGAGGCGCGAAGCGTGGAGATTGATAAATAAAAAGGACACACAGTACCAGACCAAGTAACAAGATCAGCCTTACCAAAACTGGATTTTCCAAAGAAAGAGGGTGATGAGTGGGTGATTCAATGTAACCATTACTTTTCTCTCTGCCCAGTTCCTGATACAAACAAGACCCATATGGTAGTGTTGCACTTTAGTGGGAAAGCCAGTTCATGGTATAGAGGCTAGAATCTGACCCATGATCACCCCTGATCTAATTGAACTGGTTCAGAGGGTATTCCCAGATGCTAGCAGCCTCACCTCACTGCTGCTGAGGAATGGAAGAGATTGTACCAAGTCCATAATGGTCAAGATTCCACACAGAAGGGTCAGGTCAAATCAAGGGCCTTAGCTTGGGATCTCCTGACTTACCTGAGCACTATTTTATCACTGCCTGCTTGAGTTGAGGGAAGACATCAAAGACCTTGTCATGGCAATGAAGGCAGTAAGCTTGATGCATTTTATCCAAAGACATGGAGGTGGCAATTTCTTATCAAAAGAAAAGAAAGAAAAGCAGTTTCAAGCCTAACAACCTTCTTACATACCCTAGCCAGAATAAGGGAATTATGGTCAAGGGAAAAATGAAAGAGCATAAGCCAGAAAATGGAAACTCTCAGAATAGGAATGAAGTATGGGAAGAAATAAGAGCCTTAGGCCTGTGCTTGACATGTGTTGAGCTACCCTGGTCATCAGTGCAAGGTGAAGATGAACATAGTAATAGGTGACAGTGAAGAGAAGGAAGATGAGAGATACGTTCCTTAGAATTAGAAGTCGTCTTCAACTTTCTTCCAGGAAAGCCTTTCACCGAGCGAGCAGCTAAGCCTATGCCCTCAGACATTGATTGCTATACAGAATTTAGCATAAAGTACTTGAATATTGATTATTATTCTGAGGCTGAGAGAGCAAGTAACTTAATGAAGCAAGACTTCGAAGAAAAGGAGAGAATAAGTGTTGTGTTTCAAGTAGTAGTTGATAAAGTATCAAGTAGAGAAGTTCTTCCTAGCTTCTTTTCCAGCAAGAAAACGTATTGTTCATACGAAAAGCAAAGTACTTTCTCCAATCCAACAGAAGAGGAATTCAGCAATCAAGTCTACTAATACAAGTCTGTAGTTTGAGTAGTTGTTTTTTCAGCCGATTCTCCGAAATTGAAGACAATTATCCTCACTCAAACTTCAAAAAGTCCTTTTTTCTTTTTCTGATGTAAATTCTGTCTGTCTCCTTTGTCCTTCCTAACGCTAGTCTAGTCTCCTTCGTTCCACTCGTCCTTGCTTTTTTTTTTCTTCTTCCTATCGTCAAAGAAATAGGTTCAGTGGTTCGACCTCCCAAAGGTTAAAGAAAGACATCGATATTAACCCTCCGGATGATGATATGCCCCAACCATCTATACCCCATGGTTCGTTACTCGGGAATTCGGAGAGGTCAGATGAGATAGATGGGTGTGTTCAAAATGGAATGATCCCCTTTCTCATGTTTTCATTTATGTTGTCCACAAACGAATAAAGAGTCCGAAAAGACGTACGCATAACAGACTCGGTACCTAGGTCAATGGGTTCAGTGGAGAATTGCGTATAGAAAGGAGCAAGAAAACGTATGCGCTTTAGCAACAAAGCGCTCATCCCTTGTTCTTTCGCTTGGAAGCTCAATCCCCTCGCTTCTTCTTTCGCTTCTACGCTCGTGCTTTCAGCAAGTTCGTACCAGTCGTCAGTCAAGGAGGGAGCTCCAACCTCCGCGCCTAGCCACAACCTAAACGCTGGTTCTATCCCGGCAAGGGGAACCCGGTGGGAAGAGGGAAAGAAAGATCAGGGGAAGAAGCGGGGTAGAGGAATTGGTCGACTCATCAGGCTCATGACCTGAAGACTGCAGGTTCGAATCCTGTCCCCGCCTAATCACGTCAGATACTTGTACGAGTCCTGATCACCTGGGTAAAAGAATCTATGTTCAAGTCGCCTGCCTAACAAATAGACGACTGCGTACTGTAGTTAGTCTGTTCCGTTGGTCCGATCCGAAAGTGTTGCTGTGTAAAATAGAGATTGTGTGGGTGTTCAGTCTCACAATCTCCTCCTTTTTTGTTCTGGCTGGTTAGAGCAGAGGACTTAAAATCCTCTTTTGCTTAGGACTCAAAATCCTAACAGAGTGGTTCGAATCCACCTCAGAACGAGAGCGAGCCTGAACGAAACCTAACGCTGCGCTTGACTGGGAAGACTGCTGCGCTCCCTGCGGGTAATAGCAAGAGAGTGAAGAACGAACGATCCTAAAAAAAGTAAGCAGTGAATGAGTCCGACTCGAGTTCGTGGGTCAAAGGCGAAAGGCAGATTCGGAAAGGATAGGATCCTCCTATCATGATGATTAAGGGAAGAGTGAATTGAAAGAGATAGAGATGGTTCTTTTGTTCGGGAGACAACCATTGTAGATTCCAGCCGAGAAGACCAGGAAAAGAGAAGGATAAAGAATGTCATATATCTCAGGAGCTAGATCACTTCCCGATGAACAAGTAAGAATTGCCTCAACAAAAATGGATGGAATTGGACCGAAAAAAGCCATTCAGCTTCGTTATCGATTAGGTATCAGTGGGAACATCAAGATTCATGAGTTAACTAAGTATCAGATCGACCAAATTGAACAAATGATAGCTCAAGATCATGTTGTTCATTGGGAATTGAAGAGGGGAGAACGAGCAGACATCGAACGATTAATTTCTATTTCTCGTTATCGTGGAATTCGTCATCAAGATGGATCGCCATTACGCGGTCAACGAACTCATACTAATGCAAGGACTGCTCGCAAGCAAATTCGGAAATGAAAGAAGGCTACCGAAAGAACAAGCAACGGATTGAGCGCTCATCCCTTGCGCCTGCGCATACGTTTTCTTGCTCCTTGCAAGTCAAGTAGAGTAGTACTTGTCTGATCAATCACACTGTTCAATTCAATAGTTCTTTTTTTATTTTTCGTTCGATGTCTTGAACCGCTTACTAATCACGTATACGTATAGTAGGCCCCCTTCGCCACTCCACGTCTGGCCCGTCTTGGTCTCGCTCACTTCGCCCGCCTATCGTATCGGTTCGGCTTCGTCCGTCAAGCGACAGCTTCACTATCGCTCATGACTGGTAGTTGTCTCTATCTCTATGTATATGTAGTAGTCGTAGTCGGCCTTTGTTAAGCTTCGCCAGAAGCGACTAGTCGCTTCCCGAATGCCTCTTTCTTGTACTAATTAATGTGTATGGTCTAGTCTTTCCAATGCCTCTTTCCTTGCCGCCAACGCACGCTAGATGGAGAGTAAGCAAGCTACCTTGCTTGCATTCGTTAAACGGTAGCTTCCGCGCCCTTCCTGCCTGCAGAAATTTATGTGAATGATCGTGTCTTCGACATCAATTTCAGTCTGATTAGATATGTCATTGAAACAAATCTGTTTTGTCTTTGTTTTATTTTCGGATGATAAGGATGAGCCAGCCGATCCTAACATAATTTTGGAGGAGCCGGACGACGAAGCCTCCAAATCTGATAAGGATGTCTCCGACGCGACCGGACTGCAACTATATATGGGGTCCGGAGGGAAAAAAAAGATATGCTGTTTCCTATCAGTCCCAAGCGGATACCCCCCAGCTTCCACGGTCCGCTTACCGAGGAAGAGATGCGGGAGGACCCAGGGCCAGAGCAAGTTGGGTTGGGGTATAGAGCCGTAAGCGCGGTGGGGGTGACAGAGGATGTGCTCGTACGGTTCATAGTTGGGTATGATATTCTCGTGGATTGTTGGGAACGTCCTCTATATTCGAAATATGCCTTTCTAGGAGCATTACGATCTGCAGCTCAAATGGTCTCTTATGAAGTCTCTATTGGTCTTATTCTTATTGTGCGCCTTGTGAGCACGTTTGGATCCGCGAAGGCAATCGCTCGGATCTTCCCCTAACCCAACCCGGGAACGGACCGGAGGGAACCGCAGCATGAGGAATGTCCGCGTCTCGTCGCAAGGCTCGTTTTGAGTTTTGGGTCATAGGGCGGGCAGTCCGGGGCACAAGGGTCCTGGTACTACCCAGGTGCGAAGAACCCCGGAGGTGACTGCAATGAGAAAAAATGTCACTCACCGGCCTAAACGACGAGCAAACACTCGAACGTGAGAGCAAGGGATCACCCAACGAATGGACGAGCTCCAAGGAGGGAGGCAAGAACCATGCTTTCAGAGAAGTGGCGGTCCGAATCCACTCTGACAAAAGAAAATAACTGACTAAGCCGTAAGGGGGGCTCCACACGGGACGGGGCCAAGGCCTTCATGTATGGGTGACAGATCGGCCATAGGAGTACTCCGGGATATACACCAGGGCAACTAATGTCGAGCATACGATGATGCCGCCCGTTTTCATTTCGTGAAAGTCCCCGGCAGAGGAAAGGGCTGTAGGTGATGGCGCGTTCTGCTTCTTAGGGCTAGGGCGATGAAATCGTTCCTATGGGATCGTGCGTGGCAGCTGGTATAGATGATGATGAAAGGCGGGCCGCTTGAACCGGGACCTATTCTCATAATAGGCAGCAAGCAAAGCTAAATAGGAAAGGGGGCGACGCTGCCTTTTTCGTCAAAATAAAAAAGGGTGGAATGTGGAGCTAATATGGCTGGCTACAAGTATAGCCAAAGAAAGATGAGACGAGACGGACTGTCAGAGGACGCAGCGGGACTACCAGGGGAAAGCCCGCCCCCGCTAGCTAACATAGATATCTATTCTCGGTGCGCATATTCGAGATTTAGAATCTCTTTCCGACCAGGCCAGGCCGAATCGGGCCACCACTTGGGATGGGAATGGCTCAGCCCACATGCATCATTTGATGAAAGCACTCCAGTCCAGTCGCCTCCGATCAGTGGCTTGTCAACCACCGGACCGTAGCTCCTCACCGAATGCCCCTGCGTTGGGGCAACACAGCACATGACTAGTTCGCTCAAGGACCACACCCTCTCGAGAGCAGGATGCCGGCCGAGATGGAGCACCAACCTAGACTTTCCTTGGGCTTGCCCCAATACAATAAAGGGCGGGCGCCGAAAAGGAAGCAGTGACGCCTTTTCGACGAAAGCTTCGCTTGCTTGGTAGGCGCTGCTTACTCACCCTACTCCCTTAGACAATGCAATGCTCTGAACACGAAAGTTTGCAGTTCAGCCCTCTTCTCCCATGCAGAGTCGCAGGCAGCGCCTCGGATAAAAGCACGGACGAGCCACATGCAGGGAAACTTGCACGTGTGGTTCTGGCCGGGGACCCCGGTATACTGTACTAATATGTGTAGGTCCCTGTAATTCGAGTGAGATTGTCATGGCGCAAAAGCAGATATGGTCCGGTATTCCCTTGTTCCCCGTATTGGTTATGTTCCTTATTCCTCGTCTAGCAGAAACTAATAGAGCTCCGTCTGATCTCCCAGAAGCGGAAGCTGAATCAGTTGCAGGCTATAATGTAGAATATGCGCGGGATGCGATCCTTAATAGTTCACTGTTGGCGGAAGCCAATGTCTCGGGACTCATTCTGACTTAAACAAGGGGTGGGTCTTTACCAAACCAACTTCCAAATCCAAGATTTAGGGAAAAAAAGAGGGGCACTCTTCATTCGAAACTCATGAAGAGGTTTTTGCCTTTTTATCAAAAAGGGGAGTTGGGTAAAGCAAACTCCCTCCTTGGACGAGCACGGGGCTTAGTCAAGTAGAACCGGGTTGCGCTGCTTGATGCTCCGATCGAAAACAAATCAGTGGGGCCATGCCGGTACGACGGAATATGCGTTAGAAAGGTCAATCCCTCCCCCCCTTTCTTTTTTTTTAATGAAAAACCGGGCCGAACTTATATTATAAAAAGCAGCCCACCCGCTTCCATAGAACAATATCGCGGCAACGTAGACCTAAGTGGATTTATTGGATCCTGGGGAACCATCACAAGTACGGCCGGCCGGCCTATAGAACGAGAATGCCGTGTCGTCCAGCGGAGCTTAGAAGAAGGTGACTCGGAGCCTAAGGAAGGTGACTCGCGCAGACAGCTGACTCCTTTTCAATAGAAAGGAATAGCCAAACCTACCCAGCTGGCTGGTCAATCTCAGTGATCTTATCGGCCGGCAAAGCGGAGACGGACGACCACGGTCCCGACCTTACCAGCACCGTAGGTTTACTAATCAATGAAGCCCCTCAACCTACTATCTTTTCTTACAAACTCAACCAAGCCTAACCAAACCCCATGCTAACGACATGTTCTTGATATTGATTGAGTTGGAGGGAGTCAGAGACTACCACGGAATCCTTCCATAGTCACCCCGGTGACCTTCGTCACCAAAGCGTCACGACAGTTTCAAAGACCCCTCATCTCCAGTGGGGATCAGTCGGAGCACGTAGGAATGCCGACCACTACATAAGCCGCTGGCGGAGAAAGCTCGAAGAGCTTCCCTTCATTCGCTTCGCGGGAGTCGCACACAGCACATAGCTGGAAGTCAGAGGGCCCGTACTACCTGCCTAACCCTTCGGTCCGAGGGACCGTAGAACGGAAAGCGCCTTCTAAACAACTCGGCAGAAGGGAAGGGGCCTATGTATTTGCATGACCCCTGCGGATTTGACCCTACCTACACCCGGAGCCAATCCCCTAGCGGTCCTGCCACCACGCCGCAGAACAGGAGCTCGTGTGGAACCTTGGATTTCTGGCGTAACAGCGGTGGAAGGTATAAAAATATTACGGCCGCATAACCGGGCCTACGCTAAGGTCGGCCAAAATATGGACACCCGAAGGGCCCGGCGCGCACAATCCTATCCTATCTGAGCCCGTCATTGCATGCACTTCGGACAGCCGTCCGTAGCATCATAAAGAGCACCTCCCTTTCGAGGTACCCAAATGGAACGGTCTTTATTTGTGTTGTTGGTTGGTCTTTCTCAACGTGGTCTATAGCACGAAAAACCATTCTTTACAAGATAGGGCCGTTCACATGAAAGAAAAGCTAAAATCCATTCTTCATGGTCGGGCGCATTTCTCCAAATCCTCCAGGATCACAAGTGGAACGCTAAGCAAGGGTGGGGAGGCTGCGAGCTCCGCGTCGAACAGAAAGAAGCAAGCAGGGGGTGTTGCCGTAGCGCGCCCCGGAGAGCAAGCGTAGGCAACCAAACTAAAAAAGGCTACAAAAGTAGCTAGCTAGCGTTTTTAAGCTGGCTGCCTTTTCTAGCGCGCGTACTCTTCTGTGGAGTCGCACGGAACGAGCCTTGTCTTCCCTCCAACGACTAGCTCCCTTTTCTTGTTCCGGTCACCCTTCTCTTGCCGTGGAAGGACTTTTGCCTGTGGTCCAACCCGTGAGTCGCCCTCATCCCCTCATTGCTCAGTGCTCCCTGCAGCTTCGCAGGGCTTTACCCGCGTGGACGCGGGCTTCTATAAGAGAATGAAAAGCTCTCTCTTTACAATTACAATAAAACGCGAACTGCGCGGAGCCCACCCTTTTTCGTTTTCTGCCGCCACTGGGTGGCCGCTGGGGAAACACAGCCCGGCCGCCTCTCGGGAAAGGAGGGGTGGGGGATGGGCCTACCTATCCCGAGGGAGCAGTTGAGAGGTTCCATATGCCGAGCCGAAGGGCAGAACTTCAGTGCGTGATCGTAGTATGTCACCTCGTCTCGTCCTCGCAGCATCGAAGAGTACCTATGCACTATGTTCCGGTTCACTGATAAGGAAGATAGAGTTGGGGTGGGGGTCTACGATGTGATACTATAGTATGCCCCGGGGAGAAAGATGCGCAACTCAAAACGGAAGCAGGAAGCGTGTTGTAAAAAATATCGGAGGTTACCAGATCTCTGAGACTACCATTGATCCGACAGAGCGGAACAACCAGAAAAAGAAGTGGAGTTAGAAAGCCGTATGATAGGTGGTAACTATCTTGTACGGTTCGGGGGGTAAGCGGCGTACTCCGGGGGAATATTAGGCTCTATCGAACATACCGGGAATTGGAGGTAGCATTTTACTTATGTTAAGTCATGGACTGGTTTCTTCAGCCCTTTTTCTATGTGTTGGTGTTCTATATGACCGACATAAGACTCGACTTGTTAGATATTATGGAGGTTTAGTGAGCACCATGCCGAATTTCTCTACCATTTTCTTCTTTTTCACTTTAGCCAATATGAGTTTACCCGGCACTAGCAGCTTTATCGGGGAATTTCTAATCTTAGTAGGAGCTTTCCAAAGAAATAGCTTAGTAGCCACATTAGCAGCGCTTGGGATGATTTTAGGCGCGGCGTATTCCCTTTGGCTATATAATCGTGTGGTTTCTGGAAATTTAAAACCCGATTTCCTCTATAAATTCTCCGATCTAAATGGCAGAGAAGTTTCCATATTTCTACCTTTTCTTGTTGGAGGGGCGACCGTCCGTTGAACTACCAAAAAAGGGTAAACCAATGTGATCATAACATTGTAGGTGCTTGCGATGGGACGGATGCGACTTCCCTCATAAGTAAAGTAATGGGTGGCATAGCCCGTAGCAGAAGTCCCCTTTTTTTATCCATTTCTTTATTACCCCAGAGGGGCCCGCCCTGGTGGGACCGAGAGAAAGAAAGGACGGGGGGGGGGCGACCATGCATGGCACTTCTCGACCGTGTCTCCGAGGGACAGTTGAACGAGCGACTCATGAATGCTGCCGGGTCGGACGAGCCAATAACTCGAACGTGTTCGGTCAGTTTTTTGAGCAAGAATCACAGCGTTACCTTACCTTCACCATGATACGGACTCCAAGTTCTTATGGCAGAGCACGAGGAGTTTCCTTCAATATGATGATGAGAATGGAAACCAGAAGCACGACTGGGTCTTCGTAGTCCGAGATCATACTTATATATCAGTCACAGTAACGTAAGCATGAGACTTTTTGGTAGTACCGGTGAACCAGATGGCCGCGGCGAGGGAATCTAGGACGGAGGACTCGTAATATCTCTATAGATCTGGCAAAAGCGAAAGACCCCTAACGTCAGGGGCTGACCACTGAGCTCACTCAGGCCTCGCTGGGCGGGCCAGAGTGGGTGCGAGCTGGAATTGCCATAGCTTATGGTTAGAGCAATAGGAAAGGGCCCAGCGGAGAGAACAGTCAGGATAACGAGCGCGGAGCCCGCTTGGCAGGCGGCAGGAGCTGTGGGCAAGTGCTTGCTTGGTAGGCCAACAGCCCTGTGAACCGGGCGGGGCACTCGACGAAAGGGGGCACACTGAGCAAGTACGCAAAATTGGCCCCGCGGAGCTTTCAAAAAGAAAAGCAAGGACCACTACGGGAGGTCGAACCACGGACCGGAGGTAGTAGAACGTGATCCGCACCGGTCAATATTGGATCAAACAATAGGGGACCGTAGCACTGACCTTTCTTTTTCAAGACAATAGGTACTGTTCCCTACCGAGACAAGGGACACTCTCAACGGATCCTCCACGCGCTGGGCATACCATAGTTCTTCCGTGCGTCTTTATCGTGGCGGAAACAGAACAAAAGGGAAGACCCGGCCGACTCGCCCAGGGCTCGAGGGCGAGCCATACGAGAGTGAGTCGAATTCTGTTTACGTTCTCGGTTTGGTTCGGGCCCCTCTCGATCTTTTGCGTATAAGGGAAGGGGGAAGGAGTCTCAATCTATGGACATTAATGAACCACCATTGATGGGCGTTGCACATGACACGATCAATTCGACTCGACGGTCCGGTGCTAATAGAAGTCGCTTACTCTCCGTCTAGCGAAGGTGCCAGGGCAGGGCTTTTTTGTAGTAATAGTGGGCTGGGCGGGTCTCATGAGATTTCATCTATGCCGGCTCAAACGAGGGTCGAAGGACCATTCGATTCATTAAGGGGGACGGCCCATTTGTAAGGCGGGGGGGGGCCTGAATGAAGAGCGGACCAGACTCTTCTTTGTTTCAGCTGCTCCCACGCACGCAGACCGGAAGATCTCAGTTGTCCTGGACTAGACAAGTACGTAGAGATCTTCGTGGAACCGGGGAGGGAGTCTCAATCGATCTTTTCTAGGATTCCAACTCACGCCACGCACGAAGATTTATCTATTGATAGAGTTAAGGGCTCGGCTCCCCCGACTCTAAAAGGTTAGGTTACTACCAGCTTGCCTCTACGGAAGAGGTGTACTTTGTACTGTCTAGAGGTCATATAGATCGGAACCCGGAGCGAGTTGAACGAAAGCCTTACCCACTGCTACAACTACTGGCGCTTCAAAGGGCTTAGATTCTAAGGTAGGGGTGTCAGCCGTGAAAGCCTTTGGTACTTTAGTAAGGCGAGCAGCCCTTAAACAAAAGAAAAGGCGCGACCATCCCCCCCTTCCCCTATTTTTGCATTTC